>Ga0194132_10004970_pt1 | contig 22116 bp, 18 predicted proteins | sample TA2KigOf80mmetaG_FD_148612 | JGI IMG/M metagenome (GOLD analysis project Ga0194132, IMG submission 148612) | Freshwater microbial communities from Lake Tanganyika, Tanzania - TA2015054 Kigoma Offshore 80m | ecosystem: Environmental > Aquatic > Freshwater > Lake | place: Tanzania: Lake... | reverse complement strand
GGCAGTATCGCGCCGCGCACATTCCCGGCGCGGTGTACGCCAGCCTCTCGCACGACCTCTCAGCGCCGCCGAGCGGGACCAACGGCCGCCATCCGCTGCCGGCGCCGGAAGCCCTGGCGGCGACGTTCGGCCGCTTCGGCATCGGGGCAGGCACGCAGGTCGTGCTGTACGACCAGGACGCCGGCTCGTGGGCCGCCCGCATGTGGTGGATGCTGCGCTACATGGGCCACGACGCGGCCGCCGTGCTCGACGGCGGCTTCGCGACGTGGCAGCGCGAGGGACGCCCCACGCGCACGGGCGAGGAGACGCGCGCGGCGGCGGCCTTCGCCGGCCGCCCGCGGCCGGAGATGCGGGTCGAGGCCGCCGACGTGGAGCGCCGCCTCGCGGACGGCTCCGCGCTGCTCATCGACGCGCGCGCGCCGGAGCGCTTCGACGGCAGCAGCGAGCCGCTCGACAAGAAGGGCGGCCACATCCCCGGCGCCCTCAACCATTTCTTCCGCGGCAACCTCACCGGCGAGGGGACGATGGCCGCGGCCGGGACGCTGCGCGAGCGCTTCACGTCGCTGCTCGGCGGGCGCGCGCCCGGGGAAGCGGTGATGTATTGCGGCTCCGGCGTCACCGCCTGCCACAACCTGCTGGCGATGGAGCACGCCGGCCTCCGCGGGACGAAGCTCTATGTCGGGTCGTGGTCCGAATGGTCCTCGGATCCGAGCCGGCCGATTCAGACCGGCCCGGCTAAGACCCAAAGCCCAAGTCCCAAATCCCAAATCCCAAATCCCAAATAAACCCGTCAACGACGGCGTCCGCATGGCGCTGCCGTCCAACTACTCCGCGCGGCTCGAAACCGGCACCGTGATCGGCCCGATGCGCATCGATGACGTTCGTCAGTGCGTGGCTGTTCAGGAAGGGACACTGGAAGAGAAAAAGGGTATAAGAGGCCGCGTGGAGGCGCTCCGATGAAGACACTGTGGCTGCCCGTCACCCTGGTCGCGCTGTGTAGCGCGGCGGGACTCGCGCAAACGACCGCCGAACTGGTGAACGACGGCCGGAACCCGGAGAACGTCACCACCCAGAGCATGGGCTACGACCGCAAGAGCTACAGCCCGCTCACCCAGATCAACAAGACGAACGTCACGCGGCTGGTGCCGATCTGGAGCGCCAGCCTGTCGAACGACCAGGGCGAGCTGGCCGCGCCGACGGTCTACAACGGCGTGATGTACGTGATCAACGGCCGATGGACGTTTGCCATCGACATCGCCACGGGGCGCCAGCTCTGGCGCACGCGCGTGCAGCTCGAGGAAGGCGTCACGCGCGCCGCCATCACACGCGGCGCCGCCACGATCTACGACGGCAAGCTGTTCCGCGTCACCATCGACAATCACATCCTCGCGCTCGACATGAAGACGGGCAAGGAGATCTGGAACCAGCGCTTCGCGGAGTGGAAGGAAGGCTATTACGCCACCGGCGCGCCGATTGTCGCCAACGGGGTGCTGATCTCGGGGATGGCGGGCGGAGAGTCCACCACGCGGGGCTTCCTCGACGGCTGGGATCCGGACACGGGCAGGAAGCTGTGGCGCCGCTACACGATTCCCGCGCCGGGCGAGCCCGGCTCGGAGACGTGGCCGACGGGCACCGACGCGTGGCGGTACGGCGGCGCGCCCACGTGGCGCTCGGGCTCGTACGATCCGGAGCTCGACCTCGTCTACTGGGGCACCGGGAACGCGGAGCCGTACGATCCGCGCCCGCGCGCCGGGCTGGACAGCCTCTACACGTCGAGCGTGCTCGCGATTCGCCCGAAGACGGGCGAGATCGTCTGCCACTACCAGTACACGCCGAACGACGTGTACGACGTGGACGGCACCGACGAGCACGTGCTCGCCGACCTGCAGGTGAACGGACGTCCCCGCAAGACGATGATCCAGTTGAACAAGAACGGGTTCGTGTACGTGCTGGATCGCACCAACTGCACGCTGATCGCCGCCTACCCGGCGGTCACGGTCAACTGGGCCACCCGCATCGACCTCGAAACGGGCCGTCCCGTGCTCACGGATCTCTACAAGCGCTTTCTCGCCGGGGAGGAGGTCGAGATCTGGCCGTCTCGCGGCTCCAACGCTGTGCCGATCGCCTTCAACCCGGCGACGGGGCTGATCTACGCCAGCACGTGGAACCTGCCGCGCATTCAGAAGCTCGCACCGCCCCCGGACAAGCCGCAGGTGATCGGCGCCAACTCCACCGGCATCGTCGCCCGCCTGCCCGACGTGAAAGCGGGAGACGTCGTCGGGCACTTCGTCGCGATGAACCCGCTGACCGGCGAGCGGAAATGGGAGATCCCGCTGACCGACCTCCCAAGCTCCGCCGGAATGCTCGCCACCGGCGGCGGGCTGGTCTTCACCGGCGCGCTGACCGGCGAGTTCATGGCGCTCGACCAGGACACCGGCCGGACGCTGTGGCAGTTCAAGACCGGCTCGAGCATCAACGCCACGCCGATCACGTACACGTTCAAGGGACGTCAGTACGTGACCATCGCATCGGGGCTGGGTGGCGGGCTCGCCAATCGCTACGCGGCGGAGCGCGTGCCGACCGGCGGGTCGATCTGGACGTTCGCCGTGATGCCCTAGCGCGGTTTCGACTTCTTCGTAGTGTCCGGCTTTAGCCGGACCACATACGGCGGTGCCGATCAACTTGGTCCGGCTAAAGCCGGACACTACGACGTTTCAGAAACCGCTCTAGTGGCGAGCGAGCTCGCGCGCGGGCGCGAGCGTGACCGGGAAGCCGTCCTGGTTGGGCGCGGCGTACTGACGGTGGTGGCGGATGCGCGCGTACGGCACCTGCACGAGCGCGGACGCCGTCTCGGTCGGCTCGGGCTGAATCTGCACGCTGACGTCTTCCCGCGCGGACGCAATCCGCGCCGCGTCGGCCGCGCTGGCAAATCCCGTGATGAAGGCCTCGCCGCCGGGGAGCTTGTGGATCTCGTAGCTGCGATACCGGCGCTCGCCGAAGAGCGGCGCGTTCGGCAGTCCCGGTGAGTACGTGTAGCCGTAGACGCCGTTGGGCAGCGCGTTCAGGCCGGTGCCCTCCTCGGCGCCGGCGACGATCCTGACCTGGTTGATCTTGCGCAGGGCTTCCTGATCCGCGGTGGCGGGCGTGTTCGTGTAGACGACTCTGCTCATCGACGCAAGATTATATCGAGCTCCAGTCGTACGTAGTGTCCGGCTTGAGCCGGACTCGCGAGGCGGCGGTAGTCAGTTCGCCGGCGCCAGCCGCTTCAACTCCTGGTCCCAATGCTGCACGACGACGATCTGCGGGGGGATGGGCGCCTGGTCGGTTCTGCCGGCGGCTTTCATCATGAGGAAGCGTTGGCCGTCTGGTGAGACGTCGTACGTGCGCCCCACGTTTCCGCCTGGAATCGTGTAATAACCTTCCTCGAGCAGCTTCACAGGCGCGCCAGCCGCCCAGGTGTCGCTGCGCGAGACCGGCACGCGCATCAACGCGCCTGTTGGTGACACATAGAACAGCTCTGAGCCGTTGCGCGCCCAGAGCGCTCGTGTGCCGCCACCAGTCGAAACCTGCCAGAGGCCGCGACTCACTTCGGGAAATGTCCGCACGTAGATCTCGAACGGACCAAGGCGTGCGCCCGGGGAAAGGCCCATGAACGGATTGGGAGGACCGAGTATACGGCAGGCCGGAGTAGGATAGGCGTCGTGGACATCGGTATCGACCGGCGCGCCTTTTCCATCGGATCCCGGCGCGAGACGGCTCCCGACCGTGACTACTGGCTCGCTCAGTCGCCCGCCGATCGGCTGGCGGCGATCGAGGTGCAGCGACGGATCGTCTATGGGTCCAGCAGAACTTCCGCCCGACTTCAGCGCGTTCTTGAGGCTGCTGAACGCACACCGGGTTAGCTACCTGATCATCGGGGGGTATGCCGTCGGTTTCCACGGTCACCCCCGCGCGACGGCCGACATCGACATCTGGATCCCACAGCGCGCGGACACCGCGCGTCGCGTGGTCGCCACCATTCGCGAGTTCGGCTTCGACACGCCGCAACTATCGGAAGAGCTGTTCCTGCAACCGGATCAAGTGATCCGGCTGGGAGTTCCTCCGGTTCGCATCGAGCTCCTGACGTCGATCGCGGGCGTCGAGTTCGACGACTGCGCACAGCGATCCGTTGCCGCGGTCCTCGGCGGCGTGGCGGTGCGTTTCATCGGCCTCGCCGATTTGAAGCGGAACAAGCTGGCCGCAGGCCGCCATCAGGACCTCGCGGACCTCGAACACCTACCGTGAGGCGTCAGGCGTTCAGACCGATCGGGCAGCTCACGCCCGTGCCGCCATGCCCGCAGTAACCGTCGGGGTTCTTCTCGAGGTACTGCTGGTGGTACTCCTCCGCGTAGTAGAACGTCGGCGCGTCCACGATCTCGGTCGTGACCCGTCCGTACTTGGCGGCGGTGAGGCGATCCTGGTAGGCATCGCGCGAGGCGGCCGCCGCGCGCGCCTGCTCGGGTGAGAACGTATAGATCGCCGAGCGGTACTGCGTGCCGATGTCGTTGCCCTGCCGCATCCCCTGCGTCGGGTCGTGCCCCTCCCAGAAGATCTTCAGCATCGCGTCGTAGGACGTCTTCGCCGGATCGAACACGACGAGCACGACCTCGGTGTGGCCCGTCATGCCCGTGCACACTTCCTTGTAGGTGGCGTTCGGCGTGTAGCCGCCCGCGTAGCCGACGGCGGTCGAGTAGACGCCCGGCGCCTGCCAGAACATCCGCTCCGCGCCCCAGAAGCAGCCCAGGCCGAACATCGCCTGCTCGAGGCCGGCCGGAAACGGCGGCACGAGGCGATTGCCGTTGACATGGTGCGTCTCGGGCACGGGCATCGGCTGGACGCGGCCGGGGAGCGCGTCCTCGGGGCGCGGCAGGCGAAGCTTCATCGGGCTGGCGAATACACTCATACGTACAACATGCCTGAAACGGGGCCGGCGATCCAGAGGAGGCCGCGGCCGGAGGCCGAGCCGCTCGAGTTGAGCGTCGTCTACGAAGATGAGACGCTGATCGCGGTCAACAAGTCCCCGGGCGTCGTCGTCCACCCGACGTACAGGAACTGGACCGGCACGCTGCTCAACGGGCTGCTCTGGCACGTGCGCCATCGTCCCGGCGTCCTGCCGCGCATCGTCACGCGCCTCGACAAGGACACGTCCGGCGTCGTGCTCGTGGCGCTGACGGCGGAGGCGCAGGCGCGCATCCAGAAGGACAACGGCGCCGGGCGCGTGACGAAGGAGTACCTCGCGGTGGTGCGCGGCGTACCGGACCCGGCGGCCGGCGTGATCGTGCTGCCGCTTGCGCGCGACCTCGCGGACCGCCGCCTGGTCGTCGTCACGCCATCAGGGCAGGCCAGCCAGACGATCTATGAGGTGATGGCCGAAGAGGGTGGCCGGTCGGTCGTGCGCTGCGAGCTGATCACCGGCCGCACGCACCAGATTCGCGTGCACCTTGCGTCGAGCGGCTGGCCGATCCTCGGCGACGCGGTCTACGGTGTCCCGCACGACGGGCTCATGCGACAGGCGCTGCACGCCTGGGGCATCACGCTGCCGCATCCGGTCACCGGCAGAATGCTGGAGATCGAGGCGCCGGTTGCCCCCGATCTCCAGCGGTTCATCGACTGGAGCGGTTTCTGAAACGTCGTAGTGTCCGGCTTTAGCCGGACCAAGTTGATCGCCACCGCCGTGTGTGGTCCGGCTAAAGCCGGACACTACGAAGAAGTCGAAACCGCGCTAGAACCTTACGTTGTAGAGCAGACGGAAGTCGCGCCCCTTCTCGGGCACGAGGTGCTTGATGAGAGACAGGTGGTTCCGGTACAGCTCGTTGGCGGCGTTGTCCAGACGCGCGGTCACCGTATTGGTGGCGCGTCCCATCACGAACGAATACGACGCAAACAGTCGCAGCGTCGTGTACCCGTCCGTCGGCTCCTCATGGACACCGACACGATCCTGTTCCGCAGCGGTGACGACGTTGCCGCCCGCCTGAAACGCGTTGTACTGATAGCGCAGCCCGCCGCGCACCCGGAACGGGGGCATCCGCGGCAGCGGGTCACCAGTGCCCTTCAGTGACCCGCGCACGTAATCGGCGCCGAACTCGACGAACACCTGGGGCGTGACGGCGACGTCGCCGTGGGCCTCGATGCCCTGCAGCACCGAGTCGGCGCCGACGAACTCCACCATCGACAGCTCCTCGTCCTCCTCGTGGTCTCCCGCTTCGGCATGGCCGGCCGGCTCCCGTCCGCGGAATCGCTCGACGAACTCCTCCTCACGCGCCTCGAACTCCTCGAAGTCGAGGTTGTCGCGGAAGATGAAGTCGCTGATGTCGTTGCGGAAGTACGTCACCTCGCCCTGGGCCCGGCTGCCGCGCCAGCGGAGCGACAGGTCGACGCCGAGCGCCTTTTCGGATTCGAGCGCCGGATTGCCGACTTCGAGCGCGAAGTTGCCGTGGTGCACGCCGAAGAAGTACAGCTCCTCGAGCGCCGGCGGACGCGCGGCCCGCGCAAGGCTGGCCGCCACCGTCACCCGGTCGTCCGCCGCCGCCGGACGCAGCAGCAGCCCGATCGATCCCGATGCGTCGGTGAAGGTCCGTTCGTCGAGGCCCGTCGGCGCGTAACCCGTCCTGTCCACACGCGCGCCGAACTGGAACGTCACGTGCGGCCACGTCACTTCCTCATAGAGGAACGCGGCGAACCCGCGCTGATCGACCGGAGGCGACAGCGCTTCCGCACCCTCCGCCGAAAACGCGCGATCGAGCATCCACGCACCGATGCTCCCCTTCAGCCGTCCGGCTGCGCGATGTGAACCCATCACCTCGAGCTCCGCGGTGTTGTTCGCGAAGGCGGTCCCGACGTCGTCGCCCTCGAGCTCGTCGTGCCTGTAACGCCGGACGCCGAGCGTGGCGCGAAACGCGTCGAAGGCGCCGGTCAGTCCCTGCGCGCCGGTGCGGACCGACAGCGAGTGGCGGCGAGGCGTCAGCTGCAGGACGGCTCCCTCGACCACGGGGATGCCGTACTTGGTATCGTCGTAGCCGTAGCTGCCGCCGACGTAGCCTTTCTCTCCCGTCCAGGACACGCCGAGGTTGCCGAAGCCGTTGCGCGACTGCGAATTCCCGATCTCGCCCTCCGGCGTGTCCACGTCGCCCGATCGCCGCCCGCCGCCGCCCGCCGTGAACGCGAATCGGCCGTTGCCGGTGCGGATGTCGGCCGCGCCGCCGCCTTCCTTCGCGGCGGTGCCCGCGTCGAACGTCACCGTGCCGCTCGTCGCGGTGATCGGCCGCTGCGGGATGTCCTCGGTGATGACGTTCACCAGGCCGCCAACGGCGTTCGCTCCATAGAGCAGCGTCGCCGGGCCGCGCACGACCTCGATCCGCTGCGCCGCGGCCGGGTTCACGGTGACGCCATGGTCGCCCGACTGGCTGGACAGGTCCCCCATTCGCTGTCCGTCCTGCAGGATGACGACGCGATCGCCGTCGAGGCCGCGGACGACAGGCCGCGCCGGCGCCGGACCAAAGCTCCGCGCCGCCACACCGGGCTGGCTCTCGAGCGTCGCGCCAATGGAGCCCTCGAGCTGCTTGGCGAGCTCCTGCCCGCTGAGGACCGCCGTCGGCTGGAAGGTCTCGAACTGGCTGCGGGCGCCTTCGGCGGTGACCGAGACGACCTCCTCGAAGTGCAGGTCCGGATCGACACGCACGTCCAGCACTGCCGCATTCGGCGCGGCGGTGATCTCGGTACGACGGCCCGAGAAGCCCCGGAGGCGCACGGACAGGTGGTACGTCGCGGGCGGGACATTGTCGAAGGCGAACGTCCCGTCGGTGCCCGAGGTCGTCTCGCGCCTGAGCTCTTCGAGCAGGATGACGGCGCCCGGGATGGGGGCGCCGGAAAGGGAATCCGTCAACCGGCCGGATACGGTCACGCCCGTCTGGGCGGATGCGCCGGCACTCAACGCCAGCGCGCAGGCGAGACACGCCTGCAAACACGTACGAACGTACATAAAGACACTCCCACTCAGTGAAGGAATCGGGGCTCAGGCCTCGGGCCTCAGCTGAGGCCTTGGGCCCTGGGCCATGGGCCTACGCGATGGGAGCGGGAGGGGAGCGGAGCGGCGGCTGCGCGGCGATGGTCGAACGCGCAACCGTGAACGGTTCGAGGTGGACGCGGATGCCGGCCTGGATGGACGGCAGCGAGATGAACCGGACCTCGGCTGGCGGACGGAACGACCGCGCCCAGTGGCACACGAGGCAGTGCAGCGGATGCGAGGCATCCGCCTCCGGCGCCGCGCGAAACGCGTGCGCGTCGGCGTCGTGCGAGACCGGGAGCGCCGCGCACGCGACGTCGTGGCAGTCGTCGAGATGCGGCGCCGCCATCGAGCCGCCGAGCGCCACGATGGCGACGAGCAGCGCGCCCGCGATCCTGTGCGCACACCCCCGGAACCAGGACATCGAACCCAGCGTAGTGACGTTTCTCCGCGCTGTCAAGAACGGCGACGGTTCGGGTAGGATTCGGCTCCTGTGTCGCTGACCCGCCGGCAGTTCCTCTGGACGACCGCCGCTTCGGCCGTGCTGTGGCCGGACATCGGGTCGGCCGGCGCGCTGCGCGCGCAGGCGCCGGCGCCGGGCGACGCCCTCTTTCAGCACGGCGTCGCCAGCGGCGATCCGCTGAGCGACCGCGTGATGTTATGGACGCGCGTCACGCCGCAGGGCGGCCAGCCCGTCGAGGTCCAGTGGCGCATCGCCGGAGACGAGACGCTGACGCAGGTCGTGGCGAGCGGGACCGCGCGCGCCTCCGCCGACCGCGACTTCACCGTGAAGGTGGACGCGGGCGGCCTGCAGCCGGCACGTACGTACTACTACGGCTTCGAGGCCGCCGGGCAGCGCTCCGTGGTCGGCCGCACGAGGACGCTGCCCGACGCCTTCGTCGATCGCCTGCGGATCGCGGTCCTCTCGTGCGCCAACTACCCCGCCGGCTACTTCAACGTCTACCGCTGCGTCGCCAGCCGCGCCGACCTCGACCTCGTGCTGCACCTCGGCGACTACATCTACGAGTTCGAGAACGGCGTCTACGGCGACGGCTCCGGCCTGCTGCGCATCCCCCAGCCGCCGCGCGAGACGGTCTCGCTGACCGATTACCGCGTCCGCTACGCGACCTATCGCGCCGACCCGGATCTGCAGGCCGTCCATCAGCAGCACCCGTTCATCGCCGTCTGGGACGACCACGAGCTGACCAACGACGCGTGGCGGGGCGGCGCCGCCAACCACAACCCCGGCGAGGGCGACTGGCCGACACGCCGGGCGGCCGCGTATCGCGCCTACCTCGAATGGATGCCGATTCGCGAAGCACGGACCACCGACGTGCGGCTCTATCGCGACTTCCGCTTCGGCACGCTCGCCGACATCGTCATGCTGGATACGCGCGGCCTGCGCGACCGGCAGGTGCCGGGCGACGACATCGAGGGGCTGAACGACCCGGCGCGCTCGCTGCTCGGCGCGCCGCAGGAATCCTGGCTGTTCGATCGGCTGCGCACCTCACAGCAGGACGGGACCGTCTGGCGACTGCTCGGCCAGCAGATCATGTTCTCGCGGGTGGCGCCGCCCGGCGTCCCGGTTCCGCTGGCGGATCTCTGGGACGGGTACCAGGCGTCGCGCGAGCGCGTGCTCGAGAGGCTGGCCTCGGACAAGATCACGGATCTCGCGATCCTCGCGGGCGATCTGCACAGCTCGTGGGCGTCCGAGGTGCCGCGCACGTGGGACGGGCCGCCGATCGCGGTGGAGTTCGTCACGCCCGCGGTCAGCTCCCCGCCGCTCTTCGCCAATCCGCAGGTGCGCGCGGGGATGCCCGCGCTGCGCGCGCGCCTGCCGCACGTGAAGTACGTCGAGGGCGACGGCAACGGCTACCTGCTCCTCGACATCACCCGCGCGCGGCTGCGCGGCGACTGGTTCCACGTTCCCGGCGTACTGGAACGGTCGGCGGCGGAAGCCCGCGTCGCCGGATTCGTCTGCGAGCGCGGCTCGGCGCGTCTGGCACAGGCGTAACGTAGAGGGCGGGCCGTGACGGCCCGCCATGGAGGACACATGACACGCATCCTGGCAACAGCTCTGGCGCTCGTCGTGCTCGGCGCGTCGCTCGCCGCGCAGGCGGGCCTGAAGCCGATCTTCGACGGCAAGACCCTCACCGGCTGGAACGTCGTCGGCGACGCGAACTGGGTGATTGCCGACGGCGCGGTGAGCGCGAACAAGGGCACCGGCTTCCTGGTGACGCCGATGGCCTACGGCGACTTCCAGCTCGTCGCCGAGATCTGGACGGACGCCGACGCCAACAGCGGCATCTTCATCCGCTGCCAGGACCCGAAGATGATCACCGCGATGAACTGCTACGAGGTGAACATCTTCGACAAGCGGCCCGACCCCGCCTACCGCACCGGCGCGATCGTGAACATCGCGAAGCCGGCGGCGCAGATCGACGCGGCCGGCAAGTGGAACACGCTGGACATCAGCGCGCAGGGCACGCGCCTGCAGGTGACGCTCAACGGCACGAAGACCGTGGACGTGCAGGACAAGATGTTTGCGAAGGGCGTGATCGCGCTGCAGTACGGCGCCGGGACCGTGCGGTTCCGGAACGTGCGGTTCAGAACCCTCTAGACGGGATCCCCGGCGTCACGCGCAGCGCGTTCTGGTAATAGAGCTTCCTGAGCACGGGATCGGGTAAATCCATCCCGTACATCTTCCAGAACGCGTGGTAGCCGCGGAAGTAGTCGAAGTACTCGTCGCGGCTCTCGAGCACGCGCCAGTAGGTCGGGAACTCTGCTGGCGCGTACGTGTCCTTCCCCATCAGCACGCGGTCCTGGTACTGCACGAAGAAGTCGCGCGCCGCGCGCGGCTGCCGTCCGAGGTCGTAGATGATGGCCGCCACCTCGAGGACCACGTTCGGGTGCTCGTCGAGCAGCCGCGCGGCCTTCCCGAGATCGTTGGCGTGCCAGCCGAAATGGGCGGCGATGAAGCGTGTCTTCGGATGGTTCTTGAACAGCTGGTTGCGCTCGGCCATCAGCTGCTCGAACGTCACCTTGAACGGGTTCAGGAACTGCCGGCGGTCGGGGAACAGCGCCAACTCGAGCCAGCGCTCGTTCTTCATGTCGAGGGGCGAGAAGAACTCCTGCGGCTCCGCGGTGTGGATGATTACCGGGATGTTCAGCCGTCCGGCCGCGTCCCAGAGCGGCGCGAGCTCCTGATCGGTGATCTTCAGCCTCGAACCGTCAGGCTTCGTCGTATCCATGCCGGTCGGCTTGAAGATCTTCAGGCCGATGGCGCCGGCCTTCACGTCCGCCTCGAGCTGCGCGGCCGCCTTCTGCCCGTAGCCGGGACCGACGTTGCGGAACCCGTCGAGCCCGTTCGCAAACACGGTGAAGCGGTCCGCATACTTCGTCGTGCGGATGTAATCGGTCTTCTGCTTCACGTCCGCGCCGGAGCCGCCGCTCAGGTTGTTGAGGACGCGGATGTTCAGCGCGTCCATCTCCCTGATCAGCCGATCGATCGTCTGCGGCGTCGGGCCCGTATGGCTGTGGATGTCGATGGCGGGGAACTTCGCGCGCGGCGTCGGATGCTCGGCGACGACCAGCGTGGTGCGCGGGCGGTAGTCGAGGATGGACGGTGCCGGGAACTCCGGCGCCTGGCAGGTGCCGACGCGCACGAGCGTCGTCCCGGGCGGGCACTCGTCTCCCGGCTGGATCGCGATGCCGCGGCCCCGGCCGCCGCGGCCGCCGCCACCCTGCGCGGGCGGCGCCTGCTGGGCAAGAACGGCTGCCGCAAGAACGGCTGTGAGCACCAGCACCGAGAGAGCGCGATACATCGGAAAGCCTCCTGCCTTATAGACTAGACCATCATGCGCACCATTGGTCTCGTGCTCGCGCTCCTGCTGGGGGTGGCAACCGTGGCACCAGCTCAGGGCGATCTTCTGGCGCGCGCGCGGGCGCTCCACCGCGAGACGCCGCTCATCGACGGGCACAACGACTACCCGTGGGCGCTGCGCGAGGCGAAGGTGGACCTCGACATCGACCGGCTCGACATCCGCGTGCCGCAGCCGACGATCCACACCGACATCCCGCGGCTGCGCGCCGGCGGCGTCGGCGGCCAGTTCTGGTCCGTCTACGTGCCCGCCACCCTCCAGGGACCCGCGGCGGTCCTCGCCACCCTCGAGCAGATCGACATCGTGCACCGCATGATGCGCAAGTATCCCGACACGTTCGAGCTGGCGGCCACCGCCGCCGACGTGGAGCGGATCTTCAAGGCGGGACGCATCGCGTCGCTGATCGGGATGGAGGGCGGCCACTCGATCGACAGCTCGCTCGGGACGCTGCGGATGTTTCACGGCCTCGGCGCCCGCTACATGACGCTCACGCACGGCACCAACATCCCGTGGGCCGATTCGGGCACCGACAAGCCCGCGGCGAACGGCCTCACGCCGTTTGGCGAAGAAGTGGTGCGCGAGATGAACCGGCTCGGAATGCTCGTGGACCTGAGCCACACGTCGCCGGACACGATGGCCGACGCGATCCGCGTCTCGGCCGCGCCCGTGATCTTCTCGCACTCCGACGCGCGCGCCCTCAACGATCACGGCCGCAACGTGCCCGACGACATCCTGCGGCAGCTCCCGAAGAACGGCGGCCTCGTCATGGTCACCTTCGTGCCGGGGTTCCTCACCAGGGAAGGCAAGGCGACGCTCGCGGACGTCGCCAGTCACATGGACCACATCCGCAAGGTGGCGGGAGCGGATCACGTCGGCATCGGCGGCGACTTCGACGGCATCACGCAGGTGCCCGCCGGCCTCGAGGACGTCTCGACGTATCCCGCCCTCACCGCGGAGCTGCTGCGCCGCGGCTGGCCGGACGCCGACGTCCGCAAGGCGCTCGGGCAGAACATCCTGCGCGTGATGCGCCAGGCGGAGGCCGTCGCCGCGAAGCTCCAGAAGCAGCGCCAGCCCTCGACGGCGACCATCGCGTCGCTCGACAAGAAATAACTAGCGCGGTTTCGACTTCTTCGTAGTGTCCGGCTTTAGCCGGACCACACACGGCGGTGCCGATCAACTTGGTCCGGCTAAAGCCGGACACTACGACGTTTCAGAAACCGCTCTAGTCTCGCGCGCGGGGGTTCACGAGATCGGGTGGTTCTTCGCCAAGCGCCTGAGCGGCTCGACCGGCAGACGGCCATACGCGTCGGTGCCGCTGAAGCTCCACGGCCATGCGCCGGCGTAGCCGGCATTCACCGCGAACTCCAGGTATTCACCCAGGGTGGTCGGCGGGGGCGACGCCGCGTCCGGATGTTGCTCAGCGCCGTTGCCTGGACACTCTCCGAGGATGACGCCGGGTTCAGATGTACCCCAACTCCAGCGCCTTGAGCACCGCGCGCGTCCGGTCGCGCACGCCGAGCTTCGACAGGATGCTCGACGCGTGGTTCTTCACGGTCCCCTCCGCCGTGCCGAGCGCGTCCGCGATCTCGCGGTTGCTGTAGCCGCCGGCCATCAGCCGCAGGATCTCGATTTCACGCTTGGTGAGCGGATCGGGCGGGCTGAGCGCGTCGAAGTCGCGGCGCACGTGCTCGAGGCCGCGCAGCACGCGCTCGGTCACCGCCGGCCGGATGACGGTGCCGCCCTGCGCCACCGTGCGAATCGCGTCCGTGAGCTGCTCGAGCGAGACGTCCTTCAGCAGGTACCCGCGCGCGCCCGCCTTCACGCCCTCGAGCAGCGCCTCGTCGTCGTCGAACGTGGTCAGGAGGATGGTGGGCGGCAGGTCGCCGGCCCCGTGCATCTCGCGCAGCACGGCGACGCCGTCCTTCTTCGGCATGCGGACGTCGAGCAGCACGACGTCCGGCTTCTCGCGGCGGATGAGCGGGACCGCCTCCTCGCCGTCGCCGGCCTCGGCCGCGATGGCGATGTCGCCGGCGAGCTCGAGCAGCGATCGGATCCCGCGGCGCACCAGCGTCTGGTCGTCGACAAGGACGACGCGGATCACGTGGCGGTCTCGGGCCCCGGCATGAACCCGTGCACCTCGAAGCCGCGCCCGGCGCCGGGCGTGAACTCGACGCGCCCGGCGAACTCTTCGAACCGCTCGCGCATGCCGGTGAGGCCGTTGCCCCACGTCAGCTCCGCCGCGCCCCGGCCGTCGTCCCTGGCGTGCAGGTCGATGCCTTCGGGCCGCCGCTCGAGGCGGATCCACAGGTTGCGCGCGCCGCCGTGCCGCCGCGCGTTGGTGATGATCTCCTGCACGCTGCGCAGCAGCGCGTGCGCCTGCCCGGCGTCGTCCACCGGCAGCGATTCCGGCATCTCGAGATGAATCTGCAGCGCCCCCTCGTCCACGGCAAGGGTCCGCATGGTCCGGGCGAGATCGACACGGCCGCTCTCGCGCATGCGGCTGACGACGTCGCGGACGTCGGCGAGCAGGAGCCGCGTGACGGCGTGCGCCTCGCGCACGTGTTCCTCGGCCTGGCCGGAGGTCAGGCGCGAGGCGACGTCCAGCCGCAGGCTCAGCGCGGTGAGGTGATGCCCGAGCGTGTCGTGGAGATCGCGCGAGATGCGCAGGCGCTCGGCGATGCGCGTGTTCTCGGCGAGCAGCGACTGCGTGGCGACGAGGTCGGCGTTGGCGCGCACGAGCGCCTCGCGCGCGGCGCGTTCCCTGCCCGCGAGCGTCATCGTGCCGACCGCGAACGCCTGGAAGCCACCGAAGGCGCCGATGGCGGCGACCACGTCGAGCGGGTCATCCCACCGCAGCATGAGCGCGCCGAGCAGCGCCGTCTGCCCGGCCACCCACCACAGGGCGCCGCGCGGACCGAAGACGGCCGCCGCGACGGCGGCCGAGATGACGAGCGTGGCGCCCTCGGTGCCGTCGCGGCTCAGATAGACCATGGCGAGCCCCGCCAGCGCCTGCACGCCGAGTGTGGTCCGCCTGAAGGCGGACACTACGTACGCGTAGTGTCCGGCTTTACCCGGACCACGCTCCGTGCGGCCGCAAAGCGCGAAGGCCACGCCGAACGTCACGAACGCAACGGCCCAGGCCGCCGCGCGGCCGGCGGGAATCTCGCCACGGGAGATGTCGATGACCGCGGGGATCCCGACGACGATCCACGTCGCGTAGGCGGCCAGGTTCAGCCACCGCTCGTTCCGCACCACGGTGGCCATTGTACGGAACCGGACGCCGCCGGGCGCTGTGCCGGAAGTCATGGTTCCGGGGCGTGACCTGCGGCACATGCGCGGCGCCGCGGCGCTCCGCAGAATGGCAGGCATGTTCAACACGGTCCTCGCCGTTCACGTCGCCGCCGGATCCGTCGCGCTGCTGTCGATGTTCGTGCCAATGGTCACGCGAAAGGGCGGGCGGCTCCACCGCCGCGCGGGCTGGACGTTCGTCGGCAGCATGGCGATCGTCTCCGCCACGGCGTTCGCCCTGAGCATTGCGCTGCGGTCGCTGCTCCTGCTCGTGGTGACGCTGGTCACCGCGAACGGCGTGTGGTCGGCGGTCAGGGTGCTGCGCCGGAAGGGCACCACGCCGCGCGGTCAGTGGGCGGTCCAGCACATCACGAGCATCCTCGGCTCGTGCATCGCGGCGACGACGGCGTTTCTCGTCAACACGGCAGACAACTTCGGCATCTGGCCGCTGGCGGCGTGGCTGGCACCCACCGTCATCGGCGTTCCAGCCATCCGGATCTGGGTGGCGCATGACCGGCGGCGCATCGCCGCCCGCAAGGAGACGTCCATGACACCTGCATCCACGTTCGCCCGCGAAGCGGCGGGCATCGCGCTGCTCGCGCTCCTGATCTTCAGCCCGTCGCTCGCGCCGCTGCTCGCCCAGTCTCGGGATCTGCGGCGCGGCCCCGATCTCGTGGCCGGCCTGAAGGCGACGCCCGGCGTGCTCGGCGTGGATACCGCGCAGACCTCCGGCGGCAAGCAGGTCATCTTCGCGTGGTTCGAGAACAAGCAGGCGGTGCTGAACTGGTACTACAGCGGGACGCACCAGCAGGCGATGCGCCTGTTCGCGCCCGGCGGCGCCTCGGACCGCGCGCCGCTCGCGCACATCAAGGACGACAGCGGGCCGATCATGGCGATCGCGTCGCTCACGATCGTGGACACGCCGCAGGTCGGCGGCGTGAGCCTGCCCGTCTCGCAGATCGCGATCGAGCTGTACGCGCCGCTGCCAGGCGGCCTGGCGGCCGGCGGCCGGTTCGCCCCGGCGACCCTGAAGGTGCCGGGGCTGATCGAAGTTCAGTGAGGCGGGTCCGCCTCGGTACGTAGGCCGGGTTCCGTCACGCGAGGAGTTCGCCGCGTGACGGACCCGGCGTGCTCACCGGCCGCGAATGGCCTCGAGGTACTTGCCGAGCAGCGGCGCCTCGGGGCCCTTGTAGGCGCGGACGTAGCGACCGAGCTTGGTGAGATCGGCCGTGGAGACGCCGACCTTGTCGCGCGCGGTCACCTGGTACTGCGAGAAGACCGCCGCAAAGAGCGCCTCCTGGTCGGTCGGACGACGAGCGAGATAGCGGTCGAGCACGGGAATGACGTCGCCGTAGCGTGCCACCAGCAGGTACGCCATCGCGAGCCGCTTCGCGATCTCGTCGTCCATCGGCGCGCGCTGGTGCGCGCTGCGCAGCACGTCGACCACGGCTTCGGGCTGGCCGTCGCGGAAGCGCGCGTCGGCCAGCAGCGTATAGGCGTACGACGGCCGCGCCTCGGCGCCGAGCGCGAGCTGCCACACGCCGGCGGCATCGCGGTCGCGCCCCGCCGCCGCGAACGCCGCGCCCAGGTAGAACGCCGCCGGGAAGAACTCGCGGCGCGGCCCCGCCGCCAGCGCGAGCTGCGTCGCAGCCTGGTTCAGGTCGCCCTTGGTGTACCACTCGAGGCCCTTCAGGAAGGCGGCAACGTCCTGCTCGCCGGCGATGAGCGCCTCGACCGCGGCCGGACCGTATCGCCCCGCGCGCGCGGCCGCCATCGCGTCCTTCAGCACCGGCGCGCGCTTCTCCACCGAGTCGAGCATGCCGGCGAGCACCGCCGGCTCGACGACGGCGTCCGCGTCGAAGCCCGAGACGCTGCCGATGCGCAGGCCGCGCAGGGCGCGCGGCTCGCCGATGACCGCGGTCGCGTCCAGGTAGAACGGGCGCACGAGCACGCCTTCCACCTTCTCGTCGCGCTTCACGCGCGCGCGCGCCACGTAGCGGCCCGGCGGCAGCAGGTCGGGCGAGATGAAGCTCTGCGCCGTGCGCCAGGTCGGCACCGGCCCGGCAATCAGCGACGCGTTGGTCGAGAGCAGCGCCGGGCTGTCCTGGTCGTCGGCGATCTCGAAGGTGACGACCGCGTTGTCGAACGACGCGGGCGAGGTGGAATAGAGGTCGATCATCGCGCCCAGCGAGCCGCTGCCGACGCGCGGCTCGACACCCGGCCGTACGCGCTGATCGGCGCCGTTGCCCGTCAACTCGCCCACCAGCAGGTCGCCGAGCGCGAACTCCTCGCCCGCCAGCTTCCACGCGCGCACGTCGCGGACGACGCCGCCGCGCCGCCCGAACGAGTCCACCACGCCGAAGCGCAGCGTGTAGACGCCGGGCTCGACCAGGAACTCATTCAGGTAATCGAGCGGCGCCGTCGTCATGCCGTTGGGCGAGGTGAGCGTGGTCCGCTCCGCGCGGCTCGCCACCACGTTGCCGAGGTCGTCGAGCAGCGCGTAGCCGACCGTGTAGTCCTCCCTGGCTGCGCCCGGCTGGCCCACTTCGGCCGCGACCATCACGCGGACCTTGCCGTCCGGCCCCCCCGCGCGCGTGAACGTCGTCAGCCGCAGCGGCACCTCGGTGACGCCGAAGGGCGTCCGCAGCGCGTCGATCAGGATGTCCTCGGGTTTGCGCCGCGCGTTCTCCGCGGGCGCCGCCATCACGAACGCCCGCCGCGACCGCACGGTGGCGCCGCGCCGCCGCACCTCGACGTCGATGCGATGCTCCTCGCCGTCGCGGTCGCCGGCCGCCTGCTCGACGCCGACCAGGTAGTACGCGGACGTCTCCGACGACAGGCGCTCGAAGATGTTCTCGCCGGTGCCGATGACGTTGTAGATCGCGCCGCGGGATCCGGCGGCGAGGTTGCGCAGCCCCGACACCTGCAGGTCGCGGTCCTCGGAGATCGTGGGACGCATGACGCTGGTCGTGATGTCGTCGCGCGGCACGTCCATGAGCAGCACGTTGATGCTGACGCGCGACACCGCCGCCGCCCGGATCACGTCGTCCAGATCGCTCGGGCTCTCGAGCACGATCCCTTCCGACAGCAGGATCAGCGTCTTCGGCCCTTCGATGATCGAGAGCTGGCGGATGAGATCGTAGAGGCCGCGCAGCGAGGCCTGGGTGTCGGTCCGCACCGAGCGCACCATCAGCGAGGCCTCCGTGATCACGTCACGCTCGCACTGCTCGAGCGCCGGACCGGCGAGGCGCCGGCACTCCCGGCCGGTGACGATGAGGAAGATGCGCTCGTCGCCCTTGTCGGTGATCTGAATCGCCTCGTAGAGGCCGATGTTGAACTTGCCCTGGTAGCGCTGCTGGTTGCCGACCACGCGCTCCATCGCCAGCTTCAGCCGGAGCTTGTCGTTGGTGAAGTCCACGTAGACGCCGGGCTCCGGGTAGGCGACAAACGCCGTGCGATCGGCCGGGCTCAGCATGTCGAGGAACTTCACGGCGGTGTTCAGCAGCGCGCGCGCCGCGCCGACGCGAATCTGTCCCTGATCGACGGCCAGGACGATCATGCGGCCGTTGGGCGGCACGAGGTTCGTCGAGTACAGCGTCTCGAACGGGTTCGCCGCCTGCTTGCGCGCGGCTTCGACGTCGATGCGCACCTGTTCCGCCGACACGACGCGGCGCTCGCGTCCGTCGATCTTGACGACGAAGTCGGGCGGAAGGAGATCCGCCACCGGGCGGCCGCGGTCGTCGACGACGGCGACGTCCACGGCGATCACGTCCACGCCGGTGCGGAAGGTCGGCCCCTGCACCGGCGCCTGCGTCTGCGGTGTGGGTTGCGGGGCCTGCGGGTCTGGCTGTTGCTGCGACCGCGCCTGGACCGCGAGCGACGCCGCGGCGGCGCACACGAGAAGAGCGAGCAGCTTTCTCACGGGAGGATCACAGAACAACCGCCCGCAAAAGGCAAGAACTTCTGCGGGCTGCGCCAATGCTCAGTGCGACCGCTTCTCGCGGCGTTCGCCGAGCCAGTCGAGCAAGGTGATGACCCCCGCAATGAGTGCCACGCCAGCGAGAAACAGAATGCCCTCATTCATGTCCGGTCCCTCGAGAGTGCCAGCGCGAAGCCGAGCATCGCCCGCTGGTTCGCATTCAATCGTAGCATCGTCGTCTGCTCGAACGCCGAGGAGAAGCGAACGCCGTGCCACGTGAATTCCGGCCGAATGTGACGAGAATACGAAACCAAGTACGCGGTTTCTGCAGCATGCGATCGGACCGCGGTGCTGCAGTTTTTGCTACGATGCGTTCTTTTGGGGAGATCCAGGATGCGCCGCACGCTGCTGTCTTTCGGGGTCCTTCTCGCTACCGCCTTCGCCGTCACCGGATCGGCCCAGCAGGCCGCCTTCACCCGCCAGGCGTTCGAGATTCCACACAAGACGTTCGTGCTGGACAACGGGCTGACGCTGATCGTGCACTCGGATCACTCCGTGCCGGTCGTCGCCGTGAACCTCTGGTACCACGTCGGGTCGCGCAACGAGGCGCGCGGCAAGACCGGCTTCGCGCATCTCTTCGAGCACTTCTTCTTCAACGGCTCCGAGCACTACCCGCGCGGGTTCCGCGAGGCGATGGACGACCTCGGCGCCAACAACCGCAACGGCACCACCGACACCGACCGCACGAACTTCTTCGAGGACGTGCCGACCTCCGCGCTGGAGCGCACCCTCTACCTCGAGGCGGACCGCATGGGATTCCTGGCCGCGCAGGTGAACGAGGCGATGCTCAACCGGGAGCGCGGCGTCGTGCAGAACGAGAAGCGCCAGGGCGAGAACCAGCCCTACGGGCGCGTCTTCGACCACATGGTCGAGCGGATCTATCCCGCGTCGCATCCCTACAGCTGGAGCACCATCGGCAGCATGGAGGATCTCAACGCCGCCAGCCTCGCCGACGTCCACGCGTGGTACCGCGCCTACTACGGACCGAACAACTGCGTGCTCTCGCTCGCCGGCGACATCACGCCCGAGCGCGCGCTCGAGCTGGTGACGAAGTACTTCGGGGGCATCCCGCCCGGTCCGCCGATCACCCGCGCGGAAGAGTGGGTGCCGCGGCTCGACGCGAACATGCGCGACCAGATGGAGGACCGCGTGCCGCAGACGCGCCTCTACCGCGTCTACCACGCGCCCGCGTTCCGGGACCCGGCGCTGCCGCGGCTCGAGCTCTTCGCCAGCGTCCTCAGCGGCTCGCGCAGCGCCCGGCTCGATCGCCGCCTCGTCTACCAGCGCGACCTCGCCACCACCGTCACCGCCGACGTCTATCCCAACGAGCTCGCCAGCCTGTTCGTCGTCACCGCGACGGTGAAGGCCGGCGCGAGCCCGGCGCAGGTCGAGCGCGAGATGGATGCGGCCATCAGCGAACTGATGCAGAGCGGGCCCACCGAGCCGGAGCTGCAGCGCGCCCGGAGCCGGCTGCAGGCGGCGTTCGCGCGCGGCGCGGAGCGCCTGGGCGGATTTGGCGGACGCTCCGACATCCTCGCGCAGAGCCAGACGCTGACCGGCAGCACCACCGGCTACCTCGAACGTCTGGAACGCCTCTCCCGCGCCACCGCCGCCGAGGTGCGTGAGACGGGCCAGCGCTGGGTTGGCGCACCGCACTACACGCTCGTGGTGCGCCCGTACCCCGCGCTGACGCCGGGACAGACGACGATCGACCGCACGGTGCTCCCGCCGCTGGGCGCGCCGCCCGAGGTCACGTTCCCGGCCGTCCAGCGCGCGACGCTGTCGAACGGCCTCGGCGTGATCCTGCTCGAGCGTCACTCGACGCCGCTCGTCAACGTCGCGCTCGCGGTGGACGCTGGCTACGCCGCCGACGCCGCGGACAAGGCCGGCGCCGCCTCGCTGGCGCTCGATCTCCTCGACGACGGGACGACGACGAAGGACACGTTCGGGATCGCCGACGAGCTGGACGCGCTCGGGGCGCAGATCACGACCGCAAGCTCCCTCGACCTGTCGTTCGTGCGCCTGCGCGCGCTGGCCGCGAACCTGCGCCCGTCGCTGGCCCTCTTCGCCGACGTCGTGCTGAACCCGTCGTTCCCGCCGGACATGATCGAGCTCGCGAAGAAGCAGCGCCTCGCCCGCATCCAGCAGGAGAAGGCGACGCCGGTGAGTGCGGCCACGCGCGTCGTGCCCGCGCTGCTCTACGGCCCCGCGCACGCCTACGGCAAGCCGCTCTCGGGCACAGGTTTCGAGCAGACGGTCTCCGCGCTCTCCCGCGACGATCTGATCGACTGGCACCGTCAGTGGTTCCATCCGGGACGCGCGACGGTGATCGTCACCGGCGACACCACCATGGCCGCGCTGCTGCCGGACCTCGAGCGCGCGTTCGCCGCGTGGACGCCGGGACCGGCCCCGGCGAAGAACGTCACCACCGTGCCGAGGAGCGGCGGCAGGCGCGTCTACCTGATCGATCAGCCCGGCGCGCCGCAGTCGGTCATCGTCGCCGCGCACGTGTCCGAAGCCGGCGGGCAGCCGGAGGACCTGGCGATCGAAACCGTGATGCGCAACTTCGGCGGCATCGCCACCTCGCGCCTCAATCGCAACCTGCGGCTGGACAAGAGCTGGAGCTACGGCACCCAGGGCGTCCTGCAGGACGCGCGCGGGCAGCGGCCGTTCCTCGTGGTCGCGCCGGTGCAGACGGACAGGACGAAGGAGTCGATCCAGGAGATCGTGAAGGAGCTGCGCGGCATCGCCGGCGAGCGGCCGATTCGCGGCGAGGAGTTCGAGAGCATCATGCGCACGCAGACGCTCGGCCTGCCGGGACGATGGGCGACGCTGGCCGCGCTCGAGACCGCGGCAATCCAGCTCCTGAACTACCGCTACGCGGACGACTACTTCTCCACCTACTCGCGCCGCGTGCGCACGCTCGG
>Ga0194132_10004969_pt1 | contig 22124 bp, 15 predicted proteins | sample TA2KigOf80mmetaG_FD_148612 | JGI IMG/M metagenome (GOLD analysis project Ga0194132, IMG submission 148612) | Freshwater microbial communities from Lake Tanganyika, Tanzania - TA2015054 Kigoma Offshore 80m | ecosystem: Environmental > Aquatic > Freshwater > Lake | place: Tanzania: Lake... | reverse complement strand
CGCTGCAGGACGCCGCCATCCACCAGATGTGCATCCTCCTCACTGAAACAGAAACCGTCTTTCCGACCACCCAACTCCGTCTCATCTACCGCCAGGTCGGCTCATCCTGATTCCACCCCAGGTCAGGATGTCTGAGCCTGCGGCTAACGCCCAGTGTGGGAAAGAAAGGGAAAACCCGAATCACCATCACCGTCGCCGACCCCCAGAACCGGATAGGACTGTCGGCGTTCGATCTGACGGTGACAGGACCCAACGAGCCTCCCTCGATTTCGTTCGAAGCCCCCTTGCTCGTGGTAAACCCCGGAGGCACCGCCCGGACCCTTGTTCGCTTGGATGATGCCGAAACGCCTGAGGCCCAGCTCCGGCTGGCCTGGGATCCGGTCCAGTCGAGCCTCCTGCCCAACACTCGAGTTGAATTGGGAACCTCGATTGATGGGCGCTGGGTTCAAGTCTTGACTCCTGCGGGCTTGATCGGAACCAACCGCGTCTGGATCCAAGCCCAAGATCCGGAGGGACTGGTCCGTCGCGCGGAGCTGGTCGTGGTTTCACTCTCCAACACCATGCCTTCCATCGCTCCGATTCCCAACCAGGACGTCTCGGAAGGAGATATCCTCATCGTGCCCCTTCTGGTGAAAGACTCGGAGTTTCCACAACTTCTTCGGGTGACGTGGTCCGCGTCGCAACCTCGTTTCGCGCCTTCGGATAAACCCATCGTCGAGACGGCCGAGCGCGGACGGGAACTCGTCCTCACCGCGCTTCGCGGCCAACTGGGGGAGGCTCGCGTCAGCGTCGAGGTCACAGATGCGCACGGGGCAAGTGTTCGAACTTCCTTCGTGGTTCAAATCCTTCCGGCCAATGCGCCGCCCGAAATCTCCGGTTTCAAAGACGTGGTGATGCGCGAGGATGAAACCCTGGTCATTCCAGAGTTCAATGTGGCCGATGTGGATGGACCTTTCGAATCGTTGACTCTTTCGGCTGCCGCCGCCGACGCCTCTCTCGTCGCGCCCCATGGATTCAAATTCGGGGGGACCGGATTCTTTCGCAGCCTCAAGATCGAACCCCTGCCCGATGCCCACGGAACGACACCGGTCACGATCACGGTTCGGGACCGCAGCAAATCAGCTTCCGCCACTTTCCTCCTGACCATCACCCCGGTCAACGACCCGCCGAATCTGGGGCCTGTTGCAGCTCAGTCCCTCATGGCCGGCGAACCGCATCCACCGATCCCGCTGGAGGTCCGAGATATCGATTCCGACTCGAGCCGGCTCTCGTTCAAGGCCACCTCATCCAATCCACTCGTTCTCGACGGTGCCCGGGTTCGCGTCGAAGGAACCAGTGGTCAATTCCAACTCGACCTCAGTTTAGCGGCGAGAGCAGTCGGATCGAGCAAAGTCACCCTGCGCGTCGAAGACGAGGGAGGCGGATTCGCCGACTCCACTTTCGACGTTGAGGTTCGTCCCCGGCCGGTGGTCCAACCGGAAATTCGTTGGATCCAGCCCGCGACCGAACAAACACTGACGGAGTCATCCTCTTTGGTCTTGTCAGTCGAGAGCACCACTCCCAACGGCCCGCTGCGGAGCGTGGAATTCTTTCACAACGGGGTATTGTTGGCGAACGTGGACGCCCCGCCGTTTCAAACCACCGTGACGCGGCTGGCCGAAGGCAAGCATGAGTTTGCGGCACGAGCGATCGACGCGGTGACGAACAGTGTCCGCGTGCCGGCCCCGCTCGTGGTGGTCAAGCCTTCCGCCCTCCCGCATGACACATTCGAACTTCGCAAACCGTTGTCGGGCGCATCCGCGATCGATCGAGCGGCCAACCGCATCGCCTCCCGTCAAGCTGGAGAACCCTCGCACGCCGGTCGACCCGGCGGCAAATCGATCTGGTGGACCTGGACCGCGAGTGTCACCGGCCCGGTGACCCTGAACACTCAAGGCAGCGATGTGGACACGCTGCTTGCGGTGTACCGGGGACAAAGCCTTGGCGAACTTCAACCCGTTGCCGCCAACGATGACGATGACTCTGGCCTCGCTGGCTCTTCCAGCCGCGTCACGTTTCAAGCCCGGGCGGGGGAAACGTTTGCCATCGCGGTGGACGCGTTCGGGGGTGAGCTCGGCAACTATGTGATTTCACTTTCCTCGTCCGAACCGCCAGGGCCTCCGTTGGCCATCGAGCTCTCCGGACGGAGCATTGTCCTTTCCTGGACGGGCCCGGAAGCCGAACTCGTCCTGGAGTACTCCGACAGCCTTTCCGGCTCGCCTTGGATTCCAGTTTCCCAGCCTTCCATCGCGAGCGAGAACGGAAGGCTCATGAAACTCGCACTTTCGGGATCGAACCGTTTCTATCGGCTGCGCAAGGTGATTCCCGGCTCGCCGTGATCGCAGGTCCAGAAGGCGACGTGCAACCGCGGATTGCCGGTGATGCGCGGCCGTGGTTACCGTGAATTCCGAAGTGGTCTGTTGTGTGGCGCTGGCTGCCCAGCCTGCTGTATTGCCGACTGCCAGTCGGCCTGGCGGGTGAAGAACGAGGCCCTTCCATGCTCTCCACGCGCCTGGTTCCCTTCGTCGCCCCGCAGGCTGGGCAGCCTGCGAAACAGCAGACAGGGCTGTCTGCGTTACCACGACAACCCGGTCACCGACAACCTCTGGTTGCGTGCCCCTGGTTGGGTCGGTGCATCCCGATGTTGCCGCTGATGCAGGTAGGGCGCGTCCGTCCCGGCGCGCCGCCGGAGCGTGATGTTTTGCATCCCGTGGGCGGCGGGCTGGGACAGGCCCGCCCTACCAACAACATCGGAATACACGGTGGTTGGGTGGGTTGATGAAGGTGTTGACAACCCGGTGATTCATTGATTAGCTCTGCCGCAGTTGAGTTGCGGTGTTATGAATTACATTACCTCTCAATCGAAAACGATGCTGGTCCAGCGCATGTGCGCGGTCATGGCCCGCTGGCATCGCGTAGCCCCGGGCCACGGCACTGTGGGAGGTCACTGCTAATCTCAAATTGATTTAACAGTTCCTATCGAAACCCACGGTTGCCAAAGCAACCGTGGGTTTCGTGTTTTTAGGGCCTGTTTGAACCCTATGAGTCGACAAAAATATCCCTGGTTGATTGTCATGAAACCCCATCCCGAATCCCGAGACCTCGAGGAAAGGACGTTGCCCGCGAGCGTGGCGAATCCGCTGCTCTTCCGGGACATCGAACCCACCGAATTCGAGAAATTGAAGGCATCCTTGCTGCGCGAAGCCATCCGGCTTTTCGGCGACACACGCCTGCTCGCCGTGCTGCGACGGGCAGCCAACGAAGCGGAGGCCCTGGCCTGGACAACGCCCTACCCCGCCCTGTTCTATCCCGAGCTGTTCATGGAACTGGCGCGGGCGAGCAGGTCGCGAGCAGCGCGCCAGGAGTCGGTCCATCGCCGCAGCCGGTTCCTCGCCGTGGCGCGATAACCGGCACGCGATGAGAAATCACATTTCGGGCAAACTATAATCGAAACGCTTTGCGAAGCATCGAGATGCTCTTCGGCACGGCGCGGTCCGGATCTTCCTTACCTTCCATTTCCAAGGAAACATAGCCGGAGTAATTCGCCGCGGCCAGGATGCGGGCGATGCGGCGGTAGTCGAGGTCCAGGGTGTACCATTCGCCGCCGCCGTAGTAGGTCTTGGCCTGCACAAACACAGTCTTCGGCGCGATCATCTCCAGTTTGCCATAAGGGTCATCGAGAAAATTACCGGTGTCCATCAGACCCCCGAGCCACGGAGACTGAACCATGCCCAGCGCCTTGAGCAGTCCTTCCGGAGTGCGCGTGAGTCCCCAGTGATTTTCCAAGGCCAAGATGACGCCGTAACGCGCCGCGGCCTCAAGGCATTGCTGGATGCAATCCATGCACCATTTGAACCCGTCGTCCTCGCTGTAACCCGGAATGATGGGTTCAACTCCCCGGGCCTTCATCAGGTCGTCAAAGGAAGCGATGGTGTTCCAGCGTCCGGAATTGAGCCGGATGCAAGGCACGCCCAGTTCGGAAGCGATTTCGATGCATTTGATGGTGTGGGCAACCTGCTGCCGACGAAAGTCAGCACTCGGATCGACAAAATCCTGGTGGATCGAAAGGCAGACGAGGTTCACGCCATGCCGAAAGGCGTGCCGTTTCAGGCGGCGCAGGTAGGCGCGATGGTCTTCGGTAAGCGGATCCTTCTCGGGTATATCCATTTGCCGGTGCAGCACATCGACGGCGGGAACACCCAGAGCAGCGGCCTTTTCGATGACGGTTTCCACCGGCACTTTGGCGGTCTTGAAATGCCAGTAAGAATAGGTGGAGATGGCCAGTTGGATTCGGGAAACGCGAGCCGGTGTGGCAGCGGCTTGGAGGGCGCCGGATGCCGGGCCAGAGAGACCGGCGGCGGTGGCCAAGGTGGAAGCGGCGAGGAACGAGCGCCGGTTGGAAGCGGAGTTCATAATGGGGGTTGAGGGGATCTTGCGGAGCGCATGCTGCCTGAGCCGGAACCGAGGCTCAACGATTTCTCGCTTGCGTTTTCGGAGGTCGAATTGATGATGCCGCCCTTTCTATGAACTCGGCTCCGGCAGAATCGACCGCAGATATTGATTTTTTGGCTTGGTTGGAAGTCAACAAGCAGCGCCTGATTTATGGCGTGGGTGGCGCCATCGTGGTGGGCTTCGGGCTTTGGAGTTTCCTGACCATGAAGGCCCAAAAGGAGAACGTGGCCAGTGCCGAACTGCTTAAGATTCAGATGGCCTCGAGCATGGCCGAACAGCCCACCTCGCCCCCGGCCTCGGTCTACAGCGAATTCATGAAGAAGCACGCTGGCACGCGCGCCGCGGAAAGAGCAATGCTGCTGGCGGCGGACGCGGCTTTTACCGAACAGAAATTCGCCGAGGCCCAGAACTTGTTTGAACAATTCCGGAAAGACTATCCGTCCAGCCCCCTCGTCGGCCAGGCGGCCTACGGCGTCGGGGCCTCTTTGGAAGCGCAGAAGAAGACCGCCGAAGCAACCGCGGTTTACCAGGACGTGGTGACACGTTTTGCGGGCACGAGTCTGGCCGGGCAAACCAAGCTCTCCCTGGCCCGCATGCATGAAGCCTCGAACAAGCCTCAGGAGGCCTTGAAGCTCTACGAAGAATTGAGCTCGGGCACGTCGTTTTCCAGCTGGACCAGCGAAGCGGCCGCCAAAAAGGACGCTTTGCTTGCCAAGCACCCTGAACTGGTTTCTTTGAAACCCGCGACGAATGCCGCCCCCACCGAGATCAAGGCGGGTCCCGAGAAATAGCGATAGCGCCGGGAAACTTGAACATTTCCCTGATTGGAAATCATACTCCCCATGCCTTCCTTGCGGCACGGTTGACCTCGCGAGGGCACCGAGTGGAATGGCTGGCCGCTCCGGGTGAAATCCCCAACACCGATCTAAAAAGTTGGCCCCAGGAAAGGAAGACTGGCCGCATCCCGGAATCGTGGCGTGAATGAAGGGATTGGCGATCCGACGGCCTCCTCGACCCCAGCCTTCATCGAGGTCTCCGCGGCCTTGATCCTAGGGACGGAAGGTCTGCTGATCACACGCCGTCCGCGAGGGAGCCATCTGGCGGGCTTGTGGGAATTCCCCGGGGGAAAACGCGAGAAGGGCGAAACCTTCGCGCAGGGTCTCGTTCGCGAGATTGAGGAAGAGCTTGGAGTCGAGATCGAAGTGGAACCTTGGGCTTACGCGGAGATCGAGCATCGGTATCCGGAAAAGCACGTGCATCTCAAGTTCTTCCGGGCTCGCATTCGATCCGGAATTCCCCGCTTGCTGGGTTGCGATGAAATCGCGTGGGCCGGAAAATCGGAATTGAGCTCCTATTCGTTCCCGGCGGCGGATACGGCATTGCTGGCCCAGCTCGAACGAGACATTTCCTTTTGGATTGCGAGGGACGCACGGGAGGGCTGAAATCGAGGCGCCTTCGCGGCTCGATTCTCCCCATGAACTCTCACTCCATCCTCGTTATCGTGCTCCTGCTCGTGGTGCTGGGCGTGATCAGGCAGCAAGGGTTTGCCTGTCGGCGCCCCGAATGGATTCGCCCGTTTACATGGATCCGCTTGTTTTGGATCGCCTCTTTCCTCGCGATGGAGTGCGGTCCGTGGGCCACAACCGCCACCCGTCCGAACGTTTTGTTCATCCTTTGCGACGATCTTCGTCCTGACGCCCTCGGTTGTTACGGATCGAAGCACGTGCGCACTCCGAACATCGACGCCTTGGCGCGCGCGGGCGTTCGTTTCGCCAACGCTTTTTGCACGACCTCGCTCTGTTCCCCCAGCCGGGCGAGCCTTCTGACCGGCGTGTATGCGCATCGTCATGGCGTTCGGGACAACTTCACGGAACTGCCCGCCTCCCTTCCCCATTGGCCGGCTCGCTTGAGGGATCAGGGTTACACCACCGCCTACCTCGGGAAGTGGCATATGGGTGAAACGAACGACGCGCCCCGGCCTGGATTCGATTGGTTTGTCACCCACAAGGGCCAGGGAAAGTACTTCGACACCGAATGGAACATCAACGGACACCGCCGCGAAACGGCCCCCGGCTACTACACTCACGTGGTGACCGATTACGCGCTGGACTGGCTCAAGAAACGTGAACCCGGCAAGCCCTGGGCGCTCTGCGTTGGACACAAAGCACCTCATTCCTTCTACCTTCCCGAGCCCAAGTACAGCAACCACTTCGCCCAAGTCGCGGTCCGGTATCCGGCCAGTGCGTTTGCATTGGAGGACAAGCCGGACTGGATCAAACAGCGGCTCAACACGTGGCATGGCATCTACGGGCCGCTTTTCGAATGGCGAAAAACGTTCCCGGATGCGCGCCCGGAGGCAGTGAAAGATTTCGCCAACATGGTGCGAGCGTATTGGGGCACCGTATTGAGCGTGGATGACAGCGTGGGCCGCCTGGTCGCGCACTTGCGGGAAAGCGGGCAGTTTGAGAACACGATCATCGTTTTCATGGGCGATAATGGCCTTCTCGAGGGCGAACACGGCATGGTGGACAAGCGAACCATGCATGAGGCGAGCATCCGGATACCCATCATCGCGCGCGGCCCCGGTCTGCCTTCCGGGAAAGTGGTCCAAGGCCAGGTCCTGGCCATGGACACGGCTCCGAGCCTGCTCGACTTGTGTGGCGCATCCCCTCTCGTTGGCATCCAGGGCAGGTCGTGGCGCAAACTGGCGGCGGGAAAAGATCCCGCGTGGAGGAAAGCCTGGTTTTATGAATACAATTACGAGAAGCAGTTTCCTTACACTCCTAACGTCCGCGGAATCCGGACCGACGCATGGAAGTATATTCGGTATCCGCACGGCGATGGTTCACCCGACCGCCATCGTGACGAACTGTACCACATGAAATCCGACCCCGGGGAAAGCCGCAATCTGGCCGGCATCAAGAAGTACGATCGAGTCCGGGCTTCCCTGCGCTCTCAACTCGGCTCATTGCTGGCCCAGGAGGGCTTGACTCCGGAGACGGACCGCATGCCGATCGACCAAGGTGTGAAAAGCGAACTGCCGGATCAAAAGATCCGATAGCCCTCCCGACTATCTTGAGGGTCAAGTGACTCACCGTTACGCACCCCGGCCCGGCGGAGTGTTCTTGCTTAGAACGGCCATTGCCCTTCATGAAACTTCGCAAGGTCCAGGCGATAAAGCCTTTCCAAATCACTCACCAGAGCCATCACGGATAGGCCTCGTTCTTCGTCGCGTTTATCTCAATGGGCCACGGAATCGGCGATGCCCACGGCGACGGAATCCCGCCTTCAATCCCAAAGGGATTGTGTCCTTCAGCCCAAGGTTGCGAGGAACGAGCTACCTTGGGTTGCCGTTTGGAAATGAATTCAACCGCAACGCGGTTGTGGCTTAACCCCGCGAAACGGAAATAGGATTTCGTCACAACCCCGTTGGGGTTGGTTTCCTTTTGCGAACCATGACCCAAGGTAGCTCGTTCCTCGCAACCTTGGGCTTCGGGACGGAATCCCGTTGGGATTCCTGGCGCGTCGAAGGACAGCCCAGTCGCGCTCCGGGGCAAAGTGAGAACGGCTGATTTGTCATTCTGTGTCGTTGCAAATGGCAAGGTGCCGGGTTACGAAACGGGGCGTGCCCACGGTTGCCGAACAACTCCGCGCCGCGCGTGAGGCTCGGAAGTGGACCGTTTACGAGGTCGCCGAAGCGACGAAAATCAAAACGGAACACGTCCGCGCGCTCGACGAAGGAAATTATCACGCTTTCACCGCCCCGGTGTATATTCGCGGGTTTGTCCGAACCTACGCCACGCACCTGAAGCTGGAGGTGAAAGCGATCATGGCTCAACTGGACGCGGAACTGGCGCAGACCGAGGAATTTCGCGATCCGCCGAGTTTGACAGGCCGTCCGAAGGGGCCGCTCGATTTCCTCACATTTCAATTCTCGAGAGTGCCGTGGGGGATCGTGGCTCCGGTCGCGATATTGCTGCTCTTGATCACGCTGGCGGTTCTGGGACTCCAGGCCTGGAAGCGGAAACAAGCGCAGGATCCCCTCGCGGGACTCGGGCCGGGCATCTACCAACCGGTCTCGAATGCTCCTCCAGCAGTGGACGTGTTGCCCATTCCCACCGCTCAGCAATTACCCGCCCAAACTCAGCCCGGAACCACCCCCGGGCGCCGTTAAGCCGTCCTGAGTCGAGTCAGGCACTTCCCGGACAGGCCAGACCACCCGCGCCCCCCCTTATGAAGATGCCCTTCCCGATCAAGATTCGAAGAGCCGCCATGGCTGTGTCCGTGGTGTGTGGGCTATCCCTCGCCTGGAGCCAGGCCTTCGAGAAGAAACCGGACGACCCGGCCTTCGAACGATATGGAAAAGTGCCCGCCGCCCCAATACCGGCAAGTTTGGTGCTCAAGAAAGGAGACCGTTTGGCTATTTGCGGGGACTCGATCACCGAGCAGCGGATGTATTCGCGCGTGATCGAGACCTACCTCACCGCTTGCCGGCCTGAATTGGATGTGACGGTGCGGCAGTACGGCTGGAGCGGTGAACGGGCGCCGGGTTTTCTGGCCCGGATGACCAATGATTGCCTGAGGTTCAAGCCCACCGTCGCCACCACCTGTTACGGGATGAACGACCATGAGTATCGCGTGTTCGAGGAGTCCATCGGAACCAAGTATCGCGAGAGTGCCAGGCAGATCCTGCAAGCTTTCCGAACCGCGGGAACTCGCGTCATCTGGGGTTCACCCGGCTGCGTCGGATTGAAACCGTCCTGGTCAAAAGCCAAAGACGCCACCGTGGACGATTTGAACGAGAACCTCTTCCGATTGCGCAACGCGGGCCTCGAACTCGCCCACGCCGAAAAAGCGGGGTTTGCCGACGTGTTCTGGCCCATGCTCACGCTGAGTCACCATGCCCGCAAGGATTACGGAACCCATTACGCCCTGGCCGGCCAGGACGGCGTGCACCCGGATTGGGCGGGCCAAGCCGTCATGGCCACCGCGTTTCTAAGATCCATGGGCCTGGCGGGGGAACTCGGCCGCATCGATCTCGATCTCAGCACAGGACGAACGGAAACGAGTCAGGGTCACGCCGTGAAGAATTTCGATCAAGGGATTCTTCGGATGCGCAGCACGCGGTACCCTTTTTGCGCCACGGGACCAAGGGACAAGGACCATTCCTTGCGCGGCGGCTTGCTTCTCGCGGGGTTTTTCGAAGATTTGAACCGGTTCGTTTTGCGTGTCCGGGGAGCCAAGGAGGAATCGTATCGCGTGACGTGGGGACCCGAGACGCGGACGTACAAGGCTTCCGAACTGGAAGCCGGTGTGAACCTTGCGCTCGATTTCGAAGTGAACCCCTTTTCCGAGGCGTTTGGCCGAGTCGATTCCGCCGTGGCCGCCAAGCAAGAGTACGAGACACGGCAGATCAAACAGCTCTTCCACGGACCCGAGGGCCGGGCCGACATGGAGGCCACCGTCGAGTTCACGGAAAGAATCCGAACTCCCCTGGCCCACCGCATTCGCAAGGCGATGGCACCGGTGGAGCATACCCTCTTGATTCATCCGAAGTGATGAGCGTGGCATCCGGCATTCGAACAGCGACGGGCTTGGCGGTGTTGTTGTTTTCTTTTGGCTCCGTCGCCGAAACGGTTTTGATCGAAGCGGAAGGTCTCCGAATCGAAAAGGGCTTCAAGGTCCAGAGGGTGGCGGATGATCCTCTCGTGCCCGACGCCAGCGCGATGACCCTCGACGGCCACGGGCGTCCGGTCGTCGCGGGTGCCGGCTACATCAAGCGACTGGAGGATCGCGATGCCGACGGCCAATACGAGACCGCCGAAATCCTCGCCCGCACTCGCGGAAGTGCGATGGGATTGAACTTTGAAGGGCACGACTTGCTCGCGGTGGTGGATGGCGGCCTTTGGCGGTATCGGGACACGAACGCGGACGGAAAACCGGATGGAGCGCCCACTCAACTCATGCCCCTGCGCATGGGCGAACACGGGGCTCACGCGATCCGGAAAGGACCCGACGGAGCCTGGTATTTGCTCGGAGGCAACGAAGCGGGATTCTCCACCCTTCCGGCGTTGCACACCTCCTCATGGGTCCGCAATCCCGTGGCCGGCGCTCTGCTCCGCCTGGGCCGCGATTTCCAGCGCGTCACGGTCGAGGCTCACGGTTTTCGCAATCCTTACGATTTCGATTTTCTCGAGCAGGGAGCGGTGATGACTTGGGACAGCGATTGCGAGCGCGATTTCGCGCTCCCTTGGTACGTCCCGACGCGGGTTTATACCCTCGCGTGGGGCCAGCATCACGGATGGCAACTGGGAGGGCACGAGCGCACCTGGGCTCGCCCGAGCTATGAGGAGGACGCCGTTCAACCCCTGTATTGGATGGGCCGAGGATCTCCGACTGGAGTGGCGGCGTATCGGCACCGCCTTTTTTCTGAGGCTTACCGAAACGGGGTGTTCGCCCTCGACTGGACCTTCGGGAAGGTTTGGTTTTGTCCGAGTGACGGATCCGAAGCGCGAGTCTTCCTGGAACCGGCGGGAGCCAATGGATTTGCTCCGACGGACGTGGAAGTAACCCCGGACGGCTCTCTCCTGATTTCCATCGGAGGAAGGAGAACCCGGGGCGGGATCTACCGCATACAACCTGAACGGAGCGAAAGCGCGCCAGGCGTCCAGAGTCATCCGCCGGCCACACTCGATGAAATCTTGAGCGCTCCGCAACCGTTGGAAGCATGGTCTCGCCGAGGTTGGGAACCCGCAGCCAGACGCCTGGGGGCGGCGGAGTTTGTCCGGGCTGTCGAGGAATCGAAACGAGACGCGAGGGCAAAAATTCGTGCCATCGAAATCCTGGCTGACGTCTTCGAAGGCCGCGAGGTCGAGGTTTTCAGAAAGGTGGCCGTCGATTTGGAAACGCCACCGAGCGTTCGCGCGCGCGCCGTATGGGCCTTGGGATTCAACGAGAACACAAGCGTGCTCGACACCTTGACCCACGCCTTCGCAGACCCCTCCGTCGAAGTGCGGCGAACGGCCTGTGAGAGCGCAGCCAGGCTGCTGGGTGCCGGCCTCGCGGCCAGCCCCGCCTTACTCCAGAAATGGACCGCATTAGTCAATGACGTCAAAGGTGTCCGCCGCGCGGCGCGACTGGTCTCCTCGCGACTATCGAATGACGCATGGACATCGACCGCGAAGCCGCCCCTTCAGGCCACGTCCGGGACTCACGTGGCCCTGGCTTGGGCGGCTTTGGAACGAGGGGATACGAACATCGCCCAGGCGGTGCAAGCAGCCCTGACGTGCCTCGAAGATCAACGAAGCCGTGCGGACCATGGACGAGCACTTCGGCTCCTGATTCGTTCTTGGGGTGATTGGAATCTGGCCAAGCCCTCCGTCGAACTGTTTACAGCTTATGAGTTCCCAGGAGGTGTTCCCCAGGATTCCGCGGCCAGAGCCAGGGCGGGCCGGGCCGCCGTGCGTATTTTGGAGCAAGCCCCGTCCGGACATGACAACGCTCGTGAAGCTGCCCGGCTGCTCGCGATGATCATGGATGATCAGGAGGCAGCGCCCCGGGCGGTCCTGGCTCGCTTGACGCCGCGCAGCACGCCCCAGGATGATTTTCATTTTCTGACGGCGCTGGCCCGGCTTCGAGGAAGCTGGCCGTCGAATGGAATTTCTCAAGCAGTGTCCGCCATGCTCGGCATGGACCGAAAATGGCAAGGCATCTCCCAGCGACCCAAACAGGTTTGGAGTTCACGCCTGAGAGAACTCGCGGCTCAGTTCGCCGCGAAGCATCCTTCTTTTTCGACCGAACTCTTGAATCATGCCGATTTTCCACGCCCCGCCCACGTGGACTTGGTCCGGGTTTCCTTTCCGCGCATTCGCGAGGCGCGTCTCGCAGCCCGGGCGTTCTTCGATGCCGCCAAGACGGATCCAGCCTTTCCCTGGACACCACCTCTCGTGGAAATGTTGTCCATCCTCCCCCCCTCCGACGCCTTTCCCCTGTTGCGCTCGCGCTGGAATGATCCGGTGGTGGGGGAGGAAATCTTCCAAACGCTGGCGATTCGTCCGCACGATGAGGATCGCGCGCGATTCGTGTCGAAACTGAGCTCGACCCATCTCGCCACGCTCAAACTTGCGGTGGAAGCTCTCTCGCGCTGTTCCACGGCGTCGGAGCCCGCGACCCTGCTTCCTTTGTTGCGTTTGCTCAAGCGCTCCCAAACCGAACCGGAACTGGTGGCGCTGCGGCCGCGGGTTGCCTTGGCCGCCCAGAGGCAAAGCGGCCAGGCTTTTGGATGGGACGGAGTACGGGAGGCCAGTGGGCAACCGGCGGCACTGTATCAGCCGATTTTCGACTGGTTTGAGACCGCTTTTCCAGGGGCCTGGAAAGCATGGGAGCAGCAACAAGCCGCCCCGCGAGCGAATTGGAATGAACGGCTCCGCGAACTCCCCAAACACGTGGGCAACGCTTCGCGCGGATCGAAGATTTTCCAAGAGCGCGCTTGCGCCGCGTGCCATGAAGGCGCGTCTTCGATCGGACCGCCCCTGGCGGGGGCGACCCGCCGCCTCTCGATGGAAGCGATGCTCGAATCGTTGTTCGAGCCCGATCGCGTGGTGGCTCCCGCTTACCAAACCTATTGGGTGAAACCTCGCCGCGGAGATCCCGTGCTCGGTCAAGTCGCCTTCGAGTCCGCCGACGGCGTGATCCTGATCGAAGGCCCTGGAAAAACCCGGCGCATCGATCAGTCGGACATGGAATCCAAGACGCCTTCTTCAAAATCCTTGATGCCCTCCGGACTGCTCGATGGTCTCTCAGCCTCCGATCTGGCCGATTTGCTGGCTTACTTGGCCAGCCTTGAACCTTGATCCGGCCAAAATCCTCATCCGAGGTCATCGGGGCACCGTCGGAAGCACATCTCCTCGCCCTGACACATCCACGGTGACCTCGCGTGTTCCGGGAGAAAGCGAAGTCCAGGTTTCTTTCCCGCCGGGCCAGCGGATCGAAAGTCCAGTGGGATCGCGAGGAGACGCGAGGATGAGGGTCGCGCTGTCCTGGGACAAACAACCTGACCCGGCATGCACTCCGCGAGCCGGCCCCAGTTTACCCCCGAAATCCAGACGCAGGCATGCTCCGATGCCCAGCGGATTACCCGCGGGACCGGAAAGTCGAACGCGAAATCCCGGCCGACCACGGCGATTGGCCACGAGTTGAGTGAGACCACGATACCGAGTGATGGCAAGATCGGGTCGATGATCCCGGTTGAAATCGGCAACCGCCGCGGCGCGCTGGTTTCCACCAAGCCAATGTTGGGGAGCGAGCAAGGTGGCCGTCTCGAAGCCACCCATTCCATTGCCTTTCATCCACAGCGTTGGCGACCTCAGTCGCGTTTCCACGTCGGAAGCAACTTCCCGCTCTCCCGGACACAGCACCGCATCTTCCTGCCCGTCGCCGTCGAAGTCCGCCACCGCAATCCCGTGAATGCCATGCCATTGAGCTTCATCGGGAAGCCGGGAAACACGCCAAAGCCCGGATTGATTCATCCAGACCAAAGAGGAGAGCGTATTCACACCAAGCCGGCGGCCGGGATGTGCGAGGGACTTGAGTATCGTGTCCGTTGAAGCCTGGGCGAAGGCCCGGTGCGAGGGGAAAAGCTCCTGCAATCGGGGGATCTGGACCCCTAACTCTGCCAACCCTCGAATCGGCTCCGATTGACCCGACACCGGGTTGAACGCAGCTTCAAAATGCGACACCGAGCCCAGTCCATTCCATTCACCGAAGTGAAGAGCAACTCCCTGGCGTGGTGGGACGCGCATTTCTGTGTTCTCGCCCGCATTCCCGGCCAGCAAGTCGAGCCTTCCGTCGCCATTGAAATCCCCTGCCGCCACCACATTCCACCATCCGCGATGAGCACCGAATCCCCACTCGTCCGTCATCTCCCGAAACACACCTCGCTCATTGAGGAACACCCTGATGGGCCCCCATTCGCACGCCACCACCAGTTCGGGCCAGCCATCCTGAGTCAGGTCCGCCAGGAGTGATGAGGTGACAAGGCCGATCTCATTGAGCAGGCGCTGATTCTTCTCGTCGCGAACCCATTGGCCTGAGCGCCGAAGGAACAAAGCGGAGGCAGCCGAAAGCGGATAACGCTCCAGCAACGATCGGCCCCCCGCGAAAAGATCGAGTTCCCCGTCCCCATTGACATCCCCCGCCGACAGGGATCCAACGGGTCCGGCCAGGGTCGAAAAAGAATCCAAGAACTTCCTTTCGGGCCAGACGAATTCCTGCACGGCCGGTCCGGCGGATTCGACCACATGATGGGCGTATCCCGAAAGGAGCGTGTCTCCCGTTTCACGCCGGAGCAGCAAGACACCGGTCATGGCTCGAGCCTGCAATCGCGAAAAAAATGCTTCCGGCGAAACCATAAACCCACCCCGGCCATCGGAAAGCAACGCGCTCGGAGCCCCTCCCCGACCAGATCCGAGAATCAAATCGTCCCAACCGTCTCGATTCAGATCAAACCAGCAGGCAGCGGGACCGAGTTCATCCAGTCGGGCAGGATCATTCGAGGCCATCGAAGCGCCTGGGGACGACGCGTCCTGATGAACGTGTCGAACAGGGGTCTTGAAAGGCTCAAAGAACGCGGATTCGGTTGACGTCTGAAGGCCGGGTCGGGTCACGGAAGATGGCATTGGCGGCTCCGCGATGCGGTAGCGGTGGTTGGCGCGGACACCCTCGAATTCCGAGATCGACCCGCCCGGCCACCGCACCTTCAGTCGGGAGGATCGGGCTGACTCCGAAACCGCGAAAACCACCAGATGATCCGAGCCAGACAGATATCGTCCGCCCGACACCACCTCCGCCATTTGCAACGGGGCACCCTCCTGCTGAAACATCACTTGAGCCCCGATCGCAAACGCATTCCCCGTTCGACCCGAGAGTTCAATGGCCACGCGGGGGGCCGGGCTTTCATTGCGAAAAATCCTGGCGGCACTGTTCAAGGTGTTGACAACCAAATCTTGATCGCCGTCCCCATCAAGGTCGCCCAAAGCCATGCCGTGATGCACCGCGGGACTGTGTGTGCCCCATGCCGCAGTCACTTCCTCAAAGCGAAATGCCCCCAAATTGCGAAAGGCAACGATGGGCATCGCCAGAGGAGGATAACGCCTCTGGTCTTCCACCCTGCGCTGGGTGTAGGCGGCCTGTTGCTGGGTCCGATCTCGCAATGCGCGCCATTCCGGAGGGCGGCGGTCGATCTCCGCATTGGCGTCCAGATCCTGCACATCCGCGATGTGCCCGGCGGAAATCAGCAAATCGGGACGACCGTCCAGATCAACATCGCAAAACTGAGGCTGCCAAGACCAATCGGACGCCGCGACGCCAGCAAACCACGCCAATTCATCAAATCCCCCGTCGGAGCGCCCGCGGAACAAGGTGTTGCGAACCCGCTGGCCCGCGGGCGCCAAGCCGGTCTCGGCGATGGCTGGATCAATGCTCACCGGCATAGAACGCTTCCGACGTGCCGGATCGCGGCTAAGCATGTCCACCACGAACGCATCGAAGCGTCCGTCCCCATCGACGTCGGCAAAATCGACCCCCATCGAATTGGCACTCGTCAAGGGAATCATCCACGGTGGAGCGGCCCGAAACGATCCTCGACCATCGTTCAACCAGAATCGGTCGGGAGTCCAATAGTCGTTGCAAACATAAAGATCCGGAAAACCGTCGCCATTGACGTCCCTGAAAGTCGCCGACAATCCCCAATCACGCGGGCGATCGGAAAGCGGCTGCCCCGAGGAGTCCAGGAACGCCGCGGCTCGAGGCGGCACTCCCGCAGAAGCGGCGCCTCTTTCGACAACCCAGGGAACACTCTCAAAATGTCCGCGACCGTCGTTGAGCAGGAGCTGGTCGGGCTCGCCCCTCTCGAACACCCGCTCTCGCGAAACGAGAAAGCGATCCCGCAAACCAGGGGGAACCACCAGTTTCCCATCCACCCGATGCAGCTCCACGCTCGGTTGATCGCGCACATCCTCGCCACGATAACAGGTGACGTACACATCCAGGGTTCCATTCCCATCGACATCCGCCAAAGCCAGCGTCATCGCACCGGAAGCGGAATGGATCCGCCGGGGATTGCCCGACCCGGCGAATCCACCTCGGCCGTCATTGGTCCACAACAGAACTCCCCGGCCCGTGGCCGTGGCGAGCAGGTCGAGCCAGCCGTCCGCATTGATATCCGCAAAAACGGCCCCCCGATAAAGCCCCCCCTCAAGACGCAATCCGGACGACTCATTGGCTCGCGCGAAACGAAAACCGCCAAGATTCCTGAACAACCCGCTGGTGGTTTCTAAGCCGCAGAGGAAAACATCGGTTCGACCGTCGCGATCGTAATCCCCCAAAGCCACGCCCGATCCATCAACCAGCACCCGATTCCTCGCTCCGGCGAGCTCGGAAAGCGTGTTGGTAAAGGTCACCCCCGTTTCCGCCGGGCTGAGCAACGAAAACCCGGGTGACCCTCCGGACGCCACCGCCAGAGGGAAAGATTCGAGTCCTTTGCTGTCGCCTGGAGTAGCACCGAATCCGTCGATCCAGCCCACCGATCCAGCCAGCAGCATCCCCCAAGCGGATATCCATGCGCTAAAACGTTGGCGCACGCGGATCGGACAACCATGGGAAAGCACGGACAGCATGATGGGGAAGGTTAACCCGCTGGCGGCAATGAAAATCTTTCGTTTTTGAGGTCAAGGTTCGTGACGCAGCTCGAATGGAAACCCTCGACCTGGATACCGCCTTCAGATGGATCGACCGTGACCGCGGATCACGATCACGAGTAGAGCCAAACTAATTCTTGACGTAAGGGCACGCTTGGAGGGTAAATCCCCTCATCCTCTTTGGCGCGACCGGTGTGCTTCATGGCTGGATTGCGTTCGCGAGGCAACCAACTCAATGCGTGGCACAGCCTGTAAGGATTATCTATGGCTAGTGGAAAAGTTAAGTGGTTCGACAATAAGAAGGGTTTTGGCTTCATCATCCAGGAAGGCGGTCAGGATATCTTCGTTCACCATACGGCCATTCAAGGCCAGGGCTTCAAGACATTGCTGGAAGGCGAAATGGTGAATTTCGAGATCATTGAAGGCGACAAGGGACTCAAAGCGCAGAACGTTCAGCGCAGCCAGGCGTAATCCGGAGTGACGCTCCCGCACTCCAGCGTGGACAGTCTGTACGTCCACGTCCCCTTCTGCTCGCGGAAATGCGAGTATTGCGCCTTTTATTCGGAGCCCACCCGCGGCGCCGACATGACACGCTATGTGTCGTGTCTCGAAGTGGAACTGGAAAAACGCGCCCTCCGATTCGGCAAAGGCACCGTTTTCTTCGGAGGAGGCACCCCTTCCCTGCTTCCCACCAGCGAATGGCAACGCTTGCTGGAGAAGATGCAGGCCCTCGATCTCTTGGGCGCTCGCGAGTGGACCATCGAATGCAATCCCGCAACGGTGTCCCTGGAAAAAGCCAGGCTGTGGCGCGAATTTGGCATCAACCGGATCTCCATGGGCGTGCAATCCCTCCACGAAGCCCTCCTCGACCGGCTTGGGCGGGTCCACAGCCGGGAAATGGTCTTCCGCTCCTTCGAAACCCTGCGGCAAGCGGGTTTCGACAATATCAACGTCGATCTCATGTTCGCCATTCCCGGCCAGACCATGGAGATTTGGAAAGCCACTCTGCATGAGGCGATCTCCCTGGGCAGCGAACATTTGTCCTCCTACGAAGTAACCTTCGAAGAGGATACTCCGTTGTATGACCAGATGATGGCGGGCGAAATTGATGTGAACGAAGAACTCGCCTGCGAGATGTACGAGGCCCTGATCGACCTCTCCGGCCAAGCCGGATTCACGCAATACGAAGTGTCCAACTTTGCCCGCGGCCTCTGGGATGAAACGGAAGCCCTCCCCTCCCGGGCCTGCCGGCATAATGTGAATTACTGGCGGGGAGGATTCTGGCACGGACTCGGACCCAGCGCGTCAGGCTACATGGACGGCACGCGCACTCGCAATTGGGCGAGCACGCAGCTCTACTGCGCCTTGATCGAACAAGGCCAGGACGCGGTGGAAAACCGCGAAAGTTTGCCGGCCAAAGCGCGCGCCGGAGAAATCGCCGCCATCGGCCTGCGCATGAATGAAGGCTGGGATTTTCAACGATTCAAGGATGTGACCGGACTCGAACTCCGCGAGGAATGGGCCGAGGACATCGCCTCCCTCGAACGCGATCACCTCGGGGAACGCGACGAATCTGGCTTTCGATTGACTCGCCGGGGGTTGCGTTTCGCAGATCTCGCAGCAGAACGATTCATCCGGTCATCCTGATCGCGTTCCAGGCAGGGAGAGCAGAGAAAATGGCCCCGCGATCAAGTCGGCGGCAGAGAGACGCCAGCGAACCTTGCCAAGCTGCGGGTGACTTCCTGGACTTCCGGCCCGAGGTGTTCCGGGGCGAGCGCCTCGGCCAAGGAACGGTCGGAGAACTGACCGTGGTGCTGACCTTGGAGCCACCGCTTGATTCCGGGCAGGACCATTTCCTTGGCGTCGGCCAGGGCGACGCGTTCATTGGCCCAATGGGCTTGCAAGTATTCCCTTGCCTTGCGTGAGAGCGTGGCGGCGTCCCAGTGTTCACCAAGCTTGCGCCTGCGTTCGTCAAAGGCCTTGACCAAGCGGTCATTGGCGACGTCCTTGGACTGCTCCATGAGTCGTTCCAGTTCCGCGCGCAAGGCAACCTCGTCCAGTGTCATCTGGCTCTGCGGCTTGTGCATGACGCGGACGATGCCTTCCGGGTCCAGCAGATAATTCTTGATCTCCACCCGCCGCCAAACATGCCATTGGATATGGGTGGCCGGCAACCCCGCCAGGAGCGAGGGGTGGTCCGGGTGGTAATCGCGGTCGGCGACGACGAACAGTTCGAGTGCGGCCCCTTGGACGGCGATCATCTGCTGGAGCTGGTGACGAAGCCGATCCATGTCCTGTTTCCAAGGATTGCCGCGAGCGTAGCAAACGGCCAGGCGACGTTGCATTTCAGACCAAGCTTCAGGGGGGAGGCATTTCTCGCAGAAGATGGAGAGCAACTCCCAGTCGGACTGGTTCTCGACCACCAGCACCCGGCGATAGGCCTGGATGGTGGCCAGTTGCGTCGGGTCGAGCGAGCCGAGATTGTCGAGCGTGTCATAGACATCAAAGGCCAGTTCGAGCCGCTTGGCGCCTGCATCCTCAATGGAAAGAATGTTGGAGGGGTCGATGCGCGTGATCATCTCGCGCGAGTGCGTAGCAAATAAAATCTGACGCCCGTCGGCGACCAGTCGTTGAAGTTCGGAAAGGAGCGCGTGCTGCAACGACCCATCGAGATGGGCGTCAGGCTCGTCGAACAGGACGATGGTCGGCTGGCGCAGATGAATGAATCCAAAGAGATAAACGAACTGCTGAAATCCGCTGCCGGCCATGAATACATCAAACTCCTTCGGGCGACCTTTCTCCAAATAGGTGAAGGAAATATACCGATCGTTTGCCTCATCGAACTCGATGTTGATTTCGGCGAGGTTCGGGAAAATGCGTCGAAGGACTTCGAGCAGAAGATGTTGACGATTGTCCTTCTTGAGGTTGAGCAACAAGTTGCATACGACACTGTTGACGCGCCCGCGAGCCAGAGCGTCCTCAATGACCGCCGGCGTTTTGCGCTCTTCCTGGGTGAGAAAAGTGGAAAAGACCGGCAGGTAGGAGATGCGCAACTGGCGAAGGGCATCGAGCGTTTCGGGCGAGTCGTTTGAGCAGTCCAGCGATACACCGAAACGATTGTAGGTCAGATCAATGGAGACCGTCGCTTCGAGCTCGTTTTCAAAAAGGACCTGAATCTTGATGATTCTGTGCTTGCTGGCGGCCTGCGTCTTTCGATTGGTCCAGAGGTCAACCGGATTCGCACAGGGGATGACGTAAAAGTCTTCCGGGGAAATGGAACGGCTTTTGATTTCAAGGCCGCCGTTCTTTCCACTGAGGCAGTGGTGAACTCCAAAATCAAACAAAGCAAGAGCCTGAAGCAGGGTGGTTTTGCCGCTATTGTTTGGCCCAACCAGGCAGTCAAGGGGTTTCAATTCTGCTTCAAGCAGTTCCCACCGCTTGAAGTTTTCAATATGAACTTTTCTAATCAACATAGACCACCTAAAATAACCCTAGCCGCGACACCAGCTCGCTTCCATTCCTTTTTCGCGAAGGTGTGGAGCCTCCGTGTGGAGTAGGCGGAGCCGACGGATTGAAAGGCGCGAGGGCCAATGACCGTCGGACTCCGCCCCTCATCGAACCGGACAGGCGGTTTTCCCGCATCCGGCTCTCCGAGGGTCATTCATCGTGTGGCCTTCAACGATTCGGCCTCCGCGCGGCCGCTCCCGGCATGCGGTAGAGGTGGAATCACTCATGGAGAACTTCAGCGGTATAGGTGGACCACAATGCAAAGGAGCGTCCGTGTTTGCGCCACAGCCATCGCTGCAGTCGTCCGCAGACGGCCCGATCCACCGTGCTCATCATCCTATTGCTGTTGCCGTAGTGAAAATATCCCGCCCAGCCCTTGAGTGTCCGATTCAGCTCCGTGATGACTTCCTCGACAGTCCGCCACAGCCCTCCCGCGATTGAGTTTCTCACGCAGTCCGTCCCGGAGTTTCTTCAGGCTTTTGGGATGGGCTTCCACGTGCGGGTAATGCCGCCCGCTTCGCCCTCGTCGCCAGGTCAGTGCAAACCCGACGAACTTGATCCCCTCCTGCCGGATATCCACCAGGCGGGTCTTCTTCTCGTTGAGCACCAGTCCCCGTCGATCCAGCCACCGTTTGAGCCTTTCCATCAGTCCTTGACCCTGCCCGGGCTGGCTCAGGATCACGAAGTCGTCCGCGTATCGCACCATCACAGGCTTGAGTTCGCAACGTTCGTTGACTTCCCAGTCCAGCGCGTTGAGGTAGGCATTAGCCAGCAGAGGTGAAATCACGCCTCCTTGCGGGGCACCGCATGAGTTTGCGCCATTTCCTCCTCCGCCGCCTTGGCCTCCTGCCGCGGGTTCCACGGTCGGTGCCCGCAGCCAGCCTTTGATCAGTTTCAGAATGCCTCCGTCACTGACCCGTCTGGCCACGATCCTCAGCAACTTCCCATGGGGAATGCTATCGAAGTAGCCGCTCAGGTCCGCATTAATCACTTCAACGCGTCCCCGCAGCATTCCCTTTCGAATCGCCTCCATCGCCTGATGTGCCCCACGTTTGGGGCGATACGCATAGCTGTTCGGATGACTGTCAGCTTCCAGAATCGGCAGCAGCATCAGCGCCACCGCCGTCTGGACCACTCGATCTTTCACCGTCGGGATACCCAGTGGCCTCATCTTCCCGTCGCCTTTGGGGATCTACACCCTTCGTACCGGACTGGGCCGATAGCTCTTGGTGCGCAACTCTTCCAGCAACCCGTCCCGCCACTGGTCCCATGCTTCGTCGCTTTTGAGATAGACTTCACAGGTATGTCCATCCACCCCAGCCGCGCCGTTGTTGTGCGCCACGGAGCTCATCGCCGTTTCCAGCAAGTCCTTCCGCAGCAGTTCTCCATAGAGGCTGTAGAACCGGTATTTCGGCTCAGCCTTGGCTTTGC
>Ga0194132_10004967_pt1 | contig 22125 bp, 19 predicted proteins | sample TA2KigOf80mmetaG_FD_148612 | JGI IMG/M metagenome (GOLD analysis project Ga0194132, IMG submission 148612) | Freshwater microbial communities from Lake Tanganyika, Tanzania - TA2015054 Kigoma Offshore 80m | ecosystem: Environmental > Aquatic > Freshwater > Lake | place: Tanzania: Lake... | reverse complement strand
CGCCTTGCGCGTGGCGCGGCTGTGCTTTTCAAATCCGCTCACTGCTGCCAGCGTCATTTGTTTCATGTCTTGCCTCGTGGCTCGCGAATACGTCCTCCCAATCAGAACGTACCACTGGAATTCGCGTTTACAGAGCAATCGGGGACTTATTCAGCGCTTCCTTAGTTTTTTTAAGAGGCTTAACGATGAACCACCCCCAAGAAATCCCCGTGCGCGAGCGCGTCAGCGCCGAGGAATGGGCCGTGCGCGTCGATCTCGCGGCGGCGTATCGCGTCGCGGCGCACATGCGCTGGACCGATTTGATTTACACCCACATCTCGGCGCGGGTTCCGGGCGGCAAGCCACACTTTTTGTTGAACGCCTTTGGCTTGATGTGGGACGAGGTCCAGGCCTCGAATCTGGTCACCGTCGATTACGACGGCGAAATCGTCGACGACCCGACGGGCCTGGGCTGCAACCGCGCGGGTTTTGTGATTCACAGCGCGATCCACAAAGCGCGGCCGGAGATCAATTGTGTGATGCATACACACACTGCCGCCGGCATCGGCGTGTCGGCGCAAGAGCAGGGCTTGTTGCCGCTGTCGCAGCATGCGATGCGCTTGACCGGCAACGTCAGTTATCACGATTACGAAGGCGCCGCGCTGGAACTCGATGAGCGTGAGCGCCTGGTCGCCGACATGGGGCAGCGCATGACGATGATTTTGCGCAACCACGGCTTGCTTGCCGCCGGACGCACCGTGCGCGAGGCTGTCGATTACATGTATTACCTCGAGCGCGCGTGCCAGGCGCAGATTGCGGCTCTGGCGGGCGGGGCGAAAGTGGTGATGCCGTCCAAAGCGATTGCCGAGAAAGTTGCGGCGCAGTTCGAGCGGCCGGGCTATCAGGAGAAGAAGGGCGAGTGGCGCGCGTTGTTGCGTGCGTTGGATAAGGCCGATCCGTCTTACAAAACCTAATTTCCTCTGTTCCTATCCGCACCTAATGTTTTGTTCCTTCCCCTGCTTGCGGGGTAAGGGATGTCCGGTTTTCGTTACACATCAAATCAGTCAAACAGGGATTTTCAAAATGACCAAAGGCGAAATGTCGCAACCCAAAGATTACAAAATGATCGTCGAAAAAGACGTGTGGATACCGCTGCGCGACGGCACGCAGATCTGCGCGGATATTTTCAGACCCGACGGCGGCAGCGAAAAATTCCCGGTGATCATGTCGCTCGGCCCCTACATGAAAGACAAGCTGTGGGTGCCGCCGCCCGACCTGGAAGAAAAACCCAATCCCTATATGAACTGGGAGACGGTGAATCCGCTGTGGTGGTGCCCGCGCGGCTATGCGTTGCTCAGAGTGGACACGCGCGGTTCGGGCAAATCGCCGGGGAAATCGGAGCCCAGTTCTTACCAAGAATCGCTCGATGCGTATGATTGCATCGAGTGGGTAGCGAAGCAGCCGTGGGCTAACGGCAACGTCGGCACTTGCGGCATTTCGTATCTGGCGGCGTTTCAGTGGAAAGTGGCAGGGCTGCAGCCGCCGTCACTCAAATGCATTATTCCGTGGGAAGGGCGCGCCGATCAGTACCGCGATCAGGGTTACCATGGCGGTATTTTCGCGTTCGGCTTTATCACGAGCTGGGCGAATCGCAACACCGCGTGGAACCTGCTCGACAAGCCGCGCAGCTACAACCCCGATGCGTTCGACAATAATTTGTTGTGGCATTTCATGCGCAACGACCTCGACTCCGAGTGGTGGCGCATGTGCAGCGCGCGCTGGGACAAGATCGAAGTGCCGGTGTTTTCCGCCGGCAACTGGAGCGGTTTCGGCATGCATTTACGCGGCAACACCGAAGCATACTTGTGCGCGAAATCCAGACACAAAAAGCTGCGCATCCACAGCGGCACGCACTTTCACGCGTTTTACGCCGAAGAAGGGCGCATCGACCAACTGCGTTTCATGGATTACTGGTTAAAGGGCATCGATACCGGCATCATGGACGAGCCGCCGGTGAAGCTCGAGATTCGCACTGGTGGTACGCAGCGCTCGGCGTTTCGCTTCGAGGATGATTGGCCGATCCCGCGCACGCAATGGACGAAATTTTATCTGCGTATCGACCGCGATCCGGTGGAGAGCGCGAAAGCGAGCGAAGGCGAGTTGGTGACAGCGCCGATCGCCAGCGAAGCTAGGGTGAGCTATGGCGCCGCCGCGCCCTCGCGCCCCGGCAAAATGCCGCGCGGCGTATCGTTCGAAACACCGGTGTTGTCCGAGGACACCGAGGTTACCGGGCATATTGTGTTGAACGTGTGGGTGTCGAGCACCAATGACGATATGGATATTTTCGCCACCATTCGCAACATCGGCCCCGACGGCAACGACGTGATGGAAATGGGCCAGATGGGCGAGCCGCTGCAATGTGTGACCAAGGGTTGGTTGCGTGCCTCGCACCGCAAGCTCGACGCGGAAAAATCGCTACCGTTCCGGCCGTATCACGCGCACAACGAGCGCTGGCCGCTGGAGAAAGGCAAGCCCGTCGAGTGCCAAGTCGAAATCATCGCCACCAGCATGGTGTTCAAGAAGGGCCACAAAATCCGTCTCGACATTTCGCCGGCCGATGGCGTGGGCACGCAACACTTCACGCACTTTCATGCGGATTACAACCAGGGTGGCGTAAGCACCATACACTCCGGCGGCGACAAGCAGACTTGGTTGATGTTGCCGATTATTCCGCCGAAGTAAATCCGCGCTTGAAGGTGCCGGGCGACTCGCGCTGGTTCAAGGAGACCCCATGAAATACGAACTGTACTACTGGCCGCATATTCAAGGCCGTGGCGAATACGTGCGGCTCACGCTCGAAGAAGGCGAAGCCGATTACGTCGACGTCGCGCGTTTGCCGGAGGCCGAAGGCGGCGGCCGGCCCGCGGTGGCGCGCTTGCTGCAAGATGCGGCAAACACCCACCCGCCGTACGCGCCGCCGCTGTTGAAGGCGGGCAAGCAGATGATTTCGCACACCGCGAATATTTTGCGCTTTCTCGGGCCGCGTCTGAATCTCGTGCCCAAGGCGGCGGCGATGCAAACCTATGCGCACGGCGTGCAACTGACGATGACCGACTTCGTGCGCGAGGCGCACGACGTGCATCACCCGATCGCCAACAGCCTTTACTACGAAGACCAGAAAACCGAGGCGCTGCGCCGCAGCGGGCATTTTCGCAACGAGCGGCTCACCAAATTTTTGAGTTACTTCGAGACCGTGATCGCGCGCGGCAGCGGCAAATACATGCTGGGGAAATCGTTGTCGTATGTCGATTTGTCGATGTTTCAGGTGATGGCCTCGCTGAATTACGCGTTTCCGAAGGCAATGGCGGGGCTTGCTGATAAGACGGTGCGGCTGCGTACTTTGCACGATCTGGTTGCGGCACGCCCGCGCATTGCGCGCTACGTCGCTTCGTCCGCGCGGCTGGCGTTTTCCACGCATGATTTGATGCGGGACTATCCGGAGCTCGACGGCTGATGACACTCGAAGCAAATAAACGCGTGATCGAGCGCTTAATGGAACAAGGCCACAATCGGCAAGACGCCCAGGCCGCCGCCGCGTGCTACACCGAAGACGCGATGAACCATGGCCGCGTTGTTGGGCGCGCTGGCATGCAAGCGGTGTTCGAAACGCTCTACGTGGTGTTCCCGGATTTTCATTACCGCATACTGGAGAGCACGGCGGAGGGCGACCGAGTGGTGTGCAAACTCGAAATGACCGGCACGCATCGCGGTCAGCCGAAACTGCGCGAAGCGTTTAGCGGCATGCTCACCGGCGTGCCGCCCACCGGTAAAACCGTGAAGGTGCTGCAATTTCACAGCTTTCGCATGCGCGACGGGCTGATCGCCGAGCACGCAGCGGTGCGCGATGATATGGGGATGGTGTTGCAGTTGGGGCAGGCGCAGCGGCCGTGATGTGGTAGGGCGAGAGCTATCCCGCCTTCATGCGGGCCGGCGATACGCGCCGACGGCGGGATACGCTGCGCTTCTCCTGCCCTACGGTTACTTTTTGCGGCTAGGCCATGCGCAATAACTTCGCCGCGTTGCCGCCCACAATCGCATCGCGCTCGTTCGACGACAAATCTTTGAGCCGATCCAACACCGCCACCGGCTGCGTATAACTCATATCCGCCGGGCAGTCGCTGCCCATCACCACGCGGTCGACACCGACCAGTTCGATCAGGTTCATCAAAATTTTGTCGCTGTGGGTGATGGTGTCGTAGTGAAAACGGCGCAGGTAGCTGGAGGGCGGTTGGGTCATGTGTTTGCATTCGGCGCGCACCGTGGTGCCGTGGTCCATGCGGCCGATCAGCCACGGGAAGCTGCCGCCGGCGTGCGGCAGCATCACGTCGAGTTTGGGGAAGGCGTCCATCACGCCACCGAACACCAGCGAGGCGGCGGCGATGCCCGATTCATAGGGGTTGCCCAAGAAGTTGCCCAAGTGGTACTTCATCATGCGTTCCTTGCCCACGGGCGCTACCGGGTGCAGGAAAATCGGCAGATTGAGTTTTTCGCATTGCTCGTAGACTGGCCAGAATTCTTTTTCGTCGAGGTTCTTGCCCTGGATGTGGGTCGGCAGGTAAACGCCGCGGATGCCGAGGAGCCTGGCCGCGCGTTTGACTTCCGCCACCGCCAGCGCGGGCGCCTGCATCGGCAGCGTCGCCATGCCGATAAAACGTTTGGGGTATTGTTCATGCACGCGCGCGCAGCCGTCGTTGAACACTTGCGCGAGCTTGGCGCCGAATTCCGGCGGCGCCCAATGCACCATCGGGCTGGTGAGGGACAGCGCATGCATGTCGACGCGCGCATCGTCCATCAGTTTCAAGCGGTACGGGATTTCTATATACGGCGGCGTGAGGTTGGGCCGCAGCCGTACGCCGGGCATCGAAGCGACCAAGCGCCCTTGGTCGTTGCGCGTGACTTCCACGCCGTTCTTGGGGCCTTCGCGTTCGATGGTGTCGACCCATTCCGGGGGGAACCAGTGGGCGTGGGTGTCCAGTGTGATCATGGCGTTCCTTTTAAAAACCTTAGACGCAGATTAACGCAGATGAACGCAGATGAACGCAGATTTTTTCGCGGTTAATCTGCGTTAATCTGCGTCTAAAAAAGGTGTTTATGTTAATTGAGCGGCATTTTCGAGTCGACGATGATTCGCCGAAACTTCTCCACTTCATTTTTCCATTTTTCGCTGAACTGCTCCGGCGTGCTATTGACCACCGTGTGGCCGGTGCTTTCCAATCGCTCTCGAATTTCCGGCAGGGCGATGACGCGCGCGCTTTCCTTGTATAGCCCTTGGATCACGGCGGGGGGCGTTTTGACCGGCACGAACAAGCCATACCACATTTCCACTGCATAGCCGGGCAAGCCGCTTTCGGCGATGGTGGGCACGTCCGGGATACGCGCGCTGCGATTGGCGCTGGTAACGCCGAGCAGGCGCAACTTGCCGCTTCTGGCATGTCCTTCCACAGCGAGCAGATTGGTGAACAGCACATCCGCTTCGCCGGACATCAGGGCGATGACTGACGGCCCGCCACCCTTGTAGTTGATGTTTTGCATGTCGATATTCGCTTGCAGCTTCATCGCATTGCCGGCGAGTTCGCCGGTGGCGCCGGCGATGGCGATATTGAGCTTGCCCGGCATTTTTTTGGCGAGCGCGATAAGTTCCTTTGCATTGCGCGCAGGCACATTGGGGTGCGCGAGCAGCACCAGCGTGGGCGAGGCGATTTCGCTTACCGCCGCGAAGTCGCGCAAAGTATCGTACGGCAGTCTTCTGTAGAGCGAAGCGTTGATCGCATGCGTGCCGGAATTGCCGATGATCATCATGGTGCCGTCGGCCGGGCCGCGCGCCACCATTTCAGAACCGAGGATGCCGTTGTTGCTGGCGCGGTTGTCGACCACCACGTTTTGCTTGATCGCTTCCGACAAGCGCGGCGCCATCAGCCGCGCAATTAAATCCGGGCCGCCGCCCGGCGCGTTGGGAAGGATGATTTGCACGGTGCGTGTGGGTTGCCACTGCGCCTGAACGGGAGCGGCAGCGGCTGCTACAACGACTGCGAGCGCAAAAGCTTTAATGGCCATCGACGTTCTCCTCAATGTTGTCATTGTGAGGAGGAGTCTACCGAAATTTTTCGCTTCGGCGCGCACGCCGGCGCGCCGCGTGGCACTAAATGCACTGCGTCGATACTTTATAAGTATTTGATTTTATTTAATAATTCGCCAGCGCTCGATCAGCGCTGCAAGTTTCTCCGTGCTAAACGGTTTGGAGATGTAGTCGTCCATGCCGGCGGCGAGACAACTTTCGCGGTCGCCTTCCATCGCGTTGGCGGTTTGCGCGACGATCACATGGCGCGCTTGCCCAGCCTGCTCCAGCGAACGGATTTCGATGGTGGCTTCGAAACCGTCGACTTCGGGCATGTGGCAATCCATCAGCACCAGGTCGAAGTGCTGCGCCTTGGTTGCTTCGATCGCTTCGCGGCCGTTCTTCGCAAGCGTGATAGTGCAGCCTAATTTCTTGAGCATCGCGGTGGCGACGGTTTGGTTCACCAAATTATCTTCGGCAAGCAGGATATCCAACACGCGCGCGGACGCCGCCGTCTTGGTTGCCGCGGCTACCGCCTTGGCGGAAGCATCAGCCACGGGCGCGCCGCTGGCGTCCACCTCGACCTTGACGCTAAAGCTAAAACAACTGCCTTTGCCGGGCCTGCTGGTGACGATCAACTTGCCGCCCATCAGTTCGATCAGTTGGCGCGAGATGGACAACCCTAGCCCGGTGCCGCCGAAGCGACGCGTGGTGCTCTCATCCGCTTGCGAAAATGGCTCGAAAATATTCTCCAGCGCTTCGGGCGCGATGCCGATGCCGGTATCTAGCACGTCAAAGCGCAGCGTGAGCGCGGCATCATCGCGGGCCGCGACCGACAAGCGCGCGGTGACGCTGCCGCTAGAGGTGAATTTGATCGCGTTGCCGATCAAGTTGGACAGCGCTTGTGCCACGCGCACCGGGTCGCCGCGCACGATCTTCGGCACGTTGGGCGCGATTTCGTGCTTGATCGTCAGCGATTTTTCCCGTGCGGAGGCGGCGAACAATTGCATGATGCCGGTCAATCGCGAGTGCACGTCGAAGGGCGTCGTTTCGATGTCGATTTTGCCGGCCTCGATCTTGGAAAAATCCAGAATGTCGTTAAGTATCTTCAGCAAACTCTCGCCCGAGGCCTGAATGGTGCCGACGAATTCGCGCTGCTCGTCGTTTAGCGCCGTGGCCGAGAGCAGGCTCGCCATGCCCAGCACGCCGTTCATCGGCGTGCGGATTTCGTGACTCATGTTGGCGAGGAATTGCGAGCGCGCGTGCATCGCGGCTTCCGCCTGCTGGCGCGCGCGAATCAAATTCGCCTCGGTGTGTTTCAAATCGGTGATGTCGGTGAAGGTGGTGATAATGCCGCTCACCTCGCCCACCTTCGTCGAATACGTCGATTGGGTGATGATGCAATCGACCTTGGCGCCGTTGGGCAGCGGCAGCTTGCGCTCGGACTGTTGCACGCCGGGGTTGGCGAGCAAATCGCGCTCGATGCGCTCGATTTCCGACATCAGCGGCACCGCTTGATGACTGACGCGTTTGTTAAGCACCTTCTCGCGCGTGGTGCCGAACATGCGTTCGTAGGCGGAGTTAACCAACGTGATTTGCAAATCGCGGTTCTTGATCACCATCGGCGTGGGCGAGGCGTCGAGCAAAATATTGGTCATGCGCAGCTGCGCGGCCAATTGCTGCTGTGTGCGCTTAAGTTCGGTGAAGTTGGTGTACGTTGACACAATGGCGAAAACCTTCCTTTCGGCGTCAAGCACCGGCCCCTTGGTAACCAGCAGCTGCACTTCGCGACCGGAGGGTAATTTTCGCAATTGTTCGTATTGCTCGATGCGTGGATTTTCAAGGATCGACGCTTCAAGGCGGGCGCCCGCATCAGCGACTTCGCCGCGCACTGCGCGCGAGGTGTGTCCCAACGCCAGTGCGCGCGGCCGTTCGAGCAGCCGCTCGTAGGCGGCGTTCAAGTGTGTGAAGCGCAGGTCGCGATCTTTGATTGAGATGGCGACGGGCACTGCTTCGAGCAGGGCCTCGGTGAGTTGCACGGTTTCCCGCAAGCGCCGCTGCGCGCGCACGCGTGCGGTGACATTGTTGGCGATGCCGCGATAGCCAGTGAACACACCGTTGTCGTCGAACATTGGCTCGCCGCTGGCGCTGACGTAGACATCCTCGCGCCCTGGCGTGCGAATCAAGAATTCCAGCTCGCGAAAAGTCTCGCGCGCATCCAGCGCGGGAATATGTTCTCGCCATACCGCGTCGTTGTCCGGATCGTTGAATGCTTCCCAGCGCGTTTTGCCGAGTAGCGACTGGATATCGCGTCCGGTGGTGGCGGCGATCCCCTCGGACACGCGGGTGAAGCGATATTGCGAGTCCATTTCCCAATAAAAATCCGAGGCGATGCGCGACAAGCTGTCAAGGCGGCCTTGAACAACTTGTAGCTGGATGCGAGTGGCGGCCAGTTCGGCGGCACGCGCCGCGGGCTCACGCGAGGGTTGTGTGGGTGTCGCGAGGCCTTGATGGTAGCTCGCGTCAATCGCGGCGATCAGTTTTTGCAACCCCGGTGCAAGTTTCGCGCAAACGACGTTATCGCCCCGCGTTAGGGCATCGAGCCAAGCCCCAAGTTCGGCGCTCGTGCCCAGACCAAAAGCTTCTTGCAATTGAGAGTGCAGTTTCTCGTGCATCAAAAATTCGGCTACCGCCATCTACTAGTGATTTCATTCGTGTTTGATCGCGCCGCGGGCGATCGCACAACATTTGCCTGCTGGCAGTCGCAAGCCTACCAAAGTTGTGCCGCACACTGGCGGAAATCCGCTACGGATCGCCCGCATTTCACGGGTGGATCTTGTGCGTCGTGATTTAGGTCACGATCGCGTCCTCGATTTCGCGCGCACTGCGATGCTGGAGATATGTCGGTCGGCGCTCGGCTGGAATCGAGGTTTTTAAAAAAATGAAAAAAATTAGATAGTTATGGATACTGCATGGCCGAAATGGAGGCGGCGAAGAATATCTTGAGTTTCAACGATGTGCGGCTGGACGCGTGTAAGGGAATGTGTTGAAGAAGGTGGCGTTGCTTGTGCCTAGGGCCTGTTAACAATTGAATCGTGAGATGCGTTGCTGTCCCAAGCGCCGCTGCCTCTGGCCGCTGCGATGAAGGCGGCGCAAAGCCACACTCGCAAACCGCAGGCGAGTGGCGGTGTCCAGCAAGATTTTGCTAGTGCTTGGCACATTGGCATCCGCCGGCAGTGCTTGCGCTGCCGTTAACCCTATGGCAAGGTGGATTTTCTATTTAGGAATATTCGCATGAAAACCCAACTCGTCACGATTCCCACCGACACCGTTGCGCTGGATGGCGTGTTGCATGAACCCGATGGCGCGGCCAAAGGCGCGGCATTGTATTTTCACGGCAACACCATGAATTTTTACACCGGCGCGGCGCGCTTTCTGGCGCCGGCGTTAACCCAGATGGGCCTCGTGCTGTTGGCGTTTAACCGCCGCGGCCACGACATCCTCACCACGCGCGCGAGCCGCGCGCCCGAGGGCGGCGCGTTTCAAACCATAGCCGAGTCGGTGGCGGACAACCGTTATGCCGCGCAGTGGCTCGCCCGGCACGGTCACGCCAACCCGGTGATCATCGGCCACAGCAACGGCGGCATGTTGTCCACGCGCCATGTCGTGGATCACCCCAGCACGCCGGCACTGGTGTTGTTATCGGCGGGGCGCGGCGGACGGCGCCAGGATACGTCCGGCGGCAGCGAGCGTTTGTTCGCCGTCGACAAGCTCGATGCGCTGACGCAAAAAGCGCGCGATCTGGTTACCGCGGGCAAGCCGAAAGAACTGATGATGATGCCGGGCTGGTGGTACGTGATCAGCGCGGAAAGTTTTTTGGATCGCATCGTCAGCGTGCCCGACACCATCGCGCTCGCGCCGCAAATCCAATGTCCGGTGCTGGCGATCCGCGGCGACCAGGAAGATCAAGATCGTTATCCGGCGGAGGAATTCAAAGCCGCGTGCGCCGGCCCGTGCGAGGTGAACATCGTGCACAACTGCGACCACTTTTATAATGGCCGAGAGGCGCAGGTCGCGGGCATCGTGTCGGGGTGGTTGGCAAAAACCTTGCGCTTATAAAAAATTCAATAAAATCAATATCTTATGAAAAAATATCGGATGCGGGGGAGGGCGCAACATTCACCGGCGCGAGGGTGGCGCGCAGGCGGCGGCGTTTCAGGATTGGCTCACGCCGCGAGGCGAACGCGCGGCAAGCGTGCTTTGCACCGCATCGATGATGGCTTGATAGCCGGTGCAGCGGCAATAATTGCCCGACAGGTGTTCGCGGATTTCCTCGCGCGAGGCGTTCGGATTTTTTTGCATCAGGTCTTGTGCGGTGAGCAGCATGGCGGGCGTGCAAAAACCGCATTGCAGCGCGTTACGTTTGTGAAACGCGTCTTGTAAATCGGCGATTTCACCGCTTTGCGAAACGCCTTCGATGGTTTCAACCCGGCGGCCATCGGCTTGCACCGCCAGCAGCAAACAGCCGCGCACAATCTCGCCATCGATACGCACGGTGCACGCGCCGCACGCGCCGTGCTCGCAGCCCACGTGGGTGCCGGTCAAACCCAGTTCTTCGCGCAAAAAATCCACCAGGTTTTGCCGCACGGCAATGCGCCGGGTGAGGGTTTCGCCGTTGACGGTGAAGGAAACGTCGAGCTCGGTATCCATGGGGTTTACGCGGCGGGTTGCGCAAGTTGCACGAGTTGCTTTAGGGCGCGCGCGGTGATCACGCGCGCCAAGTGCAGCTTGGTGGCGGCGCTGTGATAAAGATCGGCCGCGGGCGCCAGTTCGCTGGCGAGGGTACTCTGTGCCTGCGTAAGTGCTTTTTCAAAGGTATCAATTAAATCAAATGCTTGAGATGTTTTTTCGGCCAGCACCGGGGTTTCGCCCGCGCCCAGATAGGCAAGCCGCAGTTGGCAAAGCTTGCCTTGTTGCGAGCGCGCGAGCGCGGCCACCCCGACAATCGCGTAATCACCGCGGCGCCGCGCCAGTTCGATGAACGCGTGGCGCGTGCCGGCGGCGGGAACAGGAATCACCACTTCGCTAAGCACCTCGTGCGATTGCAGCGCGGTGGTGTAAAGCCCCTGGAAAAAATCGCGCGCGGCGATACGCCGCGTGCCGGCGCTGCTGGCGAGCACCAGTTGCGCATCGAGCGCGACGCAGCACGCGGGCCATTCCGCGGCGGGGTCGGCGAGCGCGAGGCTGCCGCCGAAAGTGCCGCGGTTGCGGATCGCCGGGTGCGCGATGTGCGCGGCGGCATCGGCGAGCAGCGGCAGATGTTGGCGGATCACGGGCGAGGCGCCGATCGCCGCGTGGGTGGCCAGCGCGCCGATGTGTATGTTGCCGTTTTTCAGCTCGATGCCGGCGAGCCCCGGCAGGCGCGTGATGTCGATCGTCACGCCGGGTTGCGTCACGCGCATGTTCAGCATCGGCATCAGGCTTTGCCCGCCGGCGAGGATCCTGGCGGTATCGCCGTGCCGATCGAGGAGCGCGAACACGGCGGGCAGTTCGCGCGCGCGAACGTAGGCAAACGGCGGGGCTTTCATCGTGGGCGGGGCTTGAAACGAGTGATAGGCTCAGGACAATTGTCCAACGCGTTAAGCGGCGACGGCCACGCCCTCTTGCTCGCACGAGTTGGCCACGTCGCTGATGGTCACGCGCTGCATGTCGCGCACCCAGCGCAAGTCGTCGTAATCGCCGCCGCGATGCAGGGTGCAGCGGTTATCCCACATGATGAGTTCATTGGAGCGCCAGCGGTGGACGTAAGTGAATTGCGGCTGCGTCGCATGCGCGATCAGGCTGTCGATTAATGCACGGCCTTCGGCGTCAGGCATGCCGAACACGCGCCCCGCGTGCGAGGCGACAAACAGTGATTTGCGGCCATTTTGCGGCAGCGTGCGCACCAGCATTTGCGGCACCGGCGGCAAGCGCTTTTTTTCGTCTTCGTTAAATTCGCTAAAGCCGTTTCTTTGGCGCGAATGCGCGATGCAATGCTCGGCCACCAAGCCTTGTAGTTTTTGTTTCATCTCATCGGGCAACGCGTCGTAGGCTGCACGCTGATCGGCGAAATAGGTGTGGCCGCCGATGGGCGCGATGCTGCGCGAGTAGAGCAGCGAACACAGGCTTGGCAGTCGTTTAAACGAGCTGTCGGTATGCCACAACTTGTTGCCGAGTTTGTACATGCGCTGGCGGCTCGATTCGCCCCAGATCTTGCCTTGCGCATCGAGGTTGGAAATATCGGCGAACGCGCCGCCGTAACGCGTGGGCGTGGCCTTGGGGTCGAGCGTGCGTTCGTTTTCAACCGGGCCGAAGCGCGCCGAAAACGCGAGGTGTTGATCCAGTGTCAAGTCCTGCCCCGGAAACACCAGCACCGCGTATTTCCAAAACGCCTGGCGAATTTCCTCGAACACCTCGTCGGCCAGCGGCTGGCGCAAATCGATATCACCGATTTCGGCGGTGAAGTTGGGGGTGACGGGATAAATGGCGATGCTCATGGTGTGTTCCTTACGCCGTGCCGGCGATTACTTCACGCCGTACTTGGCGCGATAGTGCTGCGTTAGCTTGCGGCGGTTTTGCGCGTTCAGTACGGCGTTTGCGGCCGGTGCGCGGGCCGCGCGAGGTTGAGCGCCGCGCGGTTTACGCGTGGGCAGTGTCGCGGTGGGCTGCGGTTTTGAGGTGTTCACGGGTTGTACGGTGGCAGGCGCTGACGGGGCTATTGTACCCGGCGTGCGCCTTACGGCATACCCTGCGCGGGGCGTGGCGCGCGCCGCGCGCGGCTTACGGAAACGCCGGTATCGTCGGCTCAAACCCGCGCGAAATCGCTTCCGGGTGGCGGTTGGCCACGAGGCGCGAAATTTCGTCCCCGCGCCGCATCGCTACATCGACCATCATCAGCACGCGGCCACGCTCGATTTCCGCTTGAAAATGCGCAAGCTTGGTGTTGGGCACCGCGCTGCCCGCCATGCTGGAAATCCACGAGCCGAGCAGCGCACCGGCAATGCCGGCGATCAGCAGCGCCACCCATTGCACGGAGACGCCCTCGGGCGGTAACAACACCAGTAAAAGACCGCCCAGCAAGCCGGCTGCGGCGCCGATCACCACGCCGATTTGCGCGCCGTGCACGATATCGGTTTTTTGCAGCAGGTTGGCTTCGGGCAGATCGCCGGGCAGCGAGCCGCGCTTGGCGAGAAAATGGATGCGCTCGACGTGCACGCGCGCGAGCAGCATTTCATCGCGCATGCCGCGCGCGCTGTCGATATCGGGCAACATGAAGTAAAGCCTGCGTCGCATCAGCATGGGAGCCTCCTTTGCGTTCATGCAAATAGCGAGGCGCCGCGCCTGTCATGACCCACTGCCGCGGCACCCGCGGATTGAGTGATTACTCAAGATTACCCAAGGCAAGTACGCGGTACGACCATCGGGCGCCGCGGTGGTTCAACGGTTTTAGGTTGAGGGAGTCAAAAAAATATAAACAAAATCAATAACTTATAAAAATACGCTGGCGCCGCTGGGTTTTCGTGGTGTTGACGCGTGCAAGCGCGATAACCTTTAGAACGTTTACAGCAACGGCACCCCCGACTCGATAATCTGCCGGCGAAATTTTTCCACTTCCGCTTTTACAAATTGCGCGAATTGCGCCGGCGGCTCGCCGCCCGGCGTAAAGCCCAGCGCGATCAAACGCTCGCGCACTTCGGGTGCGTTCGCGGCATGTACCATCGATTGATGCAGGGTTTTCACCAACGCCGGCGCGATGCCCACGGGCGCGAACAGGCCGTTCCAGAATTCGAAGACATAGCCCTTCACGCCCTGTTCCATTATCGTCGGTAAATCGGGCATGAGGGCGTTGCGTTTGACGCTGGAAATTCCCAGAGCGCGCATGCGGCCCGACTTAAGATGTTGCATGCTGGCAAGCGGGGTGAGCAGCGCGACATCGATTTCCCCCGCCAGCAGCGCGATTTCGGTGGGCGCGCTGCCTCTGAAATTCACGTTGTTCGCGCTGATGCCGAGCAGCTTCCACAACGCATCGCCCGCGAACTGGCCGGTGGCGCCGGGGATGCCGATATTGATTTTGCCCGCGTATTTTTTGCCGTGCGCGACGAATTCCTGCAGGTTCGCCGGCAGCTTGGGGTGTATGGCCACCACCAGGCCGGTGGTGCCCAGCAAGCCGATCGCCTGAAAATCGCGCACCACGTCGTATGGCAGCTTGCGATACAGCGTCTGGTTGATGGCGTGCGTGCCGCTGTTGCCCACGCAAATGGTGTAGCCGTCGGTATTGGCGCGCGCGCACAACTCTGCACCGACCACGCCGTTGTTGCTCGGCCGGTTGTCAACGACAATGGTCTGGCCGAGCGCCTCGCTCATCTTGGGCGCGAACAGGCGCATTTGCACATCCGATGGCCCGCCGGGCGGCGACACGACGATGGAACGCAGCGGGCGTTTCGCGCCGGTTTGGGCGTGAGACTCGGCAGCGGCGGTGATGAAAGCGCACGCGCAAAGCGCGGTCAGGGTTGAGCGTAACAACATGGTTCTCCTCGACGATAATAATAATTAGCGGGCGCTACAACGGCGCCGCAGAGTGGTCATGGCGATAAAAAATAGTTAATTAAATCAAATGCTTATGTTATTTCCGTGATGCCGGTGTCGAACGCCGCGTGGCCTCGGTGCTGGCGCCGGCCACGGTCAATGCGAGCGTGCGCGAAAAATCGGTTTGATGCGTGTATCGAGTTTAATCCGTGAAGCGCAGATGGCAAACACTGCGCCAAGTTAACCCACTGCCGTCGCCTCACGCCTCACACCCACGCCTCGCGCCTAACCCCGCGCCTCGCGCGGATGATGCCGCCCCATCAGCCACGCCGGAACGAGCGCTACCACAAACACGATGGCCACCACCAGGAAGCTGTCGCGAAAGCCGGCGGTGAAGGCTTGCGCCTGAATCAGCGTGCCGAGGTAGTGTAGCGCGCCCGCGGCCTGCAGATCCTCGGGCGCCCCGGTTTGCGCGAGCAGGCCGCGGATGGTGCGCAGCACTTCGGCGGTGGTGCTGTTGCCCGGCGTTTGCGTGGCGGTGATGGTGTCGCTGTGAAAGAAGGTGCGCCGGTCGAGCGTCATCGACAGTAGTGTCACGCCGAAGGCGCCGCCCAACTGCCGCGCGAAGTTGATCATGCCCGCGCCCTGGCTCAGGTGTTCGGGCTTTAACGCGCGCAGCGCCGCGACGTTAAGCGAGGGCTTCATGATGGCGAGCGCGACGCGCGACAGCACCACCGCCCACGCCATGCTCCAAAACGTCATGTTGGCGTCCACGCGCGCGAGCCAAAACGACGAAATGCCGAAACACGCAAGCCCTACGATCACCATGATGCGCGCGGACACCCGGTCGCTGATAAACCCGGCGATCGGCATGCAGATGCCCATGATGATGCCCGCGGGCATCAACAATAGCCCGGCGTCAAGCGGGGTGAAGTTTTGCAGCGTTTGCACGTATAGCGGCACCAGATAGGTGGAGCCGAACAAGCCGATGCCGAAGATGCACGCCACCGCTGCGGAGGCGGAAAACGGCAGGCTGGTGAATATCCTTAAATTCACCAGCGGATGTTCGATGGTGAGCTCCCAATACAAAAAAATCGCCAGGCCGATCAACGCGAAAATCACCAGCGACAGGACGAATGAGGAGTCCCAGCCCTCGCGCTGGCCGTTGGACAGGCCATACAGCAGCGCGGTCATTGACACCGTCATCAGGCAAAAGCCGGTCCAGTCGAACTTCATGCGCGGCCCTTGTTCCTCGCGCGTGGGCAAAAACAGGCCGCCCATCATCGCTGCGGCGACGCACACCGGCATGGCGACGTAAAAAATATAACGCCAGTTAAAGTGCTCGATGATCACGCCGCCGAGCGAAGGCCCCAGTGCCGGCCCCAGCAACACGGTCATGCCGAAAAATCCCATGGCAAGGCCGCGTTGATTGGACGGGAACACGCGAAAGATGGTGTACATCGCGAACGGCTGCAGCATGCCCGCCACCGCGCCCTGCGCGATGCGCGCGAGGATCAGCACGGTGTCGTTCGGGGCCATGCCCGCGATCAGCAGCGCGCAGAAAAATATGCACAGCGCGACGATGAACGTTTTGCGTTGACCGAAGCTGTGAATCAGCCACGCGTTGACCAGCATGCCGATGGTCATCGCGGCCAGCGCGCCGGTGGAGAGCAGTTGCGCGCGATCCTGCCCCACGCCGAACGCGCCCATGATGTCGGGGAAGGCGACGTTGACGATGGTGGTGGTGAGCATCGCCGATAGCGTGCCCAGCATCACCGTGATCGTGGCGAACCAGCGGTAGTTCGGCCCGAAACGGTCGAACAGGTCTTTAGTGCTTTCCAGTTTCAATGATCACCTCGACCATCATGCCGGGGCGCAGCCGCGGGTCGTTGTCCAGGAGCTTTACTCTGAGCGGCAAACGCTGCGTGATTTTGGTGAAGTTGCCGCTGGGATTCGGGTCGGGCAACAGCGCGAAGCGATTGGTCGCCGCTTGGCCGATGCGGAAAATTTCGCCCTTGAAGATCTGCCCCGGATAGGCATCAACCTTGATGTCGGCCTTCATGCCGGGCTTGAGGTAACGCACATCGGTTTCCTTTACGTTCGCTTCAACCCAGATTTCCCTGGGGTCGTGAAACATCAATATGCGCTGCCCGGCGGCGACATGCTCGCCCCGTCTCACGAAGGTCATCACTACGCGCCCATCGGCGGGCGCGATGAGCGTGCGGTCGGCGATGTCGATGTCGCGGCGCTTGATTTCGGCGCGGATTTCATCGGCCTGGCGCGCGAGCACCACTTGCTGCTGCCCGATCACCTGCACTTGCTGGCGGCTGCCGCCGGCGGTGGAGAGCGCGCCGCGCGCCGCGTCGACGTCGGCGACGGCTTTGCGTTGCCGCTCTTGCGCGAGTTGATGGGCCGCGCGCGCCTGATCGATCTCCTGGCCGGTGACGTATTTCGCCAGGCCTTGCATGCGCTTCATTTCGATTTCGGCTTGTTTAAGTTGCGCGGCGGCCGCGGCGGCATCGGCCTGCGCGGCGGCGAGCCGGTTGGTTTCGCTTTGATAACGCCCGGCGGTTTCTTGCGCGACCTGGCCGGTTTGCGCGCGCGTGACGCCAATCTGGCTTTCGATGGTTTGCAGTTTCGCGACCAGCACCTCGCGCTGCAACACCGAATCGCGATCGTCGATGCGCGCGAGTAACTGCCCCTTTTTGACTTCGTCGCCTTCGATTACCGGCAGATCCATCAGCCAGCCGCCGACGCGGCTGGCCATGGTGATGACTTCACCGTCGATGCGCGCATCGTCGATGTAAACGTGGGTGTAGCGCATGTACACCCAGTGCCCGCCGAGCGCCAGCAACACGATGGCGAGCAGCGCGACGATTTTGGTTTTGTGGCGTGAGAACCGGGTGTCGCCACCGCGGGCGGGTGCAGCGGATGGAGCGGGCGGGGCGGACGTGGGAGCTGCGGTGGCCATGTATTGGATGCGAGTCGAGCTTGCCGCGGCCAACACTGACGCGATGGCAGGCGGATTCATGCATTATCGCGCTCTTGAAATTGCCCGCGCAAGCGAACAAAACTCGTACGTTCGTGATGTGGGCTGCAAGGCCGTTTCGGGCTAAGCGCGCGGCGCAAAATGTTGGTCGATAATTTTGAAAAGTAGTTTGGGTTCGAGAGAACGTCAAAAACCGAGCTTGCGCAACCCACGCACCCACGCAATCGTCGCGCCGCACTTTTTCCGTGCATGCCGTGTGTTGCGCGCCCAACCATTTAAAAAAGTTAAATTAAATCATATACTTATATTACTTGGCTATGGATCCAGGTTTATGCGGTATCTCAACTGCCGCCGCCGTTGTGTTGGTTAAGGCCAAGCAGGCTTACGGCATCGATGTTTGATAAAGTGATCAGTAATCAGTGAACAGCGCTCGGCCCAGTAACCAGCGTGAGGAGACGAAACCATGGCAACGCTCGAGGTCAAACACGCCGCACTGCATGATTTGATCGCCCCTGACGCCCCCGTCGAACGCGTCGCCGGCGGACTGGTGTTTACCGAAGGGCCGGTGTGGGTGAAGCGTGACCACGCGCTGCTGTTTAGCGACATCCCGAACAACCGCATCGCGCGCTGGCGCCGTCTGGCCGAAGGTCCGGAGCTCACCACGTTTGCCAAGGGCTACTCCAACGGTCTGACACTCGATCGCACGGGCCAAGTGTTGGCGGCAGAACACGGCGGCCGTGGCGTCGCACGCATCGATAACGCTGGCCTGCGCACCACGCTCGCGGATCGCTTTCAGGGCAAGCGGCTTAACAGTCCAAACGACATCGTGGTCAAGTCCGACGGCACCATCTACTTCACCGACCCGCCTTATGCGGTGCAAATAGCCGCGCCGGGCTCCACGCGCCCCGATGGCTGGTGGGCCGCGCCTATTCCAGGCAAGGAACAAGCTTGCAACGGTGTGTATCGTTTGAAGCCCGGCGGCGAACCCGAACTGCTGGTGGACGATATGGCGTTGCCCAATGGTCTTGCCTTCTCGCCCGATGAATCGCGGCTGTACATCGACGATTCGGCGCATAAGCATTTGCGCGTGTTTGATGTGCGCGCCGATGGCACGCTTGTCAATAGCCGCGTGTTGCTCGATATGACGTCGAGCGATCCCGGCGTGCCCGACGGTTTGAAGGTCGACGTGCATAGCAACGTGTTTTGCACCGGCCCCGGCGGCGTGTGGGTGTGCCGCGCCGACGGCACGTTACTGGGCCGCATCATCCTGCCTGAACTGCCGGCGAACTTGGCTTGGGGCGAGGATGGCACCGTGCTGTTTCTGACGGCGCGCAGCAGTGTTTACCGGTTGCAGACCAAGACGCGTGGGGTGGTGCTAGGGTAGGCGTTTTGCCTCGCTTGCCTAGTGCGTATAGGGGCTGCTTCGCTTCCTCACACTCGTTCCCTCTCCCGCTTGCGGGAGAGGAGTAGGGGAGAGGGAAACCGGGGCGGCTGTCGCGCGAAAATCGAATTGTCAAAGGATTGAAAGGAGCTCGCCATGAAAATCACCCGCATCGAAGTGTTCCAAGTGCAATGGCAGCCCAACGACCCGCCCGGCGCGCGCAGCGCCTTCGTGCGCGTGTGGTGCGACGACGGGCGCAGCGGCCTGGGCGAAGTCTCGCCGATGCAAGGCGGGCTGGTGTCGCTGGTCATCCTGCAGCAGCACGTCGCGCCAGCGCTGATCGGCGCCGATCCGCTTGACCACGCGGTGATTCACGACCGGCTACTGCACAAGCTGATGAAGTTGGGGCCGGAAGGCGCGTTAAGCAGTGCGCTGGCGGGGCTCGATATCGCACTGTGGGATTTGAAAGGTCAACTGCTGGGCCAGCCGGTCTGGCGCTTACTCGGCGGCGCGTGGCGCACGGCGCTGCCGTTTTATTCGTCGATCGGCGGCAATGGCGCTGCGCGCAGCCTCAATGACGTGCTGCGCATCGTCGAGGCGCGGCTGGCCGACAAGCCCGCCGCGATCAAAATTCGTTTCGACAACGACCGCGTCGATCTGGATACCGAAATTCCCGATCACATCGCCAAAGCGCGCGCGGTGCGCAAGCTCGTCGGTGACGATTTCCCGCTGGCGTTTGACGCCAACAACGGCTACTCACCCAGCGGCGCCATGCGCGTGGGCCGCGTGCTGGAGGAGCTTAACTACTGGTGGTTCGAGGAGCCGGTGCAGCATTACCATGTGCGCGCCACCGGGGAGCTCGCGCAAAAATTGTCGATTACCGTTTCTGCCGGCGAACAGAGTTACACGCCGGCGGCTCTGGCCGATTTGATTTTAGCCGGGGTGCGCATGGTGCAGCCGGACATCGTCAAAATGGGCGGCATCACCGGCATGCTGCGGTGCGCCGCGCTCGCCCAGGCGCATGGCGCGGAATTCGTGCCGCACCAGACGCAGCCGACCATCGGCCACACCGCCGCGTTGCACATCGCGGCAACGCAGTTGCACGCGACCAAGCCCTGCGAACTGAACGACCCGTCGCCGCGCATGCACGCCTTGTTCGCCAATCCGCCCAAGCCGGTGAACGGCTTGTTTCATTTGCCCGCGGCGCCCGGCTTGGGCCTGACGCTGGACGAGGCCGAGCTTAAGCGTTTGCGGGTGGCATTGCCGGGCGCCTAGCGGCATGCGCGCATGGTTGACCGTCAACGGCGCGGGCGCTACATTGGCGCGCACCTTTGAATCGCTCACCACGAGGAGTTTGCCATTATGAACCGTAAAATCGAACGCTGGCGCGGCCATGTGCCTGATGACGATCTTGCGACTTATGCCAAGGGCGCATTCGGCAACGCGATCGGCATGGGCGGCCGCGCCGCGCTGCTCAATATCGACACCACCTGGATGTTTGTCGATCCGCAGTACGCGATGTGCGGGCGCGAGGATGCGCAATTGAAGGCCGCCTTGGTGTGCATCACCGAGACGTTTCGCGCGCTAGGTTTGCCGATTTATTACAGCCGGCGCGACGACCGCAGTCATCCCACGCGGCGCGGTATCTGGAATCAGAAACTCGGCAACTCGCATGAGTTTCAATATACCAGCGACCCGCGCGCCGATGAGTGGCCTGCCGAATACGCGCCGCGCAAGGAAGACATCATTATTCTCAAAAACAAACCTTCGGCGTTTTTCGAAACCCCGCTGGAGTCCTTCCTGCGCTATGACCAAATCGACACGCTGGTGGTGGTGGGCGTGTCCACCTCGGGCTGCGTGCGCGCCGCGGTAACCGACGCGTTTTCGCACAACTTTCGCGTGATCGTGGTGGAAGAAGCCTGCGGCGACCGTTCGCCCGCCGCGCATCGCGCCAATTTGTTCGACATGGACATGAAATTCGCCGACGTGGAAAACATCGCCGATGTGGCTGCGGAGTTGCGGCGGCGTTACGGCCCCAGGCAGCGGCCTGCCGCGCAGGCCGCATGATGCGGCACTTTCGCCGGGCGCTGGTGGCGGGCGCCATTTTCGCAATCCCGCTGGCGGGCGTCAACGCGCAAACGGCGGCGAATTACCCGGTAAAACAAATTCGCGTGATCGTGCCGTTTGCCCCGGGCGGCCCCACCGACACTATGGCACGCGCTATTTCGCAACGCTTGACGGAAGCGTGGGGCCAGACGGTGCTGGTCGACAATCGTCCCGGCGCGGGCGGCAATATCGGCACCGAGATCGCGGCGAAGTCGGCGCCCGATGGCTACACCTTGTTCAAGGGCACGGTGGCCAACGCCATTAACCATTCGTTGTCCGCCAAACTACCGTTCGACTTTCAGCGCGATTTCGCGCCGGTGACGCAAAGCTACATCACCGGGCTGATCCTCGCGGTGCATCCCTCGTTGCCGGTGAAATCGGTCAAGGATCTGATCGCGCTCGCCAGGGCACGGCCTGGTGCGCTGGTTTATTCGTCAAGCGGCGTGGGCGGCACGCCGCATATGTCGGGCGAATTGTTCGGCACGCTGGCCGGGGTGAAAATGGTGCACGTGCCGTACAAGGGCTCCGCGCCCGCGATGGCGGATTTGCTGGGCGGCCAAGTGCAGTTGACCTTCGACAACATGTTGACGGTGCTGCCGCAGGTCAAGTCCGGCAAACTGCGCGGGCTGGCGGTGACGCTGCCGGCACGCTCGCCGTTGGCGCCGGAGCTGCCCACGGTGATGGAATCCGGCCTGCCCGGCTTTGAAGTGAAGTCGTGGAACGGCGTGTTGGCGCCAAGCGGTACGTCGCGCGACATCATCACGCGTTTGAATGCCGAGATCGTGCGCATCCTGCGCGATTCCGCGTTGCGCGAAAAATTTTCGCAGCAGGGTATCGAACTGGCGCCCGGCACGCCGGAGGAATTCGGCGCGTTTATCCGCCAGGAAATCGCCAAATGGGCTAAGGTGATACAGGTTTCCGGTGCGCGCGCCGAATAGTTGCGGTTGAGCGGCGCGCGGGTGTTTATTCGTTAACCTGACATCACGCCCC
>Ga0194132_10004966_pt1 | contig 22128 bp, 22 predicted proteins | sample TA2KigOf80mmetaG_FD_148612 | JGI IMG/M metagenome (GOLD analysis project Ga0194132, IMG submission 148612) | Freshwater microbial communities from Lake Tanganyika, Tanzania - TA2015054 Kigoma Offshore 80m | ecosystem: Environmental > Aquatic > Freshwater > Lake | place: Tanzania: Lake... | reverse complement strand
CGTCGGCCGAGAGCCCCGTGAACATGCGGAACAACAACGGCTTCCGACGCAATTTCTCGTAATTCGTCATAACCCTATGAATAGGCCATCGATCGCTATTGCGCAACGAGTCTAATGCGTATCTGCCGCAGGCGGCTTTCACCCGAAGGGGTGGGACAGCGGCGGGACGCGCGGCCTGTCGCGGCGAAGCGCCGCACCACGCCCCGGCCAACGGCCGGGGTAGCGCGGCGTGTGTTCTTCCACCCTGAAAGGGTGGGACAGGTGCGCGTATCGCAGGCCTTCAGCCTGCCATACCCCGCGCCGTCGTACCCGGTGCGTTGCACCGGGCCAAGTTGTTCCGCCCCTTCGCGGGGCGGAAGGCACGCACGCGAGATGCGCTCAGCGTTCTGGCCGTCGGGCCTCGCGGCGAAGCGCCGCTCGACCGCGACTTACAAAGAGCCACTCACTTCAGCGGCGAGTAGTCGGTCGCTTGCAGGTACTCGGACACCACGCCGCCCTTCGCTTCGGTCAGGCTCCCGCCGGCCTTCTCCTCGCTCGCCTTCCGCGCCGCGAGCCAGTCCGGGTCTTTGCGGAACGTGTCGAACGACTTCAGCCCGTCGTCTTTGCTCTTGTGGGCCAACAGGTACACGAGCAGCTTGTCTTCGTCCTGAGTGCCCTTCAAGAGGTTCCAGTACACGAGGTTCGTCATCCCGTGCTTCTCGAACAGCTTGATCGTGTGGTTCTTGAAGCGGTCGTTGAGGTGGCCGAGGTTGCCCTTCGTGGCGACGTAGGTGCGCAACTCGAACACCCGCGGCTCGGTGCCCTTCGCGACCTTGAACAGCGGCGAATACTCGGTGGTCGTCAGGAACCGCTGTTCGACCTTCTCCACGAGTTTCCCGTCCTTCTCGCTGTCGGCGTAGGCCTTCTTCCAGTCGGGGTCGTCGAGGAACGCTTTCCACGACTTCTCGCGCGCCGCCTTGCTGGGGTACGAGAGGAAGAAGACGAGTTTGGCGTCCTTGTCCGCGAGCGGGGTGAAGTACGCGACGTTGGTGATGCCGTGCTTCTCGAACAGTTTCAGGGTGTGGTTCTTGAACCGGGCGTGGAGCGCGTCCATCTTCCCCTTCGCGGGGTAGTAGGTGCGCATCTCGTACACGAGCGCGTCCTTCTCCGCGGCCCGCGCGACGGGCGCGGACCCGAACAGGGCGGCAACGGCGAACAGCGGCAACAAGCGCATGGGGTTCTCCGGGTAGGTAGTCATCAGGAAACAAGAGGCAGAAGAGTTTTGACAGGATAACCAAGATGAAAGACAGGATGAAGAGCTCAGGTCTCTTCATTTCTCTCTGTTCATCTTGTTCATCCTGTCAAAATTGCCGTTCTGCCTTTCTGTTCTCTGATTACTGATCACTGATTACTGTTCACTTCTTCTTCAACTGGGGCAGCACCGTTTCGTCGGCGTAGCGGGCGGGGTCTTTCTCGAACCGCTCCTTCGCGGTGACGTTGTAGAAGTACACCTTCACGCCCTTGTAGGTCGCCGTGGGGTCTTTCTGCGACACCTTCTTATCGCGGTACACCGGGCAGTACTGCTGTTCGATGCCGCGGTCGGGCAGGGTCATGCCGGCGAGCGCCGGGACGAACTTCGGGTCGAGGTACGCGGCCGGGTCGCGCTTGAACTTGGCGACGCAGGTGTCGCAGCACAGGTACACCTTCACGCCCTTGTAGTCCACCCACTTCGATTCCTTCAAATCGACCTCATCCTTCGTCATCACAGGGCAGAGCTTCTGAACTTTGGAATCGGCCTTCGGCGGGTCCGCGGCGAACGCGGGGGCGGCGCACAGCGCGGCGAGCGCGAGCAACAGGCGGGGCATCGGCGGGGTCTCCGGTTCGGGCGGCGCGTCAGCCGGTCACGAGGCCGACCACAACGAGAAGGTACACGAGGATCGCGCCGGTGACGAGCGCGAACAGGACCGCGAGGCGGGTGAGGTCGGCGAACAGTTCGCGCCTCGGGCTGGGGGCCGGCGGCGGGGCGGGTTCGGGTTCAGGGGCGCGCGCGAACCGGGCGCGCACCTGCGGCGGCAGGTCGTCCCACCAGTGCGACGCCCCGCCCCCCTCGCCGCGGTTCCGCATAACCATGACCGTTCCCCTGAAGTGTGCTGCGGAGAGGCACATTCAGTCTAACCCACGATCCGCGCCCGCGGTACCGAAAGTCGGCGCGTCACTTCACCGTCACTTCGACCGGGACGAGGTGGTTGATCATGTACGTGCGGCGGTCGGTGTCGCGCTTCTCGGCTTGCGTGGTGCCCTTGTCGTCCGTGCAGCGCGCGACCAGCTTCAGCGGCCCCTTCTTTTCGGGAAGGAAGTTCGCCTGCCACTTGACCGCCTTGAACGGCTCGCACTTCGCGGGCACGTCGCGCCACGTCGCGCCGCCGTCGGTGCTCACTTCCACTTTCGCGACGCCGTTCTCCCCGGCCCACGCCCACCCCGCGAGGACGTGCGGTTTGTTGTGCGGGATCGTCGCCCCGGCCTCTGGTGTCGTGATGACGGCCTTCGGCTGGATCGCGGTGACGGGCACGAGGCGCGGCGGGGCGTCTTGCGGGCGCTCCCAGTGCGAGTAGTCGAAGGTCTGCCAGAACCCGGTGTGCGGCTTGTCCAGTACCACGATGCGGGTGAGCCACTTCACGGACGCCATGCCGTACCAGCCGCCGACGAGCGCGCGCAACGGCGCGCCGTGGCTCGCGGTCAGCGCCTCGTCGTTCATGTTCCACACCAGTAGCGTTTCGTCCTTCTTGGCCTTTGCCAGCGGAATGCCGCGGTCGAACGGGATCGCGCCCGGCGTGGCGGGGTCGGCGATCACGCCCTTGTCCGCGCCGACCAGCACCACGTCGCCGGCCCCGGCCTTGAGCTTCGCGCGCTCCAGCACCGCGCCGAGCGGCACGCCGGTCCACTTCGCCTGCCCCACGGCCCCGTGTCCCCACTGCAACCCGCGGGCCTGCGGCACGAGGAACACGCGCCCGTTGCCGGCGCACTCCATCACGATCTCGCGGCTGACCGCTTCCATCTTCTTCAGGTCGGCGAGCGTCAGTTCCAGCTTGTTCTCGACGTGCCCTTCGACGGTGAGCTTGAAGCCCTTGGCGTCGAGTTCGGGCACCGCGAAGTGGCTGCGAACGAAGAACTTGTCCGTCTTGTCGCCGAAGAGATCGGAGAGCGGGGTTTCGAGGTTCCGCGGTTGCTCCATGCGCACGATGAGCGGTTCCGCGCCGGCGCGCGCGGCCAGTCCGCCGGCGACCGCGACCGCGGGCGCGCTCTTGAGCAACTCGCGACGGGACAGCTTCATCGGGGTGACTCCGGGGAGAGGGTCGTTGTTCCCCAGAGTACGCGGAACACGGGCGGCAAGACAGTGCGGCCCGTCCCGCGTGGCCGAATCATGTGGGGTGGTGCGACCGGCAGTGACGCGTATCGGGCGGTAGGTGTAACCCGATGGTCGAAGTTGATCCGCAACAGCCTAATCGGACGAACCGAATTGTATTAACGTCACATTCCATGCTCGCGAAGGGAGACAGCTCATCCCGCTCACGGACCCTCGACCACGAGCTTCGGGTGTTGCGCTTTCAGCGCGGTGATGCCTGCGCGCGTGACCTTCTTGCAGCCGCGGAGGGAGATTTTCGCCAGCGACTTCAGCTTCAGGTCCTTCAGTCCCACGTCGCTGATGTCGGTGTCCGTCAGGTTCAGCTCTTCGAGGTCCGTCAGAACGTTCAGTTCCTTCAGGCCGGCGTCGGTGATGCGGGTCTTCTCCAGTATCAGCACTTTCAGGTTGGGAGCTTTGACGAGGTCTTTCAGGCCGTCGTCGCGCAGGCGCACTTTGGTCAGGGTCAGGTGCGTGACCGGCGAGCCGGCGAGGTGCTTCACACCCTCGTCGTCTACGCGCGTGTCTTCGAGGTTCAGGTGCCGCAGCGCGGTCAGCGTGCCGATCTCCTTGAGCGCGTCGTTGCTGGTGCGGGTGTTGCGCAGGTCGAGGCGCACCAGCTTGCGGAGCTTGCCCAACTGCTGCGCGCCGTCGCCCACGTCCGTGTGCGCGAGGTGCAGGTTCACTAGTTCCGCGAACGACGCGAGGTCGGCCGCGGCCCCGTCGCTCACCTTCGTGTTGTTCAGGTTCAGCGTGAACAGCTTCTTGAGCGGCAGCAGGTCTTTGATGCCGGCGTCGCTGATCTTGGTGTTGCTGAGGTTCAGGGATTGCAAGTCTTTTACGAGGCCGAGGTCGCGCAGTCCCTTGTCCGTGGCCCCGGAGCAGCGGCTCAGGTCGAGGGCGCGCAGTTCCTTGAACTGGTCGAGTTGGCGCAGCGCGTCGGACTTCAACCGCGTACCGGACAGGTCGAGCACCACGAGGTCTTTGCACGCGGCCAGTTCGCGCAGCCCGTCCTCGCTGACGCTCGTACCGGCCACGCTCAGCATGTGCAACCCTTTGAGGTTGGCGACGGCCTTCATCGCGTTGTCGCCGATCTTGCCGCCGCGGAGGTCGAGGCCGATCACGGCGTCGGACTTGGGCAGCTTGGCGAGCGCGGCGTCGGTCGCGCCCGCGAAGCGGAACACGGTCAGTTTGACGGGCTTCACCAGCAGCTTTTCCGCGCCGACCTGAACTTCGCCCGTGGGCGTCACCTCGAATGCGGTCGCGGTCGCGCCCATCTTCTTGAGGGCCGCCGTAGTCTGTTCGAGATCGGCCGGCTTCTTCGGCTGCGCCGGGGCCGGGGTCAGGGCGGCGAGCGCGACGAACAGCGCGAGCGCGAACGGTACGCGGGTCATGGCGGGCCTCGCGGGTGCGGGAGTGCGACTGATATTCTAACCCCGTTGGCCCCCACAACAGGCCGACCAACACGAACACGGCCCGCGGTCCGAGCCGAAAGGAGAGAGAAGGTTCGGGCGTCTCACATTCTGCTCATTTTTCACTTGACGCTCGCCGGAGCGCTCGATTAATACTGCTTTGAGTCCCTTTCTGGACTCGCGTTTCATTCGGCTCGTTCGTGTCCGTCGATTCGTCCGGTCGGCGTCCCGCCGCGCCGCCGGCTCATTTCCGTTTTGGCGGTCGGGGGTTCTCATGTCCCGTTCCCGTTTCGCCCGGCGCGCGTTCACTCTGATCGAGTTACTCGTGGTGATCGCCATCATCGCGATTCTCATCGGCCTGCTCCTGCCCGCGGTCCAGAAGGTGCGCGAGGCCGCGGCCCGCATCAACTGCACGAACAACCTCAAGCAGATCGGGCTAGCGGTCCACAACCACCACGACACGCTCGGCCGGTTCCCGCTCGGCGGCATTCAGGTACCGCTCAGCGGCGGCTCGCAAGCGGACCTCGGCCAGACCACGCCCGCCGGGCGCGAGCAGAGCTGGAGCTGGGCGTACAACATCCTGCCCTACCTCGAACAGGACAACCTGCACAAGAACACAAACACGGCGACCGTGCGCACCACGCCGGTGAAGGTGTACTACTGCCCGACGCGCCGGCGCGCGGAACTGGTGAACGGCACGGCCAAGATTGACTACGCCGGCAACGCCGGGAGCGCGACCAACGGCTCGAACGGGGTGATCATGCACACCCCGTTGGGCGCGGTCCGCATGACCGACATCACCGACGGGACGCACGCCACCGTGCTCGTGGCCGAGAAGCGCATGAACCGGCTCGCGTTCGGCACGAGCACCGACGACAACGAGGCGTACTGCACGCCGGGCTGGAACGGGGATTGGGAGGTGTACCGGGTCGGCACGCACCAGCCGGCGCAAGACTTCGGCACCGCGGGCAGCACGACCCCGACGCAGGGCTTCGGGTCGGCGCACGCCACCGGGTTCGGCGCGGTGTTCTGCGACGGCTCGGTGCGCTACCTGCGGTACTCGGTGAACCTGACCACGTGGACCCGCGCCTGCGTCCGCAACGACAACCAGCCGCTCAACCAGAACGACATCTGACGGCGAAGGGGTGGGACGCTCGCGTCAGTCGCGGACGTTGCCCAGCGACGAGCGGAAGCGGTCCACCGAGAGCCGCACCTCGGCCGTGCCCTCTTCGCCCGACGCCCAGCCCAGCGCCTCCACCGAGACGCCTTCCAACTGTTTGTACGTCGTGAAGAAGAACTCGACCTCGCGCACGAAGTGAACCGGGACGTCGTCCAGTTTGCGGATGTGGGCGAACAGCGGGTCCTTGTGCGGCACGGCCAGAACCTTGAAATCGTTCTGGCCCTTGTCGCGCATGCGGAAGATGCCCACCACGCGGGCCTCGATCAGGCACCCGGAGAACGTGGCCTCGTTCACCATCACGAGCGCGTCGAGCGGGTCGTGGTCCTCCGCCAGCGTCTGCGGGATGAACCCGTAGTCGCCGGGGTACACGGCCGAACTGTACAGGTAACGGTCGAGCTTGATGAGGCCCGTGACCTTATCGACCTCGTACTTGTTGCGCTTGCCCTTCGGAATCTCCACGATCACGTTCACGACCGCGGCCTCGCCCGTGCCGGGCGGGATCATCATGTAGTCGCGGATGTAGTCGCGTCGGGCAAACATGCCGGCCCCCAAAGCAGTGAGGAGTGGGGAGTAAAGACCGTGCGGACGACTCAGTCTTTGCTCCTCGCTCCCCACTCCCCACTCCTCACTATAGAGAGGATTCGCCGGCGCGCTACTCACCCACCTTGACGGGAACGGTGCGGGGCTTGACCGCGGCGATCTTGGGCAGCGTCACCTTGAGTACGCCGTGGGCGTAGCTCGCCTCCACCTTCTCGGCGTCCACCGGGACCGGCAGGCCGACGACGCGGGCGTACGCGCCGGTGAAGCGCTCGTCACGCAGGCACGTCGTCCCTTCGGGCTTGGTGGGGGCCGGGCGCTCGGCCCGGATCGTCAGCGTGTCGCCCTCGGTCACGGTCACGTCGAACTTCTCGCGGTCCGCGCCCGGCAGGTCGGCCTCGACGTACACGGCGTTGTCGTCGGCCCACACGGTCAGCGGGAACGTCGCGGCCTGCGGTTCGGAACCGGTCAACCGGGAGCAGAGCGAGGCGAACTCGTCGCCGGCGCTGGCGACCTCTTGGAACAGAACACCGAACGGGTTGCGGCGGGTCCGGGTCATCTCGTTTCCCTCGTTACGGGGTTTCCGCGGGGCGAAGTGCCCCGCGTGGTGTCAGAGGGCGGGTGGCGGCGAAAGGGTGCAAAATTGTCACCGCGAACCCGCTCCGGGAGTAGTAATTCAACTCCCGTGCCAAACCGTGGCACACCGGCAACCGGACGCGGCGGCGCGCCGGAATCGCTGACGGCGCACGAAAATCCGGCCCGCGCCCGCCGAGGGCCGGTGTGGTACAATGGCCCCATGCAACGCCTCAACAAATACCTCGCGCACGCCGGCGTCGGGTCGCGCCGCCACTGCGACAAGCTCATCGCCGCGGGGCGCGTCAAGGTGGACGGCGTCAAGGTCACGGAACTGGGCCTGAAGCTCGACCCCGCGGCGCACCAAATCGCCGTAGACGACCAGCCGGTGAAGCCGGAAAAGCTCGTCTACTGGGCGGTGAACAAGCCCGTCGGCCACCTCTGCACGAACCACGACCCCAGCGGGCGGCCGCGCGCCATCGACCTGCTCCCGCACGTCGAACAGCGCGTGTACACCGTGGGCCGGCTCGACGAGGGCAGCGACGGCCTGCTGCTGATGACCAACGACGGCGACCTCGCGATGGGCCTGACGCACCCGCGGTTCGGCGTGCCGAAAACCTATTACGCGCTGGTCGCCGGTCGCCCCACCGACGACGACCTCCAGAAACTGCTCGACGGCGTGTGGCTCAGCGACGGCAAGGTGAAGGCGAAGGCCGCGAAGCGGTTCAAGTCGCAGGGCAGCGGCACGTGGCTCCGCGTCGTGCTGACCGAGGGGAAGAACCGCGAGATTCGCCGGATGCTCGCGAAGTTGGGCCACAAGGTGATGCGCCTGAAACGCGTCGCCATCGGCCCGGTGAAGCTGGACAAGCTGCCGAAGGGCAAGGCCCGGCGCGTGAGCGAGGACGAGCTGCGCGACCTGCGCGCGTTCGTCACCCGCGCGCGCGAGAAACTGACCGCCGCCCGCGACCGGGCCGCAACGAGTGGCCACAAAGAAGCACAAAACACACAAAAGAAGACCGCAGACAAAGACGAAGACTGAGTTCAAGGCGTTCCGTTCGGCGGCCCGACATTCCGTCTTCTGAACACTGCCTGCTGTCTTGGTCTTCTGTGCTTTTTTGTGGCCATTGCTCTTCATCATGTACCACCAAACCGCGCGCGTTCTCGAACACGTCCCGCTGGCCGCGCGCACGTTCCGCGTGCGCCTCGAGTGCCCCGACCTCGCCGCGGCGATCCGGCCCGGCCAGTTCGTGATGCTGCGCCTGCCGAACACTACCGACCCGCTGTTGGGCCGCCCGTTCGCGCTCTACGACACCGTTCTCGACAACGGGAGGCCGGTCGCGATTGACGTCGTGTACCTCGTCGTCGGCAAGATGACCGGGCGGTTGCGGGAGGTGGCCGCGGGCGAAGCGCTTCAGGTGTGGGGGCCGCTGGGGAAGCCGTTCCTCGACGTGGGTACCCCGGAGCGCGTCGCGCTCGTCGCCGGCGGCATCGGCCAAACGCCGTTCCTCGCCTACGCGCGCGAACTGCTCGGCACCCGCGGGTTCGGCGGCGACGCGCCGCGCGCGCGTACCAACCGCGTCGCGCTCTACTACGGCGTGCGCAGCGCGGACCTCGCCGCGGGCGTCGACGACTTCCGCGCGGCGGGCGTCGAAGTTCACATGGCGAGCGACGACGGCAGCATCGGCACGAAGGGCTACGTCACGCAGTTACTCGAATCGCACGGGCGCACGGAACCGCTGGTCGGGTGCGGGCCGGAACCGATGCTGCACGCGCTGGCGAAGCTCGCGGCGAAGTGGGGCGCGGCGTGTCAGGTGTCGCTCGAAACCCCGATGGCCTGCGGCGTCGGCATCTGCTTCAGTTGCGTGGCGAAGGTAAAAACGCCGGACGGCGACGACTACAAGCGCGTGTGCATCGACGGCCCGTGCTTCGACGCCGCCAAACTCGTCTGGGAGTGAGAAGACAGAAGAGGAACGGCCAGAAAAAAGCACAAGACACACAAAAGAAGACCAAGACAAGAACGGAGTTCAAAAGACAGAAGACAGAGCGGTTGAGCGGAGCGCCTTCAACCCTGTCTCTGTCTTCTCGGCTGTCTTCTTTTGTGTGTCTTGTGCTTTTTTGTGGCCGTTCCTCTTCTCTAGCCTCCGCGGGCCAAAAAGAAAAAGACCGTGCCCGGGCGCGTCCGCTGCGCCGGGCACGGTCGCGGCTCGCGGCCTCGTGCCTGCCGCTCGGCTCCGGTCGGGCGACCGTGCCGGTTCCGGTTCGTCCGTGACCGGATTGCCCTCGTGGGTCACCAATCGGCCTTGCGCGCCCGGGTCGGGCGCGCGAGGTGCGGGCGTGGGGCGGAGGGGCCGTCGCGCCGGGGGAACGGGAGCACGGCACGGTCGCCGTCCGTGGCGATTCGCGCGTCCGATGCGGTCCGTGGACCCGTGTGAACCCGTCCGGCTCGTCCGACGTTCCGCGCCGCCCGTTGGGTGCGGCGCGCGGCCTCGAAGTTCACCCGCTGCGCGAGCGCCGCGAGTTCGCCGCAGCCGGGGGAGAGGAACCGTGCCCGCACAACAGCCTGTCGCGCGGCGTCGGTCTGCCCGGCTTCGATCAACCCTTGCACCGCCACCCGCACCACGGCGCGGTCGCCGGGGGCGGCTTCGAGCGCGGCGCGCATCTCTCTCGCGCCGCCCGTGACCTTCCCGCAACGGGCCGCGGCGCGCCCGAAGTGGGCGCGGTACGCGGCGCGGGCCGGGTCGAGCGCGACCGCCTTCTTGAAGGCGACGGCGGCCCGGCGGTCGCAACCGTCCGGGTCGTCTTCCCACGCGCGCCCGAGCAGGAAGCAGAGGCCCGCGTCCGTTGCGTCGAACGCGCGCGCGGCGCGGGCGTGTCGCCGGGCGAGCGCGAACCGGCCGAGGTCGAGGGCCAGTTCCGCGGCGAGCCTGTGCCCGCTCGCGGCGAGCGCCGCGGGCACGTCCGGCCGCGCGAGCACCCGCTCCAGATGGCCCAAAGCGCCGGCCCGACCGCCGCGCTCGGCGGCGGCCCGCACGTCGTCCCAACCGGCCGGGATCAGGGTGAGCGTCCTGCTCATGCCACTGCCTCCTTGCAGCGCGTTCGCCGCGCGGTTCGTTACGAGTGTTGGGAAGATATACCGGCCGCGCGGCGCGCCGCAAGCGCGAAATCGCGTGCCGGTTGTAAGGAAAAATCATTCTGGGAAATCTGGGAAAAGCGCGGCCCGCGCCTTGACGCGCGGGCCGCGCGATGACCTCAAGTCGCGCGCCCGGTTGCGCCGATTTTTCACCTAGCGCGGCGCGCGAACGTGCCGCGCCCCCCCGCCCCCGCGCCCGCACAACAAGGAAGTGGCCGTGGACTGGTCGCACTTCGGAACCGAGCGCCCGGCGTACCGCCCGGCCGTGGACCCCGCCGCGTACTTCGCCGCCCCGTCGCACGAGGCCGCGCGCGCCGCACTCGCCGCGGCGTTCGCCCGGCGCGACCCGGTCGCGCTCCTCGACGGCGCGCCCGGTCTGGGCAAGTCGCTCGTCGCCCGCAAGTGGCTGGACGACCTCATGCCCGACGTGCCGCGCGTGCTCGTCCCGAGCGCCCGCGCCGAGCGCCCCGCCGACCTGCTCCAAGCGCTCCTGTTCGACGTGGGGCTGCCGTATCAGGGGCTGTCCGAGCAGGAACTGCGGCTCGCGCTGACCGGGCACCTGCTCGACGCCGCGGCCGACGGGTACCCGACCGTGGCCGTGATTGACGAGGCCCAGCATTTGAGCCTCGCGGCCCTCGAAGAGCTGCGCCTGTTGAGCAACCTCGAAACGCGGCACGGGGCGGCGCTGTTCGCCGTGCTGGTGGCGCAGCCGACGCTGCGGGCGGCGTTCGAGCGCCCCGCCTACGAGCTGATCGCCGACCGCGTCGGCGTGCGGTGCGCGCTGGACCCGCTCGCGGCGGACGAGTCCGCGGCGTACCTGCGCCATCAGGTGCGCGCGGCCGGGGGCGACCCGGCGCGGGTGCTCGACCCGGACGCGGTGGACGTGCTGGCCGGGGCGTGCGCCGGCGTGCCGCGCGTGCTGAACCGGGCCGCGGCGCTCGCGTTCGAGCTGACGGCACAGGCCGGCGGGCAGGTGGTGGAAGTGGAAGCGGCGCTCGAAGCGCTGACCCAGTTGGGCGTGGCCCCGGCGGACGCGGACGTGGCCGACGACGAGGGCCCGGCCGACGTGCTGCCGCTGGCCCGGGCCGGGAAGCGCAAACCGGCGGAACCGAATGAGCGCGGCGCGGCCCGCGCGCCGAAAGAGAAAGCGGGCCGCAAGCGGAGCGCTTAATCGTTGAGCCGTTCTCGGTTCCGCGGCGCGTCGGACCTCGCAACAGTTCAGGGGCACGAATGAGCCGGGTGTTCAGCGCGATGACCGGGACCAGCGCCGCGCGGGCCGTCCCCGCGGCCCCCATCGAGTCGCCGCGCGCCGAGTTCGCCGACGATACCTTCGTGGCCGACGCCGAGGGCGCGCCGTTCGTCGAGGTGGGGGGGCGCGGCGGGACCGTGTTCAGCCCCCCGAAACCGAAGGTCGAGGAGCCGCGCGCGTTCCCGCGGATCGCGGCCGACGCGCCTGCCGCGCCTGCGACCCCTGCCGCGGCGTACCTGTCGGTGAGGTTCCACGACGCCGCGCCGCGCGCCCCGGAACGCCCTGCGGGCGGCCCGGACGCCAGCCTCGTCGCCCTCCACTTCCCCGATCACCCCGTTAGCGCCGAGTACCGCACCCTACGGGACGAGATCGCCGCGCAACTGATCGGCGACGGCCCGCGCGCGCTGACCTTCACTGCGGCCAACCCGGAAGCCGGCACCACGACCGTGCTCGCGAACCTCGCGGTCACGCTGGCCCGCGACGGCCGGCGCGTGCTGCTCCTCGATGCCAACGTGACGCGCCCGGGCGCGGCTCAGAAGTTCGCGCTGCGCGCCGCGCCGGGGTTGGCCGAAGTGCTGACCGGGAGTCTGCCGCTGACGTGGGCGCTCCAGCCGACGCCGGTCGCGAACCTGCAAGTGCTCGCGGCCGGCACCGCCGCCGAAGGACTGGCCCCGGTCCTCGGGCGCGACCTGCCGAAGCTCGTTGACCAGTTGCGGCAGTGGTTCGATTGGGTGCTGATCGACGCCGGGGTGTGGGGCGTCGTGCCGGAGCGCGACGGCACCTGTTCGAGCGCCGACGCGGTGTACCTCGTGACCCGCGAGGCCGACGCCGAGCGCCCGGAGTTCATCGGCCTCCGGGCACGGGTGAAGCACCTCGGCGGCGCGCTCCGCGGCTACGTGGCCACCCGCGCCTAGCGGCGGGTTACGCCTTTCCCAACACGCCGTCGCACACCCAACAGCCGCGGACGTGGTCGCCCGGTTCGCGGCAGTGGTTCAACACGTCGTCGTTGTCGCACCCGGCGTCTTGGAGCGCGTCCGCCAGAATCGGCATCGCGCCGAACTCGCGCGCGTCGTACATCTGCCGCGCGAGCGCGAGGACCGTGGACGTGCGCCAGTCGGGAGAGAAGGCGACGGGGCGGAACGGGTTGCCGGCTACCTCCCACACGATTTGCCGCGCGCCGCCCGCGAAGTCGGCCCCGGCGCGCTCGACCGCATCGACCACGCGCCAGTAGATCGCTTCCACCGGGACCGGGGCGTAGTTGAACGCGAACGCGAGCGCCCACGCCAGTTCGGATTGTGCGTGCGCGCGCACGGTCGGTTCGGTGCCGGCGTCGCCCCCGTGAGACAACTCGAACAGCTGTTGGGCCAGTGCCCGGCACCGCTGGCGCTCGCGCTCGGCGTCCGCTTCGGGCAGGTGCCCTTCGGCGTACCGCTCCAGTACCACAAGTGATGGGATCAGGTCCGTGTGCGAACAGGGCAACTCGAACCCGGCCCGGCAGAACGCGACCGCGAGTAACCGCTGGCGGCGGGTCGAGAGCTGTTCGGCGGCGAACCGGACCAGCGCGTGAACGTCGGTACCGGCGAGCCATACGGCTTCGGTCATGGGGGCGCTTTCGCTGCGGGCCGCGCGCCGCCGCGGTCGCGGCGCGTCCCGTCTACTGTAGCTAATACGGCAGCAGGTTGATCACCTGTGCGAGGTGAATCTCGGCGGCCAAAGGCGCGATCAGCGCGAACTGCCCGTACACGCGCACTTGGTTGTACCGGAACCCGTGCGGCGCGTCCGCGTCCGGGCGCGGGTCGCGGAACACGTGAACGCGCCGCTCCTTCACTTCGATCACCCAGAAGTCGAGCACGCCGGCCGCGGCGTGCCGCCCGGCGTCGTCGGCCGCGCCCGGCCCGACCGGGGCGTCGGACACCTCGATCACCAGCACCGGCGGTTCGCCCTCGTGCCCGTGCAGGTGTTCCACCACGACGCTGGGGGTCTGGTCGGTGTCGGGGTCGGCCGCGGAACCGGCGTACCCGCGTACCCTGTACAGGTCGGACGAGAACACGTTGCGGAGCCAGTTCTCGGCCAGCAACTCGGCGGTCTTCGCGGACTTAGTGGGCGCGATCAGTGTGGACATGGAACGCACCTCGGAGAGAGGGTCACTCGACGCGGGGCGCGATTGGAAGCCCCGAACGGTTCCGCCGCGAGAGATACGCGGGCGACCGTGCCCGTCGGACGGAATCCGAGCGAAATCGGCGGGCGCGAGCAGAAGGGCCGCGCCCGACCGGGAGATAGGACACCAACGGGATTGTAACGCGCGGCCCGCGACGAACGCACGCGCAAAATCTAACAGGGCGCGGGGAAGATTTCTGGTGATCGAAGAACGCGCGAGCCGCGGGCGGGAGCGCGCGGGCAGGTCACCTTTTCGCGAAGGTGGCCGGCCCGCGCGCTCCCGCCCGCGGCTCTTTGATTCGCGCTGGCTTTCGGTGCGATCAGGGCGTGCGGATGTCGAGCCAGCGCACGTCGATGTAGTACGGGTCGTTGTACTTCCGCTCCTTCGGGGCGATCTTCTCGCGCTCCTTCTGCCGGGCCGCGAGGTATTCGAGAATCGTCTTCTCGGTCCCGAGTTTGGCGTTGTCGCCGAGCAGTTTCACCCCTTGAAGGTTGCCGGCGTTCGCGACCGGCGTGGCGAACGTCTGCTTCAGTTTCGCCAGCGTCGAACCCTTCTTCGGTTCGGCCACGAACATCTCGTTGTAGAAGAAGTTCGTCGCCCGCTTCCCGATGTCGTCCTTGTCGCCGTACAGGAACAGCATGGGGTTGTTCTCGCGCATCGAGGGCGAGCGGTTGGCGTTCGAGATCCAGCCCTTCAGCACAATGTCGGTGAAGTAGAACTGGGGCTTGGTGGGGGTGAGCCACACGGCCCCGCCGAAGTCGTTGCCGGCCTCGCTGCCCGCGACGAGTCCGCCGTTGAGTATCTGCGGCACGAACTCGTACCGCGGCACGCCCAACTGGAGCACGTTGGGGTAGGTGCGCTGGCGGTGCCACTCGGTCGCGATCCACGCCATGCCCAGCACCGCGGCGTCGCCGGACCCGATCACGTAGATCGAACTGGTGTTCAACTCGTTGTTGTCGTTCTTGGTGTCGAGGTGGTAGCGCACCGCGGCGAGGTCGTTCATGTACGCCGGCAGGTACCGGTTGGCGTTCAGGCCGAGGTCGGCCTTCACGTTCAGGTCCGCCTTCATGTTCCCCTTCGGGCCGGTCTTAATGTAGGCGTTGTACTTCGCCCCGTTGCCGTTCAGGTACGGGTTGCCCCAGAACGTCTTGGGGTTGGTGATGGTCGTGCTCTTGCCGTGCCCGCGCCAGTCGAACTGGAACACGTGGTACCCGGCTTTGGTGAGGTCTTTCGCCAGTCCCGCCCAATCGCCCTTCGTCATGTCGCGGTCCGGGCCGGGCGGGTACAGGAACACCACCACCGGCGTCTGGTTCGCGTTCTTCGCGACCATCGGGTCCGCGGGGTGGAACAGGCTGTGAAGCTCGACCCCGTCCGCGGTCTTGAACTTCTCCGCGACCGGACCGTCCTTCGGCTGCCCGTAGGCGCGCGAGTTGTCGGACGTGGTCAGCCCGACGGCGACGGTGATTGCGAGCGATGCGACCATCCAGCGGCGCATGACGTGTCCTCGTGCAGCATTAGAGAGGAGCGATACGGGCACAACGTAACTGGATGATACGCCGTTGGCGCGCCGGATGCCAGTGGGTAGTGGGCAGTGGGCAGTGGGCAGTGGGCAGAAAGGCAGAAGTGTGTTGACAGGATAAACAGGATGAAGAGTGGAGTTGGCCCTCTCGTCCTAATCTCTGTTCATCGTGTTCATCCTGTCAAAACACTTCTGCCTTTCTGCCCACTGCCCACCGACTTCTGCTGCCTCAGTGCGCGGCTTCTTTCACCTGATTGCGGTTCCACTTTGGGATGAGAACGAGCAGGTCTTGGGTGCCGTTGGGGACGCACTGGCAGGCGAGGCGCGAGTCGGTGGACACGTCCGGGGCCTTGTCCAGTTCGTCCTCTTCGTCCTCGGTCGCGGCAGGGCAACTCGCGCCGCCCTTGAGGACGTGGACGTGGCACGTCGAGCAGGCGCACACGCCGCCGCACGAGTGGTTGATCTCGATGCCCGCGCCGTCGGCGATGTCGAGCACGCTCCCGTCGAGGCCGAGGTTACCGAACGCGAACGCGGCCGGGTCCACAGGGACCACGGTTTCCGCGCCGGTGGCCTCGTCCTTGAACGTGACCGTGAACGGCTTGTCTGCCCTCGCGCCCGGCCCCTTCTGGATGTACGGGTTCACGCCGCCCATTCGCGCCCCTTGGGGTGAAACTGTGGTGCCACTGGTATTGTACGCGTGCGAACGCGAGAAGCCCGCGACGCCGGGCGTCGCGGGCTTCGGGTGTGCTGCCGGGAGGGCCGCGTTAGCGGCTCGGCTTGATCGGGATCAGTTCGTTCTTGATGTCGCCGACGCCGGGCGTCAGGCGCACCATGCCTTCGATCAGCCGGATCTCGTCGTCGTCGGCCGCGGAGCCGCTAAGGGTGACGTTGTTGTTCAGGTCCGCTTCGACCTTGATGAGCTTCGAGTTGAGGATCATCGAGGTGTTATCGAGGGCGGCGCGCACGTCGATCTGAATCTTGGCGGGCGCGGGCGCAGGGGTCGGGAACCGGAACTGCGCGGTGTACGCGATGGGGGCCGCGAGCGGGACGACGATGCCGCTTTGGTTGGCGGCGTTGGTGTTGCCGCGCCCGCCGCCCAACCCGCCGGCCCCGGCTTGGGTGCCGAAGGTGTTACGGGTGATTGAGGTGTTCGCGGTCGCGCCGCGCGCGCCGCGCGCGCCGCTGGTGCCGCCGGACCCCGAAAGCGGGGTGCCGAACCCGCCGGGGTTCGGAACGCCGTTGGTGGGGTTCTGGTTGCCCGCGAAGTACGGGTTCGCGTAGTACCCGGCAAAGCGGTTCGACGGGTCGAGCGAACTGCTGTAGCTTCCGGTTGGGGCGGCGATGCCGGACGGGTTGATCGTTTGCGGCGTGCCGACGCCGCCCCCGCTGCCGCTGCCGCTGCCGGCCCCGAACCCGCCGCCGCCGAACCCGCCGCTGTTGCCGAGCGCGGTCGAGCCGCCGCCGAGCGGGAGGCCACCCGTTTGTCCGCCGCTGTTGATCCCGCCGGTTCCGCCGGTGGTGTTCTGGGCGCTGGCGCTCGACGCGCCCGCGAGTGCGATCACGGACGCCCACACCCACTTCTGAAGGCCGTACATGAAGCACCCTCTTTCTTTCGCGGCGCGCAGTGGTATGCTGCGACGGGTTCACGTCTCCTGTCAGTATCGACTGTTCACTCGCGCCAGTCCAGTCTTCCCTTCGGGAGAACGGGATGAGAACTGCGCGCCTGAGGCCCAACCATGCAACTCGGATTCGTTTCGGCCATTCTGGGCGACCAACCGCTCGAGCGCGTCCTCGCGTTCGCCGCGGACGAGGGCTTCCGCTGTGTGGAACTGATGTGCTGGCCGCCGGGCCGGGCCGACCGCCGCTACGCCGGCGTAACGCACCTCGACGTGACCCAGTTCACCGACGACGACGCGGAGAAGGTGCGCGACCTGCTCCGCATCCACGGCGTCGCGATCTCCGGGCTGGGTTACTACCCGAACCCGCTCGACCCGGACCCGGGGCACCGCAAGACCGTGTGCGACCACTTGCGCAAGGTCATCGCCGCCGCCGCGAAACTCGGCGTGGGCGTGGTGAACACCTTTATCGGCCGCGACCCGGCGCTCACGGTGGAAGCGAACCTCGCGCAGGTTCAGCGGGTGTGGGAGCCGATTATTGCCGACGCGAAGGCCGCGCGCGTCCGCGTCGGGATCGAACACTGCCCGATGCTGTTCAGCGAGAACGAGTGGCCGGGCGGGAAGAACGTGGCCGTCAGCCCGGCGGTGTGGTACCGGCTGTTCGAGATGTTTCCCGACGGGACGCTCGGCCTGAACTTCGACCCGTCGCACCTCGTTTGGCAGTTCATCGACTGCGCCCGCGCGGTGCGCGAGTTCGGGCCGAACATCGTCCACGTTCACGCCAAGGACGAGCGCATCGACCGGCACCAACTGTACTCCGTGGGCGTGCTCGGGTTGGGTTGGCACACGCCGAAGTTGCCGGGGTTGGGCGACGTGAAGTGGGGCGAGTTCTTCGCGGAACTGACCGACGCCAACTACACAGGCCCGGTGTGCATCGAGGTCGAGGACCGGGCCTACGAGGGCTCGCTCGCCGACCGCCAGCGCGCCCTGCGCCAGAGTCGCAAGTTCTTGGAACAGTTCGTGGGCTAATTGAAGTCGGCGAGCGGCGCGGCGTAAGCCCACCGGTGGATACCCAATTGAGATCCGCTTGGCGTTTCTGAGTTGTGGTGCTACCGGCGGGCTTACGCCGCGCCGCTCGCTAGCAATGGCCGCAACTCGCCCGCCAGAAACACCGACCCCGTGACGCACACGAGGTCGTTCGCACCGGCCGCGGCGCGCGCGGCGCGCCACGCCGCGGCGCTGGTGGCGTGCGTGCTGAAGGGCTTACCCGGCGCGACCGCGGCCAGCGTCGCGGCCAGCTTCTCCGGCGGGACGCACCGCGGGTTGATCCCGTACTTCGTCAGGTGGAAGTGGTCGAAGTACCCCGCGAGCACGCGCAGGATTTCCGGGTACTGTTTGTCGGACGACACCGCGAACACCACGCGCTTCGCGCCTGCGACCGGCACGCGCTCGCGCAGCGCGTCGACCAGTGCCAGCGCGCTGGCCACGTTGTGCGCGGTATCGAGGACGACGGTCGGGCGCGTCGAAACGAGCTCGACCCGCGCCGGCCACTTCACCCCTGCCAGTCCGCGCGCGACGGCGCAACTCGGAACGCACATCCCGGCGTCGCTCAAGCGGTCGAGCGCGGCACAGGCGACCGCGGCATTCGCCGCTTGGTGCGCACCGAGCAGGCCGAGCGCGAGGCCCTCGTGAGTCGCCCGCGGGGTTGAGACCGTGACCCGCGAGTCGCGGCAGTCCCACCCAAACTCTGCCCCTTGTTCCCACAGCGGTGCGCCCACCCCGTGCGCCACGCGGCGCACCACGGCGCGCGCGCCGTCTTGCGTCACGCCGCTGACGACGGGCACGCGGCGCTTGATGATCCCGGCCTTCTGGTAGGCGATCTCTTCCGGCGTGTTGCCGAGTTGCGCGGTGTGGTCGAGGCCGACGTTCGTAATGACCGACACGAGCGGCGCGCACACGTTGGTGCTGTCGAAGCGCCCGCCGAGGCCGACTTCGATCAGCGCGAAGTCACACCGGCGGCGGACGAAGTGCAGGAACCCCAGCGCCGTGCAAATCTCGAAGAACGTGGGCGAGGGCAACCCCACTTCCGCTTCCATCGCGCGCACCGCCGGCGCGATGTCACTCATTAGCGCCGCGAGTTCGGCGTGCGAAATGGGCACGCCGTTCACCTGAATGCGCTCTTCGACGTGTTCGAGGTGCGGCGAGGTGAACAGCCCGACGCGGTAGCCCGCGGCGCGCAGCACGGACGCGATCATCGCGCACGTGGAGCCTTTGCCCTTCGTGCCGGTGACGTGGGCGCAGCGCACGCGCTCGTGCGGGTTCCCGAGGCGGCGTAAGAGCGCGCGCATGCGCTCCAGTTTCAGGTCGCCCGGCCCGGCGGCCCGCACCTCGTAGTTGATGCGCGCGTACCAGAACGCCAGCGCCTCGTCGTAGGTCATGGGGGAAGCGTAAGCGAAACCGCGCCGCGGGGACAGGGCGCGGGGCCGCGGCGCGCAGTTGGCATTCCCCCGGCCCGCGCGGTTCGGCTACCATCGCCCGCCCCACGGACGGGAGACGCCTTTATGCGCCGCGCGCGCCTTCGCGACTACGCCATCCTGACCGCCGTTTGCGCGGCCCTGACGCTCCCGAACCTCGGGGCCACGAGCCTGTGGGACGTGGACGAGGGCGTGAACGCCGAGGCCGCGCGCGAGATGCGCGCCACCGGCTCGTGGGTGATCCCGACCTTCAACTTCGAGCTGCGCACCGCCAAGCCCGTCATGCTGTACTGGCTCCAGCGGGGGAGCTACGCGGTGTTCGGCGTGAGCGAGTGGTCGGCGCGGCTCCCCTCGGTACTGGCCGTGTGGCTCGCGGCGCTGCTGGTGTACGAACTGGCGCGGGGCATGTTCGGGCGCGCGACCGGGCTGCTCGCGGGCGTCGCGCTCGCGTCCGCGGGTGAGGTGTGCGCGCTCGCGCACGCCGCGACCCCGGACGCCACGTTGCTCCTGTTCACGGTGCTCACGTACTACCTGTTCTGGACCCGGCACGCCGACGGCTCGCGGCGCTGGTGGGTGCCCACGGCCGCCGCGTGCGGGCTGGCGATGCTCACGAAGGGGCCGGTCGGCGTGGCCCTGCCCGGCCTCGTGATCCTGCTGTACTTCGCGTGGAACCGCGAGCTGCGACGCCTCTTGGATTACAAGGTGTTCGTCGCGGCCGGCGCGTTCCTGCTGGTGGCGGGGCCGTGGTATCTCGCGGTCGCGGCGGAGACGCGCGGCGCGTGGCCGCGCGCGTTCTTCGGGCGCGAGAACGTCGAGCGGTTCAGCACCCCGATGGAGAACCACCGCGGCCCGATCTTCTATCACGCCGGCGCGCTGCTCGTACTGTTCGCCCCGTGGAGCGCGTTCCTGCTCGGCGCGCTCTGGTCCGCGTGGCGCGGGGCGAAGAGACCTAACCCCCCGGCCCCCTTCCCTGAAGGGAAGGGGGGGCAAGACAAGGGGGAGCAAGAAGTTCGCGCGTACCGCTTCTTGTGGTGCTGGTTCGGGGCGTATCTCGTGTTCTTCTCCGCGGCGGCGACGAAGCTCCCTAACTACATGCTCCCCGCGTACCCGGTGCTGGCGATCCTCACGGCCCGGTTCCTCGCGGGCTGGCGCGAGGGAACGCTCGCGCTCCCGAAGTGGATGATGCCCGCGGGCGTCGGCGGGTTGGTGCTGGTCGCGGTCGTGACCGCGGTCGGGCTGGTAGCGGCCAGCGGCGCAGCCGGGAAGTTCTCCGCGTCCATGCGCGAGTTCCCCGGACTCGAACGGTACGCGGTGTTTGCCGCGGTGCCGCTGGTTGCCGCAATCGTGATGGCCCGCGCGCTGCGCGCCGGCGACCGCGCGCGGTTCGTGCAAGCGATGGCCGTCGGGTCGGTGGCGTTCACCGCGCTGATGGCCGCGTTCCCGCCGCTCGCGGTGGACGCGCGCAAGGCCCCGAAGGAACTGGTCCGCGCCACCGGGGTGAGCGCCCCAGATCGGGAGGTGCGCCTCGCCCAGTACCACTGGCACCAGCCGAGTCTCGTGTTCTACTCGCGGCGCGAGGTCGAGGCGCTCAAGGTGCCCGCCGATGCCGCGACGTTCCTCGCGGTTCCCACGCCGGCCTACCTATTCGTGCCCGCCCCGCTGTGGGAGCAACTGGAACCGGAGCTGCGGGTGCCCACGCGCGTCGCCGCCCGGCGCTACTGCTTCCTGCGCAACTGCGAGATTGTCGTGATTACCAACGACGCGCCCACGGTCGCGCGGCAGTAAGCCCACACCTCTCCCCACCAAAGCGTGGGGGAAAGGTGTACACAAACCCTTCGCGCGGCGCTCCACCTCTTGGGAAGCGCCAGAAGTCATCACCTTTCCCTCTCTTCGCTACCCTTCTGGCAATCTGTAACGCCTGTAGCGACAGCATCGGACGCGCGGTCGCGCGGTCCAACTCCCCCAACCGTTTCGTCGCGGAGTAATCGCCGCGAGCGGTCCAACCGGCCGATTCCTTCCGTGCAAACTGGAGCGCCCAAACGGTCAGCTCACACCGTCGCCCATGCCGAGGAAGGCACTCATGAGGTGGTTCCTGCGTTCCGCCGCGGCCGTCGCCGGGATCGGCTCGTTCGCCCCGTTCGCGCCCGCTCAGCCCGCGCCCCTCGCGCCCGTCGCCCCGACGTTGGATATGCGCCCCGGCGCGGCGTCGGCGCTGCAAGGCGTCGTGCCCGCGCACGTCGACTGGCTCGAAGCGGCGACGGCGAAGAAGCCCGCGCCGGGGCAACTCGTTCAGGCGGCGCTGCTGAGCGAAAAGGACGCGCCCCCCGCGCGCCCGGACCGGCTCCCGCCGTACGTGCCTCCGAAGGCGCAGCCGCAACCGCAAGCAAAGCCGCCCGCGGTGCGGTTGCCCGCGCCGCCGGCGCGCGGCCCGCTGCCGGTGATCCCGGTCGCGCCGCCGGTCGGCACCGCCGGGCCGCGGGTGCCGGTGCGCCTGCCGGGGCCCACCGCCGCCCTCGCGCAACTGAAGTCGGACACGCTCCCGCCGGTTACGGTGCCGACCGCGCCGGCCGCGACAACCGGCGTGGCCGCGGCGTGCGCCGGCGCGAGCGCGTGCCCGGCCACGCGCGTGAGCGCGCTGGGCTGTGATCCCGTGTGGCACGCGCTCCCACAAGACGGCCCGGTTCGCGCCCGCGGCTGGTTCAACGGCGGGTCCGTGTACAACTCGTCGAACCCCGACAGCAAGTTCAACGGCCCGTACAACTCTAGAGTTCACCCAGTGTTGGTTGTGAGTTTGGGGTGCGGGTGCAGGAGCTTGCGGAGCATGGTGGCGATCCAATCGAACAGGTAGGTGACGGCTTTCTTGAGCCGCCACGGGTGGTTCATGAGCGCCTCGCGCAGTGG
>Ga0194132_10004965_pt1 | contig 22131 bp, 21 predicted proteins | sample TA2KigOf80mmetaG_FD_148612 | JGI IMG/M metagenome (GOLD analysis project Ga0194132, IMG submission 148612) | Freshwater microbial communities from Lake Tanganyika, Tanzania - TA2015054 Kigoma Offshore 80m | ecosystem: Environmental > Aquatic > Freshwater > Lake | place: Tanzania: Lake... | reverse complement strand
ATCTACAAAACCCTCACCTAGGTCTGCGGCCGATGAGCGACTCCGATCCCGATCCCCAGAAAAAGGTGCGCCTCGGCGAGGATACCTTCATCATACTCTGCATCCTCGCCCTGTGGCCGGTGATCCTGGGCTGGGACGAACCGGTGTACGAGTTCGCCCTGTACGTGGCCCTGGCCGGATTGCTGGTGATCTTCTTCCGGCGGGTGAAGCGTTTCCGCCGCGCCAGCGACCAGTTGAACCGGGACTGAATCCCTCAGCGGTACCCCAGCTTTACCAGCGGGCGCAGCATCGACTGCCGGCGCGGGCCGCCCCCTCCAGAAAGGCCGGGTCGTAGACCCTTTCGGCGGGACCGAAAGGGTTCTGGGTCCGCATCCGTTCCCCCAATGACTCGTAGTTGCGCCGCATTTCCTCGAAATGCGCTTACTGGGCGGGGCGGGTGGAGATGCTGAGGGTGCACATGCGCCGCTGGGGGCCCCCGCCGCAGGCGGCGTGCCAGAGCCGCTGGTTGAAACCGATCATGTCGCCAGGCTCCGAGACCAGCGGGTAGGAGGGCATCTGGTCTCCCGCCTGGGCAAAGGGGTAGAAGGGCGGCCTTTCGATGCGGTGGAAAAGCTCAAAGACGGAGGTCCTCATGGGCTCCCGTTGGGAACCGGGGATCACCTGCGGGCAGCCCGAGTCCTGCCCGACCGAATCGAGGTAAAAGGCTACCTTGATGATTTGGTGATCGGGCAACAGGGCGTGGCGGTCGGGGCGCCACTCGGTGTTGCCGACGTAGTAGTTGGCGTCGGAGGGCCAGTACACGAAATCCGGCCCCAGCAACCCCTCGACCACCCCGTAGATGCGGTCGTCCTCCAAAAGGTCCAGCAGCGCCGGCAGCCTTGCGAAGTACTGGAGCACCATTTGGCGCTGGCGCCCGTCGGGGGGGCCCCGCCCCTGGCTTGGCGCATCAATTCGTTGAACTGGCGGGAGATTTCGGCCGTCTCAGCTGGGGTGAGGTGCCGCCGGAAGACCAGAAACCCGAAGGTGTCCTAAAAAGCGAAGTGTTCAGGGGTCACGCCGGCTCTTCTCCCGCCAATGGCGGACGAACTCCACCACCATCGGCAGCACCGACAGGCCGATGATGGCGAGGATCACCAGGCTGAAGTTCTGCTTGACGATGGGCAGGTTGCCAAAGAAGTACCCCGCGTACACCAGGCCCGGCACCCAGAGCAGGGCGCCCACCACGTTGAAGGAGAAGAAGCGGCGGTAGCTCATCTCGCCGATGCCGGCCACAAAGGGGGCAAAGGTGCGGATGATGGGCACGAAGCGGGCGATGATGATGGTCTTGCCCCCGTGTTTCTCGTAGAAGGCGTGGGTGCGGTGCAGATGCTCGGGGTTGAAGAACCAGGACTTCTGGCGGGTGAAGACCTTGGGGCCCACGTAGTGGCCGATCCAGTAGTTGGTCGCGTCCCCCAGCACCGCGGCCACCAAAAGCAGCCCGACCACGGCGTTGGGGTCCAGGGCTCCGGTGGCGGCGATGGCCCCGGTGGCGAAGAGCAGCGAGTCGCCCGGCAGGAAGGGGGTCACTACCAGCCCGGTCTCGGCGAAGACCACCAGAAAGAGGATGAGATAGACCCAGGGCCCGTACGCGCTGACCAACTCGTAGAGGTGGGCGTCGAGGTGCAGGAACAGGTCGATCAGTTGTGCAATCACGCTTTTTCTCCATTGTTTGAGCGCTCCGGGGAGTACCCCGGAGCGCCCAGTCCAAGGTCCTCGATGATGCGGCGGTCGGCCCGCGAGAAGGCGTACTGACCCAGTTCTGCCGGGGCAGCCCAGCGCCAGGCCGCGCAGCCGATGGCCTGGGGCTCGCCGCTTTTCCACCGGGCGCCAAAGGCGTGCAGGGTGATGCTGAAGTGGGTGAAGCCGTGCTCCACCCTGGCCAGGCATTCTCCCACCTCGATCTCGACGGCCAACTCCTCGCGGATCTCGCGGGCCAGGCATTCCGCCAAGGTCTCCCCCTCCTCCTGTTTTCCCCCCGGAAACTCCCACAGCCCCCCCAGCAATCCTTCGCTGGGGCGCTGGGCAATGAGCAATCTGCCCTTTTTCCAGATCAGGCCCGCGGCCACCTGGTAGTGGGGCCGGGGCTTGCGCGGGGTTTTGCGCGGCAAGAGAGCGGGGTCCTCCAGTTCGCCCAGGGCCCGGCAGCCCTCCCGCACCGGGCACTCCCCGCAGTGCGGTTTGGCCGGAGTGCAGACCCTGGCCCCCAACTCCATCATCGCCTGGTTGAAGTCCCCGGCCCGGCCAGGGGCCAGCAGCCTTTCGGCAGCCCCGATGAGGGCGGTTTTGGCCGCCCCCCGGCGCGGGTTCTCCTCGAAGCGCAGGAGCCGGCACAGCACCCGCTCCACGTTGCCGTCCAGCACCGGGTGGTCGCGGTCAAAGGCGATGCTGCTCACCGCGGCGGCGGTGTACGGGCCGATGCCGGGCAAGGCGAGCAGCCCCTCGTAGGTGTCGGGCAACCGCCCGCCCAGGGCGACAATCTCTTTGGCGGCTTTGTGGAGATTGCGGGCCCGTGCATAATACCCCAGCCCCTCCCAGACCTTGAGCACCTCGTCCTCGCCGGCCCCGGCCAGGGCCTGCACCGTGGGAAAGGCCCGGAGGAAGCGGGCGAAGTACTCGCCCATCTGCTCCACCCGGGTCTGTTGCAGCATGATCTCGGAGATCCAGATGTGATAGGGATCGCGGCTGTGGCGCCAGGCCAGGTCGCGCCGGTGGGCCCCGTACCAGGCCAGCAGTTTGCGGCGGAAGGCCGCGATGCGCCGCGGGGTGGCCAGCCAGTCTGCTACCATCCCCGCTCCTGCTGGGCGCGGCGCAGGGCCTCGGCCCAGGCGCTTGGCTGCAACGCCTCCAGCGCGGCGCCCCCCACCTGCGCCGGCCCGGCGGCCAGCAGGGCGTTGAGCACCGCCTCCTCCGCCGCCTCGGCCCCGGCCCCAAAGAGCGCCGGCAGCCCCTCCTCGTCCAGCGCAGGGGTCGGCAGCGCCACCCCCTCCCCCGCCGGCCCCCGGATCGAAAAGGCCAACACCGTCCCCTGGCGGGTGGCACTGTCTAGCAACCCGGCCCTGGCCAGTCCCAATCCCGTGCGGGCGGCCAGGCGGTCCAGCTGGTGGGGCAAGAGGGGCGCGTCGGTGGCCAGCACCGCGGCGCAGGAACCGGGTTTGCCCTGCGGCAGGGAGGTCCACAGATCCAGTGGGTACCCGTCGGCCCACAGCCGCGAGCCGCCCCCCGCCGCCACCAGCACCCCCACGAGGTACTCGCCGCTGCGCCTGGAGGAAGTGCCCACCCCCCCTTTCAAACCAAAAGCCCCTAACCCCCGCCCGATGCCTGCGTTCCCCTCCTGTACCTGAGCACCCGCCGTCTGCAGGGCGGCGCGCAACTGCGCCTCGGCAGCGGCGCGGTATACCAGGGCAGGAGGATTGAGGTCCTCCATCCCCAACACCAGGGGCGGCCAGCCGGTGTCCAGGTCCAGGCCCGGATCGCGGCCCAGCCCATAGCCCAGCAGCCCCTCGTAGAGTTTGCCCACGGCCGCGGGGGGGGCCAGCAGGATGGGCGAGGAGAAGCTCCCGAAATCCTCCAGCACCTGCCGGCCGGTGAGGGGGCTGCCCCCGTCGGCGGTCCAGTGCCCGATGGGCAGCCGCCGCTCCTTGATCTCCAGCGGATAGGGCAGGATGGCGCTGATCCCGGCGCAGAGCCCCTCCCCTTCGATGGCGGCGTGGCCCACCAGCACCCCCTCCACATCGGCGATGCTGTTGGCCGGCCCCGGCGGGAGGGTGCCCACCGCCAATCCCAGTTGGCGCAGCCGCATCACTTGATCCGGCCGTGGCGGCGCAGCACCTCGGCCAGGCGGTCGAGGGGCAGGGCATGGATGAGGTGGCCGTCGCGACCGGCCATCGTCCGGGCCATGGTCAGGGAATTGAGGATGGCCTCCTCGGTGGCCTCCACCACCCCCTGGTACAGGCGGGTAAGCGGGCCGTCGGCCAGCCCCTCCAGGGGCTGCACCCCCGCACCGGCGCGGCGCTGGCCCGTGGAAAAGGCGATGAAGATATCCCCGCTGCTGTGGGTGGAGATCCCGCCGGTGCGGGCCATCCCCAGGCTCACCCGCTTGGCCAACTGCCGCAGTTGCAGGGGGAGGAGGGGAGCGTCGGTGGCCACCGCCGCCAGCATGGACTTGGTCTGGCCGGGCCGCTCGGGCAGCAGGTCGGGGAGCTCGCGGCCCACCGGCACCCCGTCGATCATCAACTGGGCCCGCCGGCCGTGGTTGGCCTGCACCAGCACCCCCACCGCAAAGCGCCGGTCCCCGGCCTCCACCAGGCGCGAGGAGGTGCCGGTGCCGGCCTTGAACTCGTAGGCCCGCATCCCCGTGCCTCCCCCGGTGCAGCCCTCTTCCACCGGCCCACCCCCCGCCCCCTCCAGGGCCCGGCGCACATGCTCGGCATGGAGGTGCCCCCCGGCCGTGTCGTGGAGGAAATCGGCCCAGGTCTCCCCCACCACCGGCTCGGCAAGGGCGAGGGCCTCCGGGTCGCGCTCCAGCATATAGCCCAGGGCCGCGCTGTACGCCGCCCCCACGCTGCCGGTGTCGGTGAAGAGGATGGGGGCCCCCAGCCAGCCGGTGCGGCGCAGCGGGCCCACCCCAGTCAGCTCCCCGTTGCCGTTGAGGGTGAAGTCGGCGGCCAGCACCGGCTCGCGGCTGAGCACCCCGCCGTGGGGCAGGATGGCGGTGACACCCGTGCGCACCGGGCCTTTGCCGATCACCAGCGGCCCCTCGCCCGCGATCAGGGTCACCTGCCCCACCAGCACGCCGGGCACGTCGGTGATGGCATTGAGCGGGCCGGTGGGCAGGGAGCCGATGCTCAGGCCCAACTGGCGCAGGCGGAGGTGATCCTTGGGCGGAGCCTGGGCCTGGACCGGCAGCCGGCCCAGCAGCGCGGCCCCCAGGGTCAAGCCGAGGAAATGACGCCGCGAAAGCGGCGCTTCAGCGAAGCCGGGCGGCAATGGCATCCCCCAACCCGGCGGTGCTCATCCGGCCCCCGATATCCGGGGTGCCCACTCCCTCGGGGGCCAACACCTGCCGCACCGCTTCCTCGATGCGCTCGCCCCCCCGCGCCGCCTCCTGGTCCCCGTGGCGCGTCCCCAGCCAGCGCAGCATCAGCCCCGCCGAGAGGATGGCCCCCACCGGATTGGCGATGCCCTGGCCGGCGATGTCGGGGGCGGTGCCGTGTACCGGCTGGAAGACCGCGGCTGCCTCGCCAATGTCTGCCGAGGGCGCCATCCCCAAGCCCCCCACCAGGCCGGCGGCAAGGTCGGAGAGGATATCGCCGAACATGTTCTCCATCACCAGCACGTCGTACACCTCGGGCTGGCGCACCAGGTACAGGGACATGGCATCCACGTAGGCGTACTCGCGGGCCACCTCGGGGAACGCGGCGGCAGCCTCGTCGTAGAGGCGGCGGAAGAAGGCCATGGAGCGGAAGATGTTGGCCTTGTCCACGCAGGTGACCTTGGGCCGGGCCTTGCCCCGCTGGCGGGCCAGCTCAAAGGCGTAGCGCATCAGCCTTTCGGTGCCCGAACGGGTGATGACCATCGAGTCCACCGCCACCTCCCCGCGCAGTTCGATGCCCCCGTTGAGCGAGGCGAAGAGCCCCTCGACGTTCTCGCGCAGGACCACCAGGTCGATCTCCCCGGCCTTTTTCCCTTTGAGCGGGGTGTGGTGCGCCGCATACAGGTAGGCCGGCCGCACCCCGGCGTACAGGTCGAGCTGGATGCGCAGGTCCACCTGGGGCCGCATCTCGGTGCCGTCGGGCCAGCGCACCTGAGGCAGGCCCATCGCCCCTAAGAGCACCGCGTCGGCCCGGCGGCACGCTTCCACCGTGGCGGCCGGCAGGGGCGCCCCCTGCGCCAGATAGCAGTTGGCCCCAGCCGGGTACTCGGCAAAGGCGCAGGAGGGCCCGCCTTTTTTTGCCAGCGCGTCCAACACCTTGAGCGCCTCGTCTGTCACCTCGATGCCGATGCCGTCGCCCTTGAGCACGGCGATCTGGTAGGTTTTGCCGCCCATGTTCTCCCCCGGAAAAGGTCTTCAGATGATACTCGCCGCCCCTGCCGGGGTCAATCAGAACGCCCCAGGGCGCCCCTGGGCCCCGTCCACCGGGATCATCGCCCCATTGATCCAACTGGCCCGGGGCGAGACCAGGAAGCTGACCACCTGGGCCACCTCCTCGGGGGTGCCGAGGCGTTTGGCCGGGAACTCCCGCTGCTCGAAGCGGCCAAAAACCTCGGGCTGGTCCCGCCGGAAGCGCTCCCAGCCCCCGCCGGGAAAGAGGATGGACCCCGGACAGACGGTGTTGACGCGGATATGGGCCTCCCCCAACTCCCAGGCCAGGCCCCCGGCCAGGAAGATCTCCGCGGCCTTGGCCGCCCCGTACTGGGTCCTGGGGCCGGGCTTCCAACCCGAGATGGAGGAGATGATGACCACCGCCCCGCCCCCGCGCTCTTTCATGAAGGGCACGGCGGCGCGGATGGCGCGCACCGCGTGGAAGAGGTTGACCTCAAAGGTGTCCAGCCAGTCCTGGTCCCCGCTCTCCAACAGGGTACCGCCCGCGGCCCCGCCCACGTTGGCCACCAGGATGTCCACCCCGCCCAACTCCCCGGCCCCGCGCCGGACGAACTCCTCCACCTGCCCGGCCGCCTTGACGTCCGCCTCGCAGCCAAAGGCCCTGGCCCCCAGCGCCCGCACCTCGCCCAGCGCCGCCTCCAGTTGCCCGGCCCCGCGCGCACACAGGCCCAGGGCGCAGCCCTCCCCGGCCAGGCTCAGGGCGATGGCCCGGCCGATGCCGCGGCTGCCCCCGGTGACCAGGGCCACCTTGCCCTGCAATCCCAGTTCCATGCCCTTTCCCTCTTTGTATATATTGTAGGCGATGTCCCTCACTGCCCCGCCGACGGGGGAGCAAGATAAGGAGCCGGCGATGAAACTGCTAATTGTCGACGACGAGGAGAATATTGTCGCCTTTTTCTCGGCGCTGGCGCGCGGCCACGGCGAGGTGGAACTCGACACTGCCGGCTCGGGGGAGGAGGCCCTCACCCGGGTGCTGCGCAAGACCTATGACCTGATCACCCTGGACATCCACATGCCCGGGGCCAGCGGCCTGGAGGTCATCGCCATGCTGCGCAACATGAACCCCCACGCCATCATCGCCCTGGTCTCCGGGTACCTGCCCGACGACCTGTCGCCGGAGGTTACCAACTGCGCCGACTTGCTCCTGCCCAAACCGGTCAGCGTCGCCACCTTCAACCAGCTCCTCGACGGTGCTGCCCGAATCCACCAGATCATGGGCCAGATCCGCCAGTTGGGAACCGCCCCGGCCGCCCTGCGCTGACTCCATGCCCGAGCCCTTCCCCGTAGAGCCCCTGGCCCAGGCCATCCTCGCCGCCGAGGGCCTGGTGGCCCTCGACGGGATGACCCCCAGGCAGGCCCCCCACTCCTTCGACGGCGAGGAGCGGGACGTGCTGGTGCGCGGTGACGTGCTGGGGGCCGTGCGCCTGCGGGGTGGCCGCTCCCTGCTGATCAAGGGCGAGGTGGCCGGTACGCCCCTTACCCCCTGCCGCCTCGAGGCCGAAGGCAACGTGCTGATCATGGGGCCCGCCCGCAACGCCCAGATCACCGCCCGCAACATCTACGTCGCCGGCCCGGCCCGGGACTGCCAGCTGTGCGCCGCCCTGGACCTGCAACTGGGCGGCGACCTCCAGGGCGGCCGGGTGCAGGTGGGAGCCTATCTGTCGGGGCAGGCGCGGATCGGGAAGCTGCGGGTCCAGATCGACCGGGGCCGTGAGGAGCGCGATCGCCTGGACCGGCTGGTGCTGCAGGAGGAGAAACGCCTGGACCGGGCCGGCCGCACCACCCTGACCCCTCTCGACTTCAACGCCGGCCGCATCGTCAGGCAGGAAGCCGACCGCATCACCATCGACCTGAGTTCCTTCTACAAGGCCCTGGGCCAGCTCCCCCCGGCCAAACTCACCGCGGCCCTCGACGAGTTCTTCGCCAAGGGGGTCATCGGCCTGCTGGCCCGGACCAACCAGCGCTACCTGTCGGAGAACGCGGCCCGCCAGAAGGTCTTTCTGCAACTGCTCCGGCAACTGCGCGAACTCTTTCTGCTGGTGACCCGGCGCGATCGGGCCAGCCGGTTGCTGGCCGACCTGGCCGAGGAGATCGACCAACTGGTGGGCCAGCTCTGCGCCCCCCGGGGCCGGATCTGGGTGCAGGGCCAGGTGGGCCCCGCCACCATCGAGTTCGTGCGGCCCAGCGCCCAGGACCAGGGCGACCGCACCTTCGCCTTCTCGGCCTCCACCTCGCAGCTCCAGGTCCACCCCGGCGCCGAGCCGGACACCCTGGAACTGGAGCTGGCCGAGGGCGACCGCTCCCGTTTCCGCCAGAGCGCCGCCGCCGCGGAGCTGCGCCAGGTGTTTTTTTATGCCCTCAACGGCCAGATCTTCTGGGAACCCTCCCCTCCCCCCTGTCTCTGAGGCCCGGCCATGCGCATCATCACCGGCGCCCTCAAGGGGCGCATCCTCCCCTTCAATGCCCGGCGCGCCGGCCAGCTCCGCCTCACCTCCTCGCTGCTGAAGGAGGCGGTCTTCTCGATGCTGGGGCCGGACCTGGAAGGGTTGAGCTTCCTCGACCTGTGCGCCGGGACCGGGCAGATGGGCCTGGAGGCCCACAGCCGCGGGGCCCGCGCCGCCCTCAACGAGCCGGACAAGCGGCGCTACGCGCTACTGCAGGGGGTACAGCGCGAATGGGGGCTGGAGGGATTGGAGTTGTACCACATGAAGGGGCAGGTGCTGATCCCCTGGCTGGAGGAGCGGGGCCGGCGCTTCGACCTGGTCTACGCCGACCCTCCCTACGAGGCCCTGCTCAGCGGCCGGCCCCTTTCCCTGGGGCTTTTGGAGGCCCTGGGCGGGAGCGAACTCCTGACCGAGGGGGGCTGGTGTTTCGTCCAGCATCAGCGCGAACTCGAACTGCCCGCCGAGACCGGGCGGCTGCGCCGCCACCGGAGCCGGGACTACGGCCAGACCACCCTGAGCCTGTACTCGCCCCTGCCGCTGCCGGGTGCCTGAGCCGCCCTCAGCGCCCCTGGGCGTCCAGCGCCTCCCGCACCATCTGCTCCATCGCCTCGATGCGGAAGGGTTTGGCCAGGAAGCCGCTGACCCCCAGCGGGCGCAGCCTGGCCTCCATCTCGGGGGTGAGCTGACCGCTGAAGACGATCACCGGCCGGCGCCAGCCCCGCTGCCGCAGCGCCTCCAGCACCTCCTGTCCCGAGCGCTCGGGCAGGTTGAGATCCAAGAGCATCAGGTCTACCGCCGCCCCCGGGTCCGCCAGCAGCCGCAGGGCCTCGGCCCCGTCCCCGGCGGCCAGCACCCGGTACCCGCCCTGCTCCAGGCAGGCCCGCATCAGGCGGCGGATGGCCTCCTCGTCCTCCACCACCAGCACGGTCTCCGCCCCGCCTGCCCCCGGCAGGGCCGGGACCCCCTCGGCCGCGACCTCGGCCTCGGCGCGGGGCAGGTAGACCTCGAAAACACTCCCCGCCCCCGGGGCGCTCTTCACCCCGATCCAGCCCTGGCACTGCCGCACCACCCCGTAGGCGGTGGCCAGGCCCAGGCCGGTGCCCCGCCCCTTTTCCTTGGTGGTGAAGAAGGGGTCGAAGACGCGCTCCTGGACCTGGGGCGCCATGCCCGGGCCGTTGTCCTCGATGCGCAGGCAGACGAATTCGCCGGCCCTGGCCTCGGGGTGCAGAGCATCGGCACCGGGCCCCAGGGTCAGGTTCCTGGCCAGGATGAAAACCCGCAAAGGCTCCCCTCCCCTGGACGCCGGCCGCTCCACTCGCCCGTGCAGGTAGTCTTCCAGCGCGTCCCTGGCATTGAGGCACAGGTTCATCGCCGCCTGGTGGATGCGGGTGGGGTCGGCGAAGACCGGCCACAGGTCGGCCGGCACGTGGAAATCGATCTGGATGCGGCGGTCAATGGTCTGGCGCAACAGCCGGGACAGCTCCTTGAGCAGGGGCACCAGCGAGACCGCCTGGGGCTGGCTGCGATCCTGGCGGGCAAAGGAGAGCAGTTGCTTGACCAGTTCGGCGGCGCGCAGGGCAGCGGTCTCGGCGTCGTCCAGCAGGACCGCCTGGGTGGGCGCCTGGCGCCGGGTCAGTTGCAGGCCGCCTAGGATGGGGGTGAGCAGGTTGTTGAAATCGTGGGCGATGCCGCTGACCAGGGTGCCGATGGCTTCGAGCTTCTGGCTCTGGTAGAGCTGTTCCTCCCGGAGCTTGAGCTGCCGCCGCGCTTCGAGGATGCCCTGGGCTTCGGAGAAGAGTTGGGCGAAACGCCCCAGCACCTCCAGGTCCTCCTCGCCAAAGGCTTCCTCGGCCTTGCTGCCCACCGCCAGGGTGCCCTGGGCGAAGGGGCAGTCCACCACCGAGCCGGTGCCCGCCTCCACCACCCGGCCCTCCCCCCGGGCCAGGAGTTCGGCCCGGTTGCGCCGGTACAGGGGCCGGCCCGCCTCCACGGCGCGCTGCAGGGACTCGGCCAGTTCGTAGCTGACGAAGAGGTGTACCTCCTCCCCGTCCATGTAATACAGGTTGGTGGTGCGCTTTTGCAGGTCGAGCAGGGCCATGCTGGAGGTGTGGAAGCGCAGCAGGCCGCCCAGTTCGCCGTGCAGGGCCTTGACCAGGGCCGGCCAGTCCTCCTCCCCCTGCATCTGGAGGATTTGGTTGCGCAGCCGCTGCAGGGCCAGGTTGACCTGCACCTCCCTTTCGGCCTGCTTCCGCCGGGTGATGTCCACCATCACCCCGCGCAGCCGCGGCGGCTGGCCCTCCACGGCGCTGAGCCGGACCAGGTCGCGCACCCACACCACCTGGCCGTCGGCGGCCACCATGCGGTACTCCAGCTGGTGGTCGCGCCCCTGGTCGGTGGCCAGGCGGCAGGACTCCAGGGCCCAGCCCCGGTCGTCGGGATGAACGTGCTCGACCCAGAAATCCGGCTCCTCGGTCCAGCGGCGCACCGGGTAACCCAGCAGCTGCTCGGCCCACTGACTGACAAAGGTGAAGCGCAGGGTGGCGGCGTCGGCCTCCCAGACGATCCCCTCGATGGAGTCGATCAGCTCCTGGTGCTGTCTCCTGGCCTGCTGCAGGGCATCCTGGTCGGGGCGATTCATCGGCGCGGCTCTTCTTGGTGTAGTGCCCCCAGCGGTTGACCACCCGCGGGGGTCTCGGCTAATTTATTCACCCTCTTCCCATCTCCACAACCCGGAGGCCCGATGAAGATCACCGCCCTCAAAGCCATCCCCGTGCGCGTGCCCCGGCCCCAGCCCTTCACCAGCAGCCTGGGGGTCAGCCCTTCCAGCGAAAACGCGGTGATCGAGATCCACACCGACGAGGGCCTGGTGGGCCTGGGCGAGGCCAGCAGCATCTGGGACCGCAAGGGCCGGGGCGAGGCCGACGAGATCAACGGTCTGCTGGCCGGGGCCCTGATCGGCCAGGACCCTTTCCGCATCAACGAACTGAGCGCCCTGATGAACCGGCTGCTGCACCGCGCCTTCCCGGCCAAGGCCGGGGTGGAGATGGCCCTCTACGACCTGGTGGGCAAGGCCCTGGATACCCCGGTCTACAACCTGCTGGGCGGCCCGGTGCGCGACCGGGTGCTGCTGAGCCACTCCCTCTCCATGGGCAGCCCCGAGCAGGTGCTCGAACAGGCCCTGCGCCTGGCCGCCAAAGGGTACCAGACCCTCAAGCTCAAGGTGGGCCGCAACCACCTGGCCGACCTGCGGGCCATGGAGGCCCTGCGCACCCACCTTGGCGCCGACTTCACCCTGAGGGTGGACGCCAACATGGGCTGGCCCTCGGCCAAGGAGGCGGTGCGCCGCATCCGCGAACTGGAACCCTTTGGGCTGGAGTTGGTCGAACAGCCCCTGCATTCGGCAGACCTGGAGGGCCTGCGCTTCGTGCGGGAACAGGTGGGAGTGCCCATCATGCTCGACGAGAGCGTCTGGACCCCGGCCGACGCCCTGGCCTGCGTCCGCGCCGGGGCCGCCGACGTCTTCAACGTGTACGTGGCCGAGGCCGGGGGCCTGGGGCCGGCCTCCCAGATCTTCGCCCTGGCCGAATCCGCCCGCCTGGGCTGCATCATCGGCAGCATGCCCGAATTGGGCATCGGCACCGCGGCCCAGGCCCATCTGGCCTTTGCCATGCGCAACCTGGGCTACGCCAGCGACGTCAACGGGGTGGTCTACCACCAGGGCGACGTGGTCCGCGAGCGCCTGCGCATCGAAGAGGGCTACCTCTACCCGCCCGCCGGGCCGGGCCTGGGGGTCAGCCTCGACCCCGAGCAACTGGCCAAGTACCGGATCGACCGCGAATGAAATTCCGGCCGTGCATCGACCTGCACCAGGGCCGGGTCAAGCAGATCGTCGGCGCCACCCTCGGCGATCAGGGCGAGCCGCTGACCAACTTCGCCAGCCAGGAGCCGGCCTCCCACTTTGCCGGGCAGTACCGCCGCGACGGCCTGGGGGGGGGGCACCTGATCATGCTGGGGCCGGGCAACGAGGCGGCCGCCTCTGGAGCCCTGACCGCCTTCCCCGGCGGCCTGCAGGTGGGGGGCGGCATCACCGCCGAGAACGGCCCGGGCTGGCTGGAAAAGGGCGCCGCCGCCCTCATTGCCACCTCCTACGTCTTCCGCGAGGGCCGGCTGCACCCAGAGCGCCTGGAAGCCCTCTCCAGAGCCGTGGGCCCCGAGCGCCTGGTCCTCGATCTGAGCTGCGCCCCGCGCCAGGGCCGCTACTTCGTGGCCACTGACCGCTGGCAGCGCCTCTCCGACTTCGAGGTGAACCCCGCCAACCTGGAGCGCCTGGCCGCCCACTGCGCCGAGTTCCTGGTCCACGCCGTGGAGGTGGAGGGCCGGCAGCAGGGCATCGACCCCGAACTGGCCGCCCTGCTGGGCGGCGCCACCCCCCTGCCCACCACCTACGCGGGGGGCATCCGCAACTGGGAGGACATCGAGCTGTTGGGCCGCCTCGGCGGCGGTCGCCTCGACTTCACCGTGGGCAGCGCCCTGGACCTCTTCGGCGGCCGGGGACTGCGCTACGCCGAGCTAGTGGCCTTCAACCAGCGGCAGGCGGGCTGACCCCGCCCAGCACCTGCCGCACTACCCGGCCCAGCTCGGCGGCCCGCACCGGCTTCTGCAGCGCGGCCGCGGCGCCCTCGTACTGGTCCTGGGGCATGGCGTAGCCGCTGCACAGGACCACCGGCAGCCCGGGCGCCCTGGCGTTGATCCGGGCCAGCACCTGCCCGCCTGAGAGGCCGGGCATGGACAGGTCGAGCAGCACCAGGCCCAGCCCCTCCCCCTCCCGCTCCACGATCCCCAGCCCTTCGCTCCCGTCGGCCGCCTCGTGTACGGTGTACCCCTGCTCGCGCAGCAGGCGGGCCATGGTCTGGCGGGGGACCCGGTCGTCGTCGATGATCAGCAGGGTTTCGCTGCCACTCGGGATGAGGGCCTCGGCCGGCCCGCCCTCGTCGGCTGGCTCCTCCCCCGCCGGCAGCAGCACCCGGAACACCGAGCCCTGCCCCAGGGTGCTGCGGCACTGCAGCTGCCCCTGGTGGTCGCGGACGATGGCGTACACCGTCGCCAGCCCCAATCCGGTGCCCTTGCCCACCTCCTTGGTGGTGAAGAAAGGCTCGAAAACCCGCTCCCGGGTCTCCTCGTCCATGCCGCAGCCGTTGTCCTCCACCTCGACCCACAGCCCGTTCTCGGCCGGCCCCAGCCCGGCCCGCACCTCGATGAGGGGGTCGTCGCCGGCGGCCTCCAGCGCGTCGCGGGCATTGAGGCACAGGTTGAGCAGCACCTGCTGGATCTGGGTCGGGTCTCCCAGGGCCGGGGGCAGATCCTCCTCCACCTGGGTGCGCAGGCTGATGCGGCGGTCGAAGGTCTTGCGGCAGATCTCCGCGGTGTTCTCCACCACCGCGCCCAGGTCGAAGCAGCCGTAAGGGCCTGCCGGCGGCCGGCGGCCGAAGATCATCAACTGGCGGATCATCTCCGCCGCCCGCAGCCCCTCCTCGATCGCCTCGTTCAGGCTGGCCTGCAGCTTGACCGGCGCCCTGGCGGCGGCCAGCTCCAGGTTGAGCAGGATGGACTGGAGCATATTGTTGAAGTTGTGGGCGATGCCGGCGGTGAGCTGGCCCACGGCCTCCATCTTCTGGGCCTGGCGCAGCTGGGCTGCGGCCTGTCCCAGTTTTTTCAGGTCTTCCAGCCACCGGTACGCCTCATTCATCACCCCGGCAAATTTTCCCAACACGTGGATATCGCCCTCGCTGAAGGCGTGCTCCGCGGTGCTGTTCATGGCGATGGTGCCGCCCAGAAAAGGCACGTCGACGACGGACTTCACGTCCTCGGCGATGGAGTCCTTGAACTGTTTTATCTCCTGGCGGTTGCGCCGGTACAGGGGCCGGCCGCTTTCCACCACCTGCCTGAGACTGAGGGCCAGGGGGGCATAGGGGCCTTCGCGCTGGAACTCGGCGGCCGCCATGTTGGAGTTGTATGCGCGGAAGAGGCCCGCCTGCAGGTCGACGAACTGGATGCTGCACATGTGGAAAGCCACCAGGGTGCGCAACTCGTGATAGCAGCGGCCCACCACCTTGTACCAGTCGGACTCGCCCTCCATGAGCAGCGCCTCGTTGCGCACCCGCTGCAGGGCCAGGTTGAGTCGGACCTCCGCTTCGGCGGCCTGGCGCTGGGCGATCTCCTGTTCCAGCGCCCGGGCCCGGATCTCCAGTTGCTGGAGATCTCCCAGGCGTCTGAACCCTTCCCCAAGCACCCCGGCCAGTTCCCGCAGCAGTTCGACCTCCTCTGCCGCAAAAGCCGCCGGCGCCCGACTGTTGAGCGCCAGGGTGCCGTGGGAAAAGGGCACGTCGATGATGGCCCTGACCTGGGGCAGGAAGACCGGGCCTTCACCGAAGGGATCCTCCTCCATCAGATCCCGGCGGTAGACCACTTCGCCGCCCCGCCAGAACTGGAGCACCACCTGGACCCCGGCGCTGGAGAATTCGCGGCGCGACAGCCACTCCGAATCGGGACCGGTGTTCTTGCAACTGTAAAACCACACCGTCCGGGGGTCGGCCGGGGTCTCGACCACGTTCACCGCGACTTCGTCGAAGAAGAGGTCTGCCAGGGTCAGTTGTTCCCTGACGACCGTCATCACCGCGTGGATGTCCCCAGCCTTCTCCATCCGCCACACCACCTCCCGCACCTGCCGTACCACCTCCAGCCGCTGCTGGGCCTGCAGGCGCTGGTGCGCCTCGGAGAGCAACGCGGCAAAACGCTCCAGCAGGCGGCTGTCCCGCAGACTGAAGGGGTTCCCCTGCTCGCTGCCCAGCGCCAGGACCCCGCCGGCAAAGGGCACGTCGATCACCGAGTGCCGTTCCTCCAGGCCGTCGCCCCACTGCTCCATCCCCTGGTGGTTGCGCCGGTACACCGGCACCTGGTCGCGCACCACCCGCTCCAGGGATTGGGGCAGGAAACCGCGCCGCTCCCCCCGCCGCACCCCTTCGGGGCCCGCGGTGTAGGTGTAGAAGGCCCGTCGTTTCAGATCCACCATGACCACGCTAAAGCCGGCGAAGGAGACCAGTTCCTGCAGGCTCTGGTGGAGGGCGAGGGCCACCCGCTCCCAGTCTTCCTGGGTCCGCAACTGCAATACCTCGTTGCGCACCCGTTCCAGGCCCAGCTTGAGGCGCACCTCTTCCGCGGCGGTCTCCCGCTCGATATCCTGCCGTTCCAGCTCCTGCACGCGCTGCTGCGCCTCCGAGAGCACCAGGGCGAAAAGCTCCAGGATGTGGATCTCACGCCGGCCGAAGCCGTTCTCCTCCTCGCTGTTGAGCGCCAGGGTCCCGCCGGCAAAGGGCACGTCGATCACCGAATGGCGGCCCCCCATATTGTCGCCCCACTGCTCCATCTCGCGGCGGTTGCACCGGTATACCGGCACCTGGTCGCGCACCGCCTGCTCGAGGGATCGAGGGAGAAACTCACACCGATAACCCCGCTGCACTCCCTCGGAACTCACGCCATAGGTATAGAAGGAGTTCTCCTCGAGATTCACCATGGCGACGCCGCACCCGGCAAAGGAAACCAGCTGTCTGAGATTCTGGTACAGGACCTCGATCACCCTGAGCCAGTCCTCCTGGGTGCGCATCTGCAACACTTCGTTGCGCACCCGCTGCACCGCCAGATCGACCCGTATAGCCTCAACCTCTGCCGACAGCGCGGATCGCTCGTCCATAGACTCCTCCCTCATGTGCTTCCGGCCCGGAAACGGCCCTGGCGGCTAAGATAGCGCATCGCCCCCCAGCGCCAAAGGGCAATTTCCCATAGACGGACTCAATAACAATTATTACATCAGGGCAATCCGCTACCCCAACCGCGAGCCCTGACACCTATGGACCAGCCCTCCGCCCCCCACCGCGAGCACCACCACCTCCACCTGCCCGACAAGGAAACGGTACGCCGCGACTTCATCCGCACCCTCTTCACCAGCGGTTTCCTGGTGTGGATCGGGGCCTTCATCTATCCGGTGTACCGCTACCTCAAACCCCGCGAGGAGGAGGACACCGCCAACGCGGTGCAGTCGATCATCGCCGGCAAGACCGGCGATTTCGCCAGCACCCGGGCCAAGCTGGTCAAGTTCGGCTCCAAGCCGGTGCTCCTGCTCAAGAACGACCAGGGGGAGATCGTCGCCCTGGGCGCCACCTGCAAACACCTGGGCTGCACGGTGCAGTACGTCGCCGCCAAGAACCACATCTTCTGCGGCTGCCACGGCGGGGTCTACGACCTGACCGGCAAGAACATCTCCGGCCCGCCCCCGGCGCCCCTCGACAAGTACAAGGTCGCCATCGAAGGCGAAGACGTCATCGTCTCCAGGGTCTGACCATGTCACATACCCACGACCCCAACGACCCCAATACCGCCTTTCTTCCGGAGGCGGTGCGCCGGCGCTACGACCTGGGCTGGATCATCGAGTTCTTCAAGCACAAACAGGTCCCGGTGCACCGCCACTCGGTCTGGTACTACACCGGGGGCATCGCCCTGTTTCTTTTCATCGTGCAGATCGTCACCGGGGTACTGCTGATGGTCCACTACAACCCCGGCCAGGCCCACGCCAGCGTCCAGGCGATCATGTCCCAGGTCGATTTTGGCTGGCTGATCCGCTCCACCCATTCCTGGTCGGCCAACCTCATGGTGCTGGTGGCCTTCATCCACATGTTCAGCTGCTTCTTCATGAAGTCCTACAAGTACCCCCGCGAGATGACCTGGATCACCGGCTTCGTGCTGCTGGCCCTGTGTATGGCCTTTGGCTTCAGCGGCTACCTGCTGCCCTGGGACCAGTTGGCCTTCTTCGCCACCCAGATCGGGGTCAAGAGCAGCGAGGTCATGCCCGTCTTCGGTGGCTTCATGGCCGACATGATGCGCGGTGGCAAGGAACTGGGGGTGCAGACCATCGAGCGCTTCTACGCCCTGCACGTCTGGGTATTGCCGCTGATGTTCTTCGGGGTGCTGGGCCTGCACGTCTTCTTCATCCAGATCCAGGGGCTGCACGAGCCGGATTTCTTCGAGAAACAGCCCCCCGAAAAAAAGCGGTACATGCGCTTCTTCCCCGACTTCGCCATCAAGGACGTATACGTCTGGCTGCTGGTGATGAACTTCCTGGGCCTGCTGGCGGTGATGTTCCCCTGGGAACTGGGCGAGGAGGCCGACCCGCTGGCCCCGGCCCCGGCCGACATCAAGCCCGAGTGGTACTTCCTGGCCATGTTCCAACTGCTCAAGCTCTTCCCGGCCGAGGTCGGCCCCGTCACCGGCGAGTTGCTGGGCATGTCCCTCTTTGGCCTGGTGGGGCTGCTGTGGGCGCTGGTGCCCTTCATCGATTCTGAGCACGCGCCGGCCTGGCGTTCCCGCGGGGCCTTCTACTTCGGCATCGCCCTGCTGGCGGGGATGATCGTCTTCACCATCTGGGGGTACTATTCCTGATGCTCGAATTTCCCGTCTGGAACGTGCGCGCCGCCGGCGGCGGCTGGGTGATCGGCGTCATCGCCATCTTCCACGTCTTCGTGGCCCAGTTCGCCATCGGCAGCGGCCTGTACCTGGCCATCACCGAGACCCTGGCCGTGCGGCGCAACGACCAGCCGGTGCTCGCCTTCTTGCGCAGCTACTCCAACTTCATCATGCTGCTGACCACCGTCTTCGGCGCCCTCAGCGGGGTGGGCATCTGGTTCGCCATCGGCAACGTCAACCCCACCGGGGTCTCGGCGCTGATCCACAACTTCATGTTCTTCTGGGCCATCGAGTGGGTGGTCTTCCTGGTCGAGATATCCATCGCCTTCTTCTACTACTACTCCTGGGGCAAGGTCTCCCAGCGCTTCCACCTGCAGCTTGCCTGGCTCTACTACGGCATCGCCTTCCTCTCCCTGGTGGTCATCAACGGCATCCTGACCTTCATGCTCACCCCGGGCGACTGGATCCACACCCGCAACATCTGGGACGCCTTCTTCAACCCCTCCTACGTGCCTTCGGTGATCGTGCGCACCGCCATCACCTGCTCCCTGGCCGGCCTCTTCTCCATCGTCGTCTGCGCCCGCATCAAGGAAGAAGGGCTGCGGGTGCGCATGCTCCACTACTCGGCCAAGTGGCTGATGCCCTCCTTCTTCCTGCTGCCCGTCTTTCTCTACTGGTACTTCACCACCCTGCCGCCGGCGGTGGCGACCCTGGTGCAGAACGGCATCGCCAACATCGGCGCCGGCAACCTTTCGGTGCTGACCCGGCTGCTGCTGTTGATCATGCTGCTGTCGGTGACCATCTACGTGGTCAGCCTGCTGGGGCCCTTCTTCAACCCCCGCAGCTTTTCCTTTGGCTTTGGCCTGGCCATCCTGGCCCTGGGGCTGGTGGTGACCGGAGCCACCGAGAGCGTGCGCGAGATGCTGCGCAAGCCCTACGTCATCTACGACTACCTCTACGTCAACGGCGCCCTCAAGACCGTGGCCGCCGACTCCAGCCGCTACGGCATCCTGCGCCAGAACAAGTGGATCCCCGAGAGGAGCATCACCGACGAGAACCGCCTGGTGGTGGGCGAGCAGATCTTCCGCGTCCAGTGCCTCAGCTGCCACACCCCCACCGGGTACCGCTCGATGACCGACCTGGCCCAGGGCTGGGACCGGGAGTTCATCTACAATCGGATCGCCAGCCTGCAGGCCACCAACCTGATGCCCCCCTTCATGGGGGACGACGATGAGCGCCGCGCCCTGGCCGAGTACATCGGCGACGTCGTCGGCGCGCCCCCTTCCTCGCTGACCGCGGCCAACCAATAGCCTATGGACCTGCCCATCCCCAGCCCCGATCCCATCCCGGTCCCCGGCGAGATCGGCCTCATCCTCTTTCTCCTCTACCTGACCTTCTTCGTCCACGTAGTGCTGATGAACACCCTGCTGGGCGGCCTGGTCCTGACCCTGGTCTCCGAGGTGATCTCCCGCCGCGGGAGCAGCCCCGAGAGCCGCCACCGCCACGAGCACCTGGCCGAGCAATTGGCCCATATCCTGCCCTTCGTCGTCTCCCTGACCGTCACCTTCGGCATCGCCCCCCTGCTCTTCGTGCAGGGCATCTACGGGCAGTTCTTCTACACCTCCTCGGTGCTGATGGCCTGGGTCTGGCTGGGGGTGCTGCTGCTGATCCTGATCGGCTACTACAGCCTCTACCTCTACACCCGTGGCTTCGCCCGCTTCGCCCGCCGCCGCTACTGGTTCATCGGCCTCAGCACGGTGATGTTCCTGACCGTGGCCTTCATCTACGTCAACAACCTGACCCTGATGCAGACCCCGCAGAAGTGGCTGGCCATCTACACCCATACCAAGGGCTCGGGCTGGCACTGGAACCTCGACGAGGCCACCCTCTGGCCGCGCTACCTGCACTTCACCCTGGCGGCGGTGGCGGTGGCCGGCATGGTGGTGCTGGGCCTGGGGCTGCGGGAAAAGGAGGAGGAGCGCGGCCGCTTCATGCGCCGCTGGGGGGGGAACTGGTTCCTGGCGGCCACCATCCTGCAAATCGGCGTCGGCCTGTGGTTCTACTACGCGGTGCCTGCCCACCTGCGGGCCATCTTCCTGGAGCAGGAGGGGCCGGCCCGCACCCTCTTCATCAGCGCCCACATCCTCTTCACCCTCGGCTCGCTGTGCATCGGGCTGGCCGCCTACGGCCGGGCCGGCGCCCGGACGGGGTGGGCCGGGATCGCGATGATCCTGGTGGGGATCGCCGAAAAAATCATCAACCGCGACCAGTTGCGCCAGGCGTACCTCCGCGACGTGGGCTGGAGCTTCGAGGCGCTCCCCACCGCGCCCCAGCACGACGTCATCGCCCTGTTTTTTATATTTCTTATCGCCGGCCTGGGTCTGCTCCTCTGGGTGATTTACAAGTACCGCCGCGAGACCTCGTCGCCTTCATAACCCGGCGGCGATCTCCCCCAGCCCCTCGGAGTACTGGCGCATCACCCCTTCGGCATCGTGGGGCTGGCCGCGCTGGTGGATCACCTCCACGGACAGGTACCCTTCAAAACCCGCCCCCGCCAGCAGCGCCAGCGGGCCGGCGTGGTCGATGACTCCCTCCCCCAGCGGCAGAATCCGCATCCGGCCCGCCTCGTCATAGGCCCCGTCGTGGGCGTGCAGGTACTCGGTGTACTGCCCCAGAGCCAGCATGGTCTCCGCCGGCTTCTCCATCATCCGCTGCGGGTGCATGAAGTCCCACAGCACCCGCAGCCGGGGATGATCCACCCTTTCCACCACCGCCCGCACCGGCGCGGCAGCGCTCCAGTCATCATGGGTCTCCAGAAGCAGGGTCACCCCCCGGGCCTCGGCCTGTTCCAGCAGGGGCCGGTAGCCCTCGGCCGTGTATTCGACTACCCGCTCCAGCTCCTGGTCCCGGGCCCGCGGCCCGCCAAAGGTGCGCACCCAGGGGCAGCCCAGGTCCCCGGCCAGGTCGATATACCGTTTGAGATCCTCCACATGTCTGCCCCTTTCGGCCGGGTCCGGGGCGGCCAGCCGCGCCCCGGTGGCGAGACAGGAAAAGGCCAGCCCCTCGCCCTCCAGCCGCGCCCGCACCTCCCGCCGCCGGGCCGGGCTCAGCCCCACCTCGATGCCGCAGGCGTGCCCCCACTCCACCCGCGGCTCCAGCCCCTGGTACCCGTGCCGTCGCATGGCCGCGGCGATGGTTTCCAGGTTCCAGTCGGGGCACACACTGCTCATGACCGCCAGCTTGAACATGATCTCCAGCTCCCGAAAGGGATGGATATTCCCGGATTTTTGCTTATAATAGATAGGTTTCTCCACCTCTTGGAAGGACCGCCATGATCCTCACCACCACTCCCAATCTCGACGGCCGGCGCATCCGCGAGTACCGGGGCATCGTCACCGGCGAAGCCATCATGGGCGCCAACCTCTTCCGCGACTTCTTCGCCGGCATCCGCGACATCGTCGGCGGCCGCTCCGCGGCCTACGAAAAGGAGTTGGACCGCGCCCGCCAACTCGCCATGGAAGAACTGACGGAGCGGGCCAACCAACTCGGAGCCGATGCCGTGGTCGGCATCGACCTGGACTACGAGGTCATCGGCCAGGCCGGCAGTATGCTGATGGTCAGCGTCAGCGGCACCGCCGTCACCCTCGAATGACCGGCAACCCACAGGACAGACCATGAAAAAGCTGCCGCTCAAGGTTCCCAACTTCATCGTCCTCACCTTCACCCCCATCCTGGCTCTCCTCTTCGTGCCCTGGTACGGCTTTACCGTCGGCTTCGACGGCTTTGAGCTGGCGGTCTTCGCCTTCTACATGGTCGCCACCGGCCTGGCCATCACCGCCGGCTACCACCGCCTGTGGTCCCACCGCGCCTACGAAGCCCACTGGAGCGTGCGCCTGTGGCACGCCGTCTGGGGCGCCTGCGCCATGCAGAACAGCATCCTCCACTGGTGCGCCGACCACCGCCAGCACCACCGCTTCGTCGATGACAACGACCGCGACCCCTATTCGGCCCCCAGGGGCTTCTGGCACTCCC
>Ga0194132_10004963_pt1 | contig 22135 bp, 10 predicted proteins | sample TA2KigOf80mmetaG_FD_148612 | JGI IMG/M metagenome (GOLD analysis project Ga0194132, IMG submission 148612) | Freshwater microbial communities from Lake Tanganyika, Tanzania - TA2015054 Kigoma Offshore 80m | ecosystem: Environmental > Aquatic > Freshwater > Lake | place: Tanzania: Lake... | reverse complement strand
GTTGTTCAACGAGTACCAGTGGCGGCAGCAGGACTACACCAACTACGCCCGCCGCCACTTCCAGCGCTACGTGAACACCTACCAGGAGGGCGACTACTTCTACGATCTGTACGGGAACTTCCTCACCCGCGGCGCCCTGATCTACGACTGGAGCGTGGCGGCGCCCCAGACGGCGGGCAGCAACCTGTTCAAGGACACCCGCTTCGCCGGCTGGTTCCAGAGCGTTACCATCGCCTCCGACGCCAAGGGCCAGTACGCCTACGCCCTGACCATCGGCGACAACCTCCGCACCACCCTGACGCCGATGACCTTCTCCAAGCCCCGCTTCAACGGGGTGCAGTTCGACATTGCCGCCGACAAGTACGAGGCCACCTTCATCGCCTCCCGCCCCAGCGCCCCCGGCGCGGTGGGCAGCACCACCGGGGCCACGGGCACGGCGCGTTTCCGCTCCAACGACACCAACCTGCTGGGCGGCCACGGCACCGTGCAACTGGGCGACTTCGTCAAGCTTGGTGCCACCTACCTGAGCGCCTTCAACTCCCAGACCAAGGGCCAGGCCTTCCAGGGCAACCCCTTCCAGGGCACCCTCACCGAGGGCCAGAACAACAACGACGTCAGCCGCATCGAGATCCACCTCAGCGACGATTCCCCCGAGGACGGGGCCGCCGGAGCGGCCTACTTCCAGGAGGAGATGATCATCACCACCATCGACGGCAAGAAGCAGAGCAACCGCCGCCTGCTCGACCAGAACGTGCTCAACTTCCACCCCTCGGTGCAGGGCGGCTTCCGCCAGGAAGGCTACATCTCGGCCGACGGCAACGAGGTGATCGTGCTGGTCTATGACCTCGAAGGCCCCCAGTACCGCAACGCCTTCGGCCCGGCCCCCGAGCGCATCAAGAGCATCGAGTTCGTGCTGCTTTTGGCCAACGACTACCGCATCGACCTGACCTCCAACCGCCAACTCAACGCCAACGGCCAGCCGGTGCTGCTCTCCGAGGGCATCCCCGAGCGCACCCAGCGGGCCGACGGCAACGTGCAGGACGGCTCCAACCAGCGCTTCGTGCGGATGAGTTACGGCCTGCCGGTGGCCAATGAGATCTACGGCGTCACCCTCGATGTCACCAACGTGGGCGGCTTCTACCTTTCGGGCGAGTTCGACCGCAACCGCCAGCATTTCCGCTACCCGCGCCGCTCCGAAAACGACGTCACCCGCCACAGTTCCAGCAGCAATACCGCCGACGCCTGGTTCCTCAACGGCTACAAGCGGGCCCATCCCTTCTTCGCCTTTGGCGAGGTGTACCAGGTGGACCCGGACTACAGCACCAGCACCTACCTGGCCGGCATCCAGAACGACGCGGCGGACATCTTCTACGACAACGCCAACCAGTACGTGTACGAGTTCGTCGATGACAACGACGACCAGGACCGTTCGCCCGACTGGCTGCGCCTCAACTCGACCCAGGACATCAAGGTCTTTCCCGGCTTTGACGAGAACAACGACTTCGTCAACGACTTCAACCAGAACGACACCCAGTTGCGCGAGAATGCCTTTCCCGACTACGAGGAACCCTTCCTGCGCTACAACTCCGACCGGCCGGAGTTCCTCTTCGGGGTGGACATGAACAACAACGGCATTGTCGATCGCTTTGAGAACGACAACCTGCCCGACTACCTCTACAAGCGCGACCGCAAGGGATACAACGTCTACGCGGGTTCCCAACTGGGACCCGAGGCCCGGCTGACCCTGGGCCGGCTGGACGAGGAGCAACTGGCTGACCGGCGCGGCAACACCAGCAACTACCTGATGCTGACCTACGACCGGGATTTCCCGCGCCTGGGACGGGTGCAGATCTACGAGAACTGGCGTCGGGTGCAGGACAACATCCGCGACGACGTGATCGAGTGGATCGTGCGCGAGGGGTCGCGCGGCTCCTTCGTGCCCTACGAGGACCCCCTGCCGATGCGCGACGCCTGGGCCAACACCGCGTACCTGGGCTACACCTACCAGACCGACAAGGTGCAGTTCCGCAACCGCGTCAAGCACGAGATCATCCGCCAGATCGACTACGACCAGCGCAGCGCCGAGGAGCAGGAGGTCCGCGAGACCTCGACCTTCTTCGGCATGATCAACAAGCTCGATTACACCCAGACCCTGGGGCGCATCAAGCTGGAGCCCCGCTGGAAGAGCGAATTCCAGCGCTACCGGCCCCCCCGCAAGGCCGAGGACCCGGTGCGCATCGCCACCACCGAACTGCGCGAGTTACTGGGCCTGGTGGTGCGCATCCCCATCCTCAACCGCACCGAGCTGGAGACCGGCCTGGAGTACCTCTTCGTCAACCAGTACCGCGAGCAGCTGGAGGACGACCAACTGCGCTCCGACCGCAACGAGCTGGTCTACGCCTTGCAGTTCACCAACAACGTCGACTACCTGGGCTACAACCTGTGGACCCAGACCGGGTTCCGCGTTTCGCGCATCGACCAGAAGTCAGCCGACAAGGCGCGCACCGAGACGGCGATGTTCATCACCGTGTACGCCGGTCTCGAATAATCCAGGAGAGTGCAGATCATGTCCAATTCGCGCTTTTTGTCCGCGCTGCTGCTGGCCGCGGCCCTGGCCGGCGCCGGCTGCGCCTACCGCTACTACGCCACCCCGCTCAAGCCCCTCAACGAGGAGCAGCAGGGGACCAGCCACAAGGTGGCCGACGACGGCACCGTCACCTTCACCCAGGGGCGCCTTGAGGTGAGCCTGCGGCCGATGACCGACGAGGAGCTGAACCGCCAGTTCAGCGCCATGTCGCACGGCGGGGCCCGCTCGACCAACCCCTACACCTTTGGCGATTCCAAGGTCTTCCGCACCGACGAGACCCCGCAGCGCTTCACCGTTTTCCGGTTGCAGGTCGAGAACTACGAGTTTCCCAAGGTCCTCATCGACCCGGCCAGGATCTACCTGACCACCAGCAACGGCCGCAAGTACTACGCCCTCACCCTGGCCCAGTTGCGGGTCTATTTCCGTCGCTACGCGCTGGGCGGGGCCGAGACCAACACCGAGTACTGGGTCCCCGGCAACGAGAATGAGGAGCAGAACGACCGCGAGACCACCCTCAACCGCACCCTCTACCCGGCCGAGCAGATCTTCAGCGCCCAGGAGAAGGAGGGCTACGTGGTCTTCCAGCCCCTGGCCGCCGACGTGGAGGAGTTGACCGTACACATCCCCGACATGGTGGTGCGCTTCGACTACAAGGGCGACCCCAGCGAGTACATCGACGTCACCGCCCGTTTCGGGCGCGAGATCGGCCGGCAGTACCCCGACGGCCGCAAGGTGGCGATGGACGGGAAGTAGGGGCGGAAAAAGCACGGGATCAGGCTGCGCGGCATCGCGGTAGGCACGCGGTGTCGCGCAGTCGTATGTACAGAGGAGAAATACAGGTGACGACAAACCACTGGTGGGCCGCAGCCCTGGCCCTGCTGCTGGCCGGCTGCGGCCGGGCCGGCGACCCGGACCATCCCGCCCTGGTGCGGGTGGGGGACCGGGAGATCAGCGCGCGGGATCTGGAGCGCCACGAGGCCGGCCTGCCGGCCCACCTGCACGACCACAGCCCCGCCGGCCGCCGCCAGCACCTGCAGAGTCTGGTGGACCGGCTGTTGCTGGCGGGCGAGGCGGCCAGGCTGGGCCTGGACCAGTCGCCCCAGGTGTTGCAGGCCCTCGAAGAGCAATTCAACAGGAAACTGATTGACCAGGTGGTCGAGGAGGAGGTCGAGCTCAAGCAGCAGGCGCCTACCGAGGAGGAGATGAAGGCGGCGTACGAGCGCTTCCAACTCGGCTGGCAGGTGTGGCCGGCCCACATCCTCTCCGCCACCCAGGCCGAGGCCGAGGAGGTGGTGCGCGCCCTGGAGGGCGGTGCCGACTTTGCGCGCCTGGCCAAAGAGCGCTCGCGGGCCGACGACGCCGAGCGGGGCGGGGACCTGGGCAAGTTCTTCGGCGGGGAGGACGCGGCGACTCCCCTGCGCGAGGGCGCCTTTGGGCTGGAGGTGGGCGGTTTCAGCCAGCCCATCCAGACCAAGGACGGCTTCGAGGTGGTCAAGGTCCTCGACAAGCGGCGCATCCCCTACGAGAAGATGCGCGACACCATCGTCAAGGAGATGCGGCGCCGCAAGTGGGCCGAGCGCCGCGAGGCGTACGTGCGGGAAGCAAAAGAAAGATTCCAGGTGCGTTTCCACGGCGAGGCGGGCCAGGCGGTGCTGCGGGCGGCCAGGGGTGGGGCGCTTTCCCAAGCCGAGGCGGCAGCGCCGCTGATCTCGTACCAGGGAGGGGCCCTGCTGGCCGGCACCTGCCTGCAGAACCTGCCCCAGTGGACCAAGGGGCCGCTGCCGGCCGACAGCCTGGGCCTCTTCAGCACCCTGGAACTATGGGTACTGCCCGACACCCTGATGGTCCTGCAGGCCAGAGCCCAGGGGCGCGGCGAGCGGCCCGAGTTGCGGGCCTGGCGGGAGAAGAAACGCGAGGAGCTGGCCGTGGACCAGCTTTTTGCCGAGCAGATCAGCGCCCAGATCAAGGTGGAGAAGGAGGAGGTCGAGCGGCATTACCAGCAGCACCTCGACGAGTACAAGGTCCTGCCCGGCGAGGTCCACCTCACCGAGGTGCTGGTGGACAGCGAGGCCGAGGCCCGCCGCATCCTCCAGGCCGCCCAGGCCGGGGAGAAGCTCGAAGCCCTGGCCCGGAAACACTCGCGCCGACCCGCCCTCAAAGCGGTGGGCGGCCACACCTACAATCCCGCAAACGGGCAATTGGTGGTCAGTTCCATGTACCAGTCCCCCTACCACGAGTTCTACGGCGACGCCAACACCAAGGACGTGGGCCTGTTGCAGGGGCCGCTGCCGGTGCAGGGCAGGTACAGCGTCTTCCGCCTCGACCAGCCGGTGGTCCCCCAGCCGCTTTCCCTCAAGCAGATGTTCTCGCCCATCCGCCACCGCCTGCACAAGCAGCGCGAGGCTGCGGCCTTCGAGCAGTACATCGCCCAACTGCGCCGGCAGAACGCCGATCGGATCGAGTGGGATGAGGAGGCTATCGGCCGCCTCAAGCCCGAGCCCGCCCTGCCCGCCAAATGAAGGGGCGCCTGCTGGCGCTGGGGGCGGGGGCGCTGCTGGTGCTGGCCCTCGAAGGGGCCCTGCGGCTCCTGCCCGGCCTGGCGCCTCCCGCCTTTGTCCTCGAACTGGCCCGCCGGGGGGGGCGGTCCCTGTGGACCGTCAACCCGGCCTATCCGGGGCGCTTCTTCACCGGGGCCCTCGGCAACCAGGCCGCCCCCGGGGGCATGCGCATGACCCCCCATCCCTTTGTCGAGCCCCGCCCGGAGAACACCTTCCGGGTGGTCTTTGCCGGCGAGTCCACGGTGCAGGGCTATCCCCACCCGCGCCGCCTCAGTTCCGGGGCGTACCTGCAGGCCATGCTGCAGGACGCCTGGCCCCAGCGCCGGGTCGAGGTCTTCAACGCCGGCATCACCGCCATCAGCAGTTTTGCCGTGGCCAGGACGGTGGAGGACGCGCTGCGGAACCTGCGCCCGGACCTGGTGGTGGTCTACACCGGCCACAACGAACTCTACGGGGTGTACGGGGCCGCCTCGCTCCGGCAGGGGGGCGGCTCGGTGTGGAGCAAGGGGATCTTCTACCAGTTGATGCAGGCCCGGCTGACCCGCCTGCTGGGCCTGGGGCTGGCCCGCTTTGGCGGGGAGACGTCGGATCGTGCTTCCCTCTTGCAGGTGATGGCCGGGGCCGGGGTCCTGGCCCCGGAGGATGCGCGGCGGCAGCGGGCCAACCAGACCCTGCGCGACAACCTGGTCGGGATCGCCCGCTTCTGCCGCCTGGAGGGGGTCCCCCTGGTCCTCTGCACCCTGGTCAGCAACGAGAGGGGGTTTGCCCCGGCACCGGCGGACTCGTCCCCGGCAGCGGTGGAGGAGGTCCTGGCGCTGCTGGACCGGGAGCCCGGCCCCGAGGCGGCCCGCCGCGCCCTGGCGCTGCTAGACTCGTCCCCCTCGCCCCCCGACGCCCTGGCAGCGTTCGCCCGGGGCCGGTGCCTGGAAGGGCTGGGGGAGGGGGAGGCGGCCCGCGCCGCCTTTGTGCGGGCCCGCGACCTGGACCCCCGCCCCTGGCGGGCACCCTCGGGCTACAACCCGCTGATCCGGCAGGTGGCCCAGGAGGAGGAGGCGATGCTGGCCGACGTGGAGGCCGCCTTTGTGCGGGCCAGCCCGGCGGCGGGGGTGGGCTGGGAGTTGATGGCCGACCACCTGCACCCTGGGTCGGCGGGGCAGGTGCTGCTGGCCCGGACCATCGCCGGGGCGGTGCTGGCGCCCGAGGAGTTGGGCCGGCTGCGCGGCGAGGCGGAGTACCGCGTCGGGCAGGGGGACCTGCCGGTGGAGAAGCTCGCTTTGAGCCGGGCGATGACCGCCCTGCTTGCCGAGCCGCCCCTCAACACCAGTGGGCCGGGCCGGGTGGCCGCGCTGGAGCAGGAGAGCCAGCAGGTGTGGAGCCAGCTCAGCCCGGCGGAGCGGGCCGGCTGCGAGCGCTGGGCCGCGGGGCGCGGCCCGGAACTGTTGGCGCTCAATGTGGCGGACCAGGTATTTGCCGCCGGGGACTACGCCCTGGCCGGCGCCTACTACCGGGCCGCCCGCCTGGAGGAGCCGTACACGGTGTGGGGGGATCTGTGGGCCACCCTGCGCTGGGGGCGCTGCCAGGAGCTGCTGGGGGGGCTGGAGCCGGGGGCAGGGGCTGAGGTGGAAGCGCTGCTGGAGCGGGCGGGGTTCCTGGCCCTGGCCTCGGACTTCGCCCCGGCGCTCTTGGTTTTTGTGGAGGGATACGCCCATCACCTGTTGGGCCGGCGGGCGGAGGCGGTGGCGCGGCTGGAGCAGGCGGCCGGCGACCAGGGCATCCTGCGCACCTTTGGCTTTGACCTGATTTCGCTGCTGGCCGAGGACCTGGTGGCCCTGGGCCGGCGGGCCGAGGCCGAGCAGCGGGTGGCGCAACTCACCGGGGCGCTGGGCCAGCGGGAGTTGGGGCAGCAGGTGCTGGAGTCTATCCGTGCGGAGGCGGCCCGCTGAGGGCGCGTCGGGGAGAGGCCCACTCCAGCTTTTCCCAAGGCGCGCCCATCTCATCCCCTCCGCCCCCGCAACGCCCCATACGTTGGGGCGTTGCGTCCCCTCACTCGCTCATCGCTCCGCTACCCGGCCCCCCACCACGCGGACTTCCCTTCCCAGCCACTCCCCGGGAAAAGCTTCCGGGGCCTTCTCCCCGCCGCTCTGGTAGGGCGCTGGTTATTGCCGCGATAGCCCTCCGCCTTCCACCACCACCAGAAACTGATCGGCCTCCACGTCGCGGAACTCCTGCACCTGGCCGCTGGGCCAGCGGATTTCGAGCTGGTCGACGCGGGGGTGGTCGCCCAGGCCAAAGTGCAGGCGCAGGTCGCTGGAGGAGAGATAGCTGCGGCCCGAACGTACCTCCTGCGCCTGCACCAGCTCCCCGGCCACCACCCTCACCTGAGCCCCGATGCCGTCGCGATTGCTGCGGTCGCCCACGGTGCGCAGCGAGAGCCAGTGCCGGCCCGGGAGGCCCTCGTTGCGCAAGAGCGCCAGGGGCCGGCCCAGGTCGATCAGCAGGAGGTCCAGGTCCCCGTCGTTGTCGTAATCCCCCGCCGCCGAGCCCCGCCCCACCCGTAGGATCTGCATCCCCGGCCCCGCCTGCAAACCCACCTCGGCAAAGGTGACCCGGCCCTGGGGGTTGGGGCCCTGGTTGTGGAAGAGCAGGGGCCGCTGGGCATAGGTGGTGGACTGGTCGAAGAGTTCGGCGTTGTCCAGCACGTGGCCGTTGGCGACAAAGAGGTCCTGCCAGCCGTCGTTGTCGCAGTCGAGGAACTGGGTGCCAAAGCCGAGGAAGGGCAGGCTGACCAGGCCGGTCCCGCTGGCGTAGGTCTCGTTGGCGAAATAACCCGTCCCCTGGTTGCGGTACAGGGCGTTGGGCTCGGCCTGGAAGTTGGTCACGGTGAGGTCCTGCCGGCCGTCGTTGTCGTAGTCGCCCGCATCCACCCCCATGCCCGCCTCCATCTGGCCGTCCTGGCCGTACGCCACCCCGGCCTCGGCGGCCCGCTCGGCAAAGGTGCCGTCCCCCCGGTTGCGGTAGAGGTGGTTGCGCACCCCGTCGTTGGCCACGTACAGGTCGGGCCAGCCGTCGCTGTCGTAGTCTAGGAAGACCACGCCCAGCCCCTTGCCCTCCTCGGTGTACAGGCCCGCCGGCCGGGTGAGCTCGGCAAAGCGGTCCCCCCCCTCGTTGCGGTACAGGGCGTTGGGCGCGCCGCGGAAGTTGGCCGGGTGAGGGTAGCCTTTGGCCGCGGCCGGATTGGTCTTGTCGCTCTGCACCATGTAGGGGGCGGCGTCCTCGCGCTGGAGTTCGGGGCGGAACTCGACGTAGTTGGCGACGAAGAGGTCGAGATCCCCGTCGCGGTCGTAGTCGCCAAAGGCGCAACTGGTGCTCCAGTGCGGATCGGCCACCCCGGCCCGCGCCGCCAGTTCGGTGAAGCGGCGGCCGGCCTCGTTGCGGAACAGGGCGTTGGGGCCGTAGTTGCTCAGGTAGAGGTCCGCATCCCCGTCGTTGTCGAAGTCGCCCACGGCGCAGCCCATGCCGAAACCGGGGTGATCCACCCCGGCCTGGGCCCCCACCTCGGCGAAGCCGGCCGCCCCCTCGTTGCGGAAGAGCGCGTCCACCGGCGGTGGCCCCGGCGGGGCGTCGCTGATCCAGGCTCCGTTGACGGCAAAGACGTCGAGGTCCCCGTCCCCGTCGTAGTCGAAAAAGGCCCCGCCGCCTCCCATCGTTTCGGGGAAGTACTTGTGGGGGGTGGCCCCGTTGACCTGGGTGAAGCGCAGACCGCTCTGGGCGGCTACCTCGGCGAACTGGACCGGGAAAGAGGGGGGTGGCTCAGGTGGGGGTTGCTGGCCGCAGGCCCACAGGCCCCACAGCAGCAGGAGGCGGGTCATCTCAGGGCGTCGAGGCGCTGGCGGGCGGCTTTGGCCATAGCGGGGTCGCCGCGCCACCCGGCGAGAAAGGCGGCATAGGCGCGGCGGGCCTCCTCGCGCTGGCCGCGCTGCTCGTACAGGGCGCCGAGGGCGAAATGGGCCCGGCCATAGGCGGGGTCGCAGCGCAGGGCCTGGCGGTACTGGGCCTCGGCCTCCTGCTTGTTCTCCTGGCGCAGGTACAGGCCGCCCAGGTTGTAGTGGGCCTCGGCGGAGCCGGGATCGGCGGCCAGGGCGCGGCGGAAGTGCTGCTCGGCGGCGGCCGGGTCGCCGCTGAGGATGCGCAGGTTGCCCAGGTTGTTCCACGCCTCGGCGTAGTCGGGCCGCAGTTTGAGCGCCCGATCAAAAGCCTGCTCGGCGGCTTCGAGCTGCCCGCGGTTCAGGCGCAGGTAGCCCTGGGCGAAATGGGCCTGGGCGGTCTGGGGGTCCTGGGGATGGCGGGTGATGGCCAGGGAGAAGAGGGAGTCGGCCTCGCCCCTGGCGTTGGTTTTCAGGTAGAGGTTGCCCAGCTTGATCAGGGCCTCCAGGTGGTCGGGGTTCTGGGCGAGGATGGCCCAGTAGTGGCGCAGGGCCGGCTCGGTCTGCCCTAATTGCTGGTAGTGGTGGGCCAGGGCCAGGCGGGTGGAGAAATCCTCGGGCGCCCCGTCCAGGGCGCGGCGCAACTGGGCGATCTGGGCGGCGTGCTGGCCGAGTTCCTCGAAGCGCTGCATGGCCCGGTCCGCCTCTTCCGGGCGGCCCAGCGCTGTCAGGGCGGAGGCGAGGTTGAAGTGGGCCTCCACATGGTCTGGAGCCAGGGCCAGGGCCTGCTCAAAGGCGGCCAGGGCCTCCTGGGGCCGGCCCTGTTCCAATTGCAGGAGCCCCAGGGCGCGTTGGACCTCGGCCGACTGGGGATCGAGCTGGGCGGCGCGTTGGAGCAGTTCCCCGGCCTCGGGATAGCGGCCCTGGCGGGTGCAGAGCTGGCCCAGTTGGAGCCGGGCTTCGACCAGGCCGGGCTCGGCATCGAGGGCCTGGCGCAGGGCGGCATCGGCCTCGGCGTGGCGCGACTGCTTGCCGTAGAGCAGGGCCAGGCTCTGGAGCACGGGCAGGTACTGGGGTCGCTGTTCCCTGGCTTTTTCCAGCAGGGCCAGGGCCTCGGGGTACTGGCCCTGGTCGGCCAGGATCAGGGCCAGGTCGTGCTGCGCCTCGATGTACTCGGGGTCGAGGGCCAGGGCCTGCTGGTAGCGCTCGATGGCCTGGGTGGGCTGGCCCAGTTGCGAGAGCAGGTGGCCCAGGCCGGCGCAGGCGGGGGCGAACCCCGGGTCCAGGGTCAGGGCCTGTTCATAGCCCTGGCGGGCCTGGGCGTAGTGATGGCGGGCGGCGCTGGCCTGGGCCTGGGCCATGAGCCGGTCGCGCTCCGGATTGGGGGCCTCGCCGCAGGCCCCCAGGATCAGCAGGAAGAGCAGGGTTTTCACCGGCCCTCCGAGGTGAGCAGGTCGCGGGCCCGCTGCAGCTTCTGGGCCAGCTCGCGGTGTTCGGGCTGGCGGCGGACGAGGGGCTCCCAGACGGCGATGGCCTCTTTTACCTTGCCCTGGAGGGCCAGCACGTCGCCCAGCAACTCCACCCCGCCTGTCAGGGTGGAATCCATGGAGATCGCCTGGCGCAGGGTCTGGTAGGCCAGGTCGAACTGCTTCTGGTCCTTGTAGAGGTTGCCCAGGTTGACGTAGACGAAACCTTTGTCCGGGGCCAGCTGGACGGCGGCCTGGTATTCCCGGGCGGCCTCCTCCAGTTTGCCCTGCTGGTGGTAGATCAGGCCCATGTTGTTGTGGGCCTCGGCCAGGGAGGGGTCCTTGGCCAGGGCGCGCTGGTAGTAGTCGAGGGCCCGGGCCCCATCGCCCTGGCGCTGGGCCAGGCTGCCCAGGCCCTGGTAGGCCAGGGCGTAACTCGAATCGAGGGCCAGGGCGCGCTGGTAGTGCTCCTCGGCCGGGCGCACCTGCCCGAAGCGGGCATAGACGGCCCCCAGGTTGTAGTGGGGCGGGGCCAGGCTGGGGTTGCGGCGCAGGGCTTCGAGGTAGGGCTGGAGCTGGGCGAACTGCTGCTTGAGCTGCTCGGCCCTGGCCAGCAGGAGCTGGCCCTCGCGGGTCTTGCCCTGGCGGGAGAGCACCTGGCCCAGGGCGATGAAGGGCCCCGGCTCCTGGGGGGCCAGGCGGATGGCCTTCTTGAGGGCCTCGACGGCCTGGTCGAGCTGCCCGGACTGCAGGTAGCACTGACCGATCTGGGCCTGGGCCTGGGGGTAGGCGCTGGCAGAGGAGTCGATGAGGGCGAAGCGCTCGACTGCGGAGGGGAAATTGCCTTCCCGCTGCTCGATCACCCCTAAAGTGTAGAGGGCCTCGGCCGAGCGCGGGTCCAGGTCCAGGGCCTCCTGCAGGTGCTTGCGGGCCAGGGCGGCGTCGCCCTTGAGGTCGTAGGCGATCTTGCCCAGGGCGATGCGGGGGGGCAGGTAGCTGCGGTCCAGTTCGGCGGCCCGCTGCAGGGGGGCCTCGGCGTCCTGAAAGCGCCCCTGGGCGTGCAGGGCCACGGCCAATTGGTAGTGGAAACGGGCCTCCTCGGGGGCCAGTTCCACGGCGCGCCGGTACGCGGCCTCGGCCTCGGGGTAGCGGCCCTGCTGGTGCAGGCCCGTGCCCTGCTCAAAGGCGGCCTGGGCCTCGGGGGAGGGGCCGCGGCTGCAGGCGACGCCCAGGAGGAGCAGCGCCGGCAGGATGGTCCTTGTCCAAGCCATCGTTCACTCCAGGATAGAGGATTTCTTGCTCTCGGTGAGAGTGTAGCTGCGGTCCGCGGGCACCTGTCTCAAGGTCTGGACAACGCCGCTGGGCCAGCGCACCTCCAGTTTGTCCACCACCGCGTCGCCGCCCAGGCCAAAGTGGACCCGCAGGTCGTGCTGGGCCTGAAAGCTGGAGCCGCCGCAGACCTGGCGGTGCTGCTTTCCCGAGGCCGAACTCAATTCGATCCGGGCTCCGATGCCGTCGCGGTTGCTCAGGGTGCCGCGCAGGCGCAAAAGCAGCCAGTGGCCCTTGGCGCCTCCCTCGTTGCGCAGGAGGGCGGGGGCCTCGTCGAGGTTGGCCACGGCGATGTCGAGATCCCCGTCGCCCTCGTAGTCGGCGTACGCCGCGCCCCGGGCCACCCGCTCGGGGGCCAGCCCCGGCCCCGCCCGCAGGGTCAGGTCCTCGAAACGCCCCTGGCCGGCGTTGCGGAAGAGCTGGTTGCGCTCGCGGTAGCTGATGCCGATGCCGGCCTGGTCGATGGCGGGCATCAGGTGGCCGTTGGCGATGAAGAGGTCCTGCCAGCCATCGTGGTCCCAGTCAAAGAAGAAGGTGCCCCAACTGAGGTAGGGCCGGCTGGGGCCGGCCAGGCCCACGGCCCCGGAGACGTCGGCGTAGAAACCATTGCCCTCGTTGCGGTAGAGGGTGTCGTAGTCCTGGGCGAAGTTGGTCACGAACAGGTCGTAATGGCCGTCGTTGTCGTAGTCGCTCAAAGCCACGCCCATGCCGGCCTGGGCGCGGCCGTCGCCGCTGAAGGCGGTGCCGCTGAGCTGGGCCACGTCGGTGAAGCGGCCCTTGCCTTCGTTGCGGAAGAGGTTGTTGGGCTGGCCGTCGTTGGCCACGTACAGGTCCAGGTCCCCGTCCAGGTCCACGTCGCCCCAGACCACCCCCATGCCGTAATAGGCCGGCTCGGCGATGCCAGCCGCCTCCGTGACATCGGCGAAGCGGCCCTTGCCATCGTTGCGGAAGAGGGCGTCGCGCTGGGCCTTGAACCCCTTGGGCCCGCAGGCGGCGGGGATGCCGGTGTGGGTACACCACCGGTCGAAGAAGGGGGGTCCGTGGAGGATGAACTCCACGTAGTTGGCCACGTACAGGTCCAGGTCCCCGTCGTTGTCATAGTCGCCAAAGCCGCAGCCGATGCCCCAGCCAGGGTCGGCCACCCCGGCGGGCGCGGCCACCTCGGTGAAGCGGCTCCGGCCCTCGTTGCGGAAGAGGGCGTTGGGGCCCCAGCGGGTGACGTACAGGTCGCTGTCCCCGTCGTTGTCGTAATCGGCCATGGCGCAGCCCATGTTCCAGCCCTTGAGCCCCAGGCCGGTCTGGGCGGTGGTCTCGGCAAAGGCGCCGCCGGGAAGCCCGCGGTACAGGGCGTTGCCGGTGCCCGACTCGGGGTTTTCCACGTCGGCGGGGCCGTTGGTGAAGTACAAATCCAGCTCGCCGTCCCCGTCGTAATCCCACCAGCCCACCCCGGCAGACTGGGTTTCGATGATGTAGCGCTTCTCGGCGCTGCCCGAGGTATTGCGGAAGGTGATGCCCGCCTCGGCGGCGACGTCGGTGAACTGGGGCAACTGGGCGGCGGCCATGCTCCACCAGCCCAGGACCCCACAGAGCGTGGAAAGGCGGATGGCGGGGCCTCCTGCGCAGGATGATCCGGGGGACCGGGGGAAGAATGCGAGATCGACGATTGAATATAACCAAACAGGGGGGGAGGGAGGTAGGGAGTGGGCTAGCGGGAGAGGGATTCGAGCCGGCGCTGGAACTGGGCGGCCCGCTCCGGGTCGCCCGCTTGGGTGTGGGCGGCGACCAGGGCCCGCAGCACTAGGGAGGATTGGGGCTGGTCCCGGAGCAGGGCTTCGAGGCGGGCCAGGGCTGCGGCGGTCTGGCCCGCCCGCAGTCCGAGCAGGGCGGTGTTGATGAGGGCCTCCAGGTTGCGCGGGTCCAGTTGCAGGGCCTGGTCCAGGTACTGGCGGGCCCGGGGCAGGTCGCCCTGGCTCAGGCAGAGGGCGCCCAGGGCGTTGAGGGCCTCGGGCCGGCGCTGAATGGTCAGGGCCTGTTCAAAGGCCCCCAGCGCCTGGTCGGGCTGGTTGGCGGCCTGGTACGCCCGGCCCAGCTCGTAGTTGATCCAGTAGTCGCCCGGTTGCCACTGCCGGGCGGCCAGCAGGTGGGGCAGGGCCTCGGCGTAGCGGCCCTGCTTGAGCAGGAGCCGGCCGTAGTGGTAGCGGGCCAGGCCCGAGCTGCTGTCGGCCTGCAGGGCCTGGCGCAGGTGCGGGGCCGCCGCCTCGTACTGGCCCAGGGCGGTGAGGGCCTGGCCCAGCAGGACGCGGGTATCCGGCCGCCCGGGGTTGTCCTGGGCCGCCCGCAGCCCTTCGCGCACCGCCTCGGCGTAGCGCTCCTGGTAGAGGTAGGCGGTGGCCAGGTTGTGGCGGGCGTAGTCGTAGTCGGGCTCCAGTTCCAGGGCGCGCTGCAGGTGCCCGATGGCCTGGTCGTACTGGCCCTGGCGCAGCTGGACCTCGCCCAGGTCGCCCCAGAGCTGGGCGTCGCGGCGGTAGTCGGGGGCGGCGGACAGGTTGAGCAGCACCAGCAGGCCCAGCAGGGGCAGGCCCAGCCGGGCCAGGCCGGCGCGGAGGTTCTGGCGCCGGGCCGCCCACAACTCGGCCAGGCCGGCGGCGGCAAAGATCAGCAGCACCGGCACCACGGGCATTCGGTAGCGGGCGGTTGCGAAGAAGAGGATCACCGCGCCGGCGTAGGCCAGGACGTAGAGCCGCAGCAGTTCGGCGCCGGGCCGGCGCCAGCAGCAGGCCAGGCCCAGCAGCCCCAAGGGACCCAGCAGCCCAAAGGGGAAGGAGAGCAGGTGATCCCACAACAGGGCCCAGAGCAACCAGGAGTGCTGGCGGGCGTAGTAGAGATCCTGGTTGCGCTTGAGTTCGGGGCCGCTCCAGAACAGGTAGGTCTTTTTCAGCAGCAGGCCCAGCCAGTCCAGGGGCTGGGCGAGGATGTAGTCGAAGGCTTTGCCGTAGAAATAGGCCGATTTCTCCCCGGCCCGGGTCAGCCCCTGGCGCACCGGCTCCATGACCAGGTCCTCCCACTGCCGGCCGGGGTGGATGGCCACGGTGCGCTCGTACTCGGGGTTGTTGCCCAGGTAGAAGTTGATGCCGCCGTTGGTGGAGATGAGGGCCCATTCGCCGCCGACCACATAGTTGCGCGCCGACACCGGCAGCACCACCAGCAGCAGGGGCAGCAGGAACAAGGCAAGGGGGCGCCACCAGGAGGCGGCCCGGCGCGTCTGCCAGGTCCGCCACAGGAGCAGGACCGCGACAAAGAAGAGGATGGTGGGGCGGGTGAGAGCCGAGAGCCCGGCCAGGGCCCCGGCCAGGGCCCAATCCCGGCCCCGCCCCGAGTCCAGGGCCGTCTGGAGGCAGTACAGGAGCAGCAGGTCGAGAAAGATCTCCAGGGGCACGGCCAGCAGCTCGCCTTCGTAGTAGAAGAAGAGGCTGTACCCGGCGGCCAGCACTCCGGCCAGGCGGGCCTGGCCCAGGGGCAGCACCCGGCGGGCGATCAGGTAGACCAGCAGGCAGGAGAGGCTGCCCAGGAGCATCTGGGCCAGGCGGATGGCGATGAGGTGGGAAGCGGGAAAGAGCCAGCAGAGGCCGGCGAGGAAGTAGATGTAGAGGGGGGGTTGCCAGAAGGGCTCGGGTTTGCCCCAGAACTGGCCGCCGGCGATCTGGCGGGCCTGCTCCAGAAAGACCTTGGCGTCCACCACCGGCGCCGCGTAGAAGGGGCTGTGCCTGATTTCTCCCAGGTACAGCAGGCGCAGGGCCAGGGCCCCGAGAAAGAGGGTCAGGAGAAAAAGGTGCTCACGCGTCGGGGAGCGACCCATTCCGGTCTTTCTCAAGGCGCGGTCCGCGCCGCCCCCGCTCGCTCTGGCTCCGCTACCCCGCAACCCAACCCAGCGGACCTTCCCTGCCCGACCTCCCCCCGAGAAAGACCTCCAGGGTCATCTCCCCGCCGCAGCGCCACCCTCATCAAAGACAACGCGCGGTCCGCGCCGCCCCCGCTCTGGAATCAGTAGACCACCGACAGGGTGCCGGTTTGTTCGGTGGTGGCCGAAGCGCCGCCCACCTTGAGGCGGTAGAGGTAGATGCCCGGAGGCACTCTCTTGCCCTCGGCGTCCTTGCCGTCCCAGGTGAGCTGGGCGGTGCCGGCGGTCTGCGACAGGGGGCCGACGACGGCGACCTGCCGGCCGGACAGGTCGAGGATATCGACCTGGACCTGGGTCTGTTCGAGGAGGAGGAAGAGGTCGAAGGAGAGCTGGAGCAGGTCGTTGACCCCGTCGCCGTTGGGGGTGAAGATGCGGGTGGCAAGGCGGATAGGGGAGAGGGGCTGGTCGATCTTCTCGACGACGACGTTGACGTCGTTGGTGGCTACCTCGGCGGTGGCGTCGCCGGGTTTGGTGGGCTGGGGGATGATGGTGGCCTGGGTGCCCAACTGGTCGTTCCACACCGAGGAGGTGAACTGTTTGGCGCCGCGGAAGAGCTTGGAGGTGAAGACGATCTCCAGGCTCTCGCCCAGGCGGAAGTGCCTGGAACTCATGGGAGGCAGCTTGACCAGCAGACGGCCGCCGCCGGTGGCCGGGTCGGGCAGGATGCTCTGGGCGAACTGCCCCAGGGAGTCGGCCCGGCCGGCGGTGGGGGGCAGGCGGCGGGGCTGGGCCAGGGCCAGGGGGTCGTCGCCCTGGGCCGGGTCGATCTGCTGCCAGACCTGGCCGTCGAAGCGCAGGGTGTCGATGCGGGTGGCCAGATCGGGGACCTGGATCTCGATGCGGTTGAAGCTGGCCCCGTCGGCCTCGGCGAACACCGGGCGCAGGAAGTAGTGGAAGGTGGTGTTTTCGCCGAGGGGGACCTGGGCGGGGAAGATCTCGGCCAGCACCCCGCCCGAGGCCAGGGGGACGTCGTAGTCGAATTCGAGGTAGTCGAGGCTGACGGCGCTCTGGATGCTGGAATCGAAGAGGAGGCGGAACTGGAGGTAGCGGGAGCCGCCCGGCAGGGGCAGGGGCACCCCGGCGCTGGTCCACTGCTCGGGGGGCAGGGTGGTGTCGATGAGCCCTTCTTCAAAGCTGAAGGGGGCCGACCAGTAGCTCCAGCCCTGGGCCCCGTCGGCGCCCAGTTGCTGGCCGATCTCGTTGTACTGGAGGCTGATCTCCTCGATGCGGCCATCGGTGAGCTTGGACCACTTGAAGGCGGTGAGGGGCAGGCCCTTGTCGTCGCGCTCGTCCGAAAGCCCCGGCCCCAGGCGGCGGGCGTAGACGTGGGTGTCGAGGGTGTTGCCGGCGCGGAACTGGATGCGGACCTTGCCCTCTTCCCCCGGCCCCAGCCGGCGGCCCTTCCAGCGCGCCTTGCCCCAGTTGACCAGCTTGCCGGAACGGTCGGGGAACTGGGTGCTGAGCTTGGCCGAGTCGGACTCGGCGTAGAGCTCCATCTGCTGGGCGTAGCGGCGGAAGCGCGGGGTGGGGGTGCCCACGTCGATGATCTCGGAGGTGAAGGAGGCGTCGGTGGGGAAGCCCTCCCCGAAGACCCCCACCTCCGCGGTCTCCACGTAGATGCCGTAGGCGGCGGTGGAGTTGATGTCGAGGCGGCCCATCAGCACCGGCGGGTCAAAGGTGAAGTTCTTCACCGAGGGGACGAACTCGCCCGAGACGGTCTCGGCCGGGTCCTCGTCGATCTTGCGATCGATGTCGTTGTCCCGGCCGTCGATCCAGTCCTCGTTGATCTGCCCGTCCCCGTCGTTGTCGATCTGGCGGGGCCAGAGGGTTTTCCAGCCCTGGATGAACTGGGTGGTGCGGTCGAGGGTGGAGGAATCGCCGTAGGCGATGCGGTAATAGGACAGGGCGGCGCCAGGCAGGGTGGGGCGCGGGCGGATGGTGATGCGGTTGACGTAGTAATAGCCCTGGAGGATCATGTCGATGCCGCCCAGGCCGTCGCCGCGGGCGCCGAAGGCGGTGGAGAGTTTGTTGTCCAGCATCAGGCCAAAGTCCACCCGCCCGGTCACCGAGGCCACGGACCACTGGTCCGCGGAGATGGGGTCGGCCGGCTCGTTGCGGTAGCCAAAGATGCTGGGGACCACCATCGAGGGGTTGAGCAGGGTTTTCTCGGCCGTGACCCCGCCGAACTCGCCGTCGAGGTAGCGCTCGTTGACCAGGGTGGCCAGGTTGCGGGTGCTGTCCAGGTGGATGGGCTGCAGCCAGGTGGTCAGGCCCTTGGCCGGGTCATCGGCCAGGCGGGGGCCGTCCTCGTCGATCAGCCCGTCGCCGTCGTTGTCCGCCCCGTCGAGGAGGTCTTCGTTGAATTTGCCGTCGCGGTCGTCGTCGCCGTTGGTGTGGCGGCCGTCCTCGTTGAGGCGGCCGTCCCCGTCGTTGTCCACCTGGGGATCGGGCCCGTCCTCGTCGATTTGGCCGTCCCGGTCATTGTCGAAGCCGTCGGTTGGATCCTCGTTGACCAGGCTGTCGCCGTCGTTGTCGAGCAGTTCCACCCCGTCCTCGTCCACCGCCCCGTCCCCGTCGTCGTCGGTGACGATCTCCACCGACCAGCCCCGGCCCCAACTGAGCCGGCCGCTGACCGGCGACAGGTTCCAGGGATGGCCCTGGTCCCCCACCCGCCACCGCTGGATCTCGGCCTGGCTGGTGGTGACCAGTAACAGGATGCTGCCGGCGATAAGGAAACAATTCGCGCGCATAGAATCTCTCCGGGCATGGTCGGCTGAGCGGTGCTGAAACAATAAGAAAAAAGCCGGGGGCTCACAATATATAATACCTAAGTTTGTCATTTGACGGGGTATGGAGGTTTGGGTTTTATATACATGAACCTCGGCGGAACGAAGGAGAACGTGAAACTGGCAAAAATACTCTGGCACAGCGGATTGGCCCTGTGCCTGGCGGGTGGGCCATCGGGGGCCGCCGATTCCCTCGGGGTGGGTTGGGCCAGCTCCTACCAGAGCTGGGTTGAGGTGCGCGAGTCCTCCCAGTTGCTCTCCTTCAGCGCCGATTCGGTGTGGATGTGGGACGTGGCGGCCAACAGCAACCTGGCCCCGGGGGTGATGGAGCGCGGGGGGTACCTGCTTTTTCCCGGCTCGGTGGCCACCTTCGTGGACGGGGCCGAGGTCATGTACGACGGCGACCCGGCCACGGCCTTCGACCCGGACGACTGGGCCCGCACCACCGAACTGACCCGCACCAGCCCCCTCTACCTGGACCTGGGCAGCACCTTTGGGGTCAATCACATCCGTTTCTACCCCCGCCTCGACGAAGAGCACAAGCACCGTTTCCTGCGCTCCTTCAGCCTGGCCACCGACGACGGGCTGGACCAGGGGGTGAATCTGCTGGAGCGCCAGTTCCAGCCCCTGCTGGATTTCTATCCCGCCAATCCCAACCGGGAGCCCTTGGTGGAGGCGCTCTTCCCCAGCCGCCAGGTGCGCTACCTCCGGCTGATCCCCCGCGAGAACCTGCCCTGGGAGATCGGCGAGTTGGAGATCTACAGCGACGGCACCCTGCCGGTGGGGGAGTTCGTCTCGCGGCCCATCTTTGCGGCCGGCGGTCCCCGGCCCCTGTGGGGCAGGGTGTTTTACGAGGGGCGGGGGGAGGAGGGGGTGGTGGTCCAGACCCGCACCGGCCTGGATTCGACCCCCCGGCTTTTCTACCGGCTCACCGGGGTGGGGGCCGACCGCGAGCGGGTGACCAAAACCGCCTACGACCAGCTCCAGCCCGAGGAGCGGGGCCCGGTGCTGACCAACCCCCAGTGGACCCCCTGGCAGACGGCCACCGACGGCCTGGTGCGCTCGCCGGGCAACCGCCCCTATATCCAGTTCCGCCTGCTGATGAACCAGCCGGGCATCCTGCTGCGGCGCCTCGCCATCGAGTACCACAACCCGCCCATTGCCGCGGACCTGGCCGCCGAGATCGCCCCCCTGGAGGCCGCCGCCGGCGAGGAGACCCCCTTCACCATCTCGCTGCGGGCCCAGTTCCAGCGCCTCAAGTCCGACGGCTCGCTGCTGAAGAACGCCGACACCGGCTTCCAGCGCCTGCGCATCCACGGCGACGCCCAGATCACCGCGGTCGAGGAGGTGATGGTGGACGACGCCCCGGCCAGGTACACCGCCAGCTTTCCCGCCGGCCAGGGGGCGTCCATCCGCCTCTCCCAGCGCCTGCTCCAGGACGGGACCTTTGTGCAGATCCGGCTGCGGGCCCGCCTCTTCCGCGACGCCACCGCCTTCCAGGTGGAGGCGGTGGACCAGCGCCTGGTGGGCGGCCAGGTGGTGCAGGTGCAGCAGGAGGCCCGTCAGGAGGACGTGGACCCGGTGTCGCTGGGGGGCAGCCTGGTGGTGCGGCTCAAGAGCGAGCACCTCCGGGTATTGGGGGAGGCCAGGGCGGGAGGGGGGATTTTCACTCCCAATGGCGACGGGATCAACGAGGGCTTTGTCCTGGATTTCGACCTGCTCAAACTGACCCGGCCGGCGCCGGTGGTCATGGAGATCTTCGACCTGTCCGGGCGCCGGCTGCGCCGGCTCGACCTGGGCCGGCTGGGCAGCGGCGTCCAGACCGGCCGGTGGGATGGCCGCGGCGAGGGGGGGAAGCTGGCCCCTCCCGGCCTGTACCTCTACAGCCTCCAGGTGGAGGCCGATACCGGCGCCGAGCAGCACCAGGGCGTGGTGGGGATGGGGTACTGATGAGGGCGGCGTGGCTGGCCTGCCTGCTCCCAGGGCTGTTGTGGGCCCAGGACAGCACCGGATACCGCGTGTTTTCCGACCGGGTGGTGGTTTCCAGCGCCGAACACTGGCAGGTCTGGGAGTCCACCCCCGGGGTGCGGGTGATCGCCCCGGACGGGACGGTGCGGCCGCGCCTGGTCCGCGCCAGCGCCAACGCGGTGGCCGACGCCGGGCTTTTCCGCCGCATCGAGGCCGAGGAGGATACCGTCTACGGGGGCATCTGGGCGGCCGGCAGCAACGCCGAGAGCGCGGCCAGGGCCATCGACGGGGACCCGGACACCTACTGGGAACCCGGCCGCGACGACCCGGTGGAGGACTGGTACCTCGAGGTGGACCTGGGCCGGGCGGTGCTGGCCCGCCGGCTGGTGGTGCGCTTCGCCGGGGAGGGCGACCCCTTCCTCAAGTTCCGCCTGATGATCTCCGACGGCCGCCAGGCCTTTGGCCGGGGCCGGCAGCGGCAGTTCTTCCGCGTGGCCCAGGTGAACCGCCGCAACAAGGACCAGCGCGAGTTCACCTTCGACATCGAGCCCCTGCGGCCCCTGCCCGAGGGGGTGGAGGGCGAGGTGGTGCAGTTCCTGCGCTTCGACGCCCTGGAGAGCGACGGGCCGCGCGGGGCGGAGGTCTCCCCCGAGGTCTACGCCGGCCTCGACTCTCTGGACCGGGGAGCCGTCGATTACTTCCGCCGCACCGGGGCCGGCCGCGAGATCCCGGTCGCCGCCCAGACCTATCCGCTCCTGCCCGAGGCCGAGCGCGGCCCGGTGCGCTACTACCGCTGGGAGCGGCCCCGCCTGGCCGAGTTGGAGGTCCACGGCCTGGGAGACAACGTGGTGGCCCTCACCCAGAGCGAACTGGTGGAGGCCCAGGACTTCTTCTCCAACATCCTGCGGCGCCAGCTCACCGACGGCCTGCACAGTTCCTCCTTTGAACTGCGCCCCTACGACGCCCAGCGCGACCGCAACCAGGTGGATATCGACCTGGGCGGCAAGTACTGGCTGGACCGGGTCCGCCTGCTCAGTTCCTTCGACCCGCCGGTGGCCTACCAGGTGCGCGTCTCCGACGGGGCCCTGGACCCGGAGGGCCGGCGGATCTGGCAGAACTTCGACGAGCGGACCAACCCCACCGGCTTCCTGCAACTGGAGGAGCGCTTCCCCCTGCAGGAGGTGCGCTACCTGGAGGTGCGCCGGCTGGTGCTGGTGGACGAGACCGCCGAGTACGGCAACCTCAGCGAGGTGCAGGCCTACGGCGAGGGCTACGTCTCCGAGGTGACCATGACCTCGCCGCTGATCCGCCTGGGCCGGCCGCGCATCTTCTCCACCCTGGCCTGGGAGGGCGAGGCCCTGCCGGGCACCCACATCGAGGTGCGCACCCGCAGCGGCGACGACCTGCTGCGCACCGAACACTACTTCGACAAGTTCGGCCGCGAGATCACCAAGGCCCGCTGGGAGAACATCCGCGACCCGGTCAATCGCGGCCCGCTGGTGGTGGACGAGCAGCCGGGGCCGCGCTGGAGCAACTGGAGCGAGATCTATCCCGAATCCG
>Ga0194132_10004962_pt1 | contig 22136 bp, 19 predicted proteins | sample TA2KigOf80mmetaG_FD_148612 | JGI IMG/M metagenome (GOLD analysis project Ga0194132, IMG submission 148612) | Freshwater microbial communities from Lake Tanganyika, Tanzania - TA2015054 Kigoma Offshore 80m | ecosystem: Environmental > Aquatic > Freshwater > Lake | place: Tanzania: Lake... | reverse complement strand
GCCGAATAGAGCCACGTGATGCGCCCGCCCCAGCAGAAGCCGGTGACGGCGAATTTGTCGGGGTTGGCGCTCTTCTGGGCGATGGCCCAGGCGGCAGTCGAGTCGAGATCCGCCATCACCTGCGCATCCGCAACCTTTGAGACGATTTCCTTGAAGATGGTCGGCACGTCCGGGAGCTTCGACGGATCGCCCTGGCGGAAGTAAAGCTCAGGCGCGACGGCCATGTACCCGAGCTTGCCGAGGCGGCGGCAAACGTCCTTGATGTGCTCATGCACGCCGAAGATTTCCTGCACCACCAGCACGGTCGGAAACGGTCCGCCGTTGGCCGGCATGGCGTAATAGGCCGGCATCATGCCACCGGCGACGGGCACCTGTCCCATCCCGGCAATCAGCCCGCCCGTATCGGTGGTGACCACAGTCTGGGCGTTGACCGGACCCGCCGCAATAGAAAATCCGGCGATCGCGGTCGCGCCGGTCACGAAAGAACGGCGGCTGAGGTCGGCCTTCGGCATCAAACTCAGGACATCTTGGCGCATGGTACGAACGGTCCTCCTTATGGGTGCTAGAAGTTCACTTTGTCGCCGGGATTGATCGGCATCACCTTGGTGCGGGTCTGCCCGAGTTCGGATTGATACTCGGCCGGAGTTCCCTTCAGCGGAGGGAATGTGCCGTAGTGAATCGGAATCGCCAGCTCGGGCTTCAAGTATTCGCGCGTGGCGAAGGCCGCGTCCTTGGGGTTCATGGTGAAATGACCGCCGATCGGAATCAGGATCAGGTTCGGCTTGTAGTATTCACCGATCCATTTCATGTCGGCGAACACGCCGGTATCGCCCATGTGATAGATCTTGAATCCGTTCTCCAGTTCGACGACAAACCCGACCGGCTCGCCGCCGACATGAGTTTCGTCCTTGCCGGTCATGGGGTTTTTCCAAACCAGTTCGGACGAATGCTCCGCGCGGGTCATGGTGATTTTGATGTCAGGATCGAGCGGCGTGATTACGCCGCCCTTGTTCATGCGCGGCACCAGATTGGCGGGCAGAATTCCGAGATTGAGCAAGGATTGGTTCAACCCCGCCGGGGCATAGATCGGCACGTTGTGCATCTGGGCCAATTCCGGCGCGTCGCCGAGATGATCGCCGTGGCCGTGGTTAACCAAGATGAGGTCGATCTTGCCGAGCGCCTTGAGGTCCTTATAGGCGTCCGGAGTTTTCGGATTCTTAGTCAGGAACGGGTCAATCATAATCACCTTGCCGCCGGGCGTGGTGATCTTTGTCGCCGCCTGACCAAGCCAATGAACCTCGGTCTTACCCGCCTGGGCCTGGGGCCGGGTCAGCCACCAACGCCAGCGCCGCGACCAGCACGGCACCGAACGATACGTATTGAAACATGGTTGTCGCCTCCCTGGAGACGGCCGTTAGTGAAGCATGGCCCGTTGGTCGGCACCAGAGCCCTCCGATCATCACGCCCGCATGAACGCGGGGCACATTAGATAGGCGTCACATTAGAACGCGCCGCGACGCGATAACGGGCTTCGCCCTCGGCATTGGCCAGCGCGGTCAGCGCCGACCGAATCCGCTGGGGACCGATTGTGTTCGCCCAGGCCAACGGGCCCAAAGGATAGTTCGCGCCGAGGCACATGGCGGTATCGACCGTCTCCTCGTCGGCAACTCCATCTGCAACCGCCCAGGCAGCTTCGTTCGCAAGCCGTACGGCGAGGCGCAGCACAATCAGTCCCGGCGCGATGTCCGGCAAGGGCGAGGCCGCCTTACCCAGCGATTGGATCAATCCGGCCGCGGCGGCAAGAGCGGACTGGTGCGTGGATGTTCCGGCCGCAAGCCCGATCCGGCGCGCGCGACGGTAATCCAGCGCGAGATCGAACAACACCAAGTTGGATGGCGCCCCTTCCGCCGCGCACCGTTCGGCCGCGCGGCCATCGGTCAGCATCAGGGTCGCGCCGTCGATCACCACGTGCCCTTTACCCGGCCCTCGCGCGCAGGGGATCCCGCTTGCCATGATTGCTTGGGCCAAGCCTTCCGCAGGGCCGAGGTCGCCTTCGATCGTCACGCGCGTGGGCTTGGGTCCCGGCGGTAACTCCTGGGGCGGCAGGCGCGGCGCGCCGGCGCGATAATCGTAAATGCCCTGCCTGGATTTTTTCCCGAGCCGGCCGGCCGCCACGAGTTCGGCTTGCGCGCGCGACGGCGTGAAGCGCGGATCGCGATCGAACGCCTCGAAGACCGCTTGGGTGACGGCGGCGTTCACGTCGTGCCCGATCAGGTCCATCAACTCGAACGGACCCATGCGAAAGCCCCCCGAGTCGCGCACGACCGCGTCGACAGTGGCGGGATCGGCGCCGTGGCGTTCCAAAAGGCTCAGGGCTTCGAGGTAGAACGGGCGAGCCACGCGATTGACGATGAACCCGGGCGCGTCGCGCGCTACCACCGGTGTCTTACCCCAGGCGCGCATCAACATGCACAGAAGATCGATGACCGCCGTGGCCGTTTCGCATCCACGCACGACTTCGACCAACGTCATCACCGGCGCCGGATTAAAGAAATGCAGGCCCGCGAACCGTTCCGGCCGCTTGAGCGCCCGCGCCAACGCAGACACCGAAAGCGACGAGGTATTGGTGGTGAGAAGAATTTCGTCGTCAACGATAGTTTCCAGGGCCGCCAATAGTTCGCTTTTCGCCGCCATTTTTTCGGTCACGGCTTCGATCACGAGAGCGGCGGACGCGAGGTCGCCGAGCGTGGCGGCAACGGTCACGCGCCGGGCGGCGGCTTCTGCCTCTGAACCCGCGATCCGACCCTTGGCCGCGCGCGCGGCTAACGAGTCGGCGATCCGCGTCCTCGCCTTGTCCGCCGCGCCGGGCAAGGCATCGAACAATCGTACCGAATGTCCGGCCTGTGTCGCGACTTCCGCGATGCCTGCGCCCATGGTGCCCACACCAACGATACCAATGATGGCGGACGGAGCGAGCAATGTACCCATGGAAACTCAGCCGATGCGATGAACGTTGAACGGCCCGTTGATGCCGGAGATTTCATATACCGGTATGGTGCCGCTGACCCCCTTCACCTTGACGTTCAGGTGTCCGGCGATGCGGACGATATCGCGAGCCTCGGCGAAGGTCGCGTCTGAGGCGAAGATTTGACCACCGCTGGCGAGCGATTCGAGCCTGGCCGCGATATTGACCGGACTGCCGATCACGCTGTGCTTGACCCGCAAATCGGAGCCGATGTTGCCGGCGACCACGTCGCCGGTATTCAAGCCGATGCCCATGTCCAGCGGCGGCAAATCCTTGTCCCCGTTCGCGGCGTTGACCGACGCCATGGCATTCTGCATTTCGACCGCGCAGGCGACGGCACGGGCCGCGTCATCGGGTTTGACCACAGGAACGCCGAAAACGGCAACGATGGCGTCGCCGACGAAGTTGTCGATGCTATCGATCGTTTGTTCCCGTTTGCCCATCGTTGGTTGTGCCGCGGATAGGGCTGCCCCTGTGACACCAATTACTTGGTGTAGGTGCTCGCCTGCAACTCCAGCAGGCGTTCATCCTGGTAATGCGGACGGTCGGGCTTGGGCTTCGACAGCAACGTCTGGATCGCGCACGGTCCCGGACCGAAATTGTGGATGTCGTGATGAACGAACGCCGGCACCGAGATCAGGTCCCAGCGGCCGAGCTTCACCGTGCATGTCTCGCCGTCGCGGAAGATATTGACCGTGCATTCGCCGTCCAGGATGAAGAACGTCTCTTCGGTTTCATGGCAATGCACCGGAATCTTATTGCCGGGCGGCATGGTCTGAATCGACATGGTGAAAGCAACCGGGTCGACGGCGTTGATCTCCTGATGATCGACCGAGCCCGAGGCGCCGACATAACGGCGCTGACTACGCGCATACTTCGGATCGAGCTGGGTCTCGAACCCGAACACGGCCCAATCCTCGCGGCGATCAGCGTAGCGCGCGATGCGCGCCTTCATGTCGTCGGCCAAGCTCACGGCTTTCCCCATATTTGGAAATTCGGCTGGCACGCAAATGTTAAGCCAGGCGTCCGGCCGCGGCAAGTTTGGACTTTGCCGCGCCAAGGTCGAGTTCGTCGAGGCACGGCGCCGTCTGCCAACCGGTCGCGCAATCCCAATCGTGGGCGGCGTAGTAATCGTCGAGCATGCGCGCATAACCCTGCGCGTCCAGCTTCGCGCCGGCGTAAGGTCCGCCTGAAATCGACGTTTCGAAAAATCGCGCCGGCGGCATGTCATGCGCGCGCGTAAATCCAGCATGCAACGTATTAAAGGCCTTCTCCAGATTCTGGATGCGCCGCCCGGTACGGGCGAGTGCAGCGGGATCGGTCTTGAAACCCGCCGCCTTTTCCAGCAAGACCGCGATCTGCTCCAGACCGATCAACTCGAGATCGATCCAGTAGGTTGTGTAGTAACAAAGCCCGACCGAATCGACGACGGACTTGAAGCTTTCGAACCAAGCCGCGACCGCGCCCTTGCCTTCGTACGCTTCCGGCCGCGCCGCCGCCGCGGTACCAAAAACCGCCTTCGCTTTCCCTGGATCCATGCCGAGCCGCTCGACCAGCGCCGCACCGTTCAAGTGCCCGCCGCCGCGCGTCGAGGTGAAGATGCCGAGCGCCCAGCCCTTGTGCGAGCGCACCGTCTGCTCGTTCAAGCCCTGGCCCTTAGCGTGCATCGCGAACGCCTCGCTACCGCGCCCGAGCTTGCGCGCGGCTTCGGCAACGCCATCCGCGAGAAAATCGCCGAAGCCCTGTCGTCGGGCGATACGCGGCAAGAGCGCGAGCATGGCGTCGGCGTTACCCCAGACCAATTCCAACCCATCGGTCTCCGCTTTGCCGAGAAGCCCACGTTCCCAGGCCTCGAAAGCCCACGCTAGCGCCGACCCGACCGCGTCGACGTTGAGGCCAAGCTGATTGATCAGTGCCTGCCCTTTGAGTACGGCCTCGGCGTCGGTGATATCGAGGTTCGAGCCGAGCGCTCGTACCGTATTGGTGTGCATACCCTCGACCGTGAGCGGGCTGTGCCGACCGCCGGGCAGGTGATACATGTGCGTGCACGAAGTTGGACAGGCGGTGCAGACGGTGCGGCCGATTTCCCACCGTTCGCGGTAAACGATCTCCTTCAGGTTTTGCCCTTTGTCGGCGGGCCAATACTCGTCTTGCTGATTTCGCACGCCTTGCGGGACGCGGCCGTCCGGTCCGCCCACGCCGTAGGCACCGTGCGTGCCATTACGCCTGAGAATGCCGCTTGCCCGCGAGCTTTCGATTTTCTTCAGCAGCGCCTGGGTGTAGTTCCAGAAACCACGCGGATCGACGAGGCGGATCGGCTGCGTCCCGCGCGCGGCGATCGCCTTCAGGTTCTTGGCGCCGAAGATCGCCCCCGCACCCCAGCCGGCGGCGCGGCCCCGATCGACGATCACGCACGCTTGCGCGCAGCGGTTTTCGCCCGCAGGCCCGATGCTAGCCACCCGCATGCGTTCGTCGCCATGGGTACGACGGATTTCGGCTTCGGTATCCCAAGTATCGCGTCCCCAAAACGTGCGCGCATCGCGCAGTTCGGCGGCGCCGTCGCGAATCGCCAGGTACACCGGCTGGCGGGCTTTGCCGCGCACCACGATCTGGTCGAATCCCGCCAGCTTCAACTCCAAGCCAAAGTGGCCGCCGACGCTCGAGGTGGCGATGCCGCCGGTGGCCGCGTTCTTCGCCGAAATGTTGGTTCGCGAGGCGGACGGAGCCAGTGTCCCGACCAACGGCCCGGCACCGAGCGCCACTACGCTCCCGGGATCGAGCGGCTCGACGCGCGGGTCCGACTCTTCGAACAAGATCGCATCGGACATCCCGCGGCCACCCAGAAACTCGCGCCATGGGTCGATCGGCTCGACGCGACAACAAAGGGAGTCGAGGTCGACGCGGAGCAGCCGTCCCGCCCAGCCGTGGTCAGGTGCACGATTCATGACACGGCCTCTTCCGCTGTGGTCCGGCGCCGGCGGCCGAGGCGCAGCGCGCGTGGCGTGCAGACGGCGATGCAAAACGGCACCTCGACGCCGCGGCACACGTCGCATCCGTCGAGCACGCGGATATCGGCGAGGCCGCTCGCCTCGTCGCGGCGGACGAGGACGTAGGATTGCGCGGCGCCGACTTTCTTCGACCAGCGAAAGGCGCATGCCAATTCGCACGCAAGGCAGGCGGTACACGCCCGCGTGTCGGCGAGAATCGTTTCCGCCCATGCGCCCACCGCAGCCTCCGCCACCGGCAGCCGATTTGATTAGTATACTAACATTATGTTGGAAATCAGGCTCGCACGCAAGCGGTGGGCCAAGCGCGGAACTGGACAGCGGACTAAAAAAAGCCGAAGGTAGGCGCTAGGAACGCAACGCGATGAGATCCCGCGGCGACTTGAGTCTTGGCGAACGGCCGGGCTTTCTGGTCCGGCGACTGCACCAGATTCATCTGGCGCTATTCGCCGAGGAATGCGGCCGCTTCAAGGTGACGCCGGTCCAATACAGCGTGCTCACCGCGCTCGAACGGCACGGCCCGCTCGACCAAGCCTCGCTCGCCGTGGCGGTCGGCATCGACCGCGTCAACGCAACCGGCGTGCTGTCGCGTCTGGAGGCGCGCGGGCTCATTCAGCGCGACCCAGATCCCGGTGACCGGCGCATCAAGCGCTGCGCGCTGAGGGCCCTCGGCCGCAACTTCGCCCGGCGCATGGCGGCCGCGGTCGAGCGCTGCCACCGTCGAACGGTCGCCGCCCTACCCGCGCGCGAACGGCGCAATTTCTTGACAAGCCTTGAGCGACTGGTGCGGGCCAACAACGCGCTCGGCCGGGCGCGTCTGCGGCTCGAGTGACCTTTGCTTCAGCGCAGCGCCGGATAACCGCGCTCTGCGGCTTCGCGTTCGTAATCCAACAGCCGGGCGTAAGCGGCCGGATCGGGCGCAACGATGTCCTTGAGCATCAAACCGTCGCGCACGGCCGCCCATTCCGGCGACTTACCGACACGTTGCAGCGCCAACCGTAGCTTGTCGACCATCTCGGGTGGGGTCGCGCGGGACGTGACGAACGGAATCGATGGACTGGGCGGCGTCGTACCCAGTACCCGCAGCCGGCGGCCAAGATCGGCGCGGTGACGGCGAAAGAAGGCAAAAGTGACACAATCGACGCAGGTAGCGTCCGCTTCGCCCTTGGCCACCCGCTCGATATTGCCGGGTTGGCTGTGGGTTTCGGCGACGTTCGCAAACAAGGCCCCGCCTTCGGCGATATCGGCCAGCGCACGGCGCGGTAGGTTCATGCCGGAGTTGGAATGAATGCTGTTAAAGACGAAGCGGCAGCCGCACAGGTCTTCCAACCGGCGATAGGGGGAATCATCGCGGACCAGGAACACCCCGACGTGAGTGGCGCCGTGGCAGTATTCGGCCGTGTAAACCGGTGCCCCGAGCAGGACTGCTTGACCGCGGAAGATGGTTTGCAGGGGATAACCGCAGACCTGGGTGAACGTCACCGTGGGCTCGATCGTGAGCGGCACCGGCGGGCGCGCGAAGTCGAGATCGACCGGAAGATCGCTTTCGCCTGCGCGCGCCATTTCGGCGCGTACCGCCGTCCAAAACGCGGTATTGTGGGGCCGCATCTCGGGCAGATTATACATGGGCAGGCTGGCGAGGAGCGCGTTCACGTCAGCGAATTCCCGGATACAGCCGCTGCGGCAACCACAGGCTCAATTCGGGAATATATGTGATAATCGCCAGGCTGAAGAGAGCGAGACCCAGCCACGGCAGCACCGCCCGGACGACTGCGACGTAGGGCCGATCGAACGCACCGCTCGCAACGAAGAGGTTCAATCCGAATGGCGGCGTGATGTTGCCGATGTCGACATTCACCGACGTGACGATGCCGAAATGAACCAGCCCGATGCCTGCCGCATTGACCATCGGCAACAGCATCGGTACCAGGATCAAGATGTTGGAAAATACGTCGATAAACATGCCGATGCCCAGAAAGAGCCCATTGGCGATGAGAAGCACGAAATTGGATGACGGCTGGCTGGCGGCGATCGGCCCGACGATCGCGTTGGTCGTGCCGGTTACGGTCAGCAGCCAGGAAAAAAGCGTCGCCGCCGCGACCATGATCATGATGCGCGCGCTCGCCAACGCCGACTCTAGGCAAACCTTCCAAAGCCCCCTGAGATCGAGTTCGCGATAAATCACCACGCACACGAACGCCGCGTACACCACCGAAACGGCCGCCGCTTCGGTCGGCGTGAACACGCCGCCGTAAATGCCGCCCAGAATGATAACCGGCATGCCCAAGCCCCAGGTGACTTGGCGCGCCGCCGCCATCCGCGCGCGCCAATTTGCCCGCGGCGTGCGCGGAATATCGTTGATCCGAGCCCATATCGAACAATAAGCCATATATACGGCGCTGAAGACGAGTCCGGCGCCGATACCCGAGATGAACAACGCCCCGACCGAAGCCCCCGCTACCGCGCCATAGACAATCATCGCGTTGCTGGGCGGGATGATCATGCCGATCAGGGCCGACGACGTGACCACGCCGAGCGCAAAATGCTCGGGATAGCCCGCGCGCAATAGGGCCGGATAGAGGATACCGCCAACCGCGACGATGGTCGAAGCGCTCGACCCGGTGATGGCGCCGAACAGCATACAGGTCATCACCACGGTGATGCCGAGTCCACCCGGCCAATGCCCGACCAAGCTTTGGATGAAGTGCACCAGCCTCACCGACAGCCCGCCACGGCCCATGATGTTGGCGGCGAAGATGAAAAACGGGATCGCCATCAATGGAAAGCTTTCGAGCCCCGCGAACACCCGTTGCGGTAAAATCGAGAGCGGTATCGGCGACACCAGCCAAAAAGTGAGGAAGCTGGCCCCGGTCAATACCACGAACATCGGCAACGTGGCGAACAGGCCGACCACCAGCAGCGGAAATACGATCAGCGCGCTCATGCCCATGCGCTCCCGATCAATCCTGCAAATCCATCCGGTGCTGATCTTCCACCGGACGAATCACCAGTCGCGCCAGTAACTGAACGGTGCGCAGTCCCATAAGGAAGCTTCCGACCGGCATGGCGAGATAAGTCAACCACATCGGCGCCTGCAGCACCGGCATCACCTGTCCGCCCGCGCGGATGCGGAGCGTGTGCGCACCGCTGTAATAGAAAAATACGGCGAAAAACGCCGCCATGACGACGGCGACGCCAATGGCCAGACGCCGACGGTTGGCCGGCGACAGCATCAGCGGCAACAAGTCGATGGCGATATGGCCGCGGGTACGCACGGCGACGCTGCCGCCGACGAATACGATCCAGACGATCAGGTAAATCGAGACTTCTTCCGCCCAGGGAATCGGATCACGGAAGATATAGCGGAGGACGACATTAACGAATAGAAGTCCGCTGGCGAATGCCAGCACGCCGCCAATGAATCCATTTTCGGCGGCGCACAGAACCCGATCGGCACGATCCAAGGCCGCCCCGATCGGCGACTGTCGCGAAACAGCCACGGCCGCGAAAGATAAAGATTACGTGCCGTTATTTGCCGGAGGCTTCCCTGACGGCCTTGCGGACCATTTCCAATGTTTCTGAGCCCTGACGCTGAGTAAACCAGTCGTATACCGCGCGAGAGGCTTCCTCGAACTTCCGGCGCTGCTCGGGCGAAAGCTGACTAATTTCGAGACCGGCGGCACGGAACGTCTTTAAGTGCTCGGCCTCCGAAGCGGCGATAATCTCACGCTGGTACTTACCGGCCTCGCGCACCGCATTGACCACGATTTCGCGTTGCGCCGCCGGAAGCTTGTCCAGGAACGGTTTATTGAAGATGAAAGCGTAGGCGATGAATCCATGATCACTAAGGGTGAGATATTTCTGCACCTCGAAGAAGCGCATCAGCGCGATGGTGGCGATCGGATTTTCTTGCCCGTCGACCACCTTCTGCTGCAACGCCCCGTATAGTTCCTTGAAGTCGATGGCGACCGGCGTGGCGCCGAAGGCCTTGAACTGCTCCATGATCACCGGGGCGGGCATGGTCCGGATTTTGTGGCCCTGGTAATCCTTGGGCTCGCGGATCGGAAAGTGTCCGGTAAACTGCTTGAAGCCGCTTTCCCAGAAGGCGACGCCCTGGATGTTGACCTTGTTGAGTGGTTTCAAAATTTCCTGGCCGACCGGGCCGTCCATCACCTTGTACGCAACCTCGCGGTTCGGGAACAGGAAAGGGAGATCGAGCACCTGCACCGGCGGCGAAACCGGGGCGATCCAGCCGGTCGGTAGCACCGCGGCCTCGACCGCGCCGGCCTGGACCTGTTCGACCATTTGCGTGCCGCTGCCGAGCTGCATGGCGGGAAAAACCTGGATGCGCACCTGGCCGTTGGTACGGGCTTCGACCAGCTCTTTCCATTTCAGCGCCGCCTGATGATGCGTGCTGCGATCGGGCTGGTCGTGGCCGAGCTTGATAGTGGTTTGCGCGGTGGCGCCGAACGACATCGCAATACATGCGACGACGATGACGAAGGCGAAACGGGCGGCGCGAAAGGCGGTGTTCATAGAACCTCTCCCTGTTCAAGTCATGGTCGCGGGCCGGATCAACGTACCTGTTGTAATAAAGATAGTAACAATCGCCCGTACCCGGCGCAATCGGGTCCGCAATCGGAACCGGTCGCGAAAATCGGGTATGGAAAATCTATATTAGCCCGGCGGTAAAATGGGCATGAACCTGTCGCGCCCAACCGCGCATGCCCCGCTCCGCTGACATTGCAGGATTCCTGATCCATTCCTGCACAGGGACGGAAAAACCGCTTTTAGGCCGTGCGAACAGCTCCGATGGCAAGATCGGGGCCGCCGCGGCGACAACCTCGCGTTTGGTAAGGTCCGGGTGGGCCGCAATCACGGGGGCCGCCGCCCCAAGCAAACTCCAATCCACCAAAGGAACGCGGATTTCCAGGGAATGCGCCATACCCGCCCAATCGGAATCGCGTAGGAGTTGATTGCGCATGTACCAGCATATCTCCAGCGCCGAAACGGAAAGCCGGGCCTCGGAAATACCTTCCGACGTCGCTTCCAGGCGCGCACGTGGCTCGAGCTTGTTCCAGCCCTCGCGGGCCATTTCGGAGTCGAGCACGTGCGGCAATTCCCAGGGCGCATACAGTCCGCGACGAAGCAGATAGGCCCCACCCAAGCTGCCGCCGTATTCGATCAGACCTGCGTACTTGGGGGAAGTGAGGCGGGCAGCAAGCCGAGCGGTCGCTAGTCGGAAGAGCTTACCCAATCCCGGAATGCGAGCGGGATAGCGAGACAGACCCGCGACCCATGGAACTTCGCGGAAGGTGGAATAAGATCCGAACAACTCATCGCCCCCTAATCCAGAGAGCGCGACCTTGAGTCCCCGGGAGGCCGCCGCCCGGGCCACGAACCAAGTGTTGACGCCGTCGACCGAAGGCTGATCCATGGCCGCGAGCAGATCTTGGCGCGCAGACTCGAAATCCTCTCGGGACACCCGCCGGGTGACGTGATCGGCATTGATGGCGTTGGCCACGGTTTCGGCGAGTGGTACCTCGTCATTCTCCATTCCGGCATATTCGTCGAAGCCTAAGGTGACGGTCTGAGGTCGTTGGCCCATGGCCGCGACTTCGGCGGCCAGCAGCGTGGAATCGAGCCCGGCGGAAAGAAACACGCCCACTGGCACGTCCGCTTCCAGGTGCGCCGCGACCGAATCACGAATGGCGCTGGAAACTACTCCAAGGGCTTCCCGGCGATCCATCCAAGCGGGCTCACGGACTGCGTCCGACAGCAAATCCGTGACGTTCGCGAAGGAAATCGCCTCGCGTGGGCCAGTTGTGTCCACGTACATCCAATGGCCGGACGGCAACGCATGAATACCGCGATAAAGCGTCCAAGGTTCGGGGATCGATCCCCACAGGAAGAACCCGGTGTGACCGGCCGGTTCGGGACGTGTATCGACGTCGGCTTTCCGCAGCGCCTTGACCTGGGAAGCGAAACGAAACGTGCGGCCGTCATCGGACCAATAAAGCGGCTTGATGCCGAAGGGGTCGCGGGCCAGAAAAAGCCGCCGGGTCTCGCCGTCCCACAACGCCATCGCATACATACCCCGCAGGCGCGAAAGCATCTCCGGCCCCTGCTCGGCGTAAAGAGCCAGCACTACCTCGGTATCGGAATGGGAGCGGAAAACGTGACCGCGCGCCTCCAATTCCGCGCGCAGAGCGCGATAGTTGTAGATCTCGCCGTTGAACACGATCATATGGCGTCCGCGCGCCATGGGCTGGGCGCCGGCTTCGGAAAGGTCGATGATGGCGAGCCGCCGGTGCGCCAAGCCGACGGCTCCGGCGTCGCTGAGCCATAGGCCCTCGCCGTCGGGACCGCGCGCCCTCATGGCGTCGCGCACGGTCAACAGTTCGTCGCCATCGACTTTGCCTCCGGCACGCGAAAATACGCCTGCGATCCCGCACACGGTCCTTCCCTCCTTGGGTTCCGGCGGCCATGGGAAGATTACGGGCAAATGGCCGACATAGGTATGTGTTTTCTGTTCTAGCGGCGATCAAGTCCGACGCGCCCGAAGGATCCCTTCTAAAACCTGCAACAATCGATCGACATGGGTCTCCCAGTCGAATCGGGTTTCGGCCCGCTTGCGCGCCTCGACGACCAGGCGCTGCCGCTCCGCCGGCGCCGCGTCGAGTCGACGAATCGCCTCAACCAGTTCGTTGAAACGCAGCGGCGTGTAGTAATGCGCGCATTCGCCCAGGATTTCCCTGTTGATCTTCGTTTCCGCCGCGACGACCGGAATACCCGCCGCCATCGCCTCGATCATCGGATGGCCGAAGGTTTCCGAGACCGACGGAAAGGCGAACACATCATGCGCCGCGTATAAGGCTGGAAGATCGGCGTAAGGCACGGAACCCAGTTCGACCAAACCCTTGGCGACGCCGCGACGGATATGGAACAAATCCCAGCTTGAGCCGGGAGTTGCTGCGATCTGCTCCTCGTCCATGGTCATCCGGACCCGGCAGGGAATGCCCGTTTCGTTTAATCGTTCCGTCGCCAGAATCAGGTCGGCGGGAGCCTTGTGCGGATAATAAGCGCCAACATAAAGGATTTTGAGAATTCCATCGCCCCGCCACGGCGGCCGGTCGCCAACCGCGAAGTTGCCAAGAATTGTGCCGTAGGGGATCACTTCGCATCTACTTGCATCACTAGGTTCATGTGGACGGACCAACCCCAGAAGAGATTGAGAAGGAACCACAGTCTTGTTGCTCATCGCCATGGAAGCGACAATCAGTTTGCGGCGCAATTGGCGCAACAATGCGACCTTGACGCCTTGTTGGGGCGCGATCATACGGACGTAGAACGGGTCGAAAAGTCCGCCTTCACGTACCAGCAATACTTGCGCAATCGAACTCGCCAACAAGGCGTAATTCGCCGATGAAAACAGGATATCCGGCTTCCAGCGGTTTACGTAGCGGCGCCATACGGTCTGTTCCCAAAGGAAACGGCGCAACGGACCGTAATCGCTGGCCGAAAAGCTTACGGCATTGGGCAAGTCGGACAGGCGCGCCGGTACGGCAATACGAAAATAGATGCCCCGGCGATGGAGCGACCGGGCGAGATTCGAAGTATAGGTGACGATCCCGCCCAGCTTCGCCGACAAGGCGTTGATCAATATTTTCACGGGGCTCTCTTCACCTGATCCAAGATTTCCCGCCAGCGCGCGCTGTGGCTAAATCCACCCTCCGCCACCCGACGATGGCCGGCCAGGGCGATCGCGGCCCGCCCCGGCGCCTGAAGCCATGCCCGGCACTGGGCTATCAATTCACCAGCATCGCGAAAATAGACGGCCTCGCGGCCGGGAACAATTAATTCGGCCATTTCCGCGCTGTATTCATGCACCATGAATCCGCCCATGGCCGGTATCTCGATCGACCGGCACGTCTGTCGGTCACGGTTGGCGTGCCGGAGAAAGCAAAGATTGATAGCGCTAGCTGCGACCACACGACGGTAATCGTCGCCGTAAACCGGGCGGTTTTCGATGGTCAGGGCCGGATGGGCGTCTTGCATGCGCGACCAGCCGTTGCCCCAGACTCGGACGGGAATCCCCGCCCGCGCTAATTCCAGCACCATGGTTGCACGCGGGGATTCGAAACTGCCAACGAAGCTGACCAGCGCGCCCCATCGGATACTTTCTTCGTCCGAAATGGCGATCGGACGATGCGCGTGCGGGCAGTACGTGTTGTTGACGAAAAGTACCCGGCGTGCGCCGAGTGCTGGCAGTTCCTCCGGTTCGGCGTTGAATGATTTGGTCGTGATGCAAAGGTCGAATAGTTCCAGGGATCGTTCGGTCCATCGACTTCTGTGGATGGGGTTCAGCATGTCGTCTTCGCTGAACCAGAGGATCTTGATGTCCGGAGCGGCTTGCCGGGCCGCACGCAGTGCACTGGGTCGAATGGCGCGGGCATTGTCGAGAACAATCAGATCGTGCGCCGGCGCCGACCAAGCCATGTCGCGCCCCGCACCCGGCCAATCCCAAGGAAGGCGTAAGCGATAGAGCATGCGGTCGATCGGCCCCGGTCTGCTTTGTTCATTCCATCCTTGCGGCATTGTGCTGATCGCCGTTACTTCGTGGCCGAAATCACGCAGGGCCTGGACCCGCTGCGGGGTGCGCGAGCCGTGGTGCGTCTCGCCGACCATAATGATTCTCATGGCCGCCTGCGATCACGCATTACCGCATCCAGGGCGGTCCGTAATCCCTTGATGTTTGCCCCGAAGTTCCATCCCGCGATCTTGCGGCGGGCAGCGACACCAGCCTCCCCCGCGCGCACGAGAACGTCGACCAACGCCCGGCTCAGAGCCGCGATATCGCCGCAAGGAAAGACCGCGCCGCAGGATTCGTCGATCAAGTCAGGAGCGCATCCGACTTGGTCGCTGGCGACAACCGCGGTACCGCACGCCATGCTTTCGTTTACCGCCAGTCCCCACGGTTCGCGTTCGGCGGGCAGTACGAAGATGTCGGCAAGATCATAAAGAGCAGGTAGCTCGCGCTGATTTTTGAAGCCGAGAAAGCGGACGTCGGGCGACGCGCTGCGCTCAAGATCGGCACGCATCTCCCCATCCCCGACGTAGGCGAGAATCGGCCTTTGCCCCGGCCAGGCGGCTCGGTTGCAAGCTTCTAGCAGCCATTCGGGGTGCTTGCGGGGACTGAATTTTCCCGCATAGAGAATAACCGGTCGTTCGTCGAAGCCGAGTGAGCGGCGCAAGGCCGAGCGATGGGGTCGGGCCGCCTCGGCCCCGGCGGCGAAAAAATCGTTGTCGACCGCGTAACCCATGTCGTGGATGCGTCGAAGATCGACGCCCCGGCGCCGGTAATAATCCCGGTTTGCCCGACCGATGGCGAGAAAAGCGTTGCAACGGGCGAAAACATGTTTGAGAAACTTGCGCTTCAACCACCCGCGAATACCCGGCCCATCCGGCATGGCCCAATCGTTGTTCTCGCCGCGCATCATAACCGGCTTGCCGATGGCGTGGGCCTGGCCGATGGCGCGCAGCATCCGACGACCCTGCCAGCCGTGGAACCAGACCGCGTCGCTTTCCCCGATTTCCCGCCGCCAATCGGTTTCCTCCCAAACGACGCTATCGTAGCCCGAACGCAATGGCACATCCCAACGCACATCGCGCCCGAAGCCCGCGTCGAAATACCCGCCTTCGGTATCGCGCAGAAAAAGGACGCGAAATTCGATGCCCGATTCGGCGGCAATCCGGCGAAACAACGACGCATGATATTGGATCGGATGGCTGACGATGTGAAGGAGGCGCACTATCACAGATCCTTGTTCCACACCGCTCGCCAAGCACTGTCGAGCTTCTGCCGGAAAGTTGCCGGAGAATATTCGTTTTCGGCAACCATTCGCGCCCCTTGTGACAGTCGGATACGCAACTTTCTATCGCGCACGACGGAAATAATCCCTTCGGCAATTTCGTCCGGAGACGACCCGACCAGAACCCCTGTTTCACCCGGCCGCACGTAATCCTCGGGCCCGCCGCAACGAGTGGAAACGACAGGAACTCCGCACGCCATGGCCTCGATCCCGGCGATGCACAAACCTTCCTGATGGGAGGGGATAACGAAAAGATCGATCTCCCGATAGAATTCGATCAATCGTTCACGATCAATTTCCCCCGGAAAATCGACGAAGTCGTCGAGGCCGCTATCTCTTACCGCCGCGCGCAACGATTGGTCCGGGGCCGCGCCGACAGCCTTCAGGCGAAGGCTGTGATCCCGGCCTCTCGCCCGAGCCACGGCGGCAATCAGCGTGGCGACATTTTTACGCGGATCATTGAGCCGGCCGGCGAACCCGATCATACCGGGTCTTGGCGGGCATTCCGGCGGCGTCAACGCAGCGGTATCGACGGGAATGGGCAAGTGACCGACGCGACCATCCCCCTCATGGCCCAGGGCACGCGCCGTATAACGGCTGACGCCGTAGATACGGCCGACCCCGGAAAGAATACGACGTTCCATTGAATGCAGACGCGGGGCAATGAGCACTCCATCGATGAGCCGTCTCGGCCACATCGCGGCGCGCACCCGATCGGTCCTATCGCCATCCACGCTACTGGCGCACCAGACCAAGTGAGGAAGGCCGGCTATGGCGAGAGGATAGGAAATCGAGACTTGCCCGCCGACGGCGACATGGCGGTCATGGCTCGCGATGAGTTCCGACCAGCGCGCCGAAGGTATGTAATAGGTGAATTCCAGCTCGGGCAACCAACTGCCAACGGCAACGGAGCGGACGTCACCGAAGCACGTCCCGATCCGACATCGCGGCTTGCGGCCCATCAGCAATGTCCAGGACGGCGCGTTCAAGTCGGATTCCTGTCCGAAGGTCGCGTAATAGGCGACCGTCAGGTCGTGCCCCCGCGCACGCAAGGCCTCGCACAGCCAATGGGTCTTGGCCGGAACCCCACCGTCGTAGGGCGGCAAGGTCATGATCAGCGTGCGCAACGTCATCACCTCCCCCAATTTATCCCGCCCCGGCCTCGACCAGGACGTCGGCTACTCGCTGGCCGCATTCTTCCCAGGAAAACTTCCGGGACCGGTCGAGTCCCTTCGCCGCTAGCGACGCGCGCAGATTGTCCGATTCGATCATCCGCAGGCAAGCTTCGGCAATAGCGACGGGATCGAGGGGATCGAAGTACAGGGCCGCTTCCCCGACGATCTCAGGCATCGCGCTCGTGTTCGAACAAGCGATCGGCGTGCCGCAGGCCATGGCTTCGACCAGCGGATTGCCGAAGGTTTCCGCCGTCGAAGGAAAGGCCAGAAACAGGCATTTTTGGTAGAGCGCCAACACTTCTTCCATCGGCTGGCGGCCCATGAATTCGACCCGTTCCCCGATTCCGAGGGAGGCGACCAGCGATCGGACCTGATCGGAATACCAGGGATCGATCGGGGCGCCGACAGCCTTGATCCGGATATCCGGGGCGCGACGGCAAATGATCGCGGCGGCTCGAAAAAAATTCAGGAGATTTTTTTGAACGTAGATATCGGCGACCACGAGAATGAATCGCTCCCGCCGTGCATCGATGGCGGGCATAAAAAAACGGGAAACGCCGTGGTGGATGACTAATATTTTTTTTTTCAACAGGCGCTGCAACCCGAACGTGAGGGTTCGAGCGGCATAATCGGAAACGGCCATAATTTTCACCGACCGCAATACGGACAGAAGCGTCATCAGGCTGATCGAGCCCCAATAGAGCCAGCGGCCGGGCCGGGGTTCGACCCGGAGAACGCTCAAGGCGTTGCGCAGGAGCACCACGTTCCGTCCCGACAGGAGGCAACCGAAATTAGCCGGCGAGAAGATGATGCTTGCGCCCATGACCCGCGCCAGGATCGGGATAACCGCCTGTTCCCAGATCGCCAACATCGCGGGCCCGCTAGTCGAGGTAACGGTATGGACCCGAACCTTTTCGTCGATCGGGTGAAAAATCTCGATTTGATTGTCTTCGATGAAAAGGTGAAGCTCGAGGCGCTCGTCCTTCGCCAAAAGCGGCAGGATATTGCGCAGATAGGTCACCCCGCCGCCGCTACGGGCGTGGAGGGCGTTGACCAGAACGCAGACACGGGTTTTCGGCGCGAGCGCAACCGTCATCGCCACCGCAGAATACGCCCGACTCGCGCCAGAACGAAAAGAAATACGCAGGTCACCAATGCCGCCTTGGCGAGATTAGCCACATACAGCGCGAAATGTTGGTCAAAATCGATCGTCCAGGGGGTGAGTGCAAGAACGCCGGCCGCGGCGTAGGAGCTGCCGTTGATCCATATGCGGGACAATATAATGAGAATCAGGAACGTCAGAGATTGAGCTATGATCTGCCCCGGTACGCCCGCCCGAGCAAGCGGTTCCCATAAAAGGGTTCCGGAGGCTGAATGATCAGTATTGAGGTTTGGCGCCATGTCCGGATGACAATAATGAATAACGATTTTTCCGCTTTGCGATAAATTCGGTTTATCAGGCCACAAAGCCCGCGGTACAAGCCCATAAAAAAAATAAAACGGGTTCGATCGACCTTCGTGGGTTGTCGGAAGCTTACGTATAACCCCAGTAAGACAGTCGATTGTTTCGATCTGTCGAGTAACCAGCTTGGATGCCAACACCTCTCGGAAGTAAGGGAATACTTCAAGATTAGGATTCAAGCGCGCCTGTCGAACCGTTATCGCTGATAGCAATATCAGCAGAGCAACAATAATCGATCCCACAGCTGTTGCGATTGAACGACGTTCCAATGCAACAGCAAATCCAGTTGCAGCAAGGGCAAATACAACAATCTTTGTCCCGCCAAAAAACATCGGGCCGACGGCCGCAATCGACAGCACAACAAAATCGAGTACCGCCCCCTCTGCCCGCGACATCCATCGTATAGCGGCTAGAGCAAACGCTGTTACATATAGGACCAGAACGATAAAGTTTATTTGTTGATCCAGATCATTCCAATAATGGTCGAAAATCTTGGCACCAACATGTCGCTGAATAATATACGTTACGGCCGCAAAAATCCCTATTCCGAGAATGATCGAGCGAGGCAACCGTAAAGTCGAAACCGGTTTATCTCCCCTTCCATCCGCGCCAGCCGGCAACATCCATGCCACCAATACATGACCAATCAATGAAAATCGCAAAATCTCCCGTTCACCTTCAGAATCCACCAGCCCTGAAATCAACCCCTGGTATGTCGGAGCTACGATAAGGTCTCCAAGCGACGATTGACCTACAGCACTAATCGTTATTACGGCTATGATCGGAATAACGATATAAAACCAAAGTATTAATGTTACCATCAGAAATAACGGCGCAGCCAGGACCCTCCTATTATCCGAACTTTGGAACAATATGATAGTCAACCACAACCAAAGAAGCATGCTCGCGAGACGCACGATCCAACTTCCCGCACCGCCCCATACACCAGGCGCAAACGTCCATAGCCAGAGGCCTGCCGCAGCTATTGCTACAGGCAGGATCCGTACGTTCGGATAAATCCATGAAAGAGACATGACGGTAAAAAAGGCTGGATAAGCAGAGAGCGTGACATTTTTTCAGATACTGACTCTCTAATAAAGAGGAGATATTCGCCCAAAATAACTTTTTAAAAACTGACAGAACCAAAGTTGCGCACTCATTAGAAAACTTATGTGAGCTTGATAGAATATCAAGGTACTTTAACGCTTCGAGGCAGTCCCACCGACCTGCCTCCTAAAATATGCTCGATTTGAGGACATAGGATGACAAATCGCTTACGCCTCGCTCTGCACGTTTCGCCGTCCATCCTAGTCCGCCGTGGTATTGGAGCGATAGTCGGTTACTGGCGGGCTAGGGCTGAACGTGCCGCAGATTCCCGAAATCCTACCTATGCCACTGACGCCCCTCCTTGCCCACTGACGCCACTTCTGGACCAACTCGACGTCCCCACATTCCGGGCACAGGGTCGGTTTGCTGTTCCATTGGCCGATTTACATCGCAAAGGGATGTTCGATTTGCTGGGATCGGGATGGATCGCCCCGCGCCACGGCATGACATGTGCGGGATGCGAAGGGTATGCTTATCCAGCTTCCGCACCGATCACAGTCGATCACGAAGGTTTGTGGCTCCAAAGCCGGATCAACCCCGCCAATCTTGCGTCGGCACAAGCCATCTGGCGACTGACCAGCATGGATTATATGCCGATAGATTGGCATCTTGATTTTAAGTCGGGATTCCGCTGGCGTGAAAATACATGGCACGGAGATATCGTCTACGGTCATGCGTTGGGCGCCGACATCAAAGTACCGTGGGAATTGGCCCGAATGCAACATCTCGTCCTTCTCGCGGTCGCTTATGCCGCGACCGGTGAGAAGTCCTACCCCCTTGCCGCTCGTGATCAGATTCTAGACTTCATCGCCCAAAATCCACCTCGGTTTGGTGTCAACTGGCGCACGGCAATGGATGTCGCGATACGCGCAGCTAACTGGGCTATGGCGTGGAGCCTGTTTAGGGCGTTGGGATATTCATTCGATGCGGCATTCGAGGAAGTTCTTAAGCAAAGCCTTTTCGATCACGGCCGCCATATTGTCAGTCATTTGGAATGGTATCCTGAAGGGCGTAGCAACCATTATCTAGCCAATGTCTCTGGATTGGCCTTTGTCGCCGCTGTTCTGCCGCCCGCGCCGGAAACGGACGCCTGGCTCGCTTTCGCCTTGCAGGAAGTTCTATCGGAAATCAAACACCAGTTTTACTCTGATGGTGGAAACTTCGAAGCTTCCGTTTCCTATCATCGGTTGTCGTTGGAATTGACTGTGTTCGTGCTGGCGCTGCTAGCTGGCCTTCCTGAAAGCTGCTGGCGGCGATTGACCCATGTAAGGCTTGATGCCCATCGCACACATCCACCCCGTCCCTTGCTCATACCACCCGCGCCGCTCGATAAAAAAATCTTTATCCGCGTGAAACGTGCCGCTTGGTTTTTGCGTGATCTCACCAAGACAGACGGCAGGATGGTACAGATTGGGGACAATGACAATGGGCGGTTCTTCAAGCTTCATCCGGTTTACGAAAAAACGACCGCCCGCCAGGCGCGTGCCCGCTATGCGAACCTTGTCAATTGGCGGGGACTGCCGGACGATTCGATCTATTGGGATGAGAATGTGCTGGATGGCCGTGCAACCGTAGCCGCTGCGGCTACTCTTCTCGATGATCCTGAATTGAAGTTATGGGCAGGTGAAAGCTGGCTTGATTCTCTCATCATCGCCGCTCTCAGAAAAAACGGCGAGGTTCCTTCCACAGTAATAGATGCCGCGTCCGCTGTTCGCATCCGAACCAGCGACCGTCTGGACGCAAATGCGCCGGCTGCAACCGTCGAAATCACCATTCCAGGCGGCACAGTGCGCGAAGGGCTTGTTGCCATCGCCTACCCCGATTTTGGCGTTTATATTTTCCGCTCTAAAAGGCTGTTTTTCAGCATTCGCTGCGGCGCTATCGGCCAGAACGGGCGCGGCGGTCACGCGCATAACGATCAGCTGGCGATTGAACTCATGGTGGACGGCGAGGACTGGATCGCCGATCCCGGCAGTTATCTCTATACAGCCGCCAGAAAATGGCGAAATATTTACCGTTCGGCCGCCGCCCACGCCGCACCGCGCGTCGGTATACGCGAACCTGGTCGACTCGACCTTGGCGACTTCTGGCTGGGCGATGAAGCGAGAGCGCGCTGCCTCCTGTTTACCGACAGTCGCTTTATTGGTGAGCACCGGGGTTTCGGTCCTGTTGTACGGCGGGAAGTCGAGATTTTTAATGACAGAATCGTTATCCAGGATTCAGGCGCCGGAATTACCCCTGGCCAGACGTCCTTAAACGAACGTGACGCAGTGCGAAATTATTTCCACCTCGCTGTCTCCTTTTCGCCCGGTTACGGCAAAAAATATTTATGAATCTGGATATCCGTACGGCGAGAAAGCTAACCCCATTTCCAAGGTTGCCCCACCAAGGGGGTGAAGTCTTAAGCTTGCTGGAAAAAGGGTTGGGGTGCAACCTCGCCTGACAAGGCGGTCAACGAGGTCCGGTCTGGCGATCGGCCTCCAGCAAGGG
>Ga0194132_10004961_pt1 | contig 22137 bp, 24 predicted proteins | sample TA2KigOf80mmetaG_FD_148612 | JGI IMG/M metagenome (GOLD analysis project Ga0194132, IMG submission 148612) | Freshwater microbial communities from Lake Tanganyika, Tanzania - TA2015054 Kigoma Offshore 80m | ecosystem: Environmental > Aquatic > Freshwater > Lake | place: Tanzania: Lake... | reverse complement strand
GGGGCGAGGTCATGGGAGTCGAACATGTGATCAAGTGGGATCCCAAGGAACCGTGCTTTGTTATGTCAAAGGTAAGGTACTCCTCTGGCGACATTGGCATATATCAAGCTGTTTGGAACAGTCCCGGCCCTTGGGCCGTTACAGTCACCACCCAAGCCAAGCGTTGGGAAATGCGCCCCCTTGAAAAGGCTGCTTCGCAGTTATATAAATCGCGAAAAAGCGACTCGCTGCCCACGCATGAATGGGATATGAAGTTCAAGCCAGGTCTTCGCCTGCAGGCAGAAGAGACCATCAAGGCACTACGCGGCGAAGCAAACAATTTGCCAACTCTGGCTGACGGTATCGAAACCATGAAGCTGGTGTGTCGGATCTATGAAGCATAGGATGCTAGTCGCCGGTGCGGGCCAGTTGGGCTCGCGTTATCTGCATGGTCAGTCAAAGCTGAGAGAGCACACTGACATCTGAGTGTTCGACTTGTCAGACGAATCTCTGGCTCGTGCGGGACAGCGTTGAAACGAGATGCCACAGGTTGCTGCACATTCGGTCTATTACGTAGATACCCTGTCGGATCTCCCCAAGAGCATGGATTTGGCCATCGTTGCAACGACCGCGGATGTTCGCACCGAGCTGATAATGAGCACTATCGAGCATACCGATATCCGCAATTGGGTATTGGAGAAAGTCCTAGCTCAGAGTGTGCGTGAAATCGTCGAGTTGCAGAAGCTGCTGGGAGGTGAGCAGGCCAGTTGGGTGAATACGCCCATGTATTTGTGGCCTCAGTATCTAAATCTTCGCCAGATATATCAGGTCGGTGTGCCTATTGAGGCAAGCTTCGAAGGTTTTCGTGGTCTTGCCTGCAATGCAATTCACTATATTGACTTTGTCAGTCGCTGGAACGGCAAGGCGGTTACCTAGGTGGGTGCTTCCCGATTGAAGCCTGAGTGGTACGCGACCAAGCGCAACGGCTTCTATGATATTAATGGCGACATTCATGTGAGTTTTTCAGATGGATCGAAGCTCGAAATGGGGAGCGATCGCGACAATCTCGGCCAACAGTTCAAGCTCAAGGTTGGACAGGAAGAATGTAGCGTATCAGAGTCGGAGGGTAAAGCGCGAGCTGCAGATGGTCGTATTGTTGAGGGCTGAATCGAGTTTCAGAGCCAACTGACAGCGCTAATGGCGCAGGCCATTTTCGCCGGCCGACCATGCGGTCTACCGACGTTGGCACAGCCTAGGCAGCAACATACGCTGTTCCTGAACGCGTTACTCGCGCATTGGAAAGAGCACATGCCAAACAAGCTGGATTGTGTTCCAATCACCTGAATATTATGCCAAATAAAGTCCTTGTTACCGGCGCCGATGGCTTCATTGGATCGCATCTGACCGAAGCCTTGGTGCGTGAGGGCAATTCGGTACGAGCCTTCACGCTGTACAACTCCTTTAATTCCTGGGGTTGGCTGGACCACTGCGCAGGGGAGGTAAAGGGAAAGTTCGAGGTGTTCTCTGGCGACATTCGAGACCCGCATGGTGTTAAAGAAGCAATGAAAGGTTGCGACGCGGTGCTGCATCTAGCGGCGCTGGTTGCAATTCCTTTCTCTTATCATTCTCCAGACAGCTATGTCGACACCAACATCAAAGGCACATTGAATGTCTTACAGGCTGCCCGCGAGTTGGGTGTCAAGCGGGTGATTCACACCTCCACCAGCGAGGTCTATGGTACGGCGCGGTTCGTGCCGATTACCGAGGAGCACCCTTTGCAGGGGCAGTCGCCGTACTCGGCCACCAAAATTGCCGCCGACCAGTTGGCCTATTCTTTCTACGCTTCGTTTGGCCTGCCGGTGGTGATTGCAAGGCCCTTCAATACCTATGGTCCGCGCCAGTCGGCGCGTGCCGTCATTCCTACCATCATCACCCAAATCGCCAGTGGTCAGCGGCAGATCAAGCTCGGTGCAGTTTCACCCACGCGCGACTTCAATTATGTGCAAGACACCGTCTCCGGATTTATCGCCGTATTGAATTCAGATCAGGGTCTTGGCGAAGTGGTCAATTTTGGTAGCAATTTTGAGATCTCGGTCGGCGACACCGCCCAGTTGATTGCCGAAGCCATGAACGTCAAAATTGAAATCATAACTGACGAAGCACGTCTGCGCCCCGAGAATTCCGAGGTGGAGCGCCTGTGGGCCGATAACACCAAAGCCAAACAACTCTTCGGCTGGCAGCCGAGCTACTGTGGACGCGAGGGTTTTAAACGGGGCTTGGCTGAGACAGCGGAATGGTTCGCCCGAGCGGACAACCTGCGAGGTTACAAGGCAGACATCTACAATCTATGAGTAGTCAGCCCCTTCTCGCCGAGCAAGTTGTCAGCGCCATTCGTGCTGTTCTAGGGCCCGGACCGGCAATGTTGCATGAGCCTAGTTTCACGGGGAACGAGTGGCTCTACCTGAAAGAGTGCCTTGATTCCGCCTTTGTTTCATCGGTTGGTAAATTTGTTGATCGTTTCGAACTCGACTTAGCTCGCTACACTGGTGCCAAGCATGTCGTGGCTGTGGTTAATGGCACAGCCGCGTTGCATATTGCCTTAAAGCTAGCCGGAGTTCAGACCGGAGATGAGGTGTTGATCCCCGCACTCACCTTTGTTGCTACGGCGAATGCCGTGACCTATTGCGCCGCCACGCCACATTTTGTTGATAGCGAAGTGCGCACTCTGGGCGTTGATGTTGCCAAACTGCGTGATTATTTGACCAGCCACACCGAGCAATGCGCTGGTCAGTGCGTCAATCGCGATACTGGGAGGGTGATCCGCGCATTGGTTCCGATGCATACCTTTGGCCACCCGGTGGATGTGGAGGGTATGCTGGCCTTGGCAAGGGATTTTAATCTTACGCTTGTGGAAGACGCCGCTGAATCTCTGGGAAGTACATACCACGGACAGCACACGGGTACATTTGGCTTGCTGGGTACGCTCAGTTTCAATGGCAACAAAACCATTACGACCGGTGGTGGAGGCGCGATACTGACCAACGACACGGCACTCGCGAGTCATGCCAAGCACCTGACCACCACCGCCAAGTTGCCGCATGCCTGGGAATACCGTCACGACGAAATTGGCTACAACTACCGCCTGCCGAACCTGAACGCCGCTTTAGGTTGCGCCCAGCTAGAACAATTGCAAGCAATGCTCAACGCTAAAAGAGAGCTGTTCCAGCGTTATCAAACTGCCTTTGCCCAAATACAAGGCGTCACGCTAATGACCGAACCCGTTCACTGCCAAAGTAACTATTGGCTGCAAACTCTGTTGCTAGGTGTCGATCATGCAGATCAGCGCGATCAGGTGTTAGCCGCAACCAACGCGGCCACCTACATGACGCGACCCGCTTGGATTTTGATGCACGAGTTGCCCCAATTCAAAGATTGCCCACGGATGGAGCTGACGATGGCGACGTCTCTGTCGCAACGCTTGATCAACATCCCCAGCAGTTCGACCCTGGTATCTGAAGCCTCATGAGCAAGCCCGGAATAATCCTAATTGGTGCCGGTGGCCATGCGCGCTCGTGTATTGACGTTATCGAGCAGAAAGACCAATACCAAATTGTCGGATTGGTTGGCCTAGCGGAGCAAAAGCATACCCGGCAGCATGGCTATGCCGTTATCGCCTCTGACGATGCGTTAGATGAACTCGCCAAGTCATATCAATACGCCTTGATCACAATTGGACAAATGCTAACCGCCGAACATCGCCAGCGCCTTTATCAAAAGGCCGCGCAATGCGGGTTTGAAATGCCAGTGATCATTTCCCACACAGCCCATGTCTCCCGACACGCCACACTTGGCGCAGGAAGCATTGTCATGCACGGCGCCATCATCAATGCGGGTGCAAAGGTGGGCATCAACTGCATTATCAATACCCGTGCAGTGATTGAGCACGATACATGTGTGGGTGACCACTGCCACATTTCCACAGGGGCCATACTCAATGGTGATGTCAGTGTTGGTGCTGGCAGCTTTGTTGGCAGTGGTTGCGTAATTAAAGAAGGTGTGTCGATAGGTAAAGACTGTCTGGTTGGTATGGGACTATCCGTTCGACATAAGCTTGCTGATAGTACCCGTTTCATAGGTCACGATAAAACATGACCCATCAAACCCTCATCATTGCTGAAGCCGGCGTCAACCATAACGGCGACCTTGATTTAGCAAGGCAGTTGATTGATGCGGCGGCCGTCGCGGGCGCTGACTTCGTCAAGTTTCAAACCTTCAATGCTGATCGTCAGGTTACACGATCGGCTAAAAAAGCTGATTACCAAGCACAGGTAACCGATAGCACCGAATCGCAACACGAAATGCTGCGCAAACTTGAGCTCACTGAGGCGATGCATCGTGAACTCATCGCTCACTGTGCAACGCGCAATATCGGGTTTTTCTCCACGGGTTTTGATATCGAAAGCGTCGATCTATTGGTCAGCTTGGGCCAAGACCATTTCAAGATACCTTCAGGAGAAATCACCAACCTGCCTTATCTGCGCCATATTGGCCAGCTTGGTAAAGCCGTCATCCTGTCCACCGGGATGGCGACCATGGGTGAAATTGAAGCGGCTATCGAAGTGCTCGAGCAAGCAGGCACCCCACGTGCCAAGCTCACGGTAATGCATTGCACTACCGAATACCCCACGCCCATGTGCGATGTTAACCTACGTGCCATGCAGAGCATCAAGGCGGCTTTTGGCGTAGCTGCAGGCTATTCCGATCACACCTTAGGTATTGAGGTCGCTATTGCCGCCGTCGCGCTGGGGGCAACTGTCATCGAAAAGCACTTCACGCTAGACCGCAAACTACCCGGCCCGGATCATCAAGCCAGCCTTGAGCCTACTGAACTGGCTGCCATGGTGACCGCCATTCGTAATATTGAAGTGGCGCTAGGTGACGGTATCAAACGTCTGACCCCGAGCGAGGCAAAAAATAAGCCCATCGCTCGCAAATCATTGGTCGCCAGTCGAGCAATTAAAGCCGGCGAGATATTTACTGCCGAAAACCTGACCGCTAAGCGGCCAGGTAACGGTATTTCGCCGATGTGTTGGGATGAGATAATGGGTAAGAGGGCACTGCGCGATTTTGCAGCGGATGAGTTGCTTTGAGCCGACCCGCCAGCGCCGACTTTTTACAAATCCCCGATCGCACGCTCTAAGTTCATGAGAAAAGTTTGCATCATCACCGGCACTCGCGCTGAATACGGCTTGTTGCACTCGCTGATGCAGGGCATCAAGGATGACTTTGAATTAAAGCTACAAGTCATTGCTACCGGTATGCACCTGTCGCCAGAGTTTGGCCTGACCTACCAGACGATCGAGCAAGACGGATTCCAGATCGACCGTAAAATTGAAATGCTGGCCAGTTCTGACACGGCAGTCGGCATAGCGAAATCGATGGGCCTAGGCCTGATTGGTTTTGGCGATGCTCTAAATGAACTAGAGCCAGATTTGATCGTGGTGCTGGGCGACCGTTTTGAAATCCTTGCCGCCGTCACCGCCGCATTGTTCGCGCGTGTTCCGGTGCTGCATTTACATGGCGGTGAAGTGACCGAGGGCGCATTGGACGACTCCATGCGGCATGCCATTACCAAGATGGCACATGTGCATTGCGTGGCAACCGAAGAATACCGTCAGCGTGTAATCCAGCTCGGCGAGCAGCCGGATCGGGTGCATTGTGTAGGCGGTTTGGGTGTGGATGCCATCAAGCAGACCAAATTACTTGACCGTGCCGAGTTGGAAGCTTCATTAGACTTCAAGTTCAAATCGAAAAACCTTTTGATTACATTCCACCCCGCCACCTTGGAGGGTGTATCGGGGGCCAGGCAGATGAAAGAACTGCTTGCAGCACTTGAAGAGCTTCGCGACACCGGCCTCATCTTCACGTATCCCAACGCCGATGCAGGCGGACGGGAACTAATCGCCATGCTGGAGACCTTCGTTGCAACACATCCGAACGCGCGAACGTATTCTTCACTCGGCCAGCAGCGCTATCTGTCGTGTATAGCGCAGTGCGACGGCGTGGTCGGCAATTCTTCAAGCGGTTTGCTTGAGGCGCCAACGCTGAAAAAAGGCGCCATCAATATCGGCGACCGCCAACGGGGCCGTCTGCAGGCAGCCAACGTGATCAACTGCCGCGCGCAACGCGGCGAGATCGGTGTGGCACTAACTAAACTCTACTCCCCAGTTTTTCTTGCCAGTCTGACTGTCGTTACCAATCCGTATGGTGACGGTGGCGCCAGTGCCCGCGTTGTCAAGATCATTAAGGCACTCAAGCTGAATGTTCTCGTGCAGAAATCTTTTTACAACCTGACGGCCGCTGCCCGTTAAAGCGCCCGGAGCAAGTCGGTGAGCGTTTCTGAACAAATCTGGCGTACGACCGTGATGCCTCTGAATTCGAACATCAAGCAGGCGATCACCAAGCTCAACGCTAACGGACTGCAGATCGTACTTGTACTAGATGAGAACGATATCCTGCTCGGTACCGTTACTGATGGCGACATCCGTCGCGGGCTTCTTCGCGGACTGACGCTGGACGAACCGATTGAAAGCGTCATGTGCAGCAACTCCTTGGTGGTCCCACCGAAAATGAGCCGTGACTTCGTTTTGCAGCTGATGCATGCCAATCGCTTCCGCCAACTGCCCGTTGTCGATGCCAATCACAAGGTGTTAGGCCTGCATTTGTGGGATGAAATCAGTTCCCCTGCAGAGCGCCAGAATCTGGTGATCATCATGGCCGGTGGTTTAGGTACGCGCTTGCGCCCACATACCGAAACTCGCCCCAAACCCATGCTACCGGTATCTGGAAAACCAATGCTTGAGCACATCATCGAGCGTGCTAAGACAGAGGGATTTAGCCGCTTCATCATCTCCATCCAGTATCTGGGGCACATCATTGAGGACTATTTTGGGCATGGAGAAAATCTGGATGTTCGTATCGACTATGTTAAAGAGTCTACTCCTCTCGGGACCGCTGGCGCACTCAGCCTGCTGAACCCGCGCCCAGACCTGCCCTTTATCGTGACGAACGGCGATGTACTGTCCGATATCAAATACGGCGAGCTACTCGACTTCCATACGCGTCATGCTGCTGTTGCGACCATGGCGGTGCGTTCGCACGAATGGCAACATCCTTTTGGCGTGGTGCAAATCCAAGGAGTGAATATCGTCGGTTTCGAGGAGAAGCCAATTGCACGCACCCATATCAACGCCGGCATCTATGCGCTTAGCCCTGAAGCCTTGAGTGCGATGACAGCGAACAGCCACTGCGACATGCCTACACTTTTTCAACAACTTCAGACCAAAGGCAAGTGTACTGTCGCCTTTCCCATGCACGAACCCTGGCTGGACGTTGGTACCCCCACCGACCTGAACGAGCCTGATCTCACCCCTGTTTTCCGCGTCCCATAGCCGAGTCCGTCATGCTGCCTGCTTTTCCTGATCGGCGAGCCAGCGACCCTGGAACCGCATCGGGTTGACGTTGTCCAGCGCCGAATGCAGCCGTCGATGATTGTAGAAGCTGATCCAGTCGATTACCTTGTCCATTACCGCTCTGCAGGTCGCGAAACGCACGCCGTGCAGCCGCGCTACCTTCAGCGAGCCCCACAGGCTTTCAGTGGAAGCGTTGTCCCAGCAATCGCCCTTACGGCTCATCAAGGAGCGCATGCCGTAGGAACCAAGCGCCGCTTGCAACTCGGCGCTGCAGTACTGGCTCCCGCGATCCGAGTGGAAGATCACTCCGGGTTTTGGGTGGCGCCTGAACCAGGCTATTCGCAACGCATCTACCACGAGTTTTTTCTTCATTCCCATTCGCATCGACCGGCCTGCGATCTGGCGACTGAAGAAATCGATTACGGCGGCCAGATACAGCCAACCCTTGCCGGTGTCGATGCAGGTGATGTCGCTCGTCCAGACACGGAAGGGGGCATCGACCTTGAACTCCCGCCCCAGCAGGTTCGGCGCCACCGGCGAGCTGTACTTTGCATCGGTCGTCGCCATGTACTTCCGCTTCGCTCCTGCCCTAATGCCGTGCAGCGCCATGAACTTTTTCACCCGATGCTTGGCCAGCCCGCAGCCCTTTGCACAACTGTTCTTTCCAGATCCTTCGACAGCCGTACTCGCCTCGGGTCTCGGGGTGGATCGCCCGGATATGCACCAGCAGCCCATCCTTGCTCAGGGGCTTTCGCCGCTACGGGCTCGCACGCTGGCAGAAATGCTCTTGATAGCCGCTTGGATTAACCCCCCAACACCTCGCACTGCACCAACACTGGCCAGCACCACCGGTGCTGTTCGATCCAGGCGTACTTCACTCCGACTCCTTCGCTAAGTACGTCGTCCCCCTCAACCGCTCTAAGGCTTCACATTTGACCCAGTTATGCAGCGTCTAAGCAACTACCCCCAGAATCTGCCACACCGCCCCTACGCTCTGGCCCGCGCGTACCAGCTGCACAGCCTTGAGCTTGAACTTCAGCGTGTACTGCGGCCTCTTACTTCTCGACATTACCGCTCTCTTTGCTCAAAGCTTAGTCGCTCTCCAAGGGATACGTTGTTTGGGGGTAAGCTCAATCAGCAAGGGATGCTTTTTTCGTGGGCAAGCTCAGCCGACACCGAAAACGGCAGCAAAAACTGAAACACGACATGAAAAAAATTAAATACCCCAGTCCCATCGACCTGGCACCTTTTTTCAAGTTCACCGTGAATCCGTCACCCAAATATGGCCTGCCCTCTGATGTGGTGTATTGCAAAAAATGTGTCATTTCTAACCAACGTCCCAATTCCGCGGTCGAGTACAAGCACACCAAGGACTCGAAGAAGGCAACTATCCATTTCGACGAGGAAGGCATTTGTGATGCCTGCCGATTCGCCGATCGTAAGCACAACACTATCGACTGGGTGGATCGCGAGAAGCGTCTTCGCGAGCTGTGCGATATGCATCGCAAGCATGATGGATCTTATGACTGCATTGTGCCGGGCTCGGGAGGAAAGGACAGCTTCTATGCCTCGCATATCCTCAAGACCAGGTACGGCATGCATCCCCTGACCGTGACTTGGGCGCCGCATGTCTATACCGAATGGGGCTGGAAGAACTTCCAGTCTTGGATACACGCTGGTCACGACAACTACCTGATGACGCCGAACGGGCGTGTGCACCGCCTGCTGACGCGCCTGTCCACCGAACTACTGTTTCATCCATTTCAGCCTTTCATGTTCGGCCAGAAGGCGTTGGCACCCAAGATGTCGCTGCAGCTCAAAATCCCACTGGTTTTTTACGGCGAGAACGAAGCTGAGTACGGCAACCCCATCGGCGATACCGATTCCGCCATGCGCGACTGGACCTACTTCACCGCGGCCGATCAATCTCAAATCTATCTTAGTGGTGTATCAGTATCTGATCTTAAGGCCCAGTTCGGTCTGGACCAGAATGACCTGCAACCCTATCTGCCCGCCGATCCCAACCGAATCGCCGAGAACAAGGTCGAAGTCCATTACCTGGGCTACTACCTGAATTGGCATCCACAATCCTGCTACTACTACGCTGTCGAACATGGGGGTTTCCAAGCCTCGCCGGAGCGCACGCCGGGAACCTATTCCAAGTACAACAGCATTGATGACCGCATCGACGATCTGCATTACTACACCACCGGCATCAAGTTCGGCATCGGTCGTGCCACCTACGATGCTGCTCAAGAAATCCGCTCCGGGGACATCAACCGCGACGAAGGCGTGGCCTTGGTCAAGCGCTTTGACCACGAGTTCCCCGAGCGGTTTGCCGAAGAACTGTTTTCTTATCTGAGCCTGCCAGAAAAGGAGTTTTCTGAAGCCCGCAAGATGTTCGAGCACCCTATGATGGATCGCAAATACTTCAGTTTGCTGACGGATCAGTTCCGCTCCCCCCACCTCTGGTACAAGGAGGGCGACGAATGGAAGCTCCGCCAAGCGATCTGGTCAGAGAATAAGTAATTGCGTAACGTCCGTCTCATCGCTCGTCTCGACATCAAGGGGCCCAATCTCATCAAAGGGATTCACCTTGAGGGCTTGCGTATTATCGGCTCGCCAGCAGAACATGCGTTGCGATACTACAAACAGGGTGTAGATGAGTTGCTGTACATGGACAACGTCGCGAGTCTATACGGCCGCAATCACCTTGGCGACCTCTTACGTCTGGCAGCCAATAACATCTTTGTTCCAATGACAGTCGGCGGTGGTATTCGCTCTGTTGACGATGCCACACTGATTCTTCGTGCTGGCGCCGACAAGGTTGCCATCAATACCGCTGCGGTAAGCAATCCTAAACTGATCACCGACATTGCATGCCGTTTCGGCAGTCAGTGCGTAGTGCTCTCGATCGAAGCCAAGCAGATTGCGCCGCAACGCTGGGAGGTGTACACCGACAACGGCCGCGAACGTACCGGTCTCGATGTCATCGACTGGGTCAAGCACGGCACTTCCATGGGCGCAGGCGAAATCCTTCTTACCTCGGTAGACCGTGAAGGTACGCGCAAGGGATTCGACATTGATCTGGTGCGTACGGTTACTGCCGAAGTTTCCGTCCCTGTGATCGCCAGTGGTGGCATGGGGCGCGCTGAGGATTGCGTGGTGGTGGCTCGTGATGGTGACGCCGATGCAGTAGCTATGGCGGATATTCTGCATTACAAACGTGCGACGATCGGCGAGATTAGAGCCCATGCTAAAGCGGCCGGTCTAGGTGTGCGAGATTATGAGTAAGCCCAGAGTCATCGTCATAGACTGCGGTATCGGCAATTTGTTGAGCGTGCAGCGCGGCCTCGAGCACTGCGGGGCTGAGGTCGTTTTGACTTCCGAACCGGATGTGGTGCTGGTCGCTAAACGTGTGGTATTGCCGGGTGTAGGCGCTTTCGCCAATGCGATGCAAGCGCTACAGGAACGCAATCTAGTGCCGGCGATTCAGGCGCTGGCGAAGCAAGGCACACCGCTGCTCGGCATTTGCCTAGGCATGCAGCTGCTGCTTGATGAGAGCGAAGAGTTCGTCGTTACCAGGGGTCTAGGTTTGATTCCCGGTCGCGTGGTCCCGCTGGCGATGCAGGCCACCAGCGGTGCCTCTCAGAAGGTTCCGCATATCGGCTGGAGCGGACTAGTACCGGCTGAAGAGGGAGCCGATTGGCAAGGCACATTGCTGCAGGATAACGGCTCGGGCGAAGCCGCTTACTTCTTGCACTCCTTTATGGCGGTGCCGGCAGATCCTCGACATCGCCTTGCCGATTGTATCTATGGTGGTCGCCGTGTCTCGGCTGCCATTGCTCGCGACCACATTACTGGCTGCCAGTTTCATCCGGAAAAGAGTGGAGAGGTTGGCCTCAGAATTCTGAGAAGGTTCTGTGCTGATTGAGCGCCTCCTAATTGTGGGCTATGGCAGTATCGGCCAGCGTCATTTGCGCATCGCACGCACGCTATTGCCGAACGCAGATATCCGCGTGCTGCGCCACCAAAGGTGCGAATCTGTTCCTGAATATGCTGACGGCTGCATGAGCTGCTTGGATGATGCGCTGGCTTTTGTGCCGCAGGCTGCCGTCATCGCCAGCCCTTCAACTTTTCACATGCAGTCAGCACAGCCGTTGGCCGAAGCTGGCGTGCATCTTTTGGTGGAGAAACCGCTCGCTGCCTCTTTAGGAGGTGTGGCGGAGCTGCTGGCAAGCTGTAAAGCTCACGGCAATGTACTGATGACCGCCTACAATCTGCGTTTTCTGCCATCGCTGCAGGCCTATCGGGATAAGGTCCAGTCCGGCATTATTGGCAAAGTGCTCTCGGTGCGCTGCGAAATCGGCTTTTATCTACCTTCATGGCGTCCTGGGTCGGATTACCGGGAAGGGGTATCGGCTTCTAAAGCACTGGGTGGCGGCGCCCTGCTCGAGTTGAGCCACGAGATTGACTATCTACGCTGGATTTTCGGCGAGGTGGCCTGGGTGAAAGCCTCCTTGAGCAGGCAAAGCCATCTCGAGATCGATGTTGAGGATACTGCTCATCTGATTCTGGGATTCGAGGCAGATGCCAAGGGCCGAAGGCTCATCGCCAATCTGAACCTAGACCTTGTGCGCCATGACAACACACGGCAGTGTCTCGCCATTGGCGAGAATGGCAGCCTGCGCTGGAACGGTTTGACAGGTAGCGTTGAACACTTCTCGGCCGGCACCACGGCATGGGAGCAGATATTCGAGCACAGGCCGCAGCGTGACGAGAGCTACACTACCGAATGGCAACACTTCCTTGCCTGCATCCGCGACGGTGTCGCGCCACTGATCAGTGGTCAGGACGGGCTTTTGGCATTGAATATCATCGAAGCTGCGCGGCGCTCGGCGGTCGCCAATGACGCCATGCCGATAGTCTCGGAAGGGGGCCAATGAAAGCAGTTGCCTTCATTTTCGCGCGCGGCCGCTCCAAGGGTTTGCCCGGCAAGAATATACGCCCGCTGTGCGGTAAGCCCATGATCGCCTGGGCTATTGAGCAGGCGAAAGCAGTAAGGCGTATCGCGCGCGTGATCGTGTCCACGGATTCCGAAGAGATCGCCATAGTGGCGAGGCAATATGGTGCCGAAACCCCCTTCATACGGCCAACCGAGCTGGCGCGCGACGACAGTCCCGAATGGCTGGCCTGGCGACATGCGCTCAACTTCCTGCAAAGTGAAGGCGGCCTGCCGGACGCCATGGTGTCGGTGCCGGTGACCGCACCCTTGCGTGAGCCCACCGACATCGAGCGCTGTCTCGACGATTTCGCCCGCGGTGGTGCCGATATCGTGGTCACCGTTAGCGCAGCACACCGCAGTCCTTACTTCAACATGGTCAAGCGCAACGCAGACGGCACGGTGGGTCTCGTCATTCTGCCGACCGAGAACGTGTCGCGCCGCCAGGATACGCCAACCGTCTTTGATATGGCAACGGTTGCTTATGTTGCCAGTCCTGAATTCGTGTTGACCAGGAATGCCTTATTCGAAGGGCGCGTACGTGCTGTTGAAGTACCGCCGGAGCGTGCAATCGATATCGATACCCTACTGGATTTCCGGATTGCCGAATGCCTGATGAAAGGGCACCACTTTGACAACGCTTGATGCACTCATGAAGCTCAACGGACGGCGCGCACTGATTACGGGTGCCTGCGGAGGTCTGGGTCGCGTGATGGCACCAACGCTGGCCGAACTTGGTGCCGATCTGGTGCTTCTGGATCGCAACGACACATCGCTTGCCGAGCAGACAGCGGAAATCACAACGCTTTGGGGCGTAAATGTCGTCGCCCGCAATTGCGATCTCGAGTCGCAAGCAGCACGTGATTCGCTGATTGCCGAACTATTGCAGGAAGGCAATCTCGACATTCTGGTCAACAACGCAGCGTTTGTTGGCACGTCGGTTTTAAAAGGATGGGGCGTGCCATTCGCCGAGCAATCCATTGAAACCTGGCGCCGTGCGCTTGAGGTGAATCTCACGGCAGTCTTCCATCTGTGTCAGGGCCTCGCATCCCTGTTGCAGGCAAGTGGGCACGGCAGCATCATCAATATCGGCTCCATCTACGGGGAGTATGGGCCGGATTGGGGCCTCTACGAGGGTACCTCAATGAGCAATCCGGCAGCCTACGGCACATCAAAGGGAGGCCTGCTGCAGCTAACGCGCTGGCTGGCCACGACCATGGCGCCGGCAGTACGGGTCAATGCCATCTCGCCGGGCGGTATCTCGCGCGGCCAGGCGCAGGCATTCGTCGAGCGCTATGAAGCGCGGACACCGCTGGGCCGCATGGCAACGGAGGATGATTTCCGCGGAGCGGTAGCTTTTCTGGCCAGCGACATGTCCGCATATGTGACAGGACAGAATCTTTCAATTGATGGCGGTTGGGGAGTTTGGTGATGGAGGTATACATTGAGCCGGGCGCAAGCGGACACGTTCTGACAACGATCGCAATTGGCGGAAACTTCCTACAACTTTGGGACATTCAAGCGCTTCGCGGTTGGGAAGAGTACTGGCACTGGCACGATCTCGGTCTGATCGTTTCGAAGAAGAGTTGACCACTCGCGATGGCAAAGCCTGTAAGAAGGCACACTGGCAGAAGACATTGTTGGGCCAGCAGCTCGTGCTGCATGCACCCAAGGTCACGAACGTTTGCTATCTGGATACCGAAATTCTCATCAATCGAACTGCGCCGAATGTCTTCGACGGTTATCGCCCAGACTTCATCGGCCTGAATTCGCTGCGCAAGAACCTGCCTTTTCCTTACGAGGATGACCGTCGTAAAAAACTGATCCAGTTCGAGTGAGGGAAAATTCTGATTTTCTGACACTGGAAAGGATCAACAATTGCCCAAGGGAGTGCGTCTAAAGCCCAAGCAGGCTGTGGCCAAGCTGCGGCAGATCGAGGTCAAGTTATCGTAAGGCAAGGATGTGCTGGTGGCCTGCCGGGTATTCAGCCCGAATCCCGCTCGATCGCTTGCTCGCTCTCGCGGTCAGGGTGTGAGGGCAGCAACATTATTCGCTAACAAAGCCTAATAGAAAGTGCCATCAGGTATCCGTGGGGCTACGCCAATTATCCGCAAAGAATGGTTAGCGATAATAGTCACGCATTATTTGTGGTCAGAGTGAGCAATGGAGAAATCATGAAAACTGCCATTATCGGCGTTGGTCGCATGGGGCGACGCCATATTCAAACTATCCGCCAACTTGGGTTGGAGTTGGTGGGAATTCTGGATATTAGTCGAGATTCACTGAAACTGGCCCAGGATGAACAAGGATTGTCGGATGAGCTGTTGTTCACCGATGTGGATAGACTATTCTCCGAGGCTACGCCAGAGTGTCTGATTGTCGCAACCACCGCAAACTCTCATTGCTCACTGACATGTATGGCTGCAAAACACAGGACGAAATATGTCCTCGTTGAAAAGCCGATGGCGGTATCTCTGGAAGAGTGTGATCGTATGATCGAAGTTTGCAAACGACACGGCACCAAGCTGGCCGTTAATCATCAAATGCGTTTTATGCCCGAATATATTGAGCCCAAGCGGCTGATCGATACGGAAGCGTTCGGGGGACTGAAAAGCATGACGGTGGTCGCTGGAAATATAGGATTTTCCATGAATGGCACCCATTATTTCGAGGCATTTCGCTTCCTTACTGGTGAATACCCGGTCGAAGTAACGGCTTGGTTTTCGAAGGAACTTGTACTCAATCCTCGTGGTACAAGATTCCAGGACCGTGCTGGAAGCCTCCGCGCCGTAACCGCCAGCGGCAAACGGCTCTACATGGAAATCGGTGCTGATCAGGGCCATGGACTTCGCACCACTTACGCCTGTCGTACGGGAATGATCACTATAGATGAGGCTGCAAGGGAACTGTTTTCCACTGAACGGACTGAACAGAACAGGCAACTTCCTCTAACCCGCGTGGGAATGCCGGGGGTTAACCATCAGCGCAAGTTCGAGTTTCGTGGGGTTGTTGATACGACTGCTGACGTAATCACGGCACTATTGCTTGACAGGAATAGCGTGTCGGGGGAAGACGGACGATCTGCGATTGAGCTTTTAGTGGGTGCCTATCAATCGGCCGACCTCGGAGGCATGCCAGTACGATTGGATGATAAGCTTGATCGAAGCAAAAAATTCCCCTGGGCATAAGCATCGGGGCACTGGTTGCTTCCTTGTTGGTAGCGGCCCAAGTTTAAACCAGGTGGATGTCGCCCGGTTAGCGCAGATTAATACCATATCGTTCAATCGGTCTTACGTCGCCTGGGAACGATGGGGTTTTGCGCCGACGCTATATGCGTGTCTCGATCCAGCAGGGCTTCCAGGAAACGCGCTCGAAATTCGAGATTTGATTGAGGTATATCCAGGCACGCACTTCTTTTTGCATGAGAGTGCTCATTCATTCGGAATACGTCCTTCAATCCACGTTTCTCTGGTTGGCATGACTTCAGGCCACAGTTTCTCGGAAGACATTCTAGCGCTGACGGATTTTGGCAATGTTGGCGCCACGTCGATTCAGATTCTTAAACTTCTGGGCTATAAGCGGGTAGCTATGGTTGGCGTTGATGCTCGATATAATCATATCCATGACAAATTGGTTAGCGTTCAAGCGAGCGGATTCGCTCTGATAGATGAGGATCCTGACCACTTTTGTTCTGAATACGGACGAGGTAAGACGAGGCTTGCCTTCCCAGACTTGGACAAGATTCTTGGGCAATGGCCAGCCGTTGCAAAGGAATGTGAAAGAAACTCTATAGCAGTGCGTAATGCATCATCGGGAAGCGCGTTGGAATGTTTTCCAAAAACCGACTTCGATAGCGCCATTGAGTGGGTGCTTCGTGGCTGAGAATCTGTTGCGATGATGGAGGGGATTGATTTCAGGCGCTCTACCATAACGTGGCTGGGAGAACCGGGGGAAAGCTACGGACGTTTCGGGTTGGAGTCTCTTTGCACCTTCCGACACTAACCAACAGCATCGACTGTGTTCTATGGCCTCGGAACGTAGGTGGTTGCTGGCCAGGTTTACGGTACTAATCAGCTTGTGTTAAAACCACATTACCTGTTTCAGATTGTGTCTTCCCATAGCAACCATGCAATTTATAGAACATTTGATCTGACCCCTTCTGAGTGGTCCAAAATCTGTTTTAGATTTAGCCGCGAAGGAGGAATAGAATAGCGTAATCACAAGCCGGAGGAGGTTATCCGCAAGCTGCATGAAGCCGAGATCGTGCTGGCACAGGGCGGGACGGTTGCTGACACTTGCCGCCGGATCGGCGTTATGGAGCAGAGTTACCACCGTTGGCGCAAGCAATATGGCGGCCTGAAGATGGATCTGGCGCGGCGGATGGAAGAGCAGGAGATGGAGAACCCCCGGTTGCGGCGAGGGGTATCTGACTTGACGCTCGACAAGCTGATCTTGCAGGAAGCTTCCAGGGGAAACTTCTGAGCCCCGCGCGCCGAAGGCGGTTTATCGATCATATCCGGGGAACGGATCATGTCGATCGTCCGGCGTGATGCATCTTCGAAGTCGGCGACGCTCGCGAAGTTGTAGATTACGCTCGCGCCTTCGACCGCGGCAGCGACAGCCGCATCATCGATAGATGTCGCCGACGACCATCGACATCGTGGGCCCGAGTTAGTCCGACTGCCTGATGTCGAACACGGTGACCGAGTAGCCGGCGTCGTCGAGCGCGTCGGCGACGTGACTGCCGATGAACCCGGAACCACCGAAGACGACCGCCTTGCCGCTGCTCACGAAGTACCGCCTTCCATGCCGTCACGGATCTGGCTGAGATGCTCGCGAAACGTCTCAGCAAGCATGATGGAGTCGAGAGTATAGCCTACGAAGTTGAAGCCCTGCGCGATGCGAGCGACCACCTGAGACGGATCGCGCGGAACCACGTGGTAGCCCGCCGAGATGCCGGCATGTTCCGCCGCCTGGGTCACCCGCGCGACCGCGGCTTCGACGTCTGGGTCGGTGAGAGATCCTGGCTTGCCTATCGAACCGGAGAGGTCGTACGGCCCGACGAACACGCCGTCAATACCCTGCGTCGCGCAGATCGCACCGATGTCGGCGATGGCATCGATGTGCTCGATCATGACAAGCACGATGCTGTGGTCCGCCTGCCAGGCCTTGTACTCCTCGAACCCGAGCCCATACTCCTGAGCGCGCGCAAGTCCGACCCCGCGCGTGCCCGCAGAGGGATAGCGCACGGCCGAGACGACGGACGCGGCTTCCTGTGCGGTCCTCACGTTTGGGACCACGACGCCGGCCGCACCGGCATCCATGACCCGCTTGATGAGCGTCGGGCTCTGGTCCGGCATGCGGACAAGGGGAACACCGCCCGAAAGCGAGATTGTGCGGATCAGATCCGCAGCCGTGTCGATGCCGATCGCCGAGTGCTCCATGTCGACGACGATCCAGTCGAAGCCCGCATCGGCGAGCATCTCGGCAATGCCGGCGTGCCCCAGAGTGATCCACGTGCCAACGACCGGCTCGCGCGCGCGCATCTTGCGCTTGAGCGCCGACGCCACTTCGAACATCCGCGTGTTCACCACAAGACCCCTTCTCCCAGCATCTGTCGACCAGCCCCAGTAAATGTTCAATACGTGAACATAGCAGACTTGTTAGGCTTAACGAAGGCGAGCTTACAACTCATGAGTCTAGCGTGTGCTGGATTGGCCGGGGGGGCCATAGGCACCGAGGGGGGACGCGTGAAGCTGACCCTCGTGAATCCGTTGCGGTGGGAGAAGGACAACCACATCTTCCCGCCCGCCCACCTGCTCAACATCGCGCAGGCAGCTCTACACGCTGGAGCCGAGGCCTAAATCGTCGACCTGCCTTATCTGCGAGCCACCAGACCCCACGAGATTTATATCGACGACGACTCGGGATCGACCTTGCGCTGAATCGCGGGTACGACGTCCTCCTAATCGGCAGCGTCGTCTCTTCCTACTTCTATGCGGAGCGAATCGCGAAGCGCTCCAAAGAGCTGCACCCGCACAAGCCCGTCATCGTTGGCGGGTCGCTGAGCTACCCAGTCAGGGAGGTGTGGGCCGAGCACATGCCCGTCGACTTCCTATGCGAGTCAGACGGCGAGCTTGCCCGCGGGCACGTGGGCGGTGAACTCGCGGAACTCGGGGGTCTCCATGATGGGGTGCTGCACCTTGAGCACGTCGCGGTAGGCGAGCGTCATGCGCACGAGCATGTGGTCCTCGTTGCGGACGTCGAACATCGTGAACTGCGCGCGCTCCACGTCCGCTCACCGGCCACCCAGCTGTAACAACGCGGCCACGATCTCCAGATCGAGCTCGTCATCGATGTCCACAGACTCGCGCGCATCCATCTCAAACATCATAGGCGCGCGGCCCAGCCTCGCACCGGTGTCCGCGAACGAGGACCGACTAAACAGGTAGATACACGAGTTCTCTTCGAAGAGCGGCGGCAGGTCCTGCGTGTTGAGCAGCACCGCGGGATCGTGGTTGACCGCCTGTCCCGCGGCATCATAGAAGCGCTTGCGAACGGCATGAACGCTGAACAGCGAGTCGTGCGCCTGCTGGCCGAGAAACGTCCGCACCGAACAGTCGACGGTCTGCGGACGCAGCAGCGGGTTCGTCGAGTGCGTCTGCAGGAACAGCTTGCCCGGCAGCTGCGAGAGATCGTAGGCGATGACGTCGTTCATGGACACGTCCGAGCCCGCCAGTTCGGGCAAGCGGTCGATGATGATGACGTCGGGATAGTGGTCTCTGAGCGCCGCCTTTATCGCGTCGCTGTCCGTGTCGACAGCGACCGTGGCGATCGTCTCGGCGGCGAGCAGCGTGTCGATCACGTAGGTGAATAGCGGGCGACCCGCGACCGTGCGGATGTTCTTGTGCGGAACACGCACGCTGGTCGCCCTCATCGGAACGAGCGCGGTGACGCGTGGCGTCGTGTTCGCTGCATCCGACATTAGAACCACCGCCCCCACTTGGCTTCGTAGTCGGTGACCATCCTATCGAGCATCTCAAGGGCTGCGGTGCTCGCGTTTGCGCGCGCCCAGGCGTAGCGAGCGTCATACTCGCTTCTCTCGGTGACGCCGGCCTCAGGCGCTTTGAACGTATAGCGGCGATAGATCTCCTTGTCCGGCCCGGCAGCCACCATCGCGCGCGGGACTTTCTGGGCGCGCATGGCGCGGGCGGTCATGGGCGTGCGCTGGGTCCCGATGGTCTCGGCGATGCGGCCCACCCACGTCTCGGGGTCGAGCACGAACCCCTCGAACGGCACCTCGAGCACACGCGCAGCAGCCTCAGGGGTGAGCCCGGCAATCGTCTCGGCGCCACGGCGAACGATCCAGTCAAGCGAGTGGATAACCTTATCAGCAGATGACGAGGCGAGCCACAGCTCCTCCCAGCCCTTCGCGAACCACGGGAGCGCATGGCCGTCGTACTCGATCCACACGGTGAAGTCGCGGACGTCGGTTCCGTGGCGCTCGATGTAGGACGCTCCGTGTTGGAGCAGGTAGAGCGGGTGGCGCACCATTTCGATAACACGCAGCCTGTCCCCGAACGTATCGAAAGCGACGCGCAGGACCGGCATCGCATTATGAGTCAGGACCTGCAGGATCGGCCGTTCGGTGGCGATGCGCTCCATGGCCGCATCGCCGTCCTTCATCAACAGGCGGCGTAGGTATGTGAGCGCACCGGGGTTGCTGAACACCCCCGAGAGGTCCTTGGGCCGGAAGTTGGTCTCGCGCGCGATCATCGTGTTGTAGCAGGCGATATCGGCATACATCGACAGCATGGATGCCGCCGCGTCGTGATCGAGCTTGCCAAGGTCGTGCAGTGCGCACAGGTACTCGTACGTGTGCTCGAGGCGTAGCAACTCCACGCGTTCGAGAGAGCCCATCACCGGGCCGGTCATGGTCTTGCCGGTGCCCGTCAGGCCGTCGAGAAAGACGATGCGTTCGGCGATGTGCTGGTCGCGTATGATCTTCGGGCGCACGAGGCGGCTACTTGGCGATCTTGACCGCGGCCACCACGAAGTCGTGCTCCGAGGTGCCGTAGCGCGTCCGATGGCGGGTATCGAGCTCGAAGATGTCCTCGCGGTACTCCTCGACCATCGCGTCGAAATCGGGCTCGATCTCCCACGCGAGACCGAAGACCTCCTCGGCGTCACGTGCCGAGAGGTTCCACTGTTCGGAAGGTTCGAAGTAGTGCGTTTTCGGCGAGTACCTGAACGTCGCGAGGAAGACACCGCCGGGCTTGAGCGCCCGAAGCGACTCTGCCACGCACGCCTTCTGCTCCGCGGGCTCGTTGTGCTCGATCGCCGAGCACCAGTACACAATGTCGGCCGTTCCGTTGAAGAACGTGTTGCCCGTGCGAAAATCGATGCACAGGTCCATGCGCATGGCGCGCTCGTCGTACGGACAAGCTCCCCCGATGCGATCGATGCCGATCACCCCCAGGTGCAGTTCCGGCTCGAGGAACGTGTGAAGCGCTCTGTTCCCGCAGCCCACGTCGAGAATGATCGGGGTCTGCTCGGGACGCGCCATCACGTACTCGTCGATCTCGGCTAACAGCCATGCGTGGTTGAGGTGGTAGTTCCAACCCCCTCGCACGCCTGCCTCGTCGAGGCGCCGGCGATACGCGGAGTCCCTGATCGCGCACGGGGAGAGGAGTTTGAGTGAACCGGTCATTACGCCCCTTCTGTTCTGCAGTGCGCGGCTACCGAATCACTTGGTCCTCGGGCAGGTTCTCGACGCGGTGCTGGAGCTTCCACTCGCCGTTCTCCTTGACCCACAGCTGTGGCGACTTGCTCCGGTAGAAGTCGATGACCTCACAGAACTCATCCTCGATGATGCCTAGATACTAAATGAACTCGGAATATTACTTCTTTGGGAATTCGCCGAGGGATAGGAATTTATTTCCCTTCGGCGCCGCACAACGATCGCTCCTGCGGCTGGACCTAGGCTACTGAGCGGTCGCTAGTGCCACGATCGGTCAAGCACTTGAGTTTGGAACTGTCGAACAAAGAACTCTATACCAAATGCTACGCCCCTTTGGCGCGTTCAGTCAAGTTCGGCAAGAGCGAGGACAGCGAGTGCCGCTTGGGGCGGTGCTCTGACGATGTCGGGGAGGGCGTCGTAGGTGAGCGGCAGGCTCGGGGGGATTGGCCGGCGGTGACGGCCCGACGTGCTGCGGCGGCTCCCAGAGCCCGAGCCAGGTGAGGATGCGCTCGATCACGGCAGGATCCTGAGTGAGCGCAATGACGCTCATCTGCGCGCCGCACCTGGGGCATTGGAGTGGGTCGACCTCGTAGACCTTGCGGATCAACTTCGCTCAGGCCTCTTTGGCAGCCTGGCGCGCCGGGCTCGGTGCTTCGGTGTCGCGCTCCTCGATCTCGGGCCGTTCGTGTTCCGCGCCGCGGATGCGCGCGAAGCCGCGCTGCCGATCGCCGCAATCGAGAAAGCGCTCCAGTACCTTCTTCTCGACTGCGCGCGCACCCAGCCCGAGGCGCCCAGTTCCGGCAGGTGCCGGTGCACGCACTGCCACAACGGGCTTGCGCGCGGCCTGCGGGCACGATAGATCGCGGGGCGAGCGGCGTCCATGCGCAGACCAACGCTCCGCGCATCCTGGTAGATGGATTCACGGCCCTGCCCGATGACATGGC
>Ga0194132_10004960_pt1 | contig 22140 bp, 26 predicted proteins | sample TA2KigOf80mmetaG_FD_148612 | JGI IMG/M metagenome (GOLD analysis project Ga0194132, IMG submission 148612) | Freshwater microbial communities from Lake Tanganyika, Tanzania - TA2015054 Kigoma Offshore 80m | ecosystem: Environmental > Aquatic > Freshwater > Lake | place: Tanzania: Lake... | reverse complement strand
ACCAATAGCGGCTCGTGGGGCGACATAAGCCTCATTGTGCGCCGTCAAACCGGGACCGGGGAGCGGGAGAATGGCCAAATCGTGCGGTGCAACGCAGCCTGGGGCGGATAGATTTTCCTATCCGTCCGATAGGGGCAGTCAATACGTTTCCATTCGCTACACCGAACGCCTGGACCAGGCGGGCATACAGCCATCGGTGGGCAGCAAGGGCGACAGCTATGACAACGCACTGGCCGAAACCATCAACGGGCTCTACAAGGCCGAGTTGATTCACCGCCGGGGACCCTGGAAGACCAGGGAATCCGTGGAGCTAGCCACCCTGCAATGGGTGCACTGGTTCAACCACGTCCGACTGCTCACGCCGATCGGGGGCATCCCTCCGGCAGAAGCTGAGGCAAACTACTGGAGGCAACTCGCCAACAGCAACACCTCGAAAGAGGTCTCAACTTAAATCAACCAGCCTCCTTGAAACCCGGGGCGGTTCAGTTCGCCCGTGCGCAGTTCTTCGTGCTCGAGCAGCAGCACAAGAATGCGGGCAGAGTACTGGTTAAGATCGTGGGCACGGAAATGACGATTGCCAATGGCACCGATGCGTGCGTGGATCGCGTGCACGAGAAACGAGAGCCGCTGCTCCAGCGGCGCCTCGGCCGCTGGCTCAGCCACGCCCCTACGCTGTGCCTCTTGTTTCATGATCAGGCCACTTCTGGGCCGCAGTCGCGTCAGGCTGCATGATGCTGGCCAGCGAGCGGTGGAAATGCTGCACTGCGGGTTCGTTGCGACCGATCGTGAAGGCGGTGTTGCCACCCGAGCGCAGCCCTGCCTGCACCGTGGCCGCGATGGCGTAGTCTTCGTCGCGCACCGCGGTCAGCACGATGCGGCTGAACGTCTCGGTCGCAGCGCGTTCCTCGTCGGTGCGTGGTTCACGTGCTGCAAGGACGGTCTGGCGGGTCAACGTGCTTTCGGGTGTCGGTCCTGGGTAGATCTGGCTCACCAGGCAGTGGTCGCCCAGGATCCCGGAGATCGCGAGGTTCGGGAACCCGAGGTGGATGCGCCGGATATGCGTCTCGGGCTGCCACTGTTCGGGCGGCTGCGCGTCGAGCTCCGCGAGGCTGCGCCGTCCGAACACGATACGCTGGTGCGGTCCCCATGTGTCGTGCAGCGTGAGGTTGCCGATCGTGAACTTGCCGACCGTGTTGGGATGTACCGTGTTGTGGTGGTAGGACTCCTGGTAGCCCTCCCAGGTGATCTTCCAGCCGGGCCCGGGAATCTCGCGCTGCTCGTGCAGGTGCCACTGGGTCAGGCGCAGCTCAGCCAACCGGTCGGCAAACCCGCCCAGCCAGGTGTCGATGTCCATGGTCTCGCCAGGCGTCAGCAGCACCCACAGCAAGCCGGCACGTTCGTCACACTGCAAGACCGTGAGCGAGTGCGTTCGCGCTGAAACCTCGCCAAACGTCGCGGCGCCGAACAGGCCGGTCAGCTTGCCTTGCAGGTCGTACTGCCACGCGTGGTAGGGGCAGACCAGCCGGTCGACCTTTCCATGTCCCTCCGCGCAGATGCGGGCCCCACGATGCCGGCAGACGTTCAGGAAGGCGCGCGCCAGGCCGTCTTGATCACGCACCAGCAGCACGGGCACATCCATCACGTTCAGCGCACGGTAGCTGCCCGGCTTTGGCAGTTCGAGGCTCAGCGCCACCGCGAGCGGCAGGTGCTTGAACACACGGTCGACTTCGCGCCGGTAGCGTTCAGGGTCGGTGTAGGCCTCGACTGGCAGGGCCATCGTGTCCGGGGCCTGGTCGGTGGTCTTGGCGTGCAGATGGGCAAGCGCCCTGCGCGCCAGCGCCATGGCTTCAGCATCCTGCGTCATGGTTCAGCCTCCGGGCGTCAGGGCTTGCCGCGATGTTCGCGCTCGAACGCCTGCCAGCCGGGTGACGACTCGGGCAGGTCGCCGGGGTTGTTCAGACCGCTGGTCGTGACTCGGATCGGGCCACGCAGGATCTGCGCGTAGTCCTTGACCGCCGTGTAGTACAGGAACTTGAGAACACGCTTCCTGAAGACCCAGCGTCCGTCGAGTCGAACGTATTCGTCCTCGTAGCGCATCGCGGCCACCGAACCCTGGTCTCCGGGACAGGTCTCGGCGTGGCTCAGCACCACGCCGCTGGCGCGCGAGGAGTCGTTTGCGTCGAAGTGCACGAAGTGGTCGTGGGTCCAGTGCATGCCGGGCCCGCGAATCTTGAACAACTTGATGTAGTTCTGAACAATGGCGTCGCGGCCCTTGGCCGACAGCAGCTTGCTGGGCGAGTCCAGCTCGGCGTCGGGCGCGAACAGCGAGGTCAGTCGCCGCATGTCGTGCTCGTCGCACGCGATGGCGTAGGCGCTGCACAGCTCGGAGATCTCGGCGCGAGCCTCGAGTTGCTCAACGCGGCGGATGAGGGATTGCAGATCGTTCATGTTGGCTTGCGTGGTTGAGGGAGAGTCTCAAAGATCTTCGATGCTCGGCCGCCCGGCGCTGGGTGTCGTGGTGCCCAGCAGCGCGAAATCGCGTGTCAGCTGGTGACCCATCGTGGGCATTCGCCAGTCGGACAGAGGTCTGCGTGCCGCGGGTTCAGAAAGGTCCATCTCGCAACCGTCGACAAACACCTGTCTCACCCGCCCTGGCTCCCCGAGCAGCCGCAAATCCAGCGATGGGTCGCCATCGACGACGATCAGGTCCGCCTTCATGCCGGCGGCAACCAGGCCGGTCTGGCCGCTCATCTTGAGCGCGAACGCGTTGTCTGAGGTCGCGCAGCGGATGGCCTGCAGCGGGCTCATGCCGAGGTAGCGGGTGAAGACCTCCATCTCGCGGTAGTGCCAGTGGCCATAGGGCACCATGGAGAACCCCGACTCGCTGCCGCAAAGCAGCGGCACGCCGTTTTCGTGCAGCGCATGCAGCGGGGCGACCGAGTCCGTGATCTCGCGTTCAAACAGGCGCGCGAACGCCGGGTCGACGCCCAGCCGATGTCCGAAGTCGGCCATGTTGGCCTGGAACGTGAACGCCGGACAGACCGGAATGCGCCTGGCGATCACCGCCTCCAGGGCCGCGTCGTCCATGCCGGTCCCGTGGAAGATCAGGTCGACGCCCGCGCGCGCGGCGCGCAGGTTCGACAGGGCGCCACGGCAATGTCCCATCACGGGCACGCCGAGGTCATGTGCGGCGGCGCAAAGGGTGTCGAGTTCCTCCTGTGTCCAGTTGCACAGTTCGCCCTTGTGCGCGTAGCGCGGCGCGATGCCAGACACATGCACCTTGATCCAGTCGGCGCCCACCTTGACCTGGCGGCGGACCTCGTTCACGATTTCGTCCTTGCTGGCGACCACCTTGAGGTAGCCGGTGACGCCGCTGTCGGCGATCAGCCGGCCGGCGGTGCCGCCCAGCGCCGGGATCAAGGCGTAGCAGCCGCAGGCGATGCGCGGACCCTGGGCCACGCCCGCCTCGATGGCATCGCGCACGTCGACCATGTTCTCGAACACCGAATCTGGATCGAGGATGCCGGTGACGCCGGCGCGCAGCAGCTTGCGCGCGTTGTAGACAGCCACCAGCGCCGACATGGCGTTGCGCCGCAGGTGAAAGACCTCGGGGTTGGATGCCGCATCGTCGAAGGACAGATGCACGTGCGCGTCGATCAGCCCCGGCATCAAGGTGCGCCCGGCCAGCTCGATGCGCCGCGCCGAGGGCAGATGCCGCGCGCGCGCGCCGGCCTCGTCGCCGACTGCCGTGATGCGGTCGCCCTCAATCAGCACCGCCCCGGGCGTCGGCGCGGCGCCAGAACCGTCGATGACGATGGCGTTCTCGAACAGTGTGGCGGTGCTCATGCGCGATCTCTGCTTTAGTGCGTGCTTGCGCGCAGCAGCCGGCGCGCGTTGTCGGCAAGGTCCGCGGCGACGGCGGCCCCTGTGCCCGGAGCGGGCGCGTCGGGCGCGTCCCAGCCGGCGAAGTTGGTGCCGTACACCAAGTGCTCGCGCCCGACCGCGGCGGCGAGAAGATCGAGCACCTGCGGATGGTCGACGTGCACGTCGAACCACAGGCGGCGCAACCGCTCCTCGAATGCGCCCGGCGGACGCAGCTCGGCTGGCGACCACGGCCGCTTGCGCGCACCCTTGGCCATGCGGCCCATCAGCAGCGCGGTGGCGCCGCCGCCGTGGCTGAACAGCAGGTCCAGCCCCGGGTGCCGATCGAGCACGCCGCCGTAGATCAGCGTGGCAACGGCGGCCGTCTCCTGCGCCGCGAAGCCCGAGATGATGTCCAGGTCGAAACGCTTGAGCGCCGGGTCGCCCGGCGGCCCATCGATGCCGGCCGGGCCGGGGTGGATGGACAGCGGCACGTTCAGGCGCACCGCCTCCTCGTACAGCGGATTGAGCTCGGCCGCGTCCAGCGCCAGCGGCGCGTCGGTGCCGAAGGCAGCGCCCACCAGGCCCAGCTCGGTGACGGCGCGGCGAAGTTCCAGCGCCGCCGCGCGCGGCGCCTGCAGCGGCACGGCGGCGAAGGCGGCGAGCCTATCCGGATGGCGGGCGACGATGGCCGCGACGGCATCGTTGTGCACGCGGCAGAAGCGAACCGCTTCGGCCTCGGGGATGAAATGGAAATAAGTCAGCGGGTTGGGCGACAGCACCTGGAAGTCGATGCCGTGCTGCTGCATGCGCTGCAGCCGCACCTGGACATCCATGAACGGGCTGCCGACATAGCGTACACCGTCGAGCCGGTAATGGGGGCCGACCTGGAAGAAGGGTGTGCCGTCGGTGTGCTGACCGAGGATGGGGCCGAAGGAGCCGGCGGCACCCATGGTCTCTTGCAGCACCACGTGGGCGTGCAGGTCGATGACGCGGGCGAGGGCGAGGGCGTTGCGATCCATGAGGCGGGGCAAAAAAGAGCGTGGGCGGCGGATTCCGGTTAAATTAGACCCGAATCGATTGAATCGATTTCGTTGAATGTAGCCTTGCGGCGCCCCCGCGTCAACGCGGCAGGCCTGCGTGGGCGAGGGTCCAACCCGGAAATCGGAGGCAGCATGGACAGGATCGCATGGGTGACCGGCGGCGGTGGCGACATCGGTGGCGCCATCGGGGCGCACGCCGCACAGGCGGGTTATCGCGTCTGCCTCGTGGACCGCGACGGCGAGCGTGCCCGGGCCCGCGCCGCCGACTTGCCGGGCGCGATCGGGCTGAGCTGCGACGTGGCCGACGAGGCGGCGGTTGACCAGGCGCTGGCGCAATCGATCGCGCAGCTTGGCGCGGCGCCGTCGCTGGTCGTCAACTGCGCCGGCACGGCGCGCTTCGCACCGCTGATCGAGCAGAGCGTGGCCGACTTCCGCCAAGTGCTTGAGGTGAACCTGGTCGCGGCCTTCGTTGTCGGGCGGGCGGCGGCGCGGCACATGGTTCGCGCCGGCCAAGGCTGCATCGTCAACATCACTTCGATCAACGGCGTCACGCCAGCACCGGGCAGCGGTGCCTACCCGGCCTCGAAATCGGGTCTCGCGCGGCTGACCGAGCTGATGGCGGTCGAGTGGGGGCCGCTCGGCCTGCGCGTGAACGCGGTGGCACCGGGCTTCATCGACGCAGGGCTCTCAGCGCCCTTCTTCGCCGACCCGGTGGTGCGTACGCTGCGCAGTGGCGCCGTGCCTTCGCGCCGGCTGGGCACCGCCAACGACATCGCCGCCACCGTGATGTTCCTGGCCTCTGACGCCGCAAGCTACATCAACGGGCAGGAGCTGGTCGTCGACGGCGGTGCGACGCGCGCGCTGCTGGCCCTGCTGCCGCGCACGGCGCCGGCCAGGTAGGGCGCGGACGCGATGGCCACCGAGCAGGCGCTGCGCTTCAAGGAGGGCCCCTTGCACGCTGCGGGTCCGCTTCGCAACCTGCTGATCGCGGGCGGCGTCGGTCACCCTGCCGAGACCGTCGCCAAGGCCTTGGACGAATCGCTGGCTCCGCTGGGCATCGTGACCGAACTCGAAGAGGACGTGCTGCGCGGCTGCGAGCGCCTGGCCACGGGCGGCTACGCGCTGCTCACGGTCGCGGCCTTGCGTTGGCGCATGCAGGGCCCGCGCTACGCAGCCGACCGGGCTCGCTGGGCGTTCAGCCTGCCCAAGTCTGCGCGCGAGGCGATCCGCGCCTATCTGCGCGGCGGTGGCGCGCTGCTGGCCCTGCACACCGCGGCCATCTGCTTCGACGACTGGCCCGAGTGGGGTGAGATCGTCGGCGCGCGCTGGATCTGGGGGCAGTCGGGCCATCCGCCCTACGGCCGGGCCGAGGTGCGCTTCGCGCCGGATGAAGGCGCCAACCTGGTTGCTGACCTGTCCGATTTCGAGTGCCGTGACGAGGTCTATCAGCGCCTCTGGCTGGCCGAGGATGTGCGGCCGCTGGCGCATGCGCGCAGCGCGGACGCCGAGGACCCGGCCTGGCGCGCCTGGGCGCCAGTGCTATGGACGCGCGAGTGGCGGGGTGCCCGTGTGGTCTACGACGCGCTAGGCCACGACGCCGATTCGCTCGATCACCCCGTGCATCGGCAATTGCTCGCACGCGCGGCGCTGCATGCGCTGGGTCGCGAGGTGTCACCGGCCAACTGAACGACACCACAGCGTCATCGCAGCAAGGAGACAAGCATGCGCAAGGTCGAAGGCATGTCGGTTTTGATCACCGGCGGAGGCTCGGGCATCGGCGAGGCCTGCGCCCGGCTGTTCGCGCGCTACGGCGCGCGCGTCACCATCAGCGGGCGGCGCGCCGACAAGCTGGCGGCGGTCGCGGCGGCGATCGGGCCTGCGTGCAAGGCAGTGTCGGGAGATGTCACATCCGACGTCGACCGTCGCGCCTTGATTGACGCGAGCGTCGCGCACGGCGGCGGCTTGGACCTGCTGGTGAACAACGCCGCCAACATGTACCGCCAGCCGGTGGATGGCTACACTGAGAAGGTGCTGCGCGAGGCCTTCGACACCAACGTCATCGCGCCCATGATGCTGTCTTCGCTGGCCGTGCCGCACCTGGAGCAGCGCCAGGGCGCAATCATCTTCCTGGGGTCCATCCACAACCGACGCGCCTACCCCGGCGCCTCGCCCTACGCGACGACCAAGGCCGCTGTCGAAGGCCTGGCGCGCGTGATGGCGGCTGAGCTGGGGCGGCGGCAGATCCGCGTCAACTGCGTGCTGCCCGGCGCGGTGAGCACCGAGATCAACCTGCGCGCCGGATTGATGACGGCCGAGCAGGCCGTGGAGCGCTATGCCGCGATCGCCCCCGAGCACGCGCTGGGCCGCATCGGCACCAGCGAGGAGGTGGCCGAATCCATCGTCTACCTGGCCTGCGCCGAGTGGGTGACTGGCGTCGGCCTGGAGGTGGACGGCGGGCTGGGGCTGGGTGTGTCCAAGTTCTGAACGACGAAGGAGCCTGCGCATGAACCCCACCTCCGACATGCCAACCGGGCCCGGGGCACTGACCCCGGGGCTCGCCTACATCCAGGTTGCCTACGTCGTGGACAACCTCGACCGCGCGATCGAGCGTTGGCATCGTCTGTGGGGCACTGGGCCTTACATCGTGCGCCGGCATATCCCGATGGAGCACGTCTGGTATCGCGGCACGCCGACCACGCTCGACATCTCGGCCGCGTTCGTCCAATCGGGGCAGATGCAGATCGAGTTCATCGAGCAGCACGACGCCACGCCTTCGGCCTTCCGCGACATGTACGCGCGCGGCCAGCAGGGCTTGCACCATGTCGCCATCCTGCCCACGGATGCGCGCGCCACCGTCGACCGTTTCGTCGCCCAGGGCTACCCGATCACCACCGAATTGCGCACCCGCGCCGGCCGCGGCGCCTGGTTTCTGGACACGCGCGCGTTGCTCGGACACATGATCGAGGTCTATCCCGACAGCCCGGGCATCCGCGCGCTGTACCGACGTGTGGCCGAGGAGGCCACGCGTTGGGATGGTCGCACCATGATGATCGAACTCGACGGCGCGAGTTGAATGACCGTTTCCGACGCGCGCGTTGTGCGGCGCCACCTTGACGCGGTGCTTGCGCTCGACACCCAGGCCATGGTCGCCGACTACGCCCCCGACGCCGTGCTCGCGCGCCCCGACCGTGTCTGGTGCGGGCCGGATGCGATCCGCGCCTACTTCACCACGGTGCCCGAGCGCCTGGGCGGTGGTCGGGTCGAGTTCACTGCTGTCGATGAGGCCCAGCTCGAAGTCCGCTGGCGGATCGTCGGCGGGCCCGGCGATGGCACTTGTGGCCGCGATCGCTACGTGGTGCGCGATGGCTTGATCTCGCGTCAAACTGTCGTGATCGCGAGCGATGCCGATTTCTGAGCTTGCCGTGCACGGTGGCGTGTTTGGCGCTGCGCTCGGGATCAGGTCGCCGGGGCATTCGGCTCCGCGGCTGTCCCCCGCCCTTCGGGCTCCTCCTTGATGCCGCTACGCCGAACGCCCCACCGCCCTGATCATGGACGTGATGGTGGTTGAGTCACGGCTGCGGCATCCACCGGACGCAGCAACAAGGGCGTGCCTCAGACCTTTCGCTCACCCTTCCAGTACCGCTCCCGCAACGCCCGCTTGTCGATCTTGCCGATGGTGTTGCGGGGCAGGGTGTCGACGACCTCGACACGCTCGGGCTGCTTGATCGAACTGAGCGTGGACGCGCGGCAGTGCTGGAGCAACTCATCCGGCGTCGTGACCTGTCCGGGGTGCAGCGTCACCACCGCAAGCACCGCCTCGCCCCACTTGGCGTCTGGCACACCGACCACGGCTGCGTCGAGCACGGCGGGGTGCTGGTGCAGCACGCGCTCGACCTCACTGGGGGCCAGGTTGTAGCCGCCGCGAATGATCAGGTCCTTGATGCGGTCGACGACGTAGAAGTAGCCCTGCTCGTCCACGCGCCCCACGTCGCCCGAATGCAGCCAGCCGCCGATCAGCGCCTTGGCTGTGCGATCGGGCTCGCGGAAGTAGCCGCGCATGGTGTGCGGACCACCGAAGATGATCTCACCTGTCTCGCCCAGCGCCACGTCGCGCCGCTGCGCGTCCACCACACGTACCGTGGTCGCGAACGACGGTCGTCCGCTCGAGGCCAGCAGCTGCGGCATGTCGGTGAGCGCTCGAACATGGTCCTGCTTGCGCAGCAGCGTGCCGATGGAGGCGATTTCTGCCATGCCGTAAAGCTGGATGAAGATCGGCCCGTAGCGCTCGATCAGCACGCGCAGCCGCTCGGCCGGGATTGGCGACGAGCCATAACCCAGCGTCGTGAGCGAGGCCAGTCGGCGGGGAAAGTCGCCCGGGTCCTGCTCGAGCAGCGTTGCCAGTTGCGTCGGCACGAGAAAGGTGTGCGTCACCCGATGCCGCTGCACCGTATCGCACAGCGCGAAACTGTTAAAGCCACGGCTTTCGGCAAAACCGATGGCGGCGCCTGCCATCAGCGCTGGCACCATGGTGATGTTGACGCAGGAGTTGTGCGGAATCTGGATCAGGTAGCGCGAGTCGGTGTTGATCTCGTACTCCAGGCAGGCCACGCTGCCGTGCTGCAGCGCCGCGGCGTGGTCGAACAGGATGCCCTTGGGCAGGCCTGTGGTGCCGCTGGTGTAGACGATGGCAAACGGGTTGGCCGGGAACACCTCGAACGCGCAGTCGGGCAGCATGGCCGGCGCGGCGGCCAGCGCAGCCTCGTAGCTGTCAGCGCGCTCGAGCACCAGCACCGGGATGCTACGGCGTTGCGCCAGCGCCTGCGCGAGACCCTCGAACTCTGGCTCGGTGATCAGAAGCCGGGGCTGCGCGTTGTCGAACACCGACTGGAGCTCTGGCTCGGTCATGCGGAAGTTGAGCCCGACGTAGACCGCGCCAGCCTTGGCGCAGCCGGCGAGCACCTCCACCACCTCCATCCGGTTGTGCACCAGCAGTGCGACGCGCTCGCCCGCCCCGACATCGAAGTGACCGCGAAGCGCGTGTGCGAGGCGGTTGCTGCGCTCGTCCAGGGCGCGGTAGTCCATGGTGCGCGGGCCGTCGAACAGCGCCAGGCTGTTCGGTGCACGGGCGGCGATGCGGGCGACGGCAAGACCGATGTTCATGATGTGCGGTGACAGAATCGAAAGACGGGTCCCAGCGTAACGCAAGCCGTTCAACACTGGTACAGTCCCGAGCCGATTCTCCCAGCAACACAAGGAGCACCATGACCCACCACCCCTACCCCGAACACGCAGCGCTCAAGCTCGACCGCCCGGCCGAGCGCGTGCTGCGCATTACGATGGCGCGCGGGAAGATGAACGCGATGGACTTCGAGTTCCATCATGCGATGACGACCATCTGGCAGCACATCGAGGACGACCCGAGCGTGAGCGCGGTCATCCTTACCGGCGAGGGCCGCGCCTTTTCGGCCGGCGGCGACTTTGAGTTGGAGCAGAAGCTCGTCAACGAGTTCGAGTGGCGCGCACGCATGTGGAAGGACGGCCGCAACCTGGTCAAGAACATGCTGCATTTCTCGAAGCCGCTGGTATCGGCCATCAACGGTGCGGCGGCCGGCGGCGGACTGGCCGCTGCGATGCTGTCGGACATCACCATCGCAGCGCGTTCGGCCAAGATCGTCGACGGCCACGTGCGGCTGGGGGTGGCGGCTGGCGACCATGCGGCCATCATCTGGCCGCTGCTGTGCGGCATGGCCAAGGCCAAGTACTACCTGATGTCCGGCGAGCATCTCTACGCCGAGGAAGCCGAACGCATCGGCCTGATCTCGATGTGCGTGGAGGACGACAAGCTTCAGGAGACGGCGCTCAAGGTGGCGGTGAACCTCACCAAGGCCTCGCCCTCGGCGCTGCGCTGGACCAAGCTGTCGATGAACAACTGGCTCAACATGGCCTGGCCGATCTTCGAGAACTCGCTTGCGCTGGAGATCCTGGGATTCTCCGGTCCTGACGTCGTCGAAGGCCTGAAATCCTACGAAGAGAAGCGCCAGCCCGAGTTCAACCAGAACTGCCCGGTGTGACATGAACAAGAACGACATTCCCCAACTGCTCGACTTCCGCGGCAAGAAGGTGCTGGTCGTTGGAGGCTCCAGCGGCATCGGCAACGGCATCGCGCAGGGGTTCAGGCGCCAGGGAGCCGAGGTGCATGTCTGGGGCACGCGCGCGTCAGCCGCCGAGTACCAGGGCGTGGAGGGCTCCCAACTCGACGGATTGCACTACAGGCAGGTCGACGTGGCGGACTTTGCGGCCGTCGCTGCCGCAGACGGCCCGGGACAGCTCGATGTGCTGGTGCTGTGCCAGGGCACGGTGGCCTACGGGCGCAAGGAGTTTCAGGCCGAGACCTTCCGGCGCATCGTCGATGTCAACCTCACCAGCCTGATGGCCTGCGCGGAGCGCTTCCGCGAGGCATTGCAGCGCAGCGGCGGCGCGGTGATCACGATCTCGTCAGTCGGCGGCTGGCGCGCCACCATCGGTAACCCGGCCTATGCTGCGTCCAAGGCGGGTGCGATCCACCTGACCGCAACGCTGGGCAAGGCCTGGGCGCCACTGGGCATACGCGTGAACGGCGTGGCGCCGGGCCTGGTCGACACCAAGCTCACCAAGATCACGATGAACAACCCCGAGCGCCGCAAGGAACGGATTGACGGCATCCCCGCCGCGCGCCTGGGCACGCCCGAGGACATGGCCGGTGCCTGCCTGTTCCTCGCCTCGCCGCTGGCTGCCTATGTCTACGGACAGACGATCGCGGTGGATGGGGGGCGGATGCTGTGAGTGCGGAAGGCACCAAGGCCGACCGGCTGCTGCGCTGGGAACAATGGCTGGCACGGCATGAGGAACCTGCGCTCAACCGTGACCAACCGTTGATTGATCCTCACCACCACCTGTGGGACCGTGGCGGGCACACCTATCTGGCACCACAGTTCCGTGCCGACCACGGTGGCCACGATGTGCAGGCGACGGTCTACGTCGAATGCCTGGCCGCCTACGACACGCAGGCGCCCGAACATCTGCAAAGCGTCGGCGAGACGCTGGCCGCGCGCACGCAGCTTGACCTCGCGGCTGATGCGAACTGCGCGGTGTGCGCCGGCATCGTCGGTCGCGTCGACCTGACGCTGGACCGGGCGCGACTTGCACAGGCGCTGGAAGCACATGCACAGGCCGGACGGGGCGCCTTCTGGGGCGTGCGCTACCTCACCGCGTGGGATGCGTCCGTCGAGTCACGCCACTACATCACGCGCCCCGGCATGCTGCTTGACCCTGCCGTGCAGAGCGGCGCCGCCATGCTGGCCGAGCGCGGCATGAGTCTGGACCTTTACGTCCACCACCCTCAGTTGGGTGAGGTCGGTGCCCTGGCGCGGGCCGTACCCGCGCTGCCGATCATCCTGGACCACTGCGGCGGGCCGCTCGGCACTGTGACGCTGAACAGCGAGGGCACCCCTGAACGCACTGACCGATGGCGCGAGTGGGTCGACGCGCTCGCGTCGCTGGGCGCGTTGCCCAATGTCCACCTCAAGTTCGGCGGCCTGGCGATGCCGGTGGTCGGCTTCGCCCTGCGCGAGCGCGCACAGCCACCGTCGTCCGATGAACTGGCGCGGCTGTGGCAACCCTACTTCGAGGAATGCCTCGCGGTGTTTGGTCCCGAGCGCTGCATGTTTGAGAGCAACTTTCCCGTCGACCGGACCGGCTGCTCGTACGTTGTGCTTTGGAACGCTTTCAAGAAACTGGCAGCCGGGTGCCGGGCGGTGGATCTCGCGGCCCTGCTGCGCGGGACGGCGCAGCGCGTGTACCGGCTTTAGGCATCGGGCAGGCGGGCTTCAGCCCGGACGCCGCAACAGCAGCAGGGCGGCCTCTGCCGCCAGCATCCCAATTCGCACCCCGCAGCCCAGCGCCAGATCGTTGGCCGCGCTGATCACGCCGTCTTCGTAGGTGCTCATGCCGTCGCCCATGCGGGCGCGCGAAGCGTCCACCGTGGCGCCGGCAACGCCCTCGCCGTTGGTGATCGCCAGGCCGGCCATGCCAGAGTTGTCGCGGCCGCGACCGCCGTCAGAACAGATGAAGCCGAACGGCCGCACCTTCAGGATGTGGCGCGCGCCGCTGCGGCCGGTGTGGCCGGCGGTCACCAGCACGTTGCGGCGGTCGGCCTCGGTGCCGAACACGATGGAGTCGGTGACGATGATCTGCCTGCCGTCTGAATCCTCGTGCATCACGCGTCGATTTGTCACCTGGTAGGCGCTGGGCTGCCCGGGGTCGTGCTCGAGCATCAGGCGCGCGGCTTCGTGCGCCGGCATACCGGCGCGCACGCCACAGTCAGCGGCAGGGCGGTTGAGGTAGCTGATGCGACCGTGGTGGTAGACATCGACGCCGTCGCCGAGGATCACGCTCATCACGTCTACCGCCGCGGCTGGAATGTTCAGTGCCTCGAAATACCATAGGCCGGCCATGTTGGCGCCCTGGGGGCCGACCCCGCCGTCGAAGCCGATGGCAGCGCGCGGCAGGTGGTCGTGAAGCAGCCGTGCCGGCAGCACGCCGATGTAGGAGGCGGTCACCAGCACATCGCGCCCTCGGTTGTGTGGCAGCACGTCGGCTGCGCTGTCCAGCGCCATGATCGCGCCGCGCTCGCTGCGATGCATCTCGGTCTGCAGGTCGGTCATGCCGGCGGCAAATTCAGGCCTTGCGTCGCACCAGCAGCGAGGCGGCCTGCGCCGCTGGCATGCCCACGCGAACGCCGGCCGCCCGCGCCAGCGCGTTGACTGCGCTGATGACGCCATCGCGGTAGCTGCTCATGCCGTCTCCCATGCGCGCGCGCCGCGCGTCCACGGTCGCACCGGCGAGTCCCTCGGCCTCGACCATCCTCAGCCCGGCCACGCCGGCATCCTCGCGTCCCTTGCCGCCGTCGGAACAGATGAAGCCGAACGGCCGTACGCGCAGCAGGTAGGGTACGGCACTGCGCCCGGTGTGACCGGCTGTGACCAGCACGTTGCGCGCGTCCTCCGCCAGGCCGAAGGCGATCGAGTCAGTGCAGACGACGCACCGCCCGTCCGGGCCCTGTTCAACCACCTGCCGATTGGCGACGTTGGCCGCTGCGGGTGCCGCGCCCGGCTCGGCCGCGAGCATGCGCCGCGCCGCTTCCCGCACAGGCATGCCGACACGCACGCCGCAGTCCAGGGCCGGCTGATTGGCATGGCTGATCACGCCGTTCGCATGCAGATCGACGCCGTCTCCGAGCTTCACCGTCATCACATCGGCGACGGCGGCCGGGATTTGCAAGGCTTCCAGGTACCAGAGACCGGCGATCGAAGCGCCTGCCGGCCCGACGCCACAGTCCACGCCGATCGCCCCACGCGGGCGCTGCTCGGCGATGAAGCGCGCCGGCAACACACCGCAGTATGAGGCGTTCACCACCACGTCGCGGCCGCGGTTGCCGGGCCCGACCTCGTAGGCCGAGTCCATGGCCATCACGCACCCGCGGGCCTCGGAATGCAGCTCGGTCTGCGCGCCCATGTCGTTGGCTCCCCTAGGCTTGCGGCGGCGATACGACAGTGGCACCCATCTGCACCTCGCCGCCGTCAGGCACGATGGTCTTGCCGGTGATGAAGGCTGCGTCGTCCGAGAACAGGAAGCACACCGGACCTGCGATATCGTCGGGTTCGCCCGTGCGCTTGAGCATGTTCAGCGCTGCCGCCTGCGCCGCACCCTTGGCCAGGTCGCCGCCGGCGCGCTGCGTCCATAGAGGCACCGTCATGCCGGTGCGGATGCGCCCGGGGGCGACGACGTTGACGCGCACATGGGGCGCCGCCTCCAGCGCGAGTTGCTGGGTGAAGCCGATGATGCCGGCCTTGGCCGCACCGTAGACCGCGTTGTTGGGTTGCGCGGTGATGGCGGCGATCGAGGCCACGTTGACGATGGAGCCGCCACCCTGCGCACGCATCAGCGGAAGCACGTTCTTCACCACCAGGAAGGTGCCCCCCAGGTGCACCGCCATCATGCGGTTCCAGCGTTCGAGCGTCCATTTCTCGATCGGATCGAAGTCGGCGTGTCCCGCCGCGCAGAAGGCGCTGTCGATACGGCCAAAATGGCGGTGCACTTGCGCCACCGCATCGCGCATTCCGTCCTCGCTGGCGACATCCACTTCGATCCCGATGGCGCCGGGAAGGTCGGCCGCCACGGCACGCGCCGCCTCGCCACGCATGTCCAGCAGCGCCACGCATCCGCCGTCGCGCGTGAAGCGCCGCGCCACCGCCGCCGCCAGCCCCGAGCCGCCGCCCGTGGCCAGAAGTACCTTGCCGTCAAATCGTCCGCTCATGATGTCTCCTCAGCCCTTCTTGATGCCGTGCGCCTGTTTCGCCGGGTTAGCGTGATGGGTAGGCAGCCCAGAACGCACGCAGAGCCTGCTCAGTCTCGCGCGCCGCATGCTCCGGGAACCAGTGACCGCCAGGCACGGTACCTGTTCGAAGAATGGTGCAGCGCTCGCGCCAGGTGGCCTCGATGTCCATCAGCTGGCACATCAGGCCATCCGCTCCCCAGAGCGCAAACACAGGGCAGGCGAGCCTAGTATTCAGGTCAGCTTCGTCGTGCGTGAGGTCGATGCTGCGACCCGCTCGGTAGTCGCAGCAGGAGGCGTGGATCATCTCGGGCTGGCGCCAGCAGCGCCGGTACTCGGCCAGCATGGCCGGGTCGAAGTGCTCCAGCCCCTTGCCACCGACGCTCACCAGGCAGTTCTCGAAATAGTAGTCCGGATCGGCGCCGATCAGTCGCTCGGGGAAGGGCGTCGGCAGCGGCAGGAAGTACCACTGCCAGTAGGTCGAGGCAATGCGCCGGTCGACCTGGTTGTACAGGGCCCAGGTTGGCACCAGGTCGAGCACGGCGAGCGAGCGCACCTGGCCTGGCCAATCCAGCGCCATGCGGTGCGCGACGCGCCCGCCGCGGTCGTGGCCGACCACGTCGAAGCGCTCGTGTCCCAGCGCACGCATCACGGCCACCTGGTCGGCTGCCATGGCGCGGAATGAGTAGTTGGAGTGGTCGGGCAATCCAGCCGGCTTGGATGAGTCTCCGTAGCCGCGCAGGTCAGCGCAGACGACGGTGCGATCCGTGGCCAGCATGGGCGCCAGCCGCGCCCACTCCGCCAGGTTCTGCGGGTAGCCATGCAGCAGAAGCACCGGATCACCGTGGCCGCCGTGCACACAATGGATGCGCACGTCCCCGGTGTTGATATCGCACCGCTCGAAGTCTTCAAACATTCTTGGGTCCTTCGCTCAGAGGATTGCCGCTCAGGCGAGGGTGCTGCGGAACATCAGGCGCCGGTTCTGCGACGCGTCCAGATGCGCGAAATCGTAATCCAGTGGAGCGAAATGCTGGGTGCAGCGGTTGTCCCACATGATCAGGTCCCCCGGCCGCCAGCGGTGCCGGTATTGGTATGCCGGCCGGGTCGCCAATGTGAACAGGTAGTCCAGCAGTGGTGCGCTCTCGGCGACAGTACAGCCCTCGAAGCGATCGGTCATCTGCTCGTTGACGAACAGCGCTGTGCGCCCTGTGTCGGCATGCCGGCGCAGCACCGGGTGCCAGGTGCCACCCTGGCGTTCGAGTTCGCCTTCCTCGATCGAGCTGAAGGGCAGGCGTCCCCGTTGCGCAAGCGTGCGCGTGCTGAACAGCGTGTTGAAGGCGCGCGTCCCGGCCAGCGTCGCGCGCAACCCGTCCGACAGCGCATCGTGTGCCTGGTACATATTGGCGAACATCGTGTCGCCGCCCAGTGCGGGCGCATGCACACAGCGCAGCAGCGACGCACGTGCCGGCACCGGCAGGAAGGCCTGGTCGCTGTGCCACTGCTGAGCCGCGTTCTCGGTCTCGGAGCGGCGGCCCTCGGTCTTGATGTTGGTGACCTGGAACAGATCGGGATAACCCGGCGGCGCGTGCTTGCCGAGCAAGCCGGTCTTGGCCAGCGGCCCCAGACGGCGCGTGAACGCCAGGTGCTGCTCGTGGTCCAGCGGCTGGTCGCGAAACAGCAGGATGCCGCGCTCGCCCAGCAACTGCCACAGCGCGTCAACGTCCGACTGCGCGATCCCCTCGGGGCGGCTCAAGTCCAGCCCGGAGACCTCCGAGCCGGTCTGCCACGACAGCGCTCGCGCGCTGAAGCCCGGGCCGGGCATGGTCGACAGTCCGGCTTCAGGCTAGCGTGGAGCGGAACATCAGACGGTGGTTCTGCGGCGCGTCGCGGTGCTCGAAGTCGTAGTCCAGCGGCGCGTAATGCTGGGTGCAGCGGTTGTCCCACATCACCACGTCGCCCGCTTGCCAGCGGTGCCGGTAGGTGTACTTGGGATGCTCGACGAGCTTGTAGAGGTATTCGAGCAGGGGTTTGCTCTCGTCGATCGTCCAGCCCTCGAAGTGGTCGACGCACTGCTCGTTGATGTACAGCGCCTTGCGGCCGGTGTCGGGGTGCTTGAGGATCACCGGCTGCATCGCGCCCTGCTCGCCCTCGACGCGTCTGAGCTCTTCCTCACTCAGGGTCTTGCGGCCGGCCATGACCTTGGAGCGCGTGCTGAACAACGTGTGAAAGGCCTGCAGCGGCTCGAGCATGGCCTTGAGGCCGTCCGAGAGCTCGTCGTACACGTGGTACATGTCCGAAAACATGGTGTCGCCGCCGTTCTGCGGCGGAATTTCGCAACGCAGCATCGACGCGCGCGCCGGCACCTTCAGAAAGGTCTGGTCGGTGTGCCACTGCTGCGCTGCGTTCTCGGTCTCGGAGCGCTGGCCGTCCTTCTTGATGTTGGTGACCGTGAAGATGTCCGGGTAGCCGGGCGGCGCGTAGCGGGCGGTCAGGCCGGTGACGGCCAGCGGCCCGAAGCGGCGCGTGAAGGCCAGATGCTGATCGTGGTTCAGTCCCTGCTTGCGAAACAGCAGGATGCCGCGCTCGCCCAGCAGCTTCCACATCGCCTGGATGCTCGCGTCGCTGAGCTGCTCGCTGTGCTTGAGGTCGACGCCCAGGATCTCCATGCCGAAGCGCCAGTTGAGCGGGCGCGTCTCGAATTGCGCTTGGCCTTGCGCGGCCGGTGCCGTCGGTGCTTCCTTGACTGCTTCCATGGCTATGCTCCTTGCTGGGGTGGGCCCGCTGTCGGGCAGGATGCTGTGATCTATTGGACCGGAATCGGAACGACGCGCCGGCCGTTGAAGGCGTCCGCCCCCTTGCGCCGCACGACGTCCCAGGTGAGCGACAGGTAATTGGTGCCGGCCAGCACGCGCGTCACCTCCTCGCGCCAGGCCGCGGGCATCACCGGCGTTTCCGGCGGCAGCGTCACGTCCATGCGCGCGAGGTAGTCGTAGGTGACATGCAGCGCGGTGGCCTCGGCGATGTCGGCACCGACCGTGATGACGCCGTGCCAGGGGATGACGATGGCCACGTCCGCCGGCCTGAGCGCGGGCCCGACGGCGGCGAAATCGTCGCTGGGGCTGACGCAGGTGCGGCCTTCGAAGTAGGTCGCCAGGTTGTGCAGGCAGCGCAGCGGCCGGCCGAGGGCCGCCTGTGCCGTCATCCAGAAGCCGTGCGTGTGCACGATGGCGCCGACGTCGGGCCGCTGGCGGTAGATGCCATGGTGAAAGGTCAGGCCGGCGCTGACATGCATCTCGCACTCGATCACGTTGCCCTCGAGGTCGAGCAGTGCGATGTCGCGCAGCCGCATCTCCTCGAATGTGCGGTCAAAGGCGTTGATGCAAAACAGCTCCTGCCCCGGCACGCGGATCGACACATGCCCGCCGATGCCCGGCCCAAGCCCGCAGGCGGCAAGCCCGCGCACCGCCTCGAGGACCACGGCTTTGGTGGATTCGTGGGTCATGTCGCTGCGACCTGTCCCAGGTAGTGTGCGATGACGTTCGGGTCCTGCGCAAGTGCGCTGCTTTCGCCGTGCTGCACGACGCGGCCCTGCTCGATCAGGTAGGCACGATGCGTCGAGCGCAGCGCCTGCCGTGCATTTTGCTCGACGAGCAGGATGGTCAGGCCTTGCCGGTTCAGCTCGCGCAGGGCGCCGAGCACCGCCTGCACCAGCAGGGGCGACAGGCCCAGGCTGGGTTCGTCAAGCAGCAGCACGCGCGGCGCGCCCATCAGCGCGCGGCCGATCGCCAGCATCTGCTGCTGCCCGCCCGAGAGCGAGCCCGCACGCTGCAGCCGGCGCTCGGCCAGGATGGGGAAAAGCTCGTGCACCCGGCCCAGGTCGTAGGTGGCCTTGCGGCCGTGCAGTGCGGTGAGACCAAGCTGCAGGTTCTCCTCGACCGTCAGGTCGGCAAGGATCTGGCGCCCCTCGGGCACCTGCAGCAGCCCGGCGCGCGACACCTTGAAGGGCGCCTCGCCCGTGATGTCGTTCCCGCCCAGCCGGATCGACCCCTGGCGCGCCGCGATCAGTCCGCTGATGCAGTTGAGCAAGGTGGACTTGCCGGCGCCGTTGGGGCCGATGATGGCCACCATCTCGCCCTCGGAGACGTTCAGCGTGACGCCGTGCAGCACCTCGTTGCCGCCGTAGCCCGCGTGCAGGTCGTTGACTTCAAGCATCGACGGCCTCGCCCAGATAGGCCTCGATCACGATCGGGTTGCTCACCACCTCGGCCGCCGTGCCTTGCGCGATGAGCTCGCCGCCGTCGAGCACGTAGACGTAGTCGCACAGCTTGGTGACGAAGCGCATGTTGTGCTCGATCAGCAGCACGGCCATGCCTTCGTCGGCGAGCCCTCGGAAGATCTCGCCCAGGCGCGCGGCCTCGACGTCGTTGATGCCGGCCACCGGCTCGTCGAGCAGCAGCACCTTGGGCTTGAGCGCCAGCGCGCGCATCATCTCCACCCGGCGCTGGTCGCCGTAGGAAAGCGCGCCGGCCGGATAGTTGGCGTAGCGCGTCATGCCGAAGCGCTCGAGCAACGCCTGCGCGTCGGCACGAAAGCGCTGCGTCTGCGCGCGCGCGGAAGGCAGCCCGAACATCTCGGCCAGCAGCGACGTGTTCTGGTGCCGGTACATGCCGATGATCACGTTCTCGACCACCGTGGCGTCGGGCAGCAGACGGATGGTCTGGTAGGTGCGCGCCAGCCCGGCACGCGCCACGACATGACGCGGCGCCTCGGTCAGATCCTGCTCGCCGAACAGGACGCGACCGTGGCTCAGTTTGTAGACGCCGGTGATGAGGTTGACCACCGTGGTCTTGCCGGCGCCGTTCGGCCCGATCAGCCCGGTGATGCGACCGGGCTCGATCGACATGTCGAAAGGGGCCACGGCCTGCAGGCCGCCGAAACGCTTGCCCACGCCCTGGAGCTTGAGCACCGTCATGGCCGCGCCCCACCCTGAGCCGCCGCCTCGCGCGCCAGACGGCGATCGCGCATGCGCAGTCGCAGGGTGTCGTAGACCCCGAAGGGCAGGAAGGCCATCACCACCACCAGCAGCAGGCCGTAGACCGCCTGCCGGTAGTGCGCCAGCGGACGGAAGATCTCGGGCAGCAGCACCAGGATCGTCACGCCCACCAGCGGCCCCACCACCGTGCGCCGGCCGCCGAGAACGACGGCTGAGAGCGTCGCGATCAGGATGCTGAAACCAAACTGCTCCGCGGTGAGGCTGAAGTTGCGCAGCGCGTCCAGGCCCCCGAACAGCCCGGCGATCGCGCCCGAAAGCGCGAACGAGATCACGTGGTACTTGGTCGGATTGACGCCCAGCGAAGCCGCCACCGGCGGGTCCTGGCGCATGGCCTCGAAGGCGCGGCCGATCGCCCCCTGGCCCAGCACGTACAGCATGCCCATGGTCAGCAGCATGATCACCACCAGCATCCAGGGCTTGACCAGGCGGGGGATGCCGTGGAAGCCCAGCGGGCCACCGGTGAGGTGCTCGAAGTACAGGATGAACGCAACCAGGATCTCGACGAAGGCCAGCGAGGCGATGGCCTGGTACACGCCGCGCAGGCGCGCCAGCGGGGCGGCCAGCAGCAGCCCGGCCAGCAGCCCGAGCAGCGTGCCCATGGCCACGGCCAGCGCCGGGTGGAAGCCCTGCTTGACCACCAGGATGGCGGCGCAGTAGGCGCCCAGCGCGGCGAAGCCGGAGGTGGCGACCGAGAACGTGCCGGCGCGAAACACGATCGCCTGGCTCAGCGCGTAACCGGTGCCGATGCAGATCAGATCCAGCAGCGGCAGGTGGGGGGCGAGAAGTTCAAGCATGATGAGGATCTCGACCACAGCCGTCCGGCACCGGGCATCGCAGTACACGAAGTGACAAGCGTGGGGGCCTCATCTCACACGCGCTTTGTCGGCGATTCCGTCACGGCCTGCACGAACAGGCCATCGGGGCGCACCATCAGGATGATGAAGAGCAGCAGGAAGATCATCGCGTCGACCAGCAGCGCGGGCAGGTAGGCGGCCGAGAGCGTCTGGAACAGGCCCAGCACCATGGCGCCGACCAGCGCGCCCGGGATGCTGCCCATGCCACCCAGGATGATGGCCACGAAGGCCTTAAGCAGGAAGGGCTCGCCCATCAGGAACTGCACCGCGTTGAAGGCCAGCCCCACCATCACGCCGGCCGCGCCGGCCATCGCGCCCGAGACGAAGAAGGTCTGGTAGAAGATCGCGTTCGGGTTCACGCCCAGCAGTTGCGCCGTGCGGTAGTTGCCCGCCACCGCGCGCACCTGGCGCCCCTGCGGCGTGCGGTACAGGTAGAAGGCCAGCCCCACCACCAGCAGCAGCGCCACGCCCAGCATCAGCAACTGCAGCATGGTCACGCGCAGGCCCAGCAGCTGAATCGCTTCCGCGGACACGGTGCCGAAGGGAAAACGCAGCGTCTCGGTCTTGGACACGTACTGGCCCAGGCTGAGCACGATCAGGCCGGCGCCGATGCTGGAGATGATCGAGGCCAGCTCGGCGTCGGCCAGCGCCAGCTTGCGCAGTGGCTTGAAGGCGACCACCTCGATCAGGATCGACACCAGGCCGGCGCCGATCATGGCCACCGGCAGGGCGGCCCAGATCGGCAAGCCGGCCCGCACCGTGAACAGGCCGATGAAGGCGCCTGCCATGAACACGGCGCCATGCGCCATGTTCATGATGCGGTGGATGCCGAAGATCAGCGTGAAGCCCAGGGCGAACAGCGCATACACGCCGCCCAGGACCAGACCGTTGAGAACCTGCTGCGCAATCATGGCTTCCCTTCAGGCACGGACCGCCGCGCGCCCTCGTGCGCTAGCA
>Ga0194132_10004957_pt1 | contig 22151 bp, 16 predicted proteins | sample TA2KigOf80mmetaG_FD_148612 | JGI IMG/M metagenome (GOLD analysis project Ga0194132, IMG submission 148612) | Freshwater microbial communities from Lake Tanganyika, Tanzania - TA2015054 Kigoma Offshore 80m | ecosystem: Environmental > Aquatic > Freshwater > Lake | place: Tanzania: Lake... | reverse complement strand
CACTCAGCGCCTCGCCAGCGTGCTTGGCCGAGGATGTGACGCAATTCCGGGGCAACCTCGGCGTCTCCAAGGAGACGAACCTCCCCGTGAGGTGGTCCGCCTCCGAGGGGCTACGCTGGAAAGCGAACCTCCCCGGCAAAGGGCTTTCCAACCCGGTCATCGCCAATGGCCGAGTCTATGTGACGGCAACGGCGGCCTACGAGCAAAAACGCGAGGTCGTGCTGTGCTTCGATGTCAAGACCGGTAAGAAACTCTGGGAACGGCAGGTCTACGCCACCGGCTCGACACAAGCGCATCCCAAGACCAACATGGCCGCCCCAACGCCGATGACCGATGGCGAACGCGTCTATGCCTTGTTCGCCACGTGCGATCTCGTCTGCTATGACAAGGACGGCGATCTCGTCTGGTACCGTTCCCTCGTCGGCGACTATCCGACCGTGGGCAACAACGTCGGCATGGCGGCGTCCCCGGCAATTCATGGCGACCTCCTTATCGTCTGCCTCGACAACGTCGGTGAATCGTTCGCGGCCGCCATCGACAAGCACACCGGCAAGAACGTCTGGCGTGTCCCGCGCCCGCGCAACATCAACTGGGTCAGTCCGATCGTCATCCAAAACGGCTCGCAGTTTGATGTCCTGTTCCAGGGTGCCACCGGGATCGATGCCCATGACGTCCTGACCGGCAAGAAGAAATGGTCCGCGCCGAATCTGCGCAACGGCGCTTATGCTTCTCTGACCTCTGCTGACGGGGTCGTCTTTGCGTCTAGTGACAAGTTCTACGGCGTTCGGCCCAGCAAGGGCGACGGCGAACCGGAGATACTCTGGAACTCGCTCAAGATGCGGCCTGGATACTGTACTCCGGTGGCGAGCAACGGACTCGTGCACGTGGTGGCCGGCGGCGGAATCGTGCATTGCGGCGACGCCAAGACCGGCGAATTGCTCTGGACGCACCGTCTCGACGCCGCGGGGTCTTACTCCGCGTCGCCTCTCTTGGCCGACGGCAAGCTCTATGTCGTCAACGAAGCTGGCATTACGAGCGTGTTGCAAGTCAATCGCAAGGAAGCCAAGCTGCTGGCCGCCAACAAGATCGGCGACACGATCTTGGCGTCGCCGGTCGCGTCCGACGGGGCGATCTTCCTGCGGTCCGATTCGGCGTTTTACTGCATCGGCGGCACGAAGTAGGGAAAGAGCCGAGCACGGAGTAAGTGGCGACGCGAATGCCGCTTAGACTCTATCCGGAAAGGTCTGTGGGGCGCGATTTCAACGTGCCACGTCCCGTGTTTTTCCGGCTTATGGCACGTTAGAAACCTACTCCACGTGGCTTGCCGGATAGACACTTACATCGTGCGCGGCTCGTCGGATATTACATCGATCAATTGTCGCACCGTCATGTGTTCGAGGCTATTCACGACAAGATCAGCCCCCGCGCCACGCAACTTCTCGGCCGAATGATGCCCGACGAAGGTGATGCCGACCGCTTTCATGCCGCCCGTTTTCGCCGCTTGCACGCCGACGGGCGCATCCTCGAGAACGATGCAGCGATTCGGGTCGATATCCAAGGCCTCGGCGCCGCGCAGAAACACTTCGGGATCGGGTTTGCCGCGGCGAGTGTCCTCAAGTGCGACGACGGCAGCGAAGTGAGCGCCCGTGTTTGTCATCGTCAAAATCAACTCGATATTGCGGCGCGGCGCGCTGGAGCCGATCGCCTGCTTGCCGCCGGCCGCCGCGATGGCGTGCAGCAAAGCGACCACGCCCGGCAACAAAGAAACCCCCTTTTCAGCCTCGGCGCGATAGAGATTCTCCTTGTAGTCGCCAAGGTCGGCGATTTCCGCTTCGCTGTAATGCGTGCCGAACAGCTTGGGGATGATCTCCGGATTGCGCCAACCAAAGGTGCCGGCGAAGTCGGCGCGCGTGAACGGTTTGCCGAGTTCGTTCGCCAGTTTCAGCCAGGCTTGAAAATGCAATTCGGCGGTATCGACGAGCGTGCCATCCACATCCCAAAGGACGGCCCAGGGATCGGCCTGATTCATGCGTCGAGTAATCCTTCCTGTTGCAAGACGGCGCAGAGACGCTGTTCATTTTCTTCGATCTCGCCCGACGTGTCCAGCAATCGTGTCAACCGAATCACGTCGGCGCTGATCGGCTGCCAGGTGCGCGCCAGTTCTTGATAGATGCGCCAGTCGGCGTCGGACGCGTCGCCCGTGCGGGCCTGAAGCCGGGCGCGGGTCGCTTCGTCGCCGGCCTGGCAGTGAATGAATAGGAATGGCACGCCCCAGCGCAGCGCTGAATCGAGAAACACTTGGCGACGGGCGTCGTCGCGGAAGTTCGCGTCAATGCAAACGCGCTGCCCTTGCCACAGCATGGCTTCGGCGCGCCGCAGGAGTTCCACATAGGTTCGTTCGGTCCAGGCGTCGGTGTAGATGCCGGCGCCAAACGCCGTGGGGCCACCCGTGTCGCCGGCGAGCTCCTTGCGCACGACATCGCTGCGGAGGACATTGAACCTGGCCGACGTCGCCAGGAATCGCGCCAGCGTCGATTTGCCGCTGCCGGGCAATCCCGCCATGAGAACGAGCGCCGGCCGGCTTCCCGGAGTTTCGAGTTCGCCCAGTGCGAGAAGCCAATGGGCGCGAGCCCGCTGCTCGGCCTGCCAGCGTGCCTCGGCGCCGATCTCGCGCTCGGCCAACTCCATCCCTTCGACCTTCGCCCGCACGATCGCACGGTAGGCGACATAGAACGGCAATAGCGCCCGGCCCTGCGCGTCCACGCTTGCCGCGAAGTAGGCATCGGCAAAGACCGCTGCCAAATCGCGTCGGCCGTGAAACTCCAAATCCATCGCCAAGAACGCCATGTCCGCCACTGGGTCCGCGTAGCGAAAGCGGTCGGAGAACTCGATGCAATCGATCATCACTAGATCGTCCGGCAACGTCGCCTCGGGAAACAGATAGACGTGATCGAGGTGCAAGTCGCCGTGCGTATCCCTCGGGACACCGGCGCTGGCCCGGCATTCGATGAGATCGTGATGCTTCGCCAGGTGCGTCTCGGTTAATTCACGTGCCCGATCGAATACGGCCCGGCTCACCGTGGCGCCGACGTGCAATTCGCATTGCCGAAAGTTCTCGCGCGCGTTCTCGGCAACTACGTCGAATCGGCCAAAGGAGGCGATGCGTTCATTGGCGAGCGCATGGCGATGGAAGTCGGCAATGCGCTGCGCCAGGTCTGCCAAATGGGATGGTGTGACCTCGCCGCGAAGCAGGCGCTGCTCGAGCGTGGCATCCGCCGGCAGGCGCTGCATCTGGACGGCCCATTCGACGATGGGACCATCGCCGCCGAACCGCAAGTCCTCCCCTCTCCCCGCCGGGGGAGAGGGGCTGGGGGTGAGGGGGGTCGTCGTCACCGGCACGACACCCAAATACACCCGCGGCGCCAATCGGCGATTGAGGCGCACCTCCTCATCGCAGAAGTGCTTTCGCTTTTCGAGCGTGCTGAAATCGACGAAGCCGAGATTCACCGACTTCTTGATTTTGTATGCGAATTGCCCTGCCAAGAAGACGACGCTGATGTGAGTTTGATGCACTTCGACTGCACCGACCGGATGCGCATACGCTTCGGGCCGGGACAACGCTTCAATCAAGCGGGCCACATCGACGCCGGCCAATCGTCAGTCTCCCTTGATCGCAAGTTGTCCCTGCCGAGCCAAATCCGCCGCTTCGCCAAGGATGCGGGCGCTTTCCTGGGCGGCGTGGAAGCCCATCGAGTTCTCCGCCATGATGAAATCGAGCCGCCACTGTGCCTTGCGATGAAAATCTTGCGCCTTTCGCAACACCGGCTCAGCGACGTTGCGAGTTCTGGCCGTTTGCAGATCGTCGATCAGGGCCTTCACTGCCTTCTCGGCATTCTTCATCATACCACTGGTGCGATCCTGAATGACTTTGACCCGCCCGCGAATCTCCGCCTCCTCATAGCGATGGCAGGTCTGACAAGCCCGCGCGACATTGAGCTTCGGGCTGCGCACATGGTGATCGCTAATCTTGATCGCGCCTTCGCGTTTGTACGGCATGTGACAATCGGCGCACGATACGCCGCTGCGGGCGTGGATGCCCTGGCTCCACAACTCGAACTCCGGATGCTGGGCCTTCAGCATCGGCGCTCCGGTTTCCTTGTGCGTCCAGTCGACGAACTCCTTGCCGTCTTTGAATTTCTTCTGGTTGTAGTAGCTTTCGATCTGCTCGATCTTCAGGCCATTCGCCCACGGATAGATCAGCAGATTGGTATCCGGCTGAAAATAATACTCGACGTGGCATTGTGCGCATACCAGCGTGCGCAGTTCTTGCCGGCTCGCTTCCTGATTCGGATCGTACGGCGACTTCTTGCTGCCCATGCGCCAGCGTTCGACGCTGGGCAGATGCGGCACCGGATCGTCGCTTTTGGCCAGCCCTTGAATGCCCAGGATGAACGCGGGCCGCGTGATGCGAAGCTGGGCGTTTTGCGGCTCATGGCAATCGATGCACGTGACTGGGTGCGTCACCAGCTTGTGGGCGACGTTCCAGTCCATGCCGCACACCTGCTTGAAGCCCTCGTGAATCTGCTCCCACGACCCACCGCCGCCTTCCTTGCGATAGACTCCCATCACCGACGAATGGCAATGCAGACACGCCCCAGGCTGCTTCTTCTGCTTGACGCGCTCGGTGTTCTCCTGATCGATCAGCATGTAGGCATGGCCACGTTTCTCGCGATAGTCGATGCTGAAGGCGTAGCCAGCGAAGATGTGCTTGAGCGTCGGATCTTCCTTTAGCTTGTCGATGACTTCGCTGCCGGCGTACTTGGCGCGAACCATGTCGGCGGTGCGGATGTAGCTGTCGTACTGACGCGGGAAGTTGCGTTTCCAGAGGGCAGGATCGATGGAATCTTCGGTGAGGTTCTCGAGGCGAACGAAGTGCTGCATGGCCTCATGCTGGCGGTCCATGATGTTGGTGAGTAGATAGGTGATGCCCGCTGCCGCCGCCGCGGTGATGAGGATGACGCCCAGATAAATCAGACGTGCCGGCCAGGGCGAAGTGGGTTGTGCTTCCTCTGCCATCGAGCAATGCTCCTTGAAGTGGACCTGTCGAAAGCCGGTTTCGTTTAGCGCTCGCTTGGCGCCGAGCAAGCGCTAAATGAAATCCCGGATATTTCACGTTATCGTAATCCCCTTGTACTGAATGTCATTCCGCCCGGCCTTCGGGTAGGGCCTGGGCTCCGGTTGCGCGATGTCGTTCTGATCGACGGTGCGGACGCGGAACTCGTAGGTGCCGGCGGCGAGGTTGTTGAGCGTGACGGACCAGAGGGCCCAGCTGTAGCGCATCGGCCATTCGCGTGGCCGGCCGGTCTTCGGATCGAAGCCCCAAACATCGCGCGGCATGACGCCATCGGGCAGAGCGCCGCCCCATTCTTTCGGCGGCGGCTGGATGGCGCACGGCCTCCACATCGCGGTGCGCCAGGCGGGATCGTCGTCGTCGATTCGGCCATGGGCGCCGGCATCAGGGCGTATCCAGTACTCGACGCGCCGCAGGCCCGGCAAGCCGACCATGGCGGTCCCGGTCATGGTGACCGGTTGGCCGGCGCGGGCGTTTACGTCGTTGCCGTCGATGTAGGCAGCCGTCTTGAGAAACGATTCTGGATCGTTGTTTTGCAGAGCATAGGTGTCCATTGCCCGGTATTCGTTGGTGAGCACAATGCGCTGCAGCCATTTGATCGACTTGAAGCCGTAGGCCCAGGGGATGACCATGCGAACGGGGCCGCCGCGTTCGAGCGGGATCGGCTGGCCGTTGAGGCGATAGCAAACGAGCGGGCCGATCTCGCCGGGCGCCGTGTCCATCGCCTGTGTGTAGCTGAGCGACGACTGGAACACTTGCTTTGGATCGTTGTTGTGGAAGCCCCAGTAGTAGATGCGGCGAATGTTGTTCATTCGGCCCACGAGCTTGAGCACCTCGCGCAACGGGACGCCTTCCCAAAGACCTTGGCCAAGTGGCTGGGCGATGTTCAGGCACTGCATCGCTTTGAGGAACTTGCGATTGTGCTGTCGCCCGAGCCGTTCCAGGCCGGCGAAGCTGAGGGCGTTGCGCTTTTCAAGAGTGAGAGGCGTGGCGATGGTGCAGCCCCCCTCGGCGAGGATCTCCAGCCGCCAGGTTTCGGGTGTAAGCCGAGCGCGTTCAAGGTCATCGCCGCGCAGCGTGTGCGGTCTGGGATTGCCTCGGCTGACATCGCGGAACTGGCCCGGAACGGTGAGAAAGGTGCGTTGGCTGCCCATTGCTTGGCTCCCAGTTCGTAGGGACAAGCTGCCAGCTTGTCTCGCGAGGCCAGGGACAAGCTGGCAGCTTGTCCCTACGGTTCATCGCGCTAATATACCGGCAATGATTCCATGTGAACAGTTGTGGACGCCGACGGTGGCATAGGGGTCGTTATCAAAGTGTAAACTTGTGAAAACACTAAAATCCGAAATTCCCTCCCCGCACGAAAAAAAAAGCTATGGTTGGGTCGGATGAAATGTGTTCGCAACGCGAAACGTTTCATTTCGGAAATCCCCAACGTTTCTTGTGTGGTGGTGGAGCATGAAGGACGTCCAACGCATTGCCATTGTCGACCCCTCTGATATTACGCGTGAGCCGCTACGGAACTTGCTGCTCGGCGTCGAATCGGTCTGGCTCGAAGCAGAATGCTCTCGTTATGAGTTCTTCATCGACGTGGCCCGGCAATCGTGCCCCGATGCCGTCGTTATCACGCTCGATGCCGATCATCACAAAGCCCTTCAGCTGATTCAGCAGCTCAGTGCCGAATTCCCGCACATGCCGATCCTGGCGGTGAGCGCCCGCGGCGATGGGCAATCGATTTTGCAAGCTTTGCGAGCCGGCGCCAAAGAGTTCTTAACGGCGCCTGTCGTCCTGGAAGAATTGCTGCTCGCGTTACAGCGCTTGCGCGCCAATCGCGGCGGCGACACCAGCAACACGATGAACGGCGCGACACGCTCCGAATCGCTTGTCGCCTCTGTCGTCGGCTCGAAGGGCGGCGTCGGCTGCACCAGCATTGCCGTCAACCTTTCCGTTGACATGGCGCAAGACACGAATTACAACGTCGCTCTGGTCGATCTCGATCTCGCGCTGGGCGATGCGGACGTTGCGCTCGATCTCATTCCTGACTACACCCTCGCCGACGTTGCCATGAACGTCGATCGGCTCGACATGCAGTTCCTGCGCCGATCGTTGTGCAAGCATGACAGCGGTTTGTCGCTTCTGCCCCATCCGGTGCAGATGGAAGACATCGCCCTCATACAGGATGAACACCTGGGCCGAGTAGTCGGCCTGTTGCGAGCGAGCTACTCGCACCTGGTGTTCGACCTCAGCAAGAGGTTCGCGCCGACCGATTGGACGGCGATGCGCATGAGCGACGTCGTAATCCTGGTCGCCCAGCTGGAATTGACGAGTATTCGCAACGTCGTTCGCATACTGCACACGATGGACAAAGAGGATGGGCTCGGCGACAAGGTCAAGGTCGTCATGAATCGCGTCGGCGCCGACGACAGCGACATCACGCTGGAAAAAGCCCAGGAAACGATCGGCAAGCCGATCTATTGGCAAGTTCCCAACGACTACCACGTGATGCTGGAAGCGCGCAATACCGGCGTGCCCCTATTGACGCACGCGCCCAACAGCGACGTGCATCAGAGCATCCTGGGCCTTGCAAATGCCCTGTGCGGCAAGGCGCCGACCGAGCCCAAGAAACAACGTCGCGGCTTCTTTTCGTTCAGTTAATGCAAGCCCCGGGATGAGCGCACCGATTCCTGGGAGTGTGGTGGAGGTAGCAAAGCATGTCTCGACTTCAACGCGGCCTGAATACGGGCGGCACCGGCACGACCCAACACGGGACAAGCCGGCACGCGGGCAACAACGATCGCAGCGGCAAGAGCTTCGACGAGCTCAAACGCATCATCCACAACAAGCTCGTCGACAAGCTCGACCTCTCTCGCGTCTCCGATCTCGCCGGCGACACCCTCCGCCGTGAAATCCGCCTCGTCGTCGAACGCCTGTGCGACACAGAAAACCCCCTGCTCAACCGCGTCGAGCGCGAACGCCTCATCGATGAAGTGCTCGACGAAACCTTCGGCTTCGGCCCGCTCGAAGCCTTGCTCAAGGATCCGACGATCAGCGATATCCTCGTCAACGGCCCGCACAAGGTGTACGTGGAACGCCGAGGCAAGCTCGAAAAAACCGACGTGAAGTTCCGCGATAACGAACATCTGCTGCAGATCATCGACCGCATCGTCTCCAAGGTAGGCCGACGCGTCGATGAAACCAGCCCGATGGTCGACGCGCGTCTGCCCGATGGCTCGCGCGTCAACGCCATCATCCCGCCCCTGGCCCTCGATGGCCCGTCGATGTCCATTCGCCGATTCGGCGCCAACCCGCTCAAGCTCGAAGACTTGCTCAACTACAAGGCGTTCACTCCCGAAATGGCGATGCTCATGGAAGCCTGCATCAAGGCTCGGCTCAACATCGTCATCTCCGGCGGCACCGGTTGCGGCAAGACGACGCTCCTTAACACGCTGTCGAGCTTCATCCCGCACGACGAACGCATCGTCACCATCGAGGACGCGGCCGAATTGCAGTTGCAACAGGATCACGTGGTGCGATTGGAAACGCGGCCGGCCAACATCGAAGGCAAAGGTGCCGTCCACACGCGCGACCTGGTGCGAAACGCCCTGCGTATGCGGCCCGAACGCATCATCATCGGCGAATGCCGCGGCGCGGAAGCGCTCGACATGCTCCAAGCCATGAACACCGGTCACGCCGGATCGATGACGACGCTGCACGCCAACACCACGCGCGACGCTCAGTCCCGCCTCGAGACCATGATCATGATGGCCGGCATGGAGCTTCCCATCAAGGCGATGCGGCAACAGATTTCGTCGGCCGTCGATTTAATCATTCAAGCCAATCGGTTGCAGGGCGGCCCGCGCAAGATCACCTCCCTGACCGAAGTGCTCGGCATGGAAGGCGACGTCATCGTCATGCAAGAAGTTTTCCGCTTCAAGCAACTCGGCATCGACCAGAACGGCCGAAGCTATGGGCAGTTTGAAGCGAGCGGTGTTCGCCCCGCGTTCATCCCACGCCTGGAAGCGGCGGGCATCAAGCTGCCCGCCAACTTGTTCCAGGAGCGGGTGTTGTTGCGCGATTAGGCGTGTCCGTTTGCGGCGAAGCAGAATGCTGCTACGGCGCAAGCGGCAGATGAAGCCACCACACCTCCGCCGGGATGGGGGGATTCGTCCCCCCTCCGGCGCGAGGATTTATGAGATAAGTGCGTGAGGCGCTAAACGAGAGGTCCATCAAGGGTTATCAACATGTCTCCCCTCCTGATTTACGGTCTGGTGTTCATCGGCGTCTCTGCCGTCATCGGCGTCATCGCTTTTTTCTACAGCGAAGGAAATGCCAAAGCCGAGGAACGGCTTGACCTTTTGACCGGCAAGACCCAAAAGGAAGACGAAGCGACGACGATCCTGAAAAAGACCGAGCTCGACCGCGATAAGAACTCGCTGATCGAGGCGATAACGCCGAACATCGTCAGCTTGGAGAAGCTGATCATCCAGGCCGACGCCAACATCACGCCGAGCACGTTCATGATGATCAGCGTGATTCTCGGCGCGATCGGCTTCAGCGCCAGCTGGCTGGCCGGCGTGAAAGTCTACTTCGCTCCGCTGTTGGGCTTGCTGCTCGCCTTCGTGCCATTCGCCTGGTTGTTGGCGAAACGGGCGAGTCGCTTGAAGGAATTCGCGGCTCAGTTGCCTGAGGCGCTGGAACTGGTCGCACGCGCTTTGCGAGCAGGACATAGCTTGGCGGCGGGGTTGCATATCGTCGCCGAGGAAATGCCGGCGCCGATCGCCGATGAGTTCAATCGCGTTTACGAAGAGCAAAACCTGGGCATCCCGATCGAAGACGCCCTTCGCTCGATGTGCGAGCGCGTGCCGAACCTCGACCTGCGCTTCTTCGTCACTTCCGTTTGCATCCAGCGGACTACGGGCGGCGACCTCGCGGAAATCCTCGACAAGATCGGCTACGTCATTCGTGAACGCTTCCGCATCCTTGGCCAGGTGCAGGCCCTCACCGCGGAAGGCCGACTGAGCGGCGTTATCCTGATCGCCCTGCCGTTCCTGTTGTTCTTGGTGATGCTCCACATCAAGTACGACTACATCGAAAAACTCTGGACAACGGAGCTGGGTATCAAGATGTCGGTCGGAGCGCTGATCATGCAGCTGTTAGGGGCGTTGACGATCCGCAAGATCGTCAACATCCAGGTTTAGCGGGTAGTGAGTGGTGATTCTGTGGCGTCGAAAAAGCTCGCTCGGCGGTTTCGCGCTCACCAAACTGCCAAAGCTAGGCAAGAACGAAATTTATGGTAAGTGGGAGTAAAGAAACCTTGCCGACCGTGACGAAGATTAGCTTCAGAACGATTGTTCGGAATGCTCCGTCGATGGCCGGCTGCTCCTGCGATTTTCCCCGTTGAGGTTCACCATGATGTTTGCAGCATTCGGCATTGAGGACATGATCCCCCTCTTGGTGTTCGGGGGTATTGTCGCGGGGATCTGGGCGCTCATGTCCTTGATCTCCAATCGCAACAGCCAGGCGGTCGATCGCTTGAATCGCCTGAGTCGCCCGCAATCGCTGGCGGACATCGAAGACCCGACCAAGGCTGCCGAGACCGGTGGGTTCGAGGCAATGACGGATGCGGTGAAGTTGATCTCGCAGCCGCTAATGCCTCAGACCGAGACGGAGCAGAACGAACTGAAGAATAGCTTGGCGAACGCCGGGTTCCGCAGCGAAGCGGCGCCCATGGTGTATTCGGGCATTCGCCTGGTGTGTTTGGCCGTCGGATTCCTGATCTCGCTTGCGGTATTTGTTCCGGGCCGACCGTTCGGATTCAAGATGGTTGCCGGGATCGTCATCGTGACGTCCATCGGGTTTTACATCCCGAGCATCATCCTGTGGTATCTGCGCAGCGCGAGGCAGCAGGAGATTTTCCTGACGCTGCCCGATGCTCTGGATTTGCTCGTCGTCTGCGTGGAGAGCGGATTGGGTTTGGATGCGGCGATGCGGAAAGTTTGCGACGAGATGGGCGAACACGCCAAAGTCATTACCGAGGAACTGTCGCTCGCGAATTTTCAGTTACAGATGGGCCGGCCGAGACGCGAAGTGCTCCATGACCTCGGTGTCCGCACCGGCGTCGACGATGTGAAATCGCTCGCGGCGATCCTGATTCAAGCGGACCGGTTCGGCTCCAGCATCGCCCAGGCGCTGCGTGTGCAGTCCGACTCGATGCGGACGCGGCGAAAGCAGATGGCCGAGGAACAGGCCGCCATGACCGCCGTGCAACTGTTGTTCCCGTTGATCCTGTTCATCTTCCCCGGCATCTTCGTCGTGCTCGTGGGCCCGGCAGCGATCAACATCATGGAAAACCTGCTCGTGCAGCGTTAAGCTCAATTGCCGCTTGCGGCGTACCAGCCTGTAACGACGCCAGCGGCACAATGGAAGGATCCCCCGAACTCAGGAGACAGAGATGAAAGGACTCATCAAGCTGGGCGCCGCCATGTTCACGTTCACCACGGCGATTTTCGTCGTCGGCTGTGCCCAGTACCGCGACGTCGTCGATCCGTGCTGGCCCGCCCGGTACAACTCCATCGCGCGCCAAAGCGTGCGCGACATGCACTTCGCTCAGGAAGAGCAAGGGCACAAGCTCGACCAAACCATCTGGGATCACCACTTCGATTCCGGCACCCCCAACCTGAACGCCTCCGGCAAGGACCACCTGCGCTATATCTCGCGCCGCCAACCGGTCCCCGACACGCATATTTGGCTGCAATGGCCCAGCGACGTGACCAAGGATCGCGATAGCCTGATCGATCAACGCAAGAAATCGATCCGCGACTTCTTGACCGCCCACACCCGCCATGGCAACGGCGCCGCGTATCAGATCGACGTACATGACATCGCCGTCCCGGTTTACCCGTCCGAATGGACGAACTCGGCTCTCAAGAAAGTCGGCGACGACATCAGCAAAGGCGCCGTCGGCAACCAAAGCGGCCCGTCCGGCATCGGCGCCGGACCGCGAAACTAACGGTCGGTCAGAGCCCGAAGCGTTAGCGAGGGGCCCGCAATATCCCTCGCTGACGCTTCGGGCACTTCCGTCTGCGCCTGACACGTCAGCGGAGGTTGCGCTAACCTTCGCTAACGCTTCAGGCTCTGATTTTTGGCAGCGACCCGAAAAATAAGCTATAGATTGCATGAGCCTGTATTCGCTCCCCGGTTCGTCTCGACAGGACATGCATCATGAATCCTCTGTTTTCTCCCCGGCATTTCTTCGTTCTCTTCCTCGCATTGCTTGGCATCGCGTGGTTTGCCACCGCCGCATTCGCCGGTGATTCCGCGATCCTCCAGGCCAACGTCATCTACGAACTCGTTGCCGATCGTGGCCGAATGATCCAGGTGTCGCTCATCTTCGTCGCCCTGGGTTGCGCCTTGATCTGGTGGTACCGGTAAGCGGCGTGTCGCTCGTTGCGTCGATGAAGGTCGCTCGGCGGTTTCGCGCGAGTAGCCTCAACCAAAGGTGATTTGCATGATCGCTAGCCAAAAAAGCATGGCCAACATCGAATGGGACGGCGTCGGCATTCCCGATGCGCCGACGGCCCCCGATAGCCTCAAGCAGGCTGGCCTGAGCCTCAACTTCCTCAACGACCTCTTGATGCGAACCCTCTACGTGCAAGGCGTGATGCTCGGACTCGACCTGGCTCGCAACGTCTGCTTGCCGTTCAAAGTGATCGAGGAGTCGCTGAAGTTCCTCAAGGACGAGAAATGCGTGGAAGTGCAAGGCGGCGATCTCATCGGCCGAGTCAGCTATCGCTTCATGCTCACGGAGCTTGGCCGGCGACGAGCGCAAGACTCGATGAAGCAATGCGCGTACGTGGGCCCGGCGCCGGTGCCGTTGGAAGATTACGTGGAGCAGACATATCGCCAAGCGGTGACGGGCATCAGCTGCAGCCCCGAGCCTTTGCGCGCCGCTTTCTCCCATCTCGTGCTCAAGGACGAGATGTTCAGCGCCATCGGTCCCGCCATCGTCAGCGGCCGCAGCGTGTTCATTTACGGCCCGCCGGGCAACGGCAAAACGTCGGTCGCCCGCGCCATCGGCGAGTTCATGAACAACGCAGGCGGGGAAATCTACGTGCCCTACGCATTCCTGGCGGAAAACAGCATCATCACCGTCTTCGATAGCTCGCTGCATCAGCTCACCGACGCCGCCGACGCCGAACGCATGGAGGACAACGAAGCGACCATCCGCCGCCTGCTCAACGCCGGTACCGTGGACGCCCGCTGGGTCAAGATTCGGCGCCCCGTCGTGGTCACGGGCGGCGAACTCAATCTTGAGATGCTCGACTTGCGTTTCAACACCGAATCGAATTTCTATCAGGCGCCGATCCAGGTGAAGGCCAACGGCGGCGTCTTCCTGATCGACGACTTCGGGCGCCAACTGTGCAGTCCCAAGGAACTGCTCAATCGCTGGATCTTGCCCCTCGAAGATCGGCATGACTTTCTCACGCTCGCCTCGGGCAAGAAATTTGAGGTCCCCTTCGAGCAACTCATCATCTTCTCGACGAACCTGGATCCCAAGGACCTCGTCGATGACGCGTTCCTGCGCCGCATCCGCCACAAGGTGTCGATCGATGCGCCGGAACGGGCGATCTACGAGAAGATCTTCAACTCGATGGCGAAGCGGCTCGGAATGAGTCCTTGCCCAGAGGCCATAGATTTCCTGTATGAACGCTACTATAGCCAGGCGCGCAATCCGCGCGCCAGCGATTGCCGAGATCTGCTGGAGATTGTGCAGGCGATCTGCCGATTTCGAAGACAGCCGGTTCAACTGACGCGCGAGTTGATGGCCGAGGCCGCGGCCAGCTTCATCTGCGAGTTTTGACGGATCGGCAAGAACGCGGAGCGCCTCGCCGGACATGTCACGGGCGCTCCCCGTGAGGACGACAGTCACCCATATCCCGAATGGATTCGAGGACGCCAATGCACGGTCGCATCTTCCTTTGCTTCTTCGCGCTTCCGCTGACGCTGGTCGGCGCTGGCTGCATCAACTCACAACAAAAAACCGTCACAACGTCTGGACCGACCGGCAGCGTTCTGATCGAGGAAACGCCGCGCACGGCCAAGAAAGCCGACGGGCCGAAGAAGCACGGCTCGCCGGCCGCCGAAATTGCCTTCGGCGAGATGAAGGAAGGCGAAGCCGATTCGCCGGCCGGCAAGGCGAATCCGGAGGCACAGGCCCAGCTGCGCGATGAAGCACGCCGCGCCTACCAAAAGGCAATTCAACTCGACGCGAACAACCTGAACGCCCAAAGGCATCTTGCCCGTCTCTATGTCAAGACCGGCGACTACGAGCGAGCGCAGAACATCTATCGCACGATGCTCGCCAAGCATCCCAACGACGCCGGGCTCTGGTTCGATTTCGGGATGTGCCAAAATCGCCGACGTGACTTCAACGAAAGCGTTCGCTGCCTCAGCAAGGCGGTCGAACTCGATCCCGAGAATCGCGAGTACTGCAACAAGCTCGGCTTCACGCTGGCCTGGGTAGGCAACGTCGATCAAGCCCTGACCTACTTGTCGCGCGCTCACGGCATCGGCATGGCGCATTACAGGATCGCCTGCGTGCTGGACCAGAAGAACCAGCGCGACGCCGCCGTGCATCACTGTCGGCTCGCACGCCGCGAGACAGGCGAGATGCTCGACGAGGCCCGCCAGCTCCTCGCCGCGCTCGAAGGCGCTTCACCGGCGCCAAGTCGCGGCAACCTGAACGCCCCGGTCAGCGCCCAATAGCACAGTGTTTATTGACAATCAAGAATGCAAATGCCCTTCCTGCTCCCTCCCCCTTTGTCGGGGAGGGTCGGGATGGGGGGGTATGAAGCAAAGGCGACTCTGCCCCCCCCAACCCCAGCCCTCCGCCACAAGTGGGGAGGGAGGCGATTAGACCGTCGCGTGCACGCCCTCGCGGCAGTCTTCGAGCGCCTGCTAAACCGTATAACACCTCCATGATCCGCTCGATCACGCCGTCCGACACCGATGCCCTCGTTCAACTTGCCGAAGCGACCAGGCTCTTCAAGCCGATCGAAATCGTCGCCCTGCGCGAGGTGCTCGACGACTATCACGCCGTCAATCACGCCGACAACCACCATGCCATCGCCATCGAGGCGAACGACGGCATCGTCGGGTTTGCCTATTACGGGCCCGCCCCGATGACCGAAGGAACCTGGCAGCTCTGGTGGATCGCTGTGCGCAAGGACCAGCAAGGCCGAGGCGTCGGTGGGACGCTGCTGCGATTCGTGGAAGACGACATCCGCGAGCGCCATAAGGGCCGGGTGTTGTTCATCGAGACTGGATCGCTTCCGCACTACGAGTTGACGAGGCAGTTCTACCGCAAGCACGGGTACGAACAGCACGCGCTACTCAAGGATTTCTACGGCGACGGCGACAGCATGGTCGTTTTTCGCAAAGCGTTGATGAGATGACGCCCATATTCAAATACGTGTTCAAGAACCGAATCGCGAGCACGGAACTGAATGCGGGCGCTGTGGCGGTTATTTCTTCGCCGGCAGGGGTTCACCGGCGGGTGGGCGAAAACGTGGCGTGATGCGGTATTCGCCTGGACGCAGCGTGTACGAAAACGCGCCAAGCAACTGGCCTTCGTTGACGTCATGGCATTTCATACACGCCTTGCCGGCCGTCAGCGGGCCCAGCATGCGAATCGTTTCATGCTTCGTGCGAAGGTAGATAGTCTTGCCGGTCCGCAATTCCTCCAACCCTTCCGTTTCGAACATATCCATATCGCGCGTCGGGTGTTTCTTCAGATCCATCATTTCGGGGATCTTTTCAGAGACGTAAACCACCGGCTCAGCGTGGAGAACCAGACCGATCAGATCGATCGATTTGATCTCCCAAAGCGTTTCTTTCTTCGGGGCCATGAGCTTGCCATACGGATTTGCCTCGTCGCTTACCGACAAACGAAACGCGTCGATGCCGTATCGATGAATCAACTCGAGATCCTTGATCTTAGAATGGCGCGAATGCCCCTTGGCCAGCTCTTCCGAGGTCCAGTCCGGCATCTTCCATTCGCGTTTCACGAGTTCGACCGTGGGAATCAGCCGGGACTTACCGAAGCCTTCTCGCTCGATGAAGTGTGTGTAGGCTTCGGAATGAAGTTTGCTCATGATGCCCAAGAGCAGGGTGCTCGGCGGCAGATGTCCCTTTCCCTTGATTGACTCCTTCTTGGCTTGGTCCGGGCGTTTGGCGTCCGATGCGCCGAGTGAATCGGCTGCAACCCAACATCCCGTGACTGTAAGAAACGCCACAGAAAGTAATAACGTGCGTGTCATGAAAGTTTCTCCGCGTCGGCCCCGACAGTCGCAGCCGCATCTAGTAGAGACGACGAATGCAACGGGGAAATAGTCGGACGTCTTTCCGCTCGGCTGCGGACGATTGCGAACCGAGGCGGCATGTGTATATTTATACACATGAGCGCGATTTACCTAGGAGCGGACCTACCGGCCTTGGCTGATCGCCTGGCGCGCGAGTTGGATGGCCAGGCCAAGGACGGCGACTTCTTCGAGTCCGCGACGATTGTCGTTCCGAATCGCTACGTGAAAAAGTGGCTTCGTCTCTGGTTGGCGCGCCGGCTCGACGTCGCCATCAATCTCAGGTTTCAGAACCTCGAAGAATCGCTCTGGGAGCTCCTCTCCGAGCTCGACCCGGCCGCGAAAATTTCGCCGCCGACGACGGTAGAAGACAGCGTGTATCGTTTGATGGTGCTCTCGGTTCTGCTGGAAGAGGACGATCCTGATCTTGAGCCGCTGCAACGCTATCTTCAGTTGCCGCCACGCAACGCCAACGGATCACGGACGCTGTCTCGCCTTTCCTGCCGGCGCGCATGGTACCTGGCCGACCGCATCGGTTTGCGCTTGCAGGACTACGAGTACCACCGGCAGGACGAATTGATCCAACCTTGGTTGAAGCACGAGCTCGGCTTGTCCAACGCCACGATGTTTCAGCGAATGATGGAACGCGCCCAGCGTGCCGTCTTCTTGCACATCACGCGCGAACCGGACGGCAAGCGAGCGATTATGAGCCGGCTCGATGAAACGTCGTATAAGACGTTTCCGCAATACGTGATGGAGCGGATGACGATTTCGCCGCCGGCACTCGATCCAGAGCTTGCCGGACGCACCATCCACTTCTTCGGCTTCACGCACATCTCCGCATTGCACGGGCGCGCCATCGGCTGGCTGGCCCGCCATCACGACATCAAGCTCTATCACCTGAATCTGGCGACGACCCGGGCAACAAACGACTTGACGGCATCCGCGACGGCACTCCTTAACGTAAGCGACGATGCAACGCGTGATCCCGGGCGAGCGCTCCTGCGCCTTTGGGGCGGGGCTGGTGTAGAGGCGCTCGGGCTCGTTGCAACGGTGCAGAAAATCGGCAAGTTCGATGTGGTCACTGCACGCTCGTCCATAAACGCTCCAGCCACAACCGTGCTCGGGCGATTTCGCGAGCTGATGCAAGAGGAGTCGCCGACGCAGGATCGGCTGCCTCAAGACACCTCGCTGCAAATCACCGCATGTCCCGGCATCGCGCGCGAAGTGGAGACGGTTTACAACAGCATCGTGCACAATCTCCAGGCCGATCCGACGCTGCGGCAAACCGATATCGTCGTCGTCGCGACCGATTTGGCGACCTATCGGCCCGCGCTCCAAGCGGCATTCGAACGGCCTCCGAAACGATTTCAGTATAACCTGGTCGACTTCAGCGCCGCCGGTTTGAGCATGTTCGGGCAAGCGGTATTGGGAATGCTCGACCTGGCCTTGGAGTCGTTCGCTCGCTCCGCCGTGTTCGGAGTGCTCTTGAATCCGTGCTTCCTTGCGCGGCTTGGCGCGACACGCACGCAAGCGGCGACCTGGCTCGATTGGGCGGAGAATCTCGGCATCTATCAAGGCTGGGACGCCGACGAGAAGCACGACCAGGGATTGCCGCGCACACCCTTCTACGCCTGGAAGCTGGGCCTGCAGCGATTGCGGCTGGGGCGCTATATGGCGACGCCGAGCGACGACGGCGAGCGGGCGTCGCGCTTTAGCCATGTCGTTCCGTTCGCCGACATCGAGAGCAGCGACCGGGAACTCCTCGACGCGTTCTGCCGATCGGTTGAAGGCCTGCTGCCGACCCTCGCGCAATTCCGCGTCGCTTCGATGTCGGGCGAAGCGTGGGGTCGAGCGATCGGCAGGCTGGTGCACGAATTCCTCGAGGTTCCGGCGGATCGCCCCGAGGAAGCGCAGGTCCGCGCCGAGTTGCTGCGCGGGCTATCGAATCTGGCGACCTGGGACGACCTGCGGGATTCCGCGAAAACGAAGGACGCCTTGCCGCTGGCGCTGGTGCGCGAATACCTGCACAGCCAACTCGAAGTGCTCGCGGGTAGTCAAGGCGAGTACCTCATCGGCGGCGTCACCGTGTGCGGCCTAGAGCCGATGCGGCCCGTGCCGTTTCAGATTGTCTACCTCCTCGGCTTGAGCGAGAACCTGTTTCCCGGCAGCAACACGCTGTCGTCATTCGATCTGCGCGACGCGGAACGCCGGCCCGGCGATGTCCGCCCCGCCGAGGCTCGCCTATACGACTTCCTGGCGACGTGCCTATCGGCCGAGCGAAAGCTGTACCTGTCGTACAATCACCACGATTTGCAAAAGGACCAGCCGCTCTTGCCCGCCGGCCCGCTCGTTGGGTTACAGCGTTTCTTGAGCCAGTACGTGCTCGAAGCGGAGATGCAGCCGATCGCGATGCCGATGCACGCCGACGATCCGCGCTTTCTCGATCGTGCCGAGCAACCGGCTTATCAAGATGTGCTGGTGCAATATCGCGATTCCGACCGCAACCTGGCCTTGCTGGCGGCGCGGCGCGACGGCCGGCTGGACCTCAATCCGGCGCAGCAGGCCGAATGGCAGCGCAAGGAGGCCGAGTTGCGCCCTGATTTCAGCATTCCGCCCAGTGAAGCCGACACTGCCAAGACGCCGATCAACATCCATCTGAGCGAGCTGAAGCGTTTCCTTGAGCTCCCGGCCGAGGCGTCGCTCAGGCGGCATCTCAGTGTCGGTGAGGAATGGGATCGAGCGATTGACGAAGATGAGCCCTTGGTCACGGGGGAGTCCACCGCCAACGCGATGATTCGGCATGCGATCGAGCAGTTGGTGACGCAGGCGGCGACGGGGGAAGTCGAGCAGGCCCTGGCTACCTGGCGGGACCGGTTCGTCGACAGCTATGCCGAATCGCGTCTTCGATCGATCGTCCCGGAAGAAGCGTTCGGCGAGATCGATCGTGACGCCATCGTGTCGGACCTTCATGAGCGCATTCACGGAACAGGACAACTGGAGCAGTTTCTGCGCGAAAAGGCGACGCAGGCGTATTGCGGTCCTGTGCTGCTTGGCGAGAGCTTGACGCCGCTGGGCGCGCGGCTGCGTTTCACCGCCTTGACCTTGCGGTGCGGGCACGAGTTGCCCGACGGCGCTCGGCCGATCCGCATCTCCGGCTCGATGCCGTTCGCCTGGCATGCGCCGGGACGATTTGAGATCCTGGTGGTCAACAATGTCAAGGAGATCAATCTGCACGAACTGCACTATGCACTGCTCGAACCGGCTTTGTTTCACCTGGCGATCCTGGCGAACGGCGAATACCACGACAACGGCGCGCGAGGCGATCGCTGGCTGGAGAAGCGCGAGTTCGTTGTGCACATCGCCCATCGCGCCGGCATCAGCACCTGGCGCTATCCGCCCGGGTGCATCACGGCCGCTCAGGCGCTGCACTACTTCGTCGAGCTGACGCGCGACTTTCTCGACCCAGTGCAGTTCGATCTCATTCCATTCGCTGTTATCGCGCGCACGCGGGAGTTGAAGATTGCAGTCAACGCCGATTACACGGGGCAAATCGCGCCGGAGCGCTATCGCCTGCAACTGGCCGAGGCCATCGCCGAGGCTGATGACAATGGCTACGGCGGCTGGAGCATGCCGACGCTCATCGAAATGATCGGCGCTGAAATTCCGCACGACGTTCTTGCCAAGGTGCGGCGGCGGTTTCATTTGCTCGATTTCGGCCCCGCGTCCTTGCGCCGCCAGCCGATGCCCGCCAAACCGAAGCGAGGGGCGAAGAAATGAGCCAGTCGCGCACGACCATTGACTCCATCGATCTGGGCCGGCATGCCGTCATCGAGGCGTCGGCCGGGACGGGGAAAACGTTCACCATCGAGCATCTCGTCTTGCGCCTGCTCACCGAAAAAGACGTTCCGCTCGAGAAGATTCTCGTCGTCACCTACACCGAAAAAGCGACGGGCGAACTGCGCACTCGCCTGCGACTGATGCTCGAAAAGGCGATCCGTGATGCGGACGATGTTTCCCCGCGGCTCAAAGCCGCCCTCGACGCGTTTGACCAGGCGCCGATCTTTACGATTCACGGTTTCTGCCAACGCGTTTTGCAGGATCATGCTCTCGAACACGGGCAAGACTTTCAGCTCCAACTTGCCGACGATCTCGAACTCTTGCAACAACTTCTTCGCGGCATCCAGCGCAAGCTCTGGCGAACGCATTTCGGCGAGTCGCTCAAGGCGGTGCTCGAGAACGCCGGCTACGATCGGCAAACCGCGGCGGACTGGGACCGCGGCGTTCTCGACATCGCCTCGAAATACAAACCCCGCAGTGGACACCAACTTCGGCCCGCGTTCGTCCCCGATTGGTGGAAACGTCTCGCCGAGCCCGATGCCAACTGGTCGGGTCAGCTTTCGCTCTTTACGATTAACGCGCTGCACGAGCAATTGCGCGATTACAAACGCCAGCGCGGCCTGCAGAGCTTCGACGACATGATCGCGGCCGTCGAGGAGAATCTGGACGCAGACAGGCACGCCGATGCGGAGCGATTGAGGCAGATGTTGCGCGACCGCTATCGTTACGGGATCGTCGACGAGTTTCAGGACACCGATCCCTTGCAATGGCGCATCTTTCGCCGCATCTTTCTGGAAGGCGGCACGTCCAAGCTCTTTGTGGTCGGCGATCCGAAGCAAGCGATCTTCGGCTTCCGCGGCGCCGATCTGCCGACCTATCTGGAGGCCGTTGAGGTTATGCGCCACGAGTTCGGCGCCGCCGACGCGCCGCTCGATACCAACTGGCGTTCGGAGCAGGCATTGCTGGACGCACTCAATTGCCTGTTCGCCGACGGCTGCTGGTTCCCGGCCCAGGAAAGAATTCGCTATGTGCACGTGCATGCTCCGGACCCCGGCGATCGGCAGGGCGGCATCGACAAAGACGATTCGAATCGAGCGCCGCTCACCGTCGTGGACGTTACAAAGTGCGACCGCGTCAAGACTGCGCATCGGTATTACTCGCGGTTTGTTGCTCACGAAATTCAGCGATTACTTTCGGGCGGAAGCGAAGCGCCGCTGATCACGTTCTCTCAGAAGAAGCAACCGCCACGCCCGTTGCGCGCCGACGACATCTGCATCCTCGTCAGCAAACGCAGCGAGGCCGAACCGGTCATGCAAACGCTGGAAGAGCTGGGCATCGCCTATTCCTTCTACAAGCGAACGGGGCTTTGGCAATCCCGTGAGGCGACGCACGTCGAACTGCTGCTCCAAACGCTCGCGCAACCGGACGAGCGGACGGCATTTCGCAAGGCGCTCTTGACCTGTTTTTTCCGCATTCGTCCCGAGGAGTTGGCGCGCAATCCCGATGTGCCCGCCGATCATCCGGCCCGCGAACTGTATCAGGCCTGGATCGCGTATGCGGAGAACCGCCAGTGGTCATCCCTGTGTCGTTCGCTCTTGGAGGACACCGGGTTGGGCTTCGACGGCGCGGACGGAATCAACGTGTCGGTCGCGATGCTTCGGCATCTGCTGGCAGCGCTGGAACAGGCAGGACACGGGCTCAATCTCGATCTCCTGGGCTTGCTCGGTTGGGTGCGGGAGCGCCGGCGCCTACGCGAGAGCAGCGACGCCAACACGCAGCCGATGGACGTCGATCGGCCCAAGGTCAAGATCATGACCATTCACGCC
>Ga0194132_10004956_pt1 | contig 22153 bp, 27 predicted proteins | sample TA2KigOf80mmetaG_FD_148612 | JGI IMG/M metagenome (GOLD analysis project Ga0194132, IMG submission 148612) | Freshwater microbial communities from Lake Tanganyika, Tanzania - TA2015054 Kigoma Offshore 80m | ecosystem: Environmental > Aquatic > Freshwater > Lake | place: Tanzania: Lake... | reverse complement strand
TCGATCGCTGTGTATGGCCCATCAGAAACAGTCTGGATCAAACTGCTTTTGGTGGACCATTCGGGCACTGCCCCCGAGTCTTGGATTCCTTTGCTTTGAAGGAATTACGACTATCTAACTATTATATATTTATGGTCGCTCAGCTCAGCGGCCGAACCATAATATGGTTCCTACACACTAGATTGTTAACGGTGTCAGTTATCGCTGATAGTGCAAACGTATTACTGGTCATACTTCAGGAGTTCTAGAGCTTCTTGTGCTGCTTCTTTCTGCGATTCTATGTCTTTATTAACCGTGATCACCATCCAGTTATAAACCTTAATGGCCACTGGATCGCCGCTGGATAGAATTTTATTATGTAATGCACCTATGTCACGCTTGATGTGTTCACTTTGATCGGCACCCGTTTCTGCACCTGCTCGGATCGAGTCAATCTTCGCGCCTAGTTCAGTCCAAAGGTCGTAATCGCGCCGGCCTAGGTAACCGGGGATCGGAACCCTTAATTCTTCCAACCTATCCATGACTTCTTCATTATCCCAAATATTGGCCTCAGGATTTTCCTTGGACAGGTTGGCAAGGATATCCCACAACCTATCATCACCAACTTGGTGCTTCTCCAATTGTTGTTTAGCTCTCGCGGCATTATCACGACCCACCTTGAGCGGTTTACTCATTAAATTTTGTAGGGCTCGGCGTGCCTCGTCTGTGTGCGGTAAAGCCCAAGTGCCTTCCCGGAGTTTGACCTTGGGACGGCTCGAATTTGCGTTTATGATATCAATGTATTCGCGTAAAGTTTTCATTAGTGACTCTTATTTGATGGTAGTGCGAACGTAACAGGTCCTATTGTTCTCCTGCCAGGTCTCAGCCAAAATGGTCATCACGGCGCAAGCCACTTATGGTAGAACTTCTGAAAAGGAGTTCGCGCGTCGCGTTCTTGTTGGTCCCAGGCGTGCTGCTGCGCCATCTGGGCCGTCTTTGCTGCAGCCAAATTTTCTTTCTTCATTTTGTCTAGAATTTTTTGTATTGCCAGTTCCTGCGCTTCTGGGCCTTTCCAGAGAACGCCATTGTTCGGGTTAGGTGCGCCGCCAGGCGGCGCACCCATTATCGCATAATAAGCCTCTTTGGCCGACAGGTCGCCACTGCTTTTAATTTTTCCTGCTAATGGCTTGAAGAGACGCTCGAGGTTGGCTCGTTGATCAACACCATCCCTTGTACGAGATAAGATAAATTCAAGCTCTTCCGCTAAGTCAGTCCACATTTTATTATCATACCGCGCACCTGATCCCCCTACGGCGAAGGCATCATAGTCCCTGAGGACCTTAAACCCTAATTCTTCCATCCTTTTCGCGACTTTGTCATTGGCCCAAATATTGGCATCAGGATCTTCTTTGGACAAGTAGTAAAGGATATTCCACAACTCATCATCATAAAGACCAGTTTTCTTCAATTCTTTTTGAGCAAGATTCATATAAGGCGCTTCGGCTGTCGCTGTTTGATAAGGACCCACTATGAGCGGTTTACTCATTAATAATTTTAGGGACTGGAGATCATAGTCTCCACTCGGCGTTCTCGTCGTCTCGTGCAGTCGAATCGAATTTGCGTTTATGATATCAATGTATTCGCGTAATGTTTTCATTTTTACTCCTCTTTTATCAGTTCTTACTTCGGCTTCAGCGCGTACCCCAGGTTTTGGCAGCATTTTAAGCGACCAGGTGTCATCGCCAGGTGAAGCTTTCAGTGTATCCTTGTCAGTCTGTGGCATCTGAATTCTTTCTGGCGCACCGTCTATCGCTTTATTTTTCGTTTGCATAAGCTGAACATTCTTCCATACATGCTTTGCAGCCTGATTTTTAAGGTCCTCCTCGTCAGAACCACTAATTACTCCTTCCCCTGCAGGTTGTTGCTGTGCAGGTTGTTGCTGTGCAGACTGTCCTGGTTGATTGACTTGATCTTTCTGTGCCGGTACTTCACTGTCTTTATTAGTGCGTAATATTTCAAGTACATCGGCGGTAATTATCTTCTTTACCGCGTCCTTTAACTCGACTTCACCAATGTCCATCAAATTAGGAGGCTCAACGCCCTTGCCTTTCGGGGCCTGTTTCGTGTGCGATACAATACCTAATTGTACAGATTTCAATGCGTTAAATGGGTCTCGAATGTCATTGATGTTAAATGCATTTATTCTACATTTTGGATTTATAACATAGGCCTTAGACCAACGATGATGACCGTCAACGATATATTTTTTATCACCAGCTGTCACTATAATAATTGCACCGTTATTAACCGTGACCGGACCTCCAGCAAGACAAGCTTTGGCAAGTGCTGCATTTGTCAGTGGCACGGGAAGGGAGTTTTTGGCATCAATTTCTTTTTGCATTGGTGTTAAATCAATACACATTGGATCATCGGGGGTTAACTCTATGTCATCTTCAGAATGTAAAGATTGAATTGCTGCAATAAACTTTGTATCCGTTGCATGCTTTCCTACTTGGTCCATAAACTGCTCATAATTTTGTCCAAGTATCTTCCGAAGGACGTCATCGGCGTCGATGGTTGGTTTTCCTGCTGCCGCTGGTTGTGCTGCTTTTCCTGCTGCCGCTGGTTGTGCTGCTCCTGCTGCCGCTGGTTGTGTTGCTTTTCCTGCTGGTGCTGGTTGTGTTGCTTTTCCTGCTGGTGCTGGTTGTGCTGCTTTTCCTGCTGCCGCTGGTTGTGCTGCTTTTCCTGCTGCCGCTGGTTGTGCTGCTCCTGCTTCGAGTTCTTTTAAGATATCAATGTATTCACGTAGGGTTTTCATTATTAATTCTTTTTATCAGCTTTTACGTCGGTTTCAGCGCCGACTTAATATAAGTTATTTATATTAATAACCCTTATTTTCCACAAAATTTGATACAAAAATTATTGTCAACCTATGTTTCATCTAAGGAATAAGAACCATAGAATTCCACCTACCAAAATGATATCAGCTACAACACTCCATGCGATGTAAAAATAAAACAAATATTTGGATGTTTTTTTTACAACTTGGACCATTGTCACTGTCCTTGGTTTGGCGTTGCATTTGCACTCCTTTTACTTATGTTTCCTTACTTGTGCATTCATATTTATCTTTCGACCGTATTTAGTTTGACCTTAACAGCCCTACTAGATAATCTGCTTTATGCTGGTGGATTTTGAATCCTGTTACTTGTTCGTGTTGTTCAAGTGTGCAATTGACATTGGTTTCTCCGTATACATAACCATTGTCGGTCTCAAAAACATCTATATACGCTATTCCAGGATTGTCTGCTTTGATCATTCTGCAAACATTTTCAACAAATGAAGCCAATTCGTCGCTGGGATTTTTTTCATGTGCTATGTGTGGATTAATACAAACTGTACACTTCCAACCGCCGTTCAATGGACTATCGTATGTAACGCATTCTCTTACTAATTTACCCCCGTGTAAAATTGCTCGTATCATTCGATTATAATTAATGCATTTTTGCACCACCCACCATGGTACTTCTCGAGACAACCGTCGTGTGTCAAAAGTTTCTACTTCGTCTCTGTTGATTTTCCATACATTTGCACCGTTTCCGGAACTAAAACAGGGTTTGATTACTATGCTTGGCCAATCGTTTTGATCCATTATTAATGCAAGTTTCTTCAAAGCGTCGGAATCTTGTCCACCTATTAATTTTGGATGTGTAGGTGCAATAGGAATATTATTACTTTGAGCTAGAAGTTGGCCGTAATGTTTGTCTCTAGAGTTGTATAATGCTTCGTCTCCGTTGACGCAGATAAAACCCCTGTTGGCTAATTCATTAACCACTGAACGCCCTGTCCATATTGGCTCTCGAGATGCAAGACACCTAAAATGTATTATCTCGCCAGGGCTCGCTCTAAAATTTAGATCTTTGAGTTTTTCTTGCCACCGAGGCAAACTAGAAAGTTCTACATCAATTCCCCGCTTAAAAATTGCATTGGCAATGATAGATGGATAAAAAAGTTTGCCATTGATTCTTTCGTTTTCAAAAGTCTCCGTTTGAACAATATTAACTTTCATGCCGTTGTACCAAATAATCAATCACCAATGGAGTCAAATCAAAAGGATTTACCCTGGGGCGTTGCTCATAATTGCTAATGTCAAGCATTTTGATTTCATTGTCAATCAGATTAAAATCAATATAGCCGATCTCTAAGTTTAAAGCCATAATAGCCTTTAAAGCATATAGTTCTATTTCTGGATGCTGTTTTATCACATTGGTATTTTCTGCGATGGGCAAATTGTCAATAAAATTACGATTGGTAGATAGGCAGGCTTCGCCAATGATCTTTCCACCTACCACTGGAACTCGAAAAGTTTTTGTTGGTAAACCGTCAATGATAAAGTACTGATGTAAGCTTAAATCAACTTTGGTCCAGTCAAATGATGCAGCATCTTCTACTGTATAACCACCATATAAATTTTGTGTGTCTTGCCACCTGGCCACACCAAATCTGGGTCGTAGATTAAATTTTACCAGTTTGTATTCTTTAATATATTCAACCATAAAATCTTCAAATCCTTGTCCAAAACCGCGAGTTCTGTCAGCATTTTTTTTTGCAAAAGGCTGACCGTTAAACGGTTTTCTTACTGGAACGCCTTGAGATTCCATAGTAGTTGTCCATCCGTCTACATCTCTAATATTTGTAATAGTTTCATAGCTATTAACAATCTTAAATCCTCTGTTTTTCATGACTCTAAGATAAGCTAAAACTTTTTTACTGTAGTGCTTAACAAAAATAACAGCACCTGCATCAGAAGGCATTACTCCGTCGTCGACAAGTTTTAGTAATTCTTCTTGAGAAATAATTTTTGTAACAATTGGATTGGCCAATATTGCCAATTCTGCGGCAATTGTATCTGGTACAATGAACTTACCTTCAGCTCTTTTTTGCAGAGCTAGTGGATTGGTTAGATAATATAAATGCGGCGTATCAGTTGATTGCCACGACCCTAAGACTTGGTGCTGGTATAAATTGAATTGTTTGTTAAACTCATGATTACTGGGGCTCCACATTGGCATTCCTTTTATTGTCCCAGCATTAATCGACTAGCTCGGCTGGTAAAAACACTCTCTATTATGTTTCCTTACTTGTGCATTCATATTTATCTTTCATATATGGAATAGTAAAATAAAACCCTGCCGAAGCAGGGTTTAAATTTGTCGCTGAGTAATACACCAGCGAATCGAGTAGGTATAGACTAGCGTGACATTAATAAATTAATAGGAGCCTAACCAACTTGTACTATAACATACTTAGCAACGTGGCCGCTTGCTTGATTAAAACCAAACATACTGTTTCTCCCCGCCGCCACAATAGGGTCAGCCCTGAAAGCTACCCAATCGTCATTATTAGCAAAAGAACGTACGACCGTTTGAGTCAACCCGTCGGTTGAAATGGTCCTATTAGTCGTCATTTTACCTGTTTTTTCATAAACATCGCTAATGTGGGCGAGTTGGGCGTCCGTCAATTTAAAGAACTCTACATCTTTGTTTGGACGAACTTTTGTAATTGTAGCTTTAATAGACATCTTAATATCTCCTTTAATAAGCCCGATGTAGGCTTAAATCTTCACTTTTATTTATGATTTAATCAGCTTATGATACCATTTACAGCTTATCAGGTCAATTTTAGGCCAGCAAATTTAGTCGACCTGAGGCACATGACCGTTTGCTTCGTGGGCAGCAAGGATGTTAGCCACAGCCTCTTGTATCACAGGGTCCGCCCTGTAATCTTCGAAGTCCTGCTCGGTAGTAAATGTGCGCTCAATTGTTATTGTCATCCCGTCAAAGGATTCTGTGGTGGTAGTCTGCAATTTACCTGTTTTTATATAAACATCGTTAACATGACGTTTCTGTTCTGGTGTAAACCCAGCAAATTCTATATCCGTGTCTGGACGAACAACTCTAATTGTACTTTTAAATGACATTTCTCGTCTCCTTTTAAAGACTAAGGTAGCTATTTAGCTTATAAACAGAATTTTGTTCAATTTAGATAAGTTTCAGTAACCCAAAAATTGTTCCGTTTTCGTTGCTATATGCAAGATAGTTCACATGCGGATCGTTGGCAATATTGCTGGAGCCAAACCAGAGATTATCCCTGTCTTGTTGTGTGACCTCAACCCACTGCCCAGTACCGTCTATAACATCGTCTTCAGAATCTCTATAGTACACCCACCGTTTAAGCAAGAAGCTATTGGGATTATACCACCACACATCTTCGCTGCGTACTATTGGTTCCTGCTCGCCTGAAAAAACTTTGTTTGCTGCTTGAAAAAACATGTTGGTACCAAGTGGATTTGATAGCCTTCGTTGAAATCCTTCGCTGCCCGCGATACCATTGGCATCTTCCAGCAGCTCAAAGGTTTCCAGTCTGCTTAACCCGAGATTAAACTTTACAACTTTGCCGCCTTGAATTCTAGGAGTAAGGCCTGCATTTACATAACAGATATAAAATTCAGGTGCGATAGATGCTGGATCGGTTATGCCTTCATTGACAACGAATCCACCAATGTCTGCACTGGGGATACCAAAGGTATGACTATAACCTCGTCGAAGTTCAATTAGAGGATTTGCATTTAAATATGTGTCTTTTCTACCATTCACAATTTGTTCGCTTTGTATTCCGCTCACTGCCCAGCACTGACGATCTTGAATCCAAACAAAGTTAAAATTTGTCACTGGTGGATTTTGCTCAGCATCTATCGTGGGATCTCCAACAACGTCGTCAGGATCCCCAGTTATTACAGTTGATTCATAACCAACAAACTTCCCGCAATAATCATACACAGGTTCCTGCTGAGCAAAGAATGGGTCTTGTGGAGTCAATGCCGACACTGCCAGAGCATACATATCGGGACCAATTATATCTGGCCAAATATTTGCAACTCTGATTCCATTAGCATTGACTGGATAGCTAGCCGTTTGTCCTAAATTGCTAACTAATGCCTGTGCCTGATTTGTGATATCGTTTAAATTGGCTGTACCTGCAGGAGGATAAGGGGGATTCCATTGATTTGCAAGAGCCAGTCCTGCTAGTGTTATCACAGCCGCTTCACCAGCATACGGCTTGCCAGTTAATAAATTATGTTTATGTCTAAAGTCCGGAAACAATTGTCTATTGATAGACTTGCCTAGAGCTTCTCTCACCCCTTTGACTCGATTTATTAATCCATTGATTTTTTCCGACGGAATGTTTGCCAATCGTCCGCCATGTTTTTGTATACTGCCCAATATGCTGGATGGATTGTAGCTGCCGGTATCGATGCCACCATTACCATTTAAACAAATCTGTGGCTTGGTCAATCTTCCAATGTCTTGTAAAATTCCATTTATTTCGGAAAACCCTGCATCTATGACTTGTTCCAGCACATTTGGAATTTTTGGTGCCTGCATTGGAATTTTACAAAGACCATTCAATGCTAGCAACTTTTGAACTTCTGCGATTGCTCTATTCACTCGATCCAAAACATCTTTGATACCCATCACCTCGGTGGCGGCTTTAATCTCGTCTTTGAGACGTTTTAACTCATCCTGCAAATCTTTAATGGTAGGTAATGATGTGTTTTCTTTAATTAGTTCGTCAAGGTCAATCTCTACACATAACAAAGGACCTTTGAGCATGTTTGCCAAACCACCAAACAACAACCCACAAATAATATCCTTTATAGGTTTGTTGAGAACGCCCTTGGTCGCAATTTTTACGCCGGGAATAACTGGAATAATTGCCATGATCGCCTACTTATGCCCATCTAAGATCTGGGTCTAGTTTACTATGGTCTTTAAAGCTGCCATGCCCAAAAAATGGGAGCTTGCCAGTTTTAGTAAAAAGTACTTTATTAAGCTCGATAGTGCCACCACCGTAGGCCACATGCACCCAAACTCCTTCATAGAGCAGTTGGCTAAAGGGTAAATTTTTGCCAATGTACTTGAATAGTTCTTTGGCCCCGAGGTGGGCAGGGCCGCGGTCTAAAATCATGAGATCTGCTGCACGACCAGCTGGGTGATCGCCCAGGCCGTTTTTTGCACCCAATTGTTTATCAAAAGCAGGAGTTCTGTAGCATGAATTTAGTCTTAATTTCCAGCCAGCATCTACCAACGGATCCAAAATATTTTTACAAGTTTTTTGCCAATTACATGCTATCTGCTTTACTGTTAGATTGGCTTCTGGATTATCAGCTGGCTTACTCCCTGGTCCGGTTCGGGGTTGCCCGTCAGCGAATCCCATATGCATATATTTGTAGTATTTGCTACAGGGTTTTTCCCACATGGAGTCGTCATAGTTATCGCAGCCTTCAGGGGGAGTAGGATTTTCTTGTGGTGGAGGAGGGTGATGAGCTTCCCCGCTACCTGGTCCCGCGGCGGCGGCCATGGCCGCGGCGATGGAGGCGCGTCCTGCAGGGGTATTAGGGGTATAAAGGACTGCACCACTAGGAGTAGTTAAAACGGGTCCTGAACCGGGCCCAGCGGGCCGTTTTGCATCACACATTAAAAATCCTCCCTAGTATTTATGGAAGATTTTAAATTTTTAACTTACTGTTTTTACAATGCTGCATTAATGCAGCATGCATTGCGAAATTTACATTGTAAATTTTGCTTCTGCTATTGCTTCTCTTATCTCCTCCTCCGCTTCTGGTGGGCTAACTTTTATTTCTACTTCACTTTCTTTCCCCAACTCAGGATCTAAAACTCTCACGCTCGTGACCACGGTGCCTATCTCAAAGGCGTAAAAACTTAAAACATACTTACCGTACCGCTCTGCTGCGGCATAAGTATCCTCAGGCAAAACACCGTTAGAAAGCAGAGCACCTCGCGCTATTGCTAGCTGCTGAGATTTATTATCACCAATAGTTAAGGGACCCCTGGCATAGCCCTCAAATGATAAACCGTATATGTCTATACGATACCCATATTCCATACTAATATCAAATACATCTTTAGAAAACTGTGAGCCGTCGTCTATCGTGAGGATACCTCTCAACCACTTGTGGGCTTCATTAGCGGATAATGTTGGATATTTTTCAATCAGTTTAGCTTGGGCTTCTCTCCGAGCCCGGCTCGTAGAGACATAGTAATCAATCGTGGTGGCTTCGAAGTCTTGAATAAACTTCTCGTTGACACGCTTATCCAGAGGCGTTACTGCCGGTGGCGTTTCCGCATCTTTAAGTCTATACATTTGTATCTCCATAAAAAGGAAGCCTAGTTGTAGGGGGCACTTTTAGTCCTTTCTTTTCCATTAGTCTATCAATTGTGTCGCTATACGATTGTAATATAGTAAGAGAAGTAGCCTTGTTAATTGGCGTAATATTGTTAGAAATTGGCTTCTGCACATCAGGAATGGAATTAATGAAAGGGATTTCATATAAACCGTTTGGAGGGAAGGTTCCATCTACTTTGGCAAATCCTTTAATAACCATTTGAATATTACTGCTTACTGTCATAGCTGCTGCTGGAGTAATCTTAGATGCAATTCTCTTGGCCTGTTGTACCCATGGTCCATCATTTGATGATACTGTTGATGCTGCCGTAGAGCTAACACCAGCCGCAGCAGCGCCGGCACCACCGGCAGTGAGAGCACCAGTTGGGGCGCCGCTGTCGCCAACATAAACCGTTGGACTGCCTTCTGCCCGCGAATGCCCACACGCATCTGCGTCCCCGAATCGATTTACAGGAATTCCACCAATAAACACTGTAAGACTACCGTTTGCTGTTACAGTAGGTGGATGCACAACAGCATGTCCGGTCACTGAACTGCCATCAATACTGACCAATTTGTTGTTTGCATATACTGTACCTTGAGGAATACTATCAATGACCCCACCACCGGTATTGGCATCGTCCATTCTATGTATTGATTTAGTCACGAGTCTAGCCTTAGCCCTGCTGGTGCTGCTACGATACCGCTCATGGCAGCAGAATATTGGGTGGCCAATTCCATTTCAGTGTTAGCAACACAAATAACTAAAAGTTTATTAAATGCTACATCTCTCGCGGTCTGTGGATTAACTGTCATAAGGAATGGAACCAATATTGGTTTTCCGGTTGGACCGGCTGTCAATGACACTGGCCGATCAATGACATAACTGTTGACATCTTCGCTTTTGAATGTGCCAATTAATTCTTCACCTGAACTCATTTTTAGTGAAACAATATCACCTGGTTTTCTAGTATTAAGAAGCATTGTTTTCCTTTAAAAATTTCTCTATTGCCTGACTGTTACCAATATATATTCCTTTATGCCAAAACTGTGGGACTGAATTTGGATTACATCCCAAACGATGTTTCCATACCTCAAACACTCGTTGTGTTCCAATTTTTGTTACATCATAGATCACAAATTCATATCCGGCTTCGTGCAGCTTGCGAATTGCAATTTTGCAGGCATCGCAAAACGGCATAGTATACAGCTCACTGACATCAGAGCTTGAATCCAGCAAAGGTGTTTGCACTGACATCTTGCTTAATGCCTCCAATGATGTAAGATTCCAACTCCGTTTCCTGAGGAGCCACTTGTAGACCTTTGCTGCTGGTCCAGTGTTCGGTCCATGGCAAAGGGTTGTCATTGGCACTATGCTCATACCTGGCTTCAAATCCCAATCCTTTGAGTCTACGGTTAGCTATGTATTCAATATATTGGTGCAGCAGTTTTTCATTTAAACCAACAATAGCACCGCGACTGAAAAGATGGTTAGCCCAATCCTTTTCTTCTTCAACAACCTTATCATAAATCTCACCAACAGCAGAAAGATTTTTATTGGCAATCTTTTCCATTTCTGGATCGTCGCCTTTAAGCCAGTTCTTAATGATGTGACTAGTAATGCTAAGATGCTGACTTTCGTCACGAGCAATAAGGCTGATGATCTTAGCTGAGCCTTCCATCTTCTTTAGTTCGCCAAAGGCAAATGAGCAGGCAAAACTTACATAGAAACGAAGTGCTTCAAGAGCATTGACATTGACCATGGCAAAGAATAGTTTTTTCTTTATATCTTGCAATGAACCTTTGCCAGTGACTTCGTGTAGTTGGGCAGCGTTAATAAACTCATCATAGGACTTGGTTACACTCTTGGCTCGTGCAATAATCTTCTCATCATCCAACATAGTGTCAAATACTTCAGTGGGATTCGAATACACATTTTTAATGATGTGAGTATAGCTACGACTGTGAATGTTTTCAAAGAACTGCCAGGCGTTCATACAGCCTTCAAGTTCGGGCAGACTGCAATAAGGTATGAAAGCTATGGCTGGAGCACGGCCCTGCACACTGTCTAAAAGAATCTGATACTTGAGATTGGCTGTAAAAATAAACTTTTGCTCGTCTCTAAACTCGAGATAATCGCTGCGATCTTTTTGCAGACTGACTTCTTCTGGGCGCCAGAAGTAGCCCAATTGAGTTTGTGTGAGTTTATCAAACACCGGATACTTAAAAGTGTCAAATCTTTGAGCGTTTAGGGTCTCACCAAAAAACATGGGTTGTTTAGTGAAGTCAATTCTTTTTTTATTAAAGACTGTTATACCGCTCATAGATACTTTCATATACTTTCATTTTGAATAAAATTCTGATAGGCGCGTCAGTGACCCCACGGAGCATAGTTCACACTTTATTTACTCATTTACTATCAAATATCTGTTTAAACAGTACAGGCCGCACATTCGCTAAGATCTGTTGGCTGAACTTCGGCAGCTGGTAACAATTCGTTGCTGGAAATGAGTTTTTCCTCATCTTCACCTTTAGCGTCATAGGTGTTATGATAGTATGCTGTTTTATGGCCATACTTATAAGTCGTTAGCAAATCATTAAACATCACACTCATGGGTACTTCGTTGTTCGGATAATGTTTTGGATTGTACGACCAGTTACCAGAAATTGATTGATCAAAATACTTTTGAATTGCTGCTACAATACGAATATAACCATCGTTGATTCCTTCTTCATAAAGATAGGAATAATTGTGTTTTAGACTGCCGTGTTGTGGCACGATCTGCTTGAGCGGTCCCTTTTTACTTTTCTTTGTACTCATTGCTGCCCGGGGTGGCTCAATACCGTTGGTTTCGTTAGATACCACAGAACTGGACTCGCTGGGCATTTGTGCGCTGAGTGTGCTGTGACGCATACCATGCGCTAGAACTTCCTTGCGTAGAGCTTCCCAATCATAGTGTAATTCGGTGCCGAGAAACTCGTCAACATCATGTTTGTAAGTGTCCACAGGAAGAATACCTTGCGCGTACTTGGTATTGCCAAACAAGTCGCATGGTGCGATTTCTTTGGCTAAATTTACACTGGCCTTTATGAGATAATACTGGAACGCTTCCGTCAGACGGTTGACCGCACGAGCTGCTTCAAGGTCGTTGTACTTTAGCCCTTTCTTGGCAAGGTAATGAGCTAGACCAATGTAGCCAATACCAAGACTACGCCGAGACTTGGTACTGCGCTCGGCCGCCAGCACCGGATATTTTTGATAGTCAATGATTTGATCCAACGCACGAACAGCAAGATCGCAAAGATTCTTTAGATCGTCAAGCTCGCGTAGATTACCTACATTAATAGCACTGAGAATGCAAAGAGCAATTTCACCATGGGCATCGTCCAGTGATTGAATTGGATCTGTGGGTAGAGTGATCTCTTGACAGAGATTGCTCATGCGAATCATATCTGTGAAACTGCTGTGACTATTACAGTGATCAATATTCATGATGTAGATACGACCAGTTTCGGCTCTCTCTTTTAATAGTTCACTAAACAAATGTATGGCCTTGACTGTTTTTTTGGAAATCTTAGAATCGTTTTCGTATTTTACATACAGGCAATCAAAAACTTCATTGTTACCAAAGGCTGCATATAGGTCAGGAACATCATGTGGGCTAAACAAACTGATATTGCCATCAATTAGCAATCTCTCATAAAATAATTTACTAAGTTGAATTGAGTAATCTAGCCTACGCACACGATTGTCTTCGGTGCCTTTATTGTTCTTTAGTACAATGATATCTTCAATTTCTTTGTGCCAAATCGGGAAATGAACTGTGGCACTGCCGCCACGAACACCATTTTGTGTGCATGAGCGCACCACTGACTCATATACTTTCAAGAAAGGAATAACACCAGTATGGGCTACTTCGCCTCCACGAATTTTAGAATTGATGGCACGAATGCGTCCTATATTAAGACCAATACCGGCTCGTTGAGCGATGTAATAGCCAACGGCGGTAGAGCTGTTAAAGATTGAAGGAAGTGTATCGTCAACATCAACGAGAACACAACTGGCAAATTGACGAATAGGAGTACGCACTCCACTCATTACTGGGGTAGGAATATTGATCTTAAAAGTAGAGATGGCGTCATAGTAACGGCGAATGTAGGTCAGGCGCTTATCAGCAGGATATGTTGCAAACAGTGTAGCCGCAATCATTATATACATGTACTGCGGTGTTTCAAACAAACGACCACTGCTGCGATCTTGAACTAGATATTTGTCTATTACTTGACGCATACCAGCATAGGTAAAGTCAAGGTCGCGTTGATGATTAATATACACATCAAGTTGACGCCATTCGCTTTCAGTATATTGTTTTAGTAGGTCAGCATCGTAAACACCAATTTCAACATTTTTCTTAACCAAATCATAGAGAGGAATATAATCAAATCGACCAAATACATCTTTACGGAATCCATATAGCAAAAGACGAGCGGCCGCATATTGATAGTTAGGCTTTTCTAAACTAATTAGATCGCTGGCACTGCGAATTAAAATTTCCTGAATATCAGCGGTTGTAATGCCATCAAAAAACTGAAGATCAGCATTCATTTCAATTTGACTTACGCTTACTCCAGCTAAGCCTTCACAGGCTTCTTCAACCATAACATGAATTTTGTTAATGTCTAACGGCTCTCTGCGTCCGTCTCGTTTAATTACATTGATTGTGCTTTTGCTCATAATCTCCGCCAATTGATCCATTGTTGTTCTCCAGGAGTAATAGATTTCTTACTTAACCTGAATTTGTGACGCCATATCTTTACAGTTTAACTAGCCTAGTCATATCGCTAGGAGTCCATATTTTTAAAATTTGCAAATCTGTTTTTTCAATGTCAACTACTTCGCCGTCTATATAATTTAGAACTTTTTTGTTAGGTAACATTACCAATAGCTTGGCTTTGTTGTCAACAATTGCCAATACCAATTCGCAATCGATACGGGCTAGTGCTAGGGAATAAAAAATGCCCAGGCCTTGAGCACTAGGGCAAAAGCTTCCATTCGCAACCAGATTCCAAGGATCGGGCCAAGTTTCTATGCGCCAAGGGTCAAACGTTTTGTTTACTAACGGTACAAACTTCCACCACAAAGCTATTTCTTCATATAGTTTGATATTGTCAAAAACAGTTAAATTTTCTCTCCATTTACGCCAGGCTAACAAGCGACTTTGTTTATCTAAAAACCAATGATCTAAATTACGAGCTTCCACGCTGATATTTATTTGTAATGCTATCTAAGGTTATATCATTTACACTAATTTATAATATTGTTCAACTCGTCTAAGCCACTGATCGGAATAATATCTAAATTCTTTTCCTTCTAACACAAATTCTTGATATGCAGGTTTTCCAATGATGTTGTGATCCTGATCAAGTTCGGGCTTGACACACATTAGCACAACACCTTTTTTAATATGAGTACCATATAATTCATTGTGTGCTTCTGCATAGGCACAAAGCTGTACGAAATAATCGTCAATCCACTCTCTCTTTTTTTCTTTGTTTGATTGTTTATAATCGAGTATGGCCTCTTCACCCAAATGAATCCCGCAACCATCGGTGGTACCAGCATACAAGCCTGGAAAATACAAAGGTACTTCAACACCCCAAATTTCATTGACATTGGTCAAACCTTTGTCAATGATTTCTTGAGCCATTACATAACTAGGCCAACTAAAGGGATTGCTTCCTTTTTGCGGCATTTCACCTTCCTTGATATAGCGTTCAAGATAGGTATGCATTCTGGTACCACGATTGGCGGCTTCAGTAATAATTTTTTGTGCCTGTTCCTCACCAACTCTGCCTCTCCATCGGGCCAAGGCTGCTTTCTTTTCTTCAGACTTTGTTCGATCCAAGATTGCGGTCACAGAAGGGAGATGATGTCCGTCAGGCGTGATATAAGACCGTGTAGCGCCTTCGGTTCTAGTTAATGCTTGATAATTGAATTTAGGGTTATAACAAATCATCGTCACTTAGTATAGCAATAATTGCTATCAAAGTCAACGACAATCTATTACCAAGAGATGACCCACTGAAAAGTGGCATGGGTTGTTGAATTGGTCTGGCGATCGATTGTATAACCAAGGTCCGTAAAATACTGAACTACCTTGTTCATTTGTAACAGCTTACCTCTATTATCATTGGCGCCGACCCATACATCATAGTATTCGGTGGCCAAAGCATAACCGGAGTCGGCAGCATTTTTTGCCATAGTGGTTGTGGTAGATACAGTAACTTGGTATTCACCATAATATGTAATCTGATTGAGAATAGCTTCTTCAAGGTCTCGCACTTCTTTCAATACAACAAGATCCTGCAAGGCTTTAGTTCTTGCCTCACTGGCGGTTAACATTAATCTACTCATATTCCTAATTCCTTCATGGCTTGTTGTGTGGCATTTTTGGTAATTTCCATTTTATTCTGTTCTGCTTGGTCTGGAGTGTCTGCAGAAGGAATAGTTGTCAGTGTAATTACATCGTCATTTACATCAGCAATCAACTTGTCGTTTTTTGCCTTGAATGTTGATACTAATTCTCTAATTGAACTGGTTTGTCCGCTGGCACTGAAACCCATCTTGTTCAAAGATGCAACAATATCCTTCATGGGAATTTTTGCTTCGCCTCGATTCTGACCACGAATGATCAGCATTTTTATGGCATTGGCAAAACTTTGGTCAGCTCTAACTAGTTCAAGCAGCGTCACTCTTAATCTCCCGACCGGTAGCTTCAGCTTCTGGGCCACCACTACTTGGGAAGATAGGTGCTGCTGCTGCTGGTTCGGCTGCTGGAGTACCACCAGTTAACCCAGAAATAGCACCGTCAAGGCTGTCCTTAGTCTGAGTTAAGGTAGTAACGGCCCCGTCAAGCGCAGTTTTAACTGTTTGTGCATACTGTTCGCCGGCAGCATCGCCAAAGCGAGCCTTAATTTGATCAACTAAAGTAATTAAATCACTACCCAACATATCAGCAACATCTTCAATCATTGATTGGAATTCATTGTTTATTGCTCGAGCAGCAATAACAACTTCTGCTTGTTCAATGTTTTCTTTGTCAAGATCAGCTTCAAATATTACTGCATCAACGTTGGCCATATCTTCGTAGATTTCTCTATGAAGGATAGCCCTAGTATAAGCTTTGCCGCCTTTGCTAGCAAGTGTATCAATTTCTTCATTGATACGCTGAAGTTCTTCTCTTAGGCGACGTCCACCTAAATAAGCTACTTCAATGCTTTCCTTTCGTAGGGCTTGTTTTGCTGCTAAAACCGGGTCTGCTGATGTAATATCGTTAAATTTCATTGTGTTCTCCAGTGTTCTATTTAGCGTCGTCGACGGCCTCTTTTGTTTAATCTAGTGACTCGTTTGCTGAGTGGATTGTACTTTTTAGTTCTCCGAGTTTTCATTATAATTCGACCACGCATTCTAGCTTTAGTACGTTTGAACAGCATCCTTCTTTTAATATCAACCTTTTTGCTACAACTACTAGCAGAACTTACTACTCGTCCTTTGCGCCTTCCACTGGTACAACGCACTTTTCTCTTGATTTTTTTACCCCTGCGAGCCCATACAATTTTGGCTTCTACTACTATTTTCATTTTGGCGCAACTAACGTTAAATAGCCAAGCAAACCAATAAGGCTAACAATTATAGTACCGGCTACAGTTACCATAGTTTTAAACTTTTCATCTTTTGCATTCGATAACATGGTTTTAATTTCGTCCATGCTCTTGGCGTTTTCGGTCTTGAAAGTATTAAAATCGTGGTAAAGCTCGTTGAGCCTAGATTCAACCTGTTGAAATTTTTCTTCTAGGCGATTGTACCTTTCTGCACATAACCCAACATGCATTTCAAGACTAGTGCTTTCCGTTGTTTCAGCCATTCCTTACTCCATTATCATTCAATGTAAAATTACACGGTCAAAGCATCGTGCTTGTGGTGTAATAATCAGTTCAATTGTGGGAGCCAGGGTGAGTGTTATAACGGATTTTAAATTATTGTGTATTTAGCCAAATTAAAAAGAATCGTGCCTGATAAAAAAGGTGTTGGTTGCAGGTCCAGCAGTGATAATTTTGCCATTTAACTTGGCTGTATCGTGTTTACTAAGCGACAATAATACACCTTCAGCATCAGCAACCAAAGTCTCTTCTGACATTTGACCCATGGCACTGGCAATCCATTTTAAACAACAAACTCTATGTTTACCTTGAAAATTGTTGCCAAAATAACCGTCGGTAAGATCCTGAGATTCTATAATTTCTATACCAGCAAGCAGAGGTTGTCCGCGGTTTGCTATAATAGACATTAATCGTGTTAAATTATCCTGATTATCTGGACCAATATCATATAGTGTCCATGCGGTAAAAAATTCAGGATCTGCCCCTAAATGCATCCCGGGCAGCATGTAAGATTTTTTACCTGACATTAATATTAAGTGCCTTTGCCCGAATATGTTTTGAAAACCCAGTGGCCAAGCCCAGCACCAATTCCAGCACCAATTGCAACACTACCAGCAGCTTTTGCCAGATTAGAAAGAAATCCGCCGCCGGATCTAGAACCTCCAATATTACCGGCACCGATGGCTGCAAGTTCAGCATTCCCTACATCTGTGAGTTCAAGTCCTTTGCCACGAGACAATACTTCCAGTATTGGTAGTAGTTCGCTGCGCCGACCACGAATTCGATAATATTGCAGCAATCTGGTCATACACATTTGCTTTTGATAAGTGGTTTGATTTTGCCAATCAGTCATCAAGCGTCTTAGGCTCTTGTAATTACTAATATCAATGGCCATTTGACTTTCCAGCCTATACATAATACGAATAGCAGTATTACGGTCTAATGTGCCGTCAGCAATCTGAGTAAGGAACAATCTAACAAGCCTTTTATTTGTTTTTAGTTGAGAAGATAATGCTTTGTTTTGTGCGTCAGCTTTAAGTTTGCCAGCTGTAACACCATTTGGATTCAAAAGGATATGCAGAGCCTGATAAAGGTCTGTGCCGCCGACCCTCGGCACGTTAAAATTACCAAACGCCATTGTTTTGCGAGCATACTCTTGAGCAAAGGGACGAGTTTCAAATTCTGAACTCAGCATGTACAATGTCAGCAAGTTAAGAAACGCACTATCAGCTGTATCACGCAAAGTTAGCTGAGACAGGAAATTGTTACGAAACATTTTGCTTTCGTTGCAATTTTCTCTAATAAAACTAAAACTGTTATCTTGTTCGTTTTCCATTGTACACCTTTACTCTTCCTTCATAAACGCAGGACGATTAACAAATTTAATTGTACCGTGCGGTGTGCCTGCTACAAAGCCTTCGTGGCCTGATTCTCCCCTCATCGTTGCCAATATTGAATTGTTTTGGTTGGCATGATCATCCAGTTGAGCTTTGAGCAAATACTTTAGGTTGACTAAAGCATTGGCCACCTTGAACATTGCATCAAAGCCCGCCTTGTTCTTTTCTAAATGCGCCATGACATTTTGTAGCTTGTTGTCTGTTTTGACCACTGTCTTGCTGTTAGGACTATTTAACCAATTGATAAATTCTTGTTGTATAAATCCATTCTTGCCTTGCTTGACCTTGAAGTTTATAAATCTCTTAAAGACATCTGAGAGATTTGAAATCTGTAATGAGCCAATGGTCATGTTATCCAACAAACGATCAATGGCTGGACCTTTAGCTTGAATAAACTTTTCTACTTTTTCGATGTCGTCTTTGGGCAATTTAAACGCATCTGTTTTGACCTGCATCACTGGACTGAGTACCGTTAGACCTGGGCTAGTTTTTAGAGATTCAATTTCTGATGGTGTCATTGCTCTAGATTCATTTTTTGTATTATCGGTACGTTCCGTCGTGGCGGAAAAATAACTATGCACCACAATACCGGCTTGACTTTTCTTAATCTTTTTACCAAGGTCGCTGCCAACATCAATGGTATATTTTATCTTGTTTGGCTGAATTTCAAATACTCCATTGTGTTCCTCTAAAGGGTCCATCCACATAACATCACCTTGGATGAAACCGCGGAACTTGACTGGTAACAGTTTTTCCAACATAGGAAATAACTTGGCCAACTGAGTGGAATATTGAAGTCTACCTGCCTCGTCAGGTTTGCGATTGTATAGCATGTCTCTGAGCATTGTGCTACTGCGAGCCATGCCATCATATGTCTTTGCAGCAAAGCCAGACTTGTCAGTTACAATAAATCCTTGCTCATCTCTACCAAAAATGATTGCTGGGCTACCGTCCCATTTAACGGTGGTGGTGCTTGGATTTTCTGCAGCATGAACAATAGCCTGTAACGCACGATGAGCACCAGTAGATCCTTCATCAAATACTAGATCTTCAGGATGATCAATGCGAGCCTTGGCTTCAGTGAGCAGGATCTGCTGACGACCACGAACCGGTACTTTGAAATTCCCTGTAATGATTTCATGTATTTTCATGGTGTAATAGGCTTAAGGCGTAACAGGCTTATTCAGCTCTTTGATTGCAGCTAACATTTCAGGAGGAATCTTCGACGGGTCGCCTTGTTGAATTGTTCTTAACTGTTGAAGGGCAGCAGTAAAGCTGGCAGGATCGCCTAATGGATCTGATGGATCGATTTTCCCACCACCACCACCTGGTGCTAGTGTGCTATTGCTATAATTGCTTGCATTCAGTCTCTGTACAGTCTCTTTAGCCCACTTGTTGTATAATTCCATTGATTGCTGTGGCTTGCGGCCGGTCGCCGCCTCTAGAGAGGCTATGTTTAACCAGGCTACAAACTGTGCTTTTATAGCTTTCTTAACCTCTTCAATAACGGTAACCAATTCTGCCGAATTGGCTATACTTGTGTCGTGCATTGACAACCATTGCCTGTATTGATTTTCTTGGAAAAGTTCCGGCGGGGCTGCAATCAATGATCGCAACTTAGCCGATGTCATTGTTGCATATTGTTTACTAATACGCTCATTAAGATATTGAGCAATGAGTAGATTTCCAACATTATCAACAAAATTTTCATTTTGTTTTAAGCCATTTTTTGGGTCAAGCAGGATATCAACTATTTTTTCACCGTTGACTTTAAAGTCATTAATAAAGCCAGTAAGCGATGGATCATTAATTTTAAAACTTGTCTGGGTGACCTCTCCACCGGTAACAATAAGAATAGCAGCGGCCAATGCCATAGAAATACCATCAAGAGCCTCATCATACTTTAAGTCTGGAACGGGAGTAGCGTTACTACCGCCCACAACTTCCATAATTGCATTGAGAACTTTACTTCCAACATTACCTGTAACTTTTAGGAGAGTTGCCTTGTCAGTTCTAATTAGTTCAGCGATCTGGTCTGCACTGACAGGATCCGCCTCCTTGACCCCCCATTTACCTTCGAGACTATCTTTATTTTCTTCGGTTAGTTCTACAGCCATTTTCACGCCTGCTTTGACCATTATAGTTAATGGCAATGCTACTTTGCCTTGTTTTATTTCGTTGAAATTAGTTTGACTACGAAGCGCGTCAATTATGTGAGTTTCAATCTTATCGGCCAGCGCCTTTACTCCTGCATTTTGGCCCATAAGAGATCTGACAAATCCTGTGAGGCCATCGCCTTTGGACATGTCTACAAGTCTATCCATTACGGTATCAAATATGCCTTCTTTTAAATGTTCGTTCTTTAAATCAGCTATTTTCATTGTTCGTTTTCCTTAATAGAACGTACCCCGCGTGTAAACTTAGCTGAATCACCATTTTTAATGGCCAACTGTAATCTACGAATTAATTCATCGGCTTGGTGCTGCGGGTAATTTAGCTGAATTACTTCTATTAAATTGGTAATTCGCGCAATAGCCTGCATTCCTAAACTTTCCACAAGAAAATGCTTATCTTGCTTGGGTACTAAGCCAGTAATTTCGTCTAAAATACTACGGGTTTGTTTTCGCATAATTATATGTTATTTAGTATAAATAAACTTATAGGAGACTTAACCCATGGAACTTTCAACAGGTGCAAAAGAAATTCGTGCGCTAGCTGAGCGTTTAGCACAAATCAGCGAACGTTCTTCCGATGAGAAGGATACTAGTGATTCTGAACATCAAATCGATACTACGGAACTTATGCGTTTAAAAGTGGCATTACGACCGCTAGTTAGCGATGAGCTACAAGGTCGTTTTATGATGGTTTTAAATAAATTAGCTTCCGAACAGCCAATTACATTTTCTGATTCTAGGCTATTAACTACTGCTTTTGCCAGCATGGCTGATATTATTGCCAGCGATACTACTTTGATTCAAAGGTTGCGTAGCGATATTCGTGATTTCAATATGTCAACCGACGACGAAGAAGAGGCCCAGGAAGAAGAAGAAGACATTGCAGCTGATATAAGAACGAACTGGGGAGACCCAGTTCGTCGTTAACATTGCAGCTGATGTAAACCCAGACCTAAACTTTAAACCAAGGTAAATTAGAGTTCTCTGGTTACAATTTTAGCTAGTGCAGCTCTCTGATTGCTAGTTACAACTGGCGTGGATGAAGATCTTTGTTCGGTTGTTGAATTGTCAAGTGGCTTATCCCAAGCATGAGTTCCGCCGGGTTTTTCCCATTTAGCAGATTCTGATGTTGTTCCAGTGTTTACAGTTGTCCCTACGCTTGATCGCTGTTTAATTCGTTCGTAAACATCCGAAGCCTTACTGACACTGACATTGGCATCATTGGCTGCATCAGAAATACGCAAAGTATCAGGGTTAAAACTCATGTCGATCTTTTGTCCCACAGCACTAGAACTACGAGTTTTCATAAACTGTATCTGAACCATGCCTCGTTCTCGCATAGCCGGCGTACTGTAAATACCAAACACATTGTCCGCTGTTTGAATTTTGGATAAGCCGCCAGCAATCATGGAATGG
>Ga0194132_10004952_pt1 | contig 22158 bp, 17 predicted proteins | sample TA2KigOf80mmetaG_FD_148612 | JGI IMG/M metagenome (GOLD analysis project Ga0194132, IMG submission 148612) | Freshwater microbial communities from Lake Tanganyika, Tanzania - TA2015054 Kigoma Offshore 80m | ecosystem: Environmental > Aquatic > Freshwater > Lake | place: Tanzania: Lake... | reverse complement strand
GGGGCCCGCGGCCACGGCCTGTCGACCCGGGCCGGCGGGGTCGCCGGCGCGCCGGGCGCCCCGTCGTGAGCGCCATCTTCGAGGAGATCGACCGGCGCGACACACCGATCGGGGTCGTCAGCGTCCGCCGCCGCGTCGAACCCACCCTCGGGGTCGACGTCTACGAGGTGAAGCTGGACGACGAGTTCCTCATGTCGAGCCTGTTCACGGTGGCCGAGATCGCCCTCGCCGACCTCGGCCTCGCCACCTGGCCGGGCACCGAGCCGGAGCGCCTCGACGTGGTCGTCGGCGGGCTCGGCCTCGGCTACACCGCCCGGGCCGCGCTGGGCGACCCCCGGGTGCGCACCTGCGCGGTGGTCGAGGCGCTGGACGCGGTGATCGACTGGCACGCGCGGCATCTGCTCCCGATGGCCGAGGCGATGACGGGCGACCCGCGCTGCCGGTTCGTGCACGGCGACTTCTTCGCACTCGCGCTCGGCGACGGACCGCTGGTTCCCGACGGGCCCGCGCGGGTCCATGCCGTGCTGCTCGACATCGACCACTCGCCGCGCCACCTGCTCAGCCCCGCGCACGCGCCGTTCTACGAGGCGGCCGGGTTGACGCGCCTCGCCGACCGGCTGCATCCGGGCGGCGGGTTCGGTCTCTGGGCCGACGGCGCGCCCGACGCGGCGTTCCTCGCCACGCTGCGAGCCGTGTTCGCGACGGCCACCGCGCACACCGTGAAGTTCCCCAACTTCTACACCGGGGGCGAGTCGTCGAGCACCGTCTACGTGGCGACGACTGCTCTCGCCTGACCCGCCGCCGAGAAGGGCCCGGCCGACCGCAGGTCGAGGAGCGGACAGTCGCAACGCGGGGAAGGCCGCCCCGGGGATCGGCTGCCGCCTCGCTCCGTCGAGGCGCGCGAGCCGATAGCGTCCGCCTCCGGTCCGACGGGAGCTTGTGCCTGGTGTCGAGTCGCGCGTTCACGGTCAGCGATGCCCGGTACTTCCCGGGCACGGTCGCGCTCGTCAACTCGCTCGCGATCAGCGGCAATTCCGTGCCGCTCACGGTGCTCGACCGCGGCCTGACCGTCGGGCAGCGGCGACTCATCGAGCCGCACTGCGAGATCGTCCCGCATGCCGGCGATCGGTCCGCGCTCCTGAGCAAGTTCGTCGCACCCGGGGCCTCCGACGCCGACGTGGTGCTCCTCGTCGACAGCGACATCATCGTGACCGGTCTGCTCACCGATGCCATCCAGGTCGCAAGGAGCGGCGCGGTCTACGCGTTCCCCGACGCGGCGTACCCGGATCGTTGGTTCGGGGAGTGGACGCAGCTCCTCGAGCTGCGGGCCCCGCTCCGGCGTGATGCCTACCGCAACACGGGCTTCGTCGCCCTGCCCGGGCCCGGCCGATCGGGCCTGCTCGAGCGATGGGCGGAAGCGTGCGACCGGTTGGCGGCGTGCGATGCCGAGGCGGGTCCGGAGGCACTTACACCGGTCGACACCGACCCGCTCCAGTTCGAGGACCAGGACTGCATCAACGCGCTCCTGATGAGCGAGGTGCCGGTCGACCATGTCGTGACGGGCCCGCCGCACGGGATGGTGATGCAGCCCGACGACCTCCGCGTGACGCAGGTCGTCGACGTCGAGCAGCTGCGCTGCACGTGGCGGAGTGAACCGGTGACGATGCTGCACGCGATCGGGCCGCACAAGCCCTGGCAACCCCGCGGCGGGCGCGAGTTCCGGCCGACCGCGTTCACCCGGTGCCTGCTGCGGGTGCTGACCGGACCCGACCTCGTCGTGCGCATTCCCGAGCGGGAGCTCGTGCCCTGGCTGCGGTCACACCGCGCGGCGTCGACGGTTCGGGGGCTCCTCCACGCGTACGACGCGCTGGCCTGCGCAACGCGCCCGGCGCGTCATCGGTTGGTGGCCCGGGCGCGGGGGTTCGCGCCCTCGGGTCGTGACCACTCGCCGGCGCGACCCGAAGGCGATCGAGTCGATGGCTGACGCCGGCATTCGTGCGGGGCGCCCTCGATCGTGCGCGAATGATCGTAAGGTGCGACCCGTCGAGGTTGCCCGGATGTCGTAGCTCAGCCCAGGGCGTTCAGGTCGCTGCGCCACGAGCGGCGCGGGCGGGGTGCGACTTCCAGGCCTCCGGCGAGGGTGCGGGCGATCGCGTACTCCTCGGCGAGGATCGACAGCACCCGGGCCACACCGTCGGCGCCGCCCGCGGTGAGGCCCCACGCGGCCGGGCGGCCGATGCCCACCGCCGTGGCGCCGAGCGCGAGCGCGATCAACACGTCGCTGCCGTGGCGGATCCCGCCGTCGATGATCACCGGCACCTCGGCCCCGACCTCGGCCACCACCTCGGGCAGCGCGTCGATCGCCGCGGGCGCGCCGTCGAGCTGGCGGCCGCCGTGGTTCGACACGATCACCGCGGCGGCGCCGTGCGCAACCGCGGCCCGGGCGTCGGCCGCGGTGAGCACGCCCTTGGCCATCCACGGGAGGCCGGCGGCGGCGCCCAGCGCCGCGACCATCGCCCACGTCCACCCCACCGCCCCCGCCATGCGCTCGGCGAAGTCGTCGGGGCCGTAGTTGGCGCTGGCGAGCTCGACGGCCGACGGCGGATCGGGGTCCTCCAGCGTGCGCTCCCGCCAGCCCGGCCGCGGCGTGTCGACGGTGATGCACAGGGCGCGATAGCCGGTGTCGGCGGCGCGGCGGGCCGCCCGCTCGGCCACGCCCACCGGTCCGAGGGCCGACACCTGGAACGCCCACGCGCCCGCGGGCGACGCCGCGTGCACGTCCTCGAGGGTGTACCCCGAGCTCGACGACGCGATGGCCACGGTGCCGGCTTCGGCGGCGCCCTGCACCACGGCGCGGTGGCCGTCGGGGTGGAAGATCCGGTCGAGGCCGAAGGGAGCCACGAGGATCGGCATCGCGAGCTGCTCGCCGAGGAGCGTGCAGGTGATGTCGGGCGCGGCGTCGCCGGTGCAGACCGTCGGGCGGATCACGTAGCGCCCGAACGCCTCTTCGTTCCACCGCAGCGTCCGCTCCGCCCCCGAGCCGCCCTCGAGATAGGCAAGCGCGTGCGCGTCGAGCAGCGCGTGTGCGCGCCGGCGAGCCTCGGCGAGGGTGGGGAACGGCTCCACGGTCCGAGGTCTACTACGGGCCGGGCGCGCGGGCGCGGCTAGGTTTCACGCGGGGCGAATCGGCAGCCGACCGTATGGGCATGGGCGGGAAGCGATGAGCGATCCAGGCGCAGGGCACGACGAGGCACCGCACCCGCGGCTCGACCTCGAGGCCGACACGATCGCGGCCGTCCTCGACATCCTCCCCGACCCCGCCATCGTGTTCGACGAGGGCATGCGCTGCGTGGCCCTCAACAAGCGGGCCGTCGAGGCCATCGGCAAGACGGCCGAGGAGCTCGGCGCCGACGCCGTCGACCTCTTCGTGCACCCCGACGACATGCCGTTGGTGTTCGCGTCGTTCGAGGAGGTGCTCGAGAAGGAGGTCGGCTCCGCGATCGAGGTCCGGATCCGCACGGCGGATGGGGAATGGCGCCTCGCCGAGGTGGTGGGCAGCACCTTTCACCACGGCCATGGCGTGTGGCAGATCGACACGTTCCGCGACCTCACCGCCCGCCGGCAGTGGGAGGTCGCGGCGGCCGACACCGAGCGATTCCGGGTCATCGTCGAGTCGTCGGCGCTGGTGGTGCTGCTGTGCGACTCGCTCGGCGAGATCGAGTCGGTGTCGGGCGCGATGTGCCGCAACCTCGGCCATGACCCGTCAAGGGTGATCGGGACCAAGCTGTCCCACTGGGTGGCGGACGCCGACCGCGCGGGGTTCGACCGGGCGTTTGCCGACGCCATCGCCCACCCCGGCGTGCACGTGATCGAGTGCCGCCTCCGCCACAAGGACGGTCGTGACCTCGCGTACCAGTTCTCGGTGAGCAACCTGCTCGACGACCCCGTCGCGGCCGGGGTGATCGTGTCGGGGCAGGACATCACCCGCCGGCGCGCGCTCGAGGAGCACCTCGCCAACCTCGCGACCCGCGACGCGCTCACCGGACTCGCCAACCGAGCTCACCTCGAGGAGTTCCTCGAGGCGATGGTGTCGGGCAAGGACTGCATGGAGCCCGTGGGCGTGCTGTTCGTCGACCTCGACCGGTTCAAGCGGGTCAACGACCTCTACGGCCATTCCGTCGGTGACTCGCTGCTCGTGGCCATCGCCGAACGCCTCCAGACGCTCGTGCGCCCCGGCGACCTCGTCGCCCGCTTCGGCGGCGACGAGTTCGTCATCGTGTGCCCCGGTGCCGATCCCGGCTCCACCATCCCGTCGATGGTGGAGCGCATCGAGCGCGAGCTCGCGAAGCCGGTGCTGATCGACGAGCTGTCGATCAGCATCGATGCAAGCGTCGGCTTCGTGACCGCGCGCGACGACACCACGGCCGAGGTCCTGCTCGCCGAGGCCGACGACGTGATGTATGCCGCGAAGGACGCCCGCGACGACGACGGCGAACCCGGCGGCCGCCGACTCGGCATCTCCGAGCGGCGGAGCCTGGCCGAGGACCTGCGCGACGCGTGCGAGGCCGGACCGGCGTCGGCGGGGCTCGCGGTGCACTTCCAGCCGATCATCGACCTGACGAGCGGCGAGATGGTGGGCGCCGAGGCGCTCGTGCGGTGGAGCCACCCGACGCTGGGTGCGCTCACCCCCGCGCAGTTCCTGCCCGTGGCCGAAGACGCCGGCCTCGCGCCGCGCCTCGGTGCCTGGGTGCTCGGCCGCGCGCTCGACCTGCTGGTGGAGTGGGACCGCGGCGACCGCAATCGCGGCGTCACCGTGTCGGTCAACCTCGGAGCCGGCGAGATGTTCGATCCCGGGCTCGAGGCGTCGGTGCTGGCTGCGCTCGCCGAGCGGGCGCTCACCCCGGCCCGACTGTGCCTCGAGGTGACCGAGCCGCTCCTCCTCGGCGTCGGCTCACGACGACGCCGCGCCGCGCCCACTGCGATCCAGGCCCTCGCCGGGCGGGGCGTGGTCATCGCCATCGACGACTTCGGCACCGGCTTCCCCGGGTTGCACGCACTGCGCGACTACCCGGCGAGCGTGCTGAAGATCGACGGCACGGTCGTGCGTGACGTCGCCGACGACAACACCGCAGCCGGGGTGGTCGCCGCCGTGGTCGCCCTCGCCCGCACCACCGGCAAGACCACGGTCGCCGAGGGCGTGGAGACGCCCGACCAGGCGCGGGCGCTCACGGACCTGGGCGTCGACCGTGGCCAGGGCCACCACTTCGGTCGGCCCCAGCCCGTCGACGCCTGAGCCGTCACCGGCCGGTCCGCCCGTCGCCGCCCGGTCCGGTCAGGCCCGGGTCATGCGGATCGGGCGCTGGCCCGCGCCGGTGACGACGGTCCCGGCCGCGAAGGCCTTGGCCTCGTCGAACGGCACCGCGCGGCAGTCGACGAGCCGGGTGCCGTCGACCGCCGGCTGGTCCGGGTCGGTGTCGGCGTTGATCAGGATCGAGTTGCGCTTCGCGCCGATGACCGCGGTCGCGAGGTCCTGGCACGCCACGTCGATGCTGCGCCAGTCGTCATCGGTCCACTGCAGCACGTCGTCGGGCTTGTCGCGCACATCGAGGGTGACGCGCAGCAGCGTCTGGATGTCGTGAGGTCGGTCGCAGGTAGCGAACGCGGCGCGCCCGCCGTCGCCCCCGAGGTTCGCGCAGAGTCGCATCGTCGCGAGGGGCGCGCGCGTGGAGATGCGACGGAGATCGCCTGCGGTCGACCCGGTGATCTCGGGGTCGGTCACGTGCACGCACACCACATCGGTCGCGCCCAGCGCGAACGAGTCGGCGTCGGGGACGAGCCACCCGAGCTGACCGGCCGCCGGCGGCATCCAGCGCGTGATCTCGTAGGTCTCGAACAGCTCGCGCAGCACGTCGGCCGACTCCGGGTAGAGGTGCTTCACCGTGGCGCGGGGCCGGCAGCGGGCTTCGGCGAACGCGACCAGCGCGGCGTGCGGCTTGCTCGTGGGGTCGAGCAGCGTCGCCCGGTCGGTCTTGGCCAGCGGCTTCGGGAGCGGCGCCCCGGCCACGACCTGCACGGTGTGGTCCTCCGCGCAGGCGACGGCGCTCGTGAGGTCGATGGTCTGGGTGGCGACGTCGGCGACGGCGTAGCACGTGCCGACCCGCCACAGCGCGGCGGCCCGCTTCGGCCGCGGCTTCTGGCCCGCACCCGCGCTCGGGGCGCCGACCAGCAGCGCGCCGGTGACGAGCACGACCAGCGCCACGCACGCCCGCGCTCCCCGGCCGGTCCGGTGCATGCCCACCCCCTCGATCCGCCCGGAGGGTAGTGGCGCTCGGGGTCAGGCCCGGACCTCGTGGGCGAGCGGCTCCCCGTCGAGGTAACGGCGGAGGTTGGCGGCGAACAGGTCGGCGCCGCGGGCGAAGCGGCCGTGGCCGCCCGAGCTCGAGTGCGGGGTCACCACCACGCGCGGGTGGCTCCACAACGGCGACTCGGCGGGAAGCGGCTCCTCGTCCACCACGTCGAGCACCGCGAAGTCGGGACGGCCGGCGTCGAGTGCGGCGACGAGCGCGTGCTCGTCGACGATCGACCCCCGGGCCACGTTGACCAGCACCGCGTCGGGGCGCATCGCGCCGAGGAACGCGGCGTCGACCAGGTGGCGGGTGGTGTCGCCGCCGGGCAGCGTGAGCACGACCACGTCGGCGCGGGGGAGCGCGTCGGCCATCGCATCCGGGCCGATCATCTCGTCGACCGGCTCGGTGCCGTCGGGCGTGCGGCGCACGCCCACCACGTGGGCGCCGAACGCCCGCGCCCGCTCGGCCACCGCACCACCGATCGCGCCCACGCCGACGACGAGCCAGGTGCTGCCCATCACCTCGCGCCACTCGTGGTGCTCCCAGCGGCGCGCGGTCTGCGCCGCCCGCCAGCGGTCGGCCCGCTGGAACCGGTCGAGCACCTCGCGCACGACGAACTCCGCGATGGGCACGTTGTTGACGTGCGCGGTGCACAGGCGCACGCCCCGGGCGAGCAGCTGCTGGTAGTGCCAGGTGTCGTAGCCGGCGCCGGCCGACTGCACGAAGCGCAGCGGCTCGGCCGCGATCAGGGCGTCGATGAACGCCTTGTCGGCGTTGCGCAGCACGTCGACCGACAGCCAGCCCACCTCGGGCGGATCGCCGGGGATGCGGCCGAGGTCGGGATCGAACGCGACCAGCTCCACCTCGGGCACCACCGGGCGGATGCGGGGCTCCCACAGCCCGATCGCCTCCGTCGACAGCTGCGCCCGCACCGCCATCCGCGCACGTTACCGATGCCCCGTGCGGGGGGTCGAGCGGTGGTGCGGTCGGGGACGCGCGCCGACGATCGGGTCAGGGACGCATGGTGGGACCATGCGTCCGTAGACCGACGCCCAGCGTCGCTCAGGGACGCATCATGTGCGGCGGCGGCGGAGCATGGCCTTGCCGGTGTCGACGCCGCCGATGGGGGTGAACGCGTCGGACTCGGCGGTGAGCTCGGCGGCCTCGTCGTCGGTGAGGTCGAGGTCGGCCGCGGCGACGTTGTGGCGGAGCTGGTCGACCGAGCTCGCGCCGGGGATCGCGACGACGTGGGGCTTGCGGATCAGCCACGCCAGCGCCACCTGCGCGGGCGTTGCGTCGTGCGCGGCGGCGATGCGCCGCAGCGTTCCGAGCAGCGGCTCGACCCGGGCGAGGTTCTCCGGAAGGCACAGCGGGCTCCGGCTCCGGGCGACGCCGGGCGGCGGGTTGTCGGCCGAGTACTTCCCGCCCAGCACGCCCATCTCGAGCGGGCTGTACGCGATCACGATCCGGTCGTTGGCCTGCGCGAAGGGCACGTTGGCGGTGTCGGGCTTGCGGTACAGGAGTGAGAAGTGCACCTGGTTCGACAGCACGGGCTGCCCGAGCGCGGCATCGGCCTTCGCCCAGCGGTCGGCGCCGAAGTTCGACACGCCGACGTGGGCGATCACGCCCTCGTCGAGCAGCGTGCGCATCCCGTCGAGCTGCGGGGTGAGCGGGAACACCGGGTTCGGCCAGTGGATCTGGTACAGGTCGATGGTGTCGACGCCGAGGCGCAGGGCCGACTGCCGGCCGTGCTCGACCACCCGCGACGCGGTGGGGGACAGCGGCGTGAACTTCGTCGCGACGAACGCCTCGTCGCGCCGGCCGGTGAGGGCCCGGCCGACGATCGCCTCCGACGCGCCGCGCGCGTACGCCTCCGCGGTGTCGATCAGCGTCACGCCGAGGTCGAGCGCGGTGTGCACGATGTCGACCGCCGTGGTCTCGCCGTACTCCTTGCCGTAGCCCCAGTCCTTCGAGCCGAACTGCCAGCAGCCCACGCCGATCGCCGAGACCCGGACCCCGCCCGCCTCCACGTACTTCATGCCTGCATCTCCTTCTCCGCAGCCGGTGACAGCTGCTCCTTCAGTCGGAACTTGAGGATCTTCATGGTCGGGTTGCGGGGCATCGCGTCGACGATCTCGACCTGCTCGGGCCACTTGCGCTGTGACAGGCCCGCGGCCCGGCAGTGCTCCTGCAGGTCGGCGAGCGTGATCGGCTCGGCCCCGTCGACCAGCTCGACCACCGCGCACACGCGCTCGCCCCGCTCGGCGTCGGGGAGCCCGATCACCGCCACCGCGGCGACCGCCGGGTGCTCGTACACCACGTGCTCGACTTCGACCGCGCCGATGTTCTCGCCCTTGCGGATGATGACGTCCTTGGTGCGGCCGGTCACCGCGAGGTGCCCGTCGGCGCGCAGCACGCCGCGGTCACCGGTGTCGAACCAGCCGTCGGCGTCGATGACCTCGGCGGTCTGGGCCGGGTCGAGGTAGCCGCGGAAGCGCATCGACCCCCGCAGGTGGATGTCTCCCTCCTCGCCCGGCGCCGCGTCGGTGCCGTCGTCGCGCACGATGCGGATCTCGCACCCGGGCACCGGTGTGCCGTCGGTGTGGGCGAGCTGCTCGTCGGTGTCGGTCGGGGAGCCGTTGGCGATCATCGGCGACTCGGTCATGCCGTAGCCGTGGGTGATGCGCACTCCGCCCATCTCGCGCAGCACCTCGTAGTACAGCTCGGGCGGCTTGGGCCCGCCGCCGCCCATGAGGATCCGGAGGGTGGGCACCAGCGGCTCGCCGGGCTGGGCTCGCTGGAGCGCGAGGAGCGCCTGGTACAGCGCGGTCGCGCCGCCGGTCATCGTCACGCGGTGCGCGCGCATCAGGGCGACGGCCGCGTCGGGGACGAACGCCTCCATGGTCACGGTGGGCAGGCCCCACATGGTCATGAGCACGAGCCAGTCGGGCCCGGCGATGTGGGCCCACGGCACCGCGAACATCGCGACGTCGGCGTCGATGACCTCGAACGCATACCCGAGCCCGCCGCCGCCGGCGATCAGCGTGCGGTCGGTGTGCATCACGCCCTTCGGGAGCGACGTGGTGCCCGACGTGGTGTAGATCCAGCGCACCTCGTCGGCGTCGGGATCCTCGGTGGCGACGGGCGGGTCGGGGAGGGTGGCGGGGTCGCCGTCGGGGAACCCGGGCTCGCCGTCGGGGAACCCGGGCTCGCCGAGCCGGGCCGACACCGTGAGCGGCATGCAGCCGTGGCTCGTGCGCGCGCAGCAGTCCGTGGCGAGCGCGGTGTAGTCGACGTCGCGCCACACGCCGGGCACGACGAACCACTCGGCGCCGACCTGCTCGAGCATCGCGTGCACCTCGCGCGCGCCGTAGATCGGGATGATCGGGTTCTGCACCGCGCCGAGGCGCGCGAGCGCGGTGGACAGCACGATCGTCTCGAACCGGGTGGGGAGCTGCCACGACACGGTCGTGCCGGCGCGGATGCCAAGGTCGAGCAGACCCGCCGCGCAGCGTTCGACGGCGTCGCGCAGCTCTGCGCAGGTGAGAGACCGTCCGTGCTCGTCGGACAGGATGGTGCGGTCGGGCGTCGCGGCGGCCCGTCGCTCGACCAGCTCCCAGATGGTCCGGGCTCCGGTGAGGGGGCTGGCCTCCATCCGTGCACCCTACGCCGGGTCGTTGCGCGCCTACGCCGGTGCGCCCACCTCGCCGATCGGCACGACGGCGCAGGTGGGAAGCGCGTCGGGCTCCGTGTGGAGCCAGCGGAAGAACATCACGCCGGTGGTGTGGCCGCCGGTGTCGAGCCAGTTGGGGTGCCCGGGGTCGCGCGCCGCGATCACGAGGCGGACGGAGCCGTCGGGCCCGCGCACGACCTGGCGGTCGTTGAGGTTGCTGCGCCGGTCGGGGTACGACTGGAACCAGCGGTCGCAGACCTGGAGCGCCCAGTAGCGGCAGGCGGCCGGGGGCGTGTGCTCGACCACGAGTGCTTCGCCCTCGCGCACCCGCCACCAGGCGAAGGCGTAGGTGACGTCGGGGTTGGGGACCGCCGCCGCGATCTCGGCGGCCGACTGCCGGACGAACGCGTTGGGGTGCTCCCGGTGCTCGGCGCCCCAGAGCTGGTTCAGCCCGAGGTTCCACCGCAGCTGGACCGCCGCCGCCCGCAGCTCGCCGGCGACCTGCTCGCTGGTGGGCAGGCGGGCGGGCGCGGCGTCACCGTCGGTGAAGGCGATGGTGTACTCCCCGCGCTCCTGGGTCGAACGGTCGTGGAAGTACTGCCGGACGATGACGCGCACGGCGTCGGGGTGGGAGAGCTCCCACCAGAACTCGCCGTCGGGCCCGACGGGCAGTTCGTCGACGTCGACCGCGTCGAGCAGCGCGGCCGGCCCGGCCGCCGAGCCGCCGTCGTAGAGGCAGATGCCCACGTAGGTGGCGCCGCCGCGCGTGCCGGAGATCCGGTAGGCCCGCCCGGGTCGGAGGCTCGCGACGTCGTAGTCGATGTCGGGTCCCGCCGCGCCGAGGTGCCGGGTCGACTCGAGCATCGGCTGGAACGCGGGGCGGTCGACGTCCTTCGCCACGAGCGTGTTCTCGGTGACCGCCGCGAGCACGCGCAGCACGTAGCGGTGGCCGTCGGCCGCCTCGCGGTCGTTCATCGGGTCGGGGTCGTCGACGACGCGGGAGACGGCGAAGGCGACGGCGTCCTCGACGTCGGGCCATGCCTCGGTCGGATCCATGCCCGGAGGCTAGGCCCGCCACCACCGGGCCGACGCAGTTCGACTCCGCCTTCGAAAGGCCGGTACCGCTGCCTGCGTGCGGCGCGGGTGCGCTGCCGGGGGCGCGCCCGTGACCCTCACCGACGACCGCGAGGGAATCGCCGCCGCAATCACCGCGCGCACCGGAATCGAGGTGGATAGCGTGCGCTGATGGTCGCCCAGGAGGAGCACGACACCTTCCTGGCCGAGCGCGGCTCGGTCTGGCGCTTCCTCTCGGCCCAGGCCTGCGCGTCGGTCGGGGCGATCGCCCTCACGACGGTGCTCGGCCTCCAGGTGTGGGAGCTCACCAGGCGCGAGCTGTCCCTCGGCTTCCTGGGCCTGGTGGAGTTCCTCCCGGCGCTGCTGTTGGTGCTGGTCACCGGGACCGTGGCCGACCGGTTCGACCGTCGGCGCATCGCGTCGCTCGGGCTGCTGCTCCAGACCGTGGTCGCCGCGACCCTCGGCTGGTACGCGATGTCGGACCCGACGTCGGCCGCCCCGATCTTCGCGCTCGTGCTGTGCTTCGGCGTCGCCCGCGCGTTCACGGCGCCGGCGGTGCGGTCCATGCCCGCCGACCTGGTCCCGTACCGCCGGCTGCCCTGGCTCACGGTGCGCTACTCGGCCACGTGGCAGGTCTCGGCCATCGTCGGCCCGGTGCTCGGCGGCGTGCTCTACGCCGTCGACCCGGTGGCGCCGTTCTTCGTCGTCGCCGGCCTGTTCCTCGCGGCGTCGTTCGTCATCACGACGGTGCGCTACGCCGCGCACGTGCACGACGTCCGGGCCGGCGCCCGCACCGCGCTCGCCGAGCCGCTCGACGCGATGGAGCCCGCCGAGCTCGAGGACGCCGAGCTCACGACGCCGGCGGCGCCCCCCGCGAGCGTGCGGGAGCGGGTGCACGAGGCGATGGAGGGGTTCCGCTTCATCCGGCGCGAGCCCGTGCTGCTCGGCGCGATCACCCTCGACCTCATGGCGGTGCTGTTCGGCGGTGCCCTCGCGCTGTTGCCCGCGTTGGCGGAGGAGCGTCTCGGCGTCGGGGCGGTGGGCCTCGGCTGGCTGCGCGCCGCAGTGGGGATCGGCGCCGCGCTGATGACGCTCGCGCTCGCGATCCGCCCGGTGCAGCGCCGCATCGGCGTGGTGCTCCTGGTTGCCGTCGCCATGTTCGGCGTCGGGACCGTGGCCCTGGGCGTCACCACCAGCTTCGCGGTCGCGTTCGTGGCCCTGATGGTCGCGTCGGCGGCCGACGCCATCTCGGTCTTCATCCGCTCGACCCTCGTGCCCCTCGTGACCCCCGATGAGATGCGGGGTCGCGTGCTGGCAGTCGAGATGGTGCTCATCGGCGCGTCCAACGAGCTGGGGGCATTCGAGTCGGGCGTCACGGGCCAGCTCTTCGGCCCGGCCATCGCGGTGGTGATGGGCGGTGGCGCCTCGGTGGTGGTGGCCGTGGTGTGGTGGTTCGCCTTCCCGGCCCTGCGGCGCACCGACCGCTTCCCGCGGATGGAGCCGTCGCCGCCCGACGAGTCGGCGCTCCCGGCGCCCGTGGAGACGCCGCCCCCGCAGCGCGGATAGGCTGACACCCATGTCAGAGATCCCGAAGATCATCAGCGTCGACGACCACGTGGTGGAGCCCGCCCATGTGTGGCAGAGCTGGCTCCCGGAGAAGTACAGGGAGAAGGGCCCGCGCATCGTGCGCGAGCGCTTCGGCAAGATGACGCTCATCAAGGGCGCGAACTACGACATGCCCCTCGACCCCGAGGGCACCTGGGGCGACGCCTGGGTCTACGAGGACGAGATCGTCTACGTGCACAAGAGCCACGTCGCGATCCCGCTCATCGCCACCCCCGACGGCGACAAGAGCAAGTTCGACCGGTCGACCATGAAGATGGTCCCGATGACCTACGACGAGATGCGGCCCGGTTGCTACGACCGCGACGCCCGCATCAAGGAGTTCGAGGAGAACTGGGTCGACGGCTCGCTCCCGTTCCCCACGATGCCCCGCTTCTGCGGCCAGACCTTCCACGAGGGCAACGACAAGGAGCTCGGGCTCGCCTGCGTGCAGGCCTACAACGACTGGATGGTCGAGGAGTGGTGCGGCGCGGGCGTCAACATCCCGCTCACCATCATCCCGCTGTGGGACGCCGATCTCGCCGCCGCCGAGGTGAAGCGCAACGCCGAGCGTGACGTCCACGCCGTCTGCTTCAGCGAGCTGCCGTCGGCGCTCGGCCTGCCGAGCATCCACTCCGGCTACTGGGACCCGTTCTTCCAGGCCTGCAACGACACCGACACCGTGATCTGCATGCACGTCGGCTCGTCGTCGACCAACCCCACCGGCTCGCCCGACGCGCCGCGGGGCTCGAGCGCGTCGATCGCGTTCAACAACCCGATGACGTCGCTCGGTGAGTACATGTGGGGCGTGCTCCCGCGCTTCGACAAGCTGCGCATCGCCTACTCCGAGGCCCAGGTCGGCTGGATCCCCTACGCCATCGAGCGGTCCGACTACGTGTGGGACCACCACGACGGGTGGATGGACAACAAGGAGCGCATGCCGGTCAAGCCGTCGACCTATTACTACGGGCGGGTCTTCGGCTGCTTCACCTCCGACTACCACGGCATGAAGAGCCTCGACGAGATCGGGGTCGACCAGGTCTGCTTCGAGACCGACTACCCGCACACCGACACGTCGTGGCCCAACACCAAGGAAGAGGTCACCCGCATGTGCGAGGGCCTCTCCGACGAGCTGCTCTACAAGGTGGTCCGCGGCAACGCGATCAACATGCTCAGCCTCGACTGGACCTGATCCGCTCCACCCCGCAACTCGCCAAGACGGTGTCCGGGGGGTGTGATCAGCCGGTGAAGGTGGGGTCGGTCACGACCGCGGCCGGGGCGACCGCCTGGCACGACGTGTCGTTGGCGGTCCAGGTGACGACGATCTTGCCGTTGTCGTCGTTGGTGGCGCCCACTCCGGTCACGAAGGTGGCGCCGGTCGGGCCGCGGCTCGAGCCGCCACCCCCGCCACCGGCCGAGTAGGCGCCGGAGCTGGTGCCGCCACCCCCGCCGCCGAACCAGCCGCCCCCGCCGCCGCCCCCGCCGTGGTAGTCCGTCGCGCCGTCGCCGCCCTGGCCCGCGGTGCCGGGCGTCGCGGGGTCGCTCACGCTCACGGCGTTCTGGGAGCCGGCGGCCCCGCCCCCGGTCTGGGTGCCGCCGCCGCCGCCCCCGCCGAGCGCGTCGCCGTTCTGGGCGTCGACGCTCAACGACAGCAGGTTCTGGCCATCGCCACCCGGCAGTCCGGGATCACCACCGGCGCCGCCCGCGCCGCCGTCGTTGGCGAATCCGGCGCCGCCGCCGCCCCCGCCGCCTCCGGCCACGATGATCCGCTGGTCGAGCCCGGTACCGCCGCGGCGGACGTCGGACGCGCCGCCCCCGCCACCGCCACCGGGCGAGCCCTGCTCGACGTAGCCGGGTCCGCCGGCCCCGCCGCCGTTCTCGCCGCCGACGCTCGGACCACTGTTGTCGAAGACCCAATCCCCGCCGCGGCCGTAGCCGCCGACGTTCAGATAGATGGTCTCGCCCGGGGTGACCGCGATCGTCGCCGTGGTGCGGCCGCCCTTGCCGCCGCTCCCGCCCTCGTACGAGCCACCGATCGCGGCCTGGACGTCGCCGGGCACCGCCTCCGCGGCACCGCCGTCGCCGCCGTTGGCGCCGTAGACGTCGAAGTTGGCGCAGACCACGCCGGTGGGCACCGTCCACTCGTACCCGCCCGGCACGGTGTACTCGGCCGGGCTCGTCGACGCCGGCTCGACGGCGGAGATGGTGGGCGCGGTGGCGCCCAGCCAGCCGAGCGTGGTGAGCGCGGCGGCGCTGCCGGCGATGGCGACACTACGGAACGTGGGCACGGTGCCTCCGGGGAGTAGGGAGGGAGGATAGACGGCATCGGCCGGCGGACGCCAGACCCGGGTCCCGCGGGCCTCCGATGGCGCGAGGATGGGCCAGGATGAGCCGATGAGCGAGTTGCCGGCCTCGGTGCGCGACGCGGCGACGATCGTGCTGGCCGACGGGGCCGACGGCGCCGACATCGTGCCGGGACGGCTCGCCGCCGAGGGTGGGCCGGGCGGCGCCCGGGTCGTCGTGGGCTGGCTCCCCGGCGACCGACCGTGGGTCACGGCACTCGACGGCGCCGACGCCCTCATGGGCGGCTACGGCGTGCGGGCTGCGATCCGGGAGGGACGCGCGACCTACCGGCCGGTGCGGCTGTCGGCGGTGCCCCGCTTCCTGGCGTCGCTGCCCCGCCCGATCGTGACCGTGGTGCGCGGCCGACCCGACGGCGACGGGTTCCGGTTCGGGGGGAGCGTCGGCTGGGCGCCGGCCGCGGCGCGGCTGGCCGACGCAGTGGTGGTGGAGGTCGACCCCGCCGGACCGGCGATCACCGGACCGCCGGTGCCGGGAGACGTCGTCGCGGTGGTCGAAGGCACCGCCACTGCGGTCGAGCCCCTGCGGGGCGAGCCCGACGCCGTCGACCGCGCCATCGCCGCGCACGTCGCCACCGTGCTGCCGCCCGAGCCGACCATCCAGTACGGCCCCGGCGCCCTGCTCGACGCGATCGTGCGGGGGGTCGACCGGCCGGTCGGGATCCTCTCGGGCCTGGCCACCGACGCGGTCGCCGACCTCGCAGCCACCGGCCGCCTCCGCGGCACCGCCGTCGCCGGCTACTGCTGGGGCTCCGATGCGCTGCTCACCGTCGAACACGACGGGCGCCTGCGGCTGGCGGCGTCCGACGAGACCCACGACGTCGCCCGGCTCGCCGTGGTGCCCGGCTTCGTCGCGCTGAACACCGCGCTGCAGGTCGGCCTCGACGGCTCCGTCAACGTCGAGCGGCTCGGTACCGACGTGGTCGGTGGGGTGGGTGGGCACCCCGACTTCGCCCGGGGCGCGAGCGCCAACCCCGACGGCCTGTCCATCGTGTGCTGCCGGTCGGCGCACCGGGGCCGGTCCACCGTCGTGCTCCGGCCGCTCGTGGTGACGACGAGCCGCACCGACGTCGACGTGGTCGTCACGGAGCACGGCGTCGCCGACCTGCGTGGCCACAGCGACGCTGAGCGTGCGAGGCTGCTCGCCGAGATCGCGCACCCCGACCACCGGGACGCGCTCCTGAGGGGGGAGGACCCGAATGGGTGACGGGACCGGACGACTGGCCGGCAAGGTTGCAGTGGTGACCGGGGGCGGCAACGGCCTCGGGCGGGCGACGGCAGTGCGGTTCGCCGAGGAGGGCGCGGCCGTGGTGGTCGCCGACCTGCTCGACGGCCCGGCCGAGGAGACCGTCCGCATGATCGAGGCCGCCGGCGGTCGCGCGACCGCGGTGTCGGTCGACGTCACCAGCCGGGTCGACAACGACCTCATGGCCCGGACCGCGATCGACACCTACGACGGGCTGCACGCCGTCGTCACCGCTGCGGGCGTGGCGAGCGGCGACTACGTGTCGGGCGACCTCGAGCTCGCCGAGAAGGCGATGAAGGCGCGCGCCGCGTCGTCGCCCGCGCGCGCGGTCGTCGACATCGACATCGACGACTGGCAGACCGTCCTCGACGTCAATCTCACCGGCACGCTGAAGTCGATCCAGGCCTGCGTCGCGGCGATGCTCGACCACGGCTGCGCCGACGGCGCGAGCATCGTCACGATCGCGTCGATCGGCGCCAAGCACCCCGACGCGGGCGCGTTCGCCTACGGCTGCTCCAAGGCGGGCGTGTGGTACCTCACGAAGAAGCTCGCGCGTGAGCTGGTGGGCGAGGGCATCCGGGTGAACTCGATCGGACCCGGGTTCATCGAGACCAACATGACGGCGCTGATGCAGTTCATGCCCGAGGAGACGCAGGAGCACATCCGCCGCCAGATCCCGATGGGCCGCATGGGCAAGCCGGTCGAGATCGCCAACGCCGCGCTGTTCCTCGTGTCCGACGAGGCCAGCTACTTCACCGGCGAGATCCTCCACCCCGACGGCGGCTTCTTCACCGAGTAACCCACGTTCTGGCGTCCCCTGGGCATCCATGCGATGCGCGGGGGACGCCGAAACGGGAGGCGGGGTCCCTACCAGCCCCAGGCGTAGCCCTCGTCGGGCCACGTGACGACCCCGGCCGCGGCGAGCGCCTCGGCGTCGCCCGACCGGCCGATCTCGGCCAGGATCTCGAGCGTGTGCTCGCCCACCCGCGGCGGCGGGCCGAACACCCGGGCCGGGGTGTCGGAAAAGTTGATCAGCTCCCCGAACTGGCGCATCCGGCCGACGATCGGGTGGTCGTACTGCACCACCAGGCCGAGGCGCTCGGCGTCGGTGTCGTACAGCGGCCGGTGCCCCCCCTCGGTCTGGATCGGGACCTCGTTGGGCACGCCGGCGTCGTCGAGGGCCCGCGACCACATGATCGAGGTCTTCGTGCGGAACGCCGCCTCGAGCCGACCGGTGAGGGTCCAGTGGTCGTCGTCGCGGGGCACGTCGAGGGTGGCGCACAGCGCCTCCCACTGCTCGGGCTTCAGCGCGGCGACCTGGATCCACCAGTCCTGGGTCTGGTAGAGCCGGTACTCCGGGCCGAACCCGTGCTGGCCCACGTCGACCTTGGGCCGGAACGACGGCGTGCCGTCGGCCTTGAGCAGCACGTCGGACGCGTGCCACGCGCCGCCGTCCATCAGCGAGGTCCACAGCTCCTGCGCTTCGCCGGTGCGGTCGCGGTGCACGATCGCCGCGAGCACGCCCACCACCGAGAGCATCGCGTTGGCGGCGTCGCACATGCCGAACCGGTAGTAGAGCGGCTGGTGCCCGTGCTGCACGCCGCCGACCTCGTACTCGAGCCCGGCCGACGCCTGGTAGAGCGGGTCGAGCCCCCCGAACTCCGACAGCGGCCCGTTGAGCCCGTACGCGTAGGTGTTGCAGTAGATGACGTCGGGGTTGGCCTGCCGGCACGCCTCGTAGTCGAGCCCGAGGCGCGCCGCGGTGCCCTTGGTCATGTTGTGGTGCACGACGTCGGCCTTCGCGACGATCTCCATCGCGAGCGCGAGGCCGTCGGGGTCCTTGAGGTTGATCGCGATGTCGCGCTTGCCCCGCTGGCAGCCGAAGAACGGCGCCCCGCCCATGCGCATGCCGTCGCCGGTGACCGGCTCGACCTTGATGACGTCCATGCCGAGGTCGCCGAGGATCATCGGACCGAACGGACCGGCGAGGTACTGCCCGAAGTCGACGAGGGTGAGCCCGGCGAGCGGGCCCCGCGCCTCGCCCGGCTCCGCCAGCGCCCGCACCTGCACCGACGGGTCGCCCATCGAGCGGATCTTCGCGGGGAACCGAGGGGCCACTCCCGGGTTGGGCACCGCGGTGATCTGCTCGATCTGCGCATGGGTGAGGCCGACCTCGCCCCACACCGCCTGGTCGTGCTCGCCGACGCGCGGCTGGCCGCCGGTGACCGCCCCCGGGGTTCGGAGCAGGTGGACGGGCACGCCGAGCTGGGTGGTGGTCCCGAGCTCGGGGTCCTCGACCGTGACCACCATGTCGTTGGCGATGAGCTGCGGGTGGGAGAACTGGTCCTCGGGCTCGATGATCGCCTCGACCGCGTGGTTGTTGGCCACCAGCACGGCCACGAGCTCGTCGCGCTTCCAGGTGCGGATCGCGTCGCGCTGACGGTTGGCGACGATGGTGTGCGCCTGGATCGGCGTGAGCCCCTCGAAGGTCTCGGGCGGCAGCGGCTCGAGCCCGAGGATCTCGTCGATCGACAACTTGGGCGCGAGCCCGCTCATCACGCTCAGGTGCGCCCACCCGTCGGCGCACTCGAAGATCATGGGCTGGTGCACGCCCGGCGGGTCGGTCTTCGCCATCAGCCCGTAGTACGCGGAGTCGCCGGACTCGGTGTCCTGCCAGATCTGGGTGGTGTAGAGCCACGCGCCCTGGAGCAGGCTCGTCTGCACGTGCTGGCCGGCGCCGCTCGACTCCCGGGCGTGCAGCGCGGCCAGGATCCCCGACGCCACGAGCCAGATCATCCCGCTCGACGGCATCGGCATGGGCAGGAAGATCGGACCGGCCCGCCAGCCCGGCTGCTCCCACTGCTGACCGCTCGCGGCCTGGACGAGCGCGTCGTAGCCGGGGCGGTGCTGCGCCCGGTGCCCCGCCGGGTAGGCGGGCACCGAGCACGTGATCAGCCGGGGGTTGGCCGCCCGCAGCGCCTCCGACCCGATGCCGAGCCGCTCCATCACGCCGGGCGTGAACGAGTCGACGACGACATCGGCCGTCTTCGCGAGCGCGACGAAGGCGTCGCGCCCGGCGTCGGACTTCAGGTCGACGGTGACCGACCGCCGCGACCGCGTCCACACCTTGTACCCCTCGTAGTGGCGGAAGGGGTCGCCGGTGGGTGGCTCCACCTTGATCACGTCGGCGCCCTGCTCGGCGAGCAGCAGCACGCCGAGGGCGGCGGTGCCCCAGGTGAGGTCGAGTACGCGGATTCCGTCGAGTGCTCCGGCCATGGGCCTCGTTCTACTACGAGGCGATGCCCGACCGCCCGGTCCCGCGCGCGGCGGCCGCGGCGGTGCTACGAGAAGGTGACCGGCACCTCGGTGACGTCCTGGGGCGACCCGTCCTTGGGTGAGTCCCAGAACACGACGACCTTGCCCGACGTCTGCGATCCCCTGGCGAAGGGCACCGACGCGGAGAACGTGCCCCAGGTGCCGGTGCCGCTGGTCGCGGTGGTGAACGTGTCGGCGAGCACGGTGCCGTCGGCGCCGAGGATCCGGATCCGCACCGTTGCCTCGAACGTGTTGGAGTCGCCGGCGACTTTGACCGGGCTCGACACCCGGTCGCCGGGCGCGACGCTCTCGAGGAACACCAGCGGGGTGACGTCGCGGAATTCGGCGCGGCTCACCGCCGGGCCCGAGGCCCCGAACCGCACCTTCTCCACCGTGGGGAACTGCGTGAGGGTGTAGACGATCTGGGCCTGGCCCGCGTGGTCGGTGACGGCGGGCGCGAGGTCGACGGTGGCCACCCCGCCGGCGATGTCGATCTCGTTCACCTTGGTGGTTGCCGGCACGGCCGACGTGAAGCCGACGCCCTGCTCGGTGGCGTTGGGTCCGGCGATGAGCTGCTCGAGCGCGGCGCGGGCCACGGCCTGGGTGGGGGCGACCCGCCGGTGCCCGGTGGCGACCTTGCCGCCGTCGAGGAACACCACGTCGAGCGCCACGCCGGCGGCGTCGGGTGCGACGGTGCCCGACGGCGTTGCCGCGCCCGTGGTCCCGGTCGTGCCCCCCGCGGCCGTCGAGGTGGGGGTGGACTCGGACGACGAGGTCTCCACCCCGTCGTCGCCGCCACCGCAGCCGGCGAGGATGGCCAGCGCGATCACCGCGCCGGCGAGCAGGACGGGCCGGCGCCGGTGCATCACCCGAGTATGGCGGATCCGGGCGTCGATGCGGCGACAGGGTCGGGATCGGGGATCCGGTCCGCCGTGGTGGGCGGGGGGAGGGTGCCCAGCGCCTTGCGCGTGGCGACCCTCGCCTTGGCCGCCGCGATCTTGGCGGCCCGGTCGTCGGGCCCGGCCTCGGGTGGCGGTCCGTCGGCGGCGGGGACGAGGTCGCGGGTGGCCGGCCGGGCCGAGGGGGCGTCGCCCCGGGCGCCGAGCACCCGAAGCACGGTGAGCACGACGACGACCGTCACGCCCGCCACCGCGAGCGCCTGCACCAGCGGGTTGGCCCGGTCGGCGCCCGCGAGCGCGCCGTGGACCGTGGCGGCGACGAACACGGCGTAGCTGGAGAAGTGGATCCCGTGCCAGACCTTCCGGGGCAGGCGCTTCATTCCCCACGACGTCACCTGGACGACGGCGATCCCGTACATGGCGAACACGCCCCAGGTCACCGCGCCCGGCCGCCAGGTCGAGCCCATCGGCACGAAGATCTCCCTCGGGCCGAAGTGCACGTAGCCGTCGGCCACCAGCGCGAGCAGATGCACGACGAGGAACGCGACCGTCAGGGTGCCGAGGTAGCGGTGCAGGTCGAGGATCCAGGCGGGGAGTCGCCGGCGCCGCCCGAGCCGGCCCGACAGCGCGAGCCCCCAGGCCACCGCGGCCGTCGCGAACGCCCAGGCCACGATGCCGGTGGCGCGCGCCACCCACCACCAGAACTGGGAGGGGAGGCTGCTCACGTCGGGCTCCCCACGGCCGTAGGCGTGTCGGCCGCGAACCAGGTCTCCACCCCGAACCGGTCGCACAGCGCCCGCCCGGCGTCGGGCCCGGCGACGAACGCCGCCTTGGCCAGCACCTCGGCGTCGGCGCACGACGGCGCCGCGACGACGACCGCCGCGAGCCCCGTGCGGGCCGAGCTCCCGGTGGTGGGATCGACGAGGTGGTGCACGGCGCGCCCGGCGCGCTCCCAGCGGCGGATGCGGTCGGTCGAGGTGACGACGGCGGCGTCGTCGATCACGTGGGTGAACCAGGCGCGGCTGGGGTCGAGGGGGTCGTCGACGGTGATGGCCCAACCCTGCCCGGCGGGGCCGTTGCCGGGCCCGAAGGCGCGGATGTCGCCCCCCATGCCGATGCAGGCGGACGTGACGCCGCGGGCGCGGAGGCCGTCGGCCACCCGGTCGGCGGCGGCGCCCTTCCCGATGCCGCCGAGGTCGAGGCCGACCCCTGCGGGCAGGGCGATCGTGGCGGCGGCGCGGTCGACGACGATGCCGGCACAGCCGGGCGCCGGCCGGAGGTCGGGGGCGGTGCTGACCGCCGGGATGCGCAGCTCGGGGTGACCGGGCGGCGCGCTGCGCACCACCGGACGGTCGACCCGTCGCGCGCGCACCTCCGCGAATGGCGCGTCGTAGCCCAGGGCCTCGAGCGCGTGCAGCACGGTCGGGTCGAACCGGCCGTCGGTGCGGTGCCACCAGGCGATCGCGGCGGCCACGAGGTCGACGGTCTCGGGCGCCACCTCGACCGGTCCGTGTCCGGAGGCGCGGTTGCACCGGGTCACGTCGCTGTCGGGGAGGAAGCGGCTCCACCGCGCCTCGAGGCGCTCGATCTCGGCCTGGGCCCAGGCGGCGTCGGCCGGGGTGCCCCACAGCACCAGGTGCGC
>Ga0194132_10004948_pt1 | contig 22170 bp, 21 predicted proteins | sample TA2KigOf80mmetaG_FD_148612 | JGI IMG/M metagenome (GOLD analysis project Ga0194132, IMG submission 148612) | Freshwater microbial communities from Lake Tanganyika, Tanzania - TA2015054 Kigoma Offshore 80m | ecosystem: Environmental > Aquatic > Freshwater > Lake | place: Tanzania: Lake... | reverse complement strand
CGCTGGCGATGCGTCGACGGCGGACTCTTCGATCTCCAAGCGCTCGAACAACTGATGGATCGGCAGGCGACCGTCGACGAGCAAGAAGCCGTCGTCGCGCGCGACGATCTCCAGCTGCTCCTCGCGATGCTCGGACGGGATCTCGCCGACGACCTCCTCGAGGATGTCCTCCAGCGTGATCCACCCGGCGGTGCCGCCGTATTCGTCGAGCACGACGGCGGCGTGCTCCCGCGTTCGCTGGAACTGGCGCAGCGCATCGAGCACGCGGACGGTCTCGGGAACGCGCAGCGCCGGGCGCATCAAGCGCCCAACGGTGCCCTGCGGCGCCGCGAAAAGAGGTCGCGCACGTAGAGGAGGCCGACGATGTGGTCCAGGTCGCCGTCGTAGACGAGAAAGCGCGAATACGTCGACGTCTTGATGATGCGCATCGCTGCCGCCGTCGCGGCGTCGGCGCGGATCGCGACGAGCTCGGTGCGCGGCGTCATGATGTCGGCGACGCCGCGGTCGGTCATGCGGACGACGCTTTCGAAGACCTCGGCGCCCGTATCGCGCAGCAGGCCGGTCCGCAGGCCCTCCTCGACGATCTAACCGAACTCCTCGACGCTCAGCTTCTGCGACGTCACGCGGTCGACGCGGATCAAACGCACGAGCGGATTGGCGGTCACCGTCAAGATCGCGACGGCGGGACTAATCAAGCGCGCGAACCACTCCATCGGGGGCGCGAGGCGGGCGGGCGTGTTTTCGGCGTGCGCGAGCGCCAGCCGCTTCGGTACGAGATCACCGATGACGAGCGACACGTACGTCAAGGACGAGACGACGACCGCCAGGCCGAGCGCGCCGGCGTAGGGCGAGAGCGACGGCACACCGCGAAGGGCATCCGCGATCGGCTCGGCGATGCGGGCGCCCGAGTACGCCGAGGCGAGCGTGCCAACCAAGATGCTCCTCACTTGCACGGCCGCCAGGAACCGATCTCGATGGGCGATCAGGCGAAGGGCCGGCGGCGTCGCCATCGGCGACAAGACCAACGTTCCGAGCAACAATGCGACGATCACTGCCGTGGAACCGGGACATACGACCTTACTCGGTGGCGAACGCCAACAACAACTGCACGATCTGCTCCATGTCCAACAGGGACGTCGTTTCCCACGGGGTGTGCGTGTATCGCGTCGCGTACGTCAGCAGCGCCTCGGTTTCTTGAAGCGGATTTCCCGTTCCTGTTATCGTGAACCTCGTTGCGTTTGGCGACCGACAATGGTCGGATAGTTCGATTAAGCGTGACAATGCCCGCAAGCAATTCCACTGCGCCCCATCCGAAGTGAGGAGAAACCGGTGTCGATCGACCCTTCGTCGTTGGATCTGTTGTGCGTCAACACCATTCGCACGTTGTCGATGGATGCCGTTCAGGCGGCGAAGTCGGGGCACCCCGGCGCGCCGATGGGCTTCGCGGCGCCCGCCTACGTTCTGTGGACGAAATTCCTACGCCACGACCCGGCGGACCCGGCGTGGCCCGATCGCGATCGATTCGTTCTCTCGGCGGGACACGCGTCGATGTTGCTTTACTCCCTCCTTCACCTCACCGGGTACGACGTGAGCCTCGACGATCTCAAGGCGTTCCGGCAATGGGTCAGCAAGACGCCGGGCCATCCGGAGCGCCACGTCACGCCCGGGGTCGAGGTGACTACCGGACCCCTCGGTCAAGGGTTCGCCAACGGCGTCGGCCTCGCCGTCGCCGAGAGCTTTCTGGCCGCGACGTTCAACCGTGATGGCGAGCCGATCGTCGACCACTACACGTACGGCATCGTCTCCGACGGCGACCTGATGGAGGGCGTGTCGTACGAGGCCGCTTCGCTCGCCGGCCATCTCGGGCTTGGCAAGCTCATTTACCTGTACGACCAGAACAGCATCTCGTTAGCGGGCACGACGAACCTGGCGTTTCGCGAAGACGTCGCGGCGCGTTTTCGGGCGGCGGGCTGGCACGTCGCGAGCGTGGCCGACGGCAACGACATCGACGCCGTCGAGAAGGCGATCGCCGAGGCGCGCGCGGAAGTCGGTCGACCGTCTTTGCTCTGCATTCGGTCGCACATCGGGTACGGCAGCCCCAGCAAGCAGGACAACTTCGAAGCGCACGGATCCCCGCTTGGCGATGACGAGGTGGCGCGCGCCAAGGAACGCCTGGCCTGGCCGTATCGGGATCCGTTCACCGTGCCCGACGAAGCCCTTGCCGTGTTTCGCCGCGCGCGCGCGGACGGCGCCGCCCAATCGGCGGCTTGGCGGGTCCGCTTCGAATCCTGGGCCGCTGCCCATGTGGACCTCGCCGCAGCGTGGCGCGTGGCGTTCGCCGGCGGTCTGCCCGAAGAGTGGGACGAGGACATCCCGTGGTTCTCGCCCTCGGAGAAGATCGCGACGCGTGCGGCCGCCGGAAAAGCGCTCACCGCGATCGCCGCGCGCGTGCCGACCCTGATCGGCGGATCGGCGGATCTCAATCCATCGACGAATACGGCGGTGAAGGGCAGCGGCGACTTCCAGAACCCGGCCGTATCCTTTGCCGGCGCGCAAGGGCTATCCGGCGGACCGATCGGATACGGAGGCCGGAACGTGCACTATGGCGTCCGTGAGCACGCGATGGGGTCGATCAGCAACGGCATCGCGGCTCACGGCGGCGTTCGTCCGTATACGGCGACGTTTCTCCAGTTCTCCGACTACCTGCGTCCGGCCGTGCGCCTGGCGGCGCTCTCCGAGTATCCGGTCATCCACGTGTTCACGCACGACTCGATCTTCCTCGGCGAGGATGGTCCGACTCACCAGCCGGTGGAGCACATCGCGTCCCTGCGGGCGATTCCGAACACGATCGTGATCCGGCCGGCCGACGCGAACGAAGCGGCGGAGGCTTGGCGCGTCGCCATGCGTCATCAACACGGTCCCGTCGCGCTCATCCTCAGCCGGCAGGCGCTTCCCGTCTTCGACCGGTCTTCGATGGGGCCGGCCACGGATCTGGCAAAAGGTGGCTATACGCTGCTCGACGCAGAGGGCGGCGAACCGGACGTTCTCTTGATCGCCACCGGATCCGAGGTGGCGTTGTGCGTCGACGCGAGAGATCTGCTGGCCAACGAGGGAATTCGAGCGCGTGTCGTCAGTCTGCCGAGCTGGGAGCTCTTCGAAGCCCAAGAAGCGTCGTATCGCGACGAGGTCCTCCCTCCCGACGTCCGCCGCCGCGTCGTCGTGGAAGCGGCGTCACCGCTCGGGTGGGAGCGCTTCGCGGGCGAGAACGGCAAGATCCTCGCCGTGCGGCAATTCGGGGCGTCGGCGCCGCAGTCCGAGATCGCCAAGCGCTACGGCTTCACGCCCGAGCGTGTCGCGGAGGCCGCGCGCCGGCTGGTGCAGGGCGGCGAATAGACCGACCGCAGCCGCGCCAGACCGCCGGGGAGCAGGGACGCTGCATCGCGTCGTTAGCTGCGACGGTGGACGGCGTCGAGGACGCTGGCGACGAGAATACTGTGCAGAAGGTGCGCGGCGAGCGAGATCCACGGATATCCGCCGTTCGCGATCGCGCTGCCGAGGACGCCGGCGCCGCCGATCGGCGCGACGATGAGGAGATTCACCGTCCACGACACCGGTGCGAACAACACGCCGCACAGCCACGGCCGACGAGCGAACGCCTCGACTCGATAGAAGACGGGCGCGAACGCGGTGCCGTAGACGAAAGCTTGGCCGATCCCCACGGCGAACGCCAGGACGAAATTCGCGTATACGAGATTCCGTGTGCCCGGCACGGCAAGGTTGTCCCACAGGCCCAGGAACCAGCGCGTTGTCATCGCGGTCGAAGCGGGGTCGGACGCGGCACGCCCCAGCCCCCAGAGAAACACCAACAGACCAGCGAGGACGGTCACCGTCGTGACGCCGAATCCTATTAGAGCCAACTCTCGGTTCGAGAACGAGATCGGTGCTTCGCCGGACGTTGCTGCGGACTCCGAAACCAACGTGCTCCCTCCTGGCCTCTTCACACTCCCCCCGAGGTTCGGCCCAACGTCCGGCGTTCCCTGCCCCTGAGGTATCTCGATCTCGCGTTTGACACGGTCGGACCGTCCAGCGACGCTAAGGAGTGTAGCCGATGCCCGCGACCTTCGCGCGATCCGCGACGAGCCTCCTGATGACCCCCGCGACCAGAGCATTCCTGATCGCGGCGACGTTGGCGATCGTCGCGGCGGCTTCCGGTGGGCTGTTGCCGCACGGCATGGTCTGGGACTGCGACGGTCCGGGATGCCCTTATCCTGCCGTCATCGGCCGGACCGGCGTGTTCTTGGCCGAGACGGCGCGAGTGGTCCTCGTAGTCTGTTCCGCGGTTACGGCGGGAGGCGCGACGTGGGCGGCGACGAGGGCGCGGACCCGCGTGTTGGGCGCGATCTCGGTTTTGTCCGCAGTAGGGTTGTTCGGCTGGCTCGTCGTCATAGCGGAAAAAGGACTCGACGGCCGCGTCGTCCTGGCGCACGATTTGATTGTCGGCGCTTGGCTGCTCTCCCTAGGCGCAGCCGCGTGGGCGTCATCCCGGTGCTGGCGCGATCGTTGAACAGGCGGTTATTGGATGCGTGACAGTTCTTCGATGCTCGCGGTCGACCGCCCGTCGACCTCGGAAGTACAACGATGGGCGGCGTGGCGTCAGGTCTTCGCGGACTACCTGTCGCTCACCAAACCTCGGATCATCATCCTCCTGCTGGTGACCACGTTGTGCGCCATGTTCGCCGCCGCGCGGGGCGTGCCTGACAGTGCCCTGGTCACGATCACGCTGATCGGCGGCGCGCTGGCGGCGGCGGCGGCGAACACGTTGAACTGCGTGCTCGACCGCGACGTCGACGCGGTCATGCGACGCACGCGCATGCGGCGGCCGATCCCGGCCGGGCGCGTCGCGCCGCATCGCGCCCTCGCCTTCGGATTGCTGCTCGGCACGCTGTCGTTCTTGACGTTCGCGGTCTGGGTCAACCTGCTCAGCGCCGTCCTGGCGACGGCGGGCATCCTGTTCTACGTCTTCATCTACACCATTTGGCTGAAGCGGACGACGCCGCAGAACATCGTGATCGGGGGCGCCGCCGGCGCGGTACCGCCGCTGGTCGCCTGGGCGGCGGTCACCGGACGCGTCGAGCTCCCCGCGGTGCTGATGTTCTTGGTGATCTTCTTCTGGACGCCACCACACTTCTGGGCGCTGGCGATCAAGCTCAAGGACGACTACGCGTCCGCCCGCATTCCGATGCTGCCGGTCGTCGCCGGCGAAGCGGAGACGCATCGGCAGATGTTCTGGTACACGGTCGTCACGGTCGTGACGTCGCTCGCCCTTGGCTGGGCGGGCGCGATGGGGCCGATCTACGGCGCCGGCGCAATTGTGCTGGGCGGCATGTTCCTCCAGAAAACGTGGCGATTGTGGCGGTCGGGCGGTGGCTCGGACGCGACGTGGCGCCTGTATCGGTTCTCGCTCGTCTATCTGGCGTTGCTGTTCGCGATGATGATCCTCGACCGCATCCTACCGTCGCTGACGTAGCGTCGAATCGGGCGATCAGTGGGTCCCGGCGACGGGCTGCGCGCGCGTCGCGGCTTGGATCTTCGTCTCGGCCTCCTCGACGAACGCGCGGGCGCCGCAACATTGTGCGCCGCAGTCGGCGAGGAAGAGAGGCGCCGACAGCGCGTCTTCGATGTCGGCGGTTTCGTGATGCTCGGCGAGCAGCGAAAGGACCAACGCTTGCACGCCTTCTTAGAGCGCGCACAGGGAGTAAGAGGTGTCTTCGTCGGGCACGCCGTAGGCGCGCGCGCCCTCGCCGATCCGCAGGAACGGGATCCGATCGACGTCGATCGCGAGTAGACACGAAGGCGATTCGAGGTCTTCGCCGGTGTCGGCGATTTCGAATTGAATGTGAACCGTGCTCACGCCGCCTCCACCGTTTCAGTGTGCGAGGCGAAGGGACCCGCTGGTATCCCGATCCCGGTTGCCTTGCGCCGGCAGCAGGCCGATCCGTACAATTTCTATGTTATGGACGGCCAAGCCCTCCTGCTCGTGCTCCAGCTGTTGTTCTTGGAGGGAATCCTTTCGATCGACAACGCGGCCGTCCTCGGCGCGATGGTCGCGATCCTTCCCCGGCACGACCCCATCCCCTGGCCGCGTCCGCTTCGCTCGCTTCAATCGCCGGTCCACCGGTTGCTCGGCGGTCAGCGCACGGCGGCGTTGAAGGTGGGCTTGGCGGGCGCGTACGCGGGCCGCGCCGGGATGTTGCTGCTCGCGAACTTCGTCGCGAACAATCCGTGGGTACGCCTGGTCGGCGGCCTTTATCTGATCAAGATCGGCGCCGATCACCTCGGCTGGGTCTCGGCCGTGCCCGACGACGCAACCGCCGCCGCGACACCGGCCGCCGGGGCCGCGGCGCGCGGTTTTTGGGGCGTGGTCTTCGCGATGGAGATGGCCGATCTCGCGTTCAGCCTCGACAACGTGGTCGCGGCGATCGCCTTGTCACGGGAGTTGTGGGTCGTTTTCATCGGCGTGGGGTTGGGGATCGTGACGATGCGGTTCGCCGCCGGGTTCTTCAGCGCGATGATCGAGCGGGAACCGATTCTCGAGCCGGCCGCCTATCTCATCGTCCTAGCCATCGGCATGCAGCTCGTGGCCGAGGACGCGGGACACGTTCACATCGGCCCGCTGATGAAGTTCGCGATCTCCGCTGCGATCATGGCCAGCGCGATCGCGTACGCGCGCAACGCGCACCTGCGCGCGATCGGCAATCGTCTGCGATGGCTGCGTCGCGTCCTGGGCGTCGTTTCGTTCGCGTTCGCGCTGCCAGCACGGCCCCTTGTTTGGGGCATCCATCGGCTGCGCGCGGGGCCGGGGTGACGGCGCAGACCGGGAGGGGCGAAGTGGAGCCGATCGACGTCATCATCCTCGCGGCGGGCCAGGGGAAGCGCATGCGCTCGGCCACGCCGAAGGTCCTGCACCGCGTCGGCGGTCGCGCGATGATCGATCACGTGCTCCGCGCCGTCATGACAACGACGGACGACGAGGCGCCGGTCGTCGTCGTCGGCCATGGGGCGGATGCGGTTCGGGCCGCGTTGCCGCCCGGCGCGCGGACGGTGATGCAGGCGGAGCAGCTCGGCACGGGGCACGCGGTCATGACCGTGATGCCGATCGTCCACGAGCGGGCCGGGCACGTCCTCGTCACCTACGGCGACCTGCCGCTCGTTCGCGCCGAGACCTATCGCGCCCTCGTCGCCGCGCAGGCGGCCGCCTGCGCCGGCGCGACGCTGCTCTCGACGGTGCGCGACGATCCGCGTGGCTACGGCCGCGTCTTGCGGGACGCGGCGGGAGAGTTCCTCCGGATCGTCGAAGAGGCGGATTGCACCCCTACCGAGCGCGCGGTTCGGGAGATCAACACGGGCATCGCGTGCTTTGCGGCCGCACCGCTGCGCGCGGCGCTGCGGACCCTGGATCGCAACAACGCGCAAGGCGAGTACTACCTCACGGACGTCTTCGCGCGGCTGCGCGCCGCAGGCCATCGCGTGGGCATCCTCACGGTCGCGGAGGTCGACGAGGTCATGGGTATCAATTCGCGCGGTGAGCTCGCCCGTGCCGAGTCGGTGCTGCGGGCGCGGACGCTCGAGCGCCTCATGGGCGAGGGGGTTACGATCGTCGATCCGGCGACCACGTACATCGCGGACGGCGCGCAGGTCGGCGCCGATACCGTGATCCATCCCTTCTCCGTGATCGACGAAGCGTGCGTCATCGGGCGGCGCTGTGCGATCGGACCCGGTGCGCACCTCATCGGATCGCGCGTCGGCGACGGCGTGCGCGTCTGGTGGTCGGTCGTCGAGCAGAGCGAAATGGGCGACGCGTGCATCATCGGGCCGTTTTCCCATCTGCGACCGGGCTGCCGCCTCGGCCGGGGCGTCGAGGTCGGGAACTACGCCGAAATGAAGAAGGCGGAGGTCGGCGACGGGACGAAAGTCCACCACATGTCCTACCTTGGGGACGCCATGCTGGGCGCGAGCGTGAACATCGGTGCCGGAACGGTGACGTGCAACCTACGCTACGGCAGCCGAGAGAAGCACCGCACGATCATCGACGACGGTGCGTTCATCGGCAGCGATACGATGCTGAACGCGCCGGTGCGGATTGGCGCCGGCGCGGTTACGGGCGCGGGATCGGTCGTGACGAAGGACGTTCCCGCAGGCAAGCTGGCGATCGGCGTCCCGGCGCGCGTCATCCGGTCGCTCCAGGCCGCGGGCGAGGAGCCGAAGCCGTGAGCGGCGACGGGATGAAGCTGTTGGCCGGGACCGCCAACGTCGCGTTGGCGCGCCGCGTCGCGAATGCTCTCGATCTGCCGCTGTCGGAAGTGTGGCTTTCCCGATACCCCGACGGCGAGATCGAGGTTCGCATCGACGAAAGCGTGCGCGGCGCCGATTGTTTCATCTTGCAGCCTACCTGCACGCCGTCCGCCGACAACCTCATGGAGATGCTGATCCTCATCGACGCGCTGCGGCGGGCGTCGGCGGCTCGGATCACGACCGTCATCCCGTATTTCGGCTACGCGCGGCAGGATCGCAAGGTGAAAGCGCGCGAGCCGATCACGGCCCGTTTGATCGCGAACGTTATCGAGCGCGCCGGCGCCGATCGCGTGCTCTGCATCGACCTGCACACGGGTCAGCTCGGTGGCTTCTTCAACCTGCCGGTCGACCACCTGACCGCCCGCGACATCCTCGGCGACTACTTCCGCCGCAAGGGGCTCGAGAACGTCGTCGTCGTCTCGCCGGATATCGGCGGATCGAAGCGGGCGCGGGAGTTCGCGCAGGTCATCGGCGCGCCGCTGGCCGTCATCGACAAGCGCCGCGACAAGCCGAATCAGGTCTCCGAGGTCGTACACGTCATCGGCAAGGTGTACCGCCGCACCGCGATCGTCGTCGACGACATGGTCGACACGGCCGGCACGCTCGTGACCGCGGCGCATACGCTCCTCAAACGCGGCGTAACGTCGGTCTACGCCTGTTGTACGCATCCAGTGCTGTCGGGACCCGCGGTGCAGCGCCTGTCGACGTCGCCGTTCGAAGAGGTCGTCGTGACCGACACGATTCCGATCCCGTCCGCGAAGTGGTTCGACAAGCTTCGGGTCCTCACGGTCGCGCCGTTGCTCGCGCAGGCGAGTCAGCGGATCCACACGAACTCGTCCGTCAGTGAGCTGTACGATCAGCCCGTCACGGCGGAGCTCATCGGCCCGCCGATCGGAGTTGGCTCGCCGAGAGAGCGTAAGCCCGCGTCCGTGGAGCCCTGATGCGCGCCGAGATCCCGCCGTTCGTCATCGCGGTGGCGGTCGCCTGGCTTCTCACCTATTGGGCGACGCCGGCGACGGAGCACCTGTCGCGTTGGACGGGCGCGATCGACTATCCGGGGGGGCGCCGGATCAATTGCCGCCCGCTGCCGCGGCTCGGCGGCATCGCGATCTTCCTCGGCATTCTCGTCGCGGCGGCCGTGACGCTGCCGATGAAGTCCATCCAGATCGTGGTGGCCGCAGGCCAGCTCGTCATGACCGTTCCGTTTGCGTCGGCACCGCCTCCGGTCGTCGGCATCCTCCTCGGCGCGATCGCGATGGCCGCGCTCGGTGTCTATGACGACCTTCGACCGCTGTCCGGCAAGATCAAGTTCCCGCTCATCTACGGCATCGCGGCGATCCCGGTCGCTTTCGGCCTAACGGCGCCGATCCTCTCGAATCCGTTCACGGGCGGGATCTTCGGCCTCGGCGTCGCGGGTCAGATCTTCACGGTGTTCTGGGTCGGATCGGCGGCGATCGCCGTCAACCTTATCGACGGCGTCGACGGTCTCGCGGCCGGCATCGCGGCGATCGTCGGCGCGACGTTCTTCACCGCGGCGCTGCCTCGCCAAGAATTGCCCATTCTCGCGTTGTCCGCAGCCGTCGTCGGCAGCGCCGTCGCGTTTCTCCGCTACAACTTCAATCCGGCGCGCGTGATCATGGGCGACGGCGGGGCGATGCTGCTGGGGTTCCTGCTCGGGGCGGTGTCCGTGCTCGGGCTGTTCAAGACCATCACCGCGGTGTCGCTGGCGGTGCCGATGCTCGCCCTCGGCGTGCCGATCTTCGACACGGCGTTCGCCATCCTGCGGCGGCTGCGGCGCGGGCTGCCCGTCTTCTATCCCGACCGCGGACACCTCCACCATCGCCTGCTTGATCGCGGACTCAGCCAGCGGGAGACGGTGTTCGTCCTCTACTGCGCGACGAGCCTGCTCGGTGTCGCCGCGCTATGCCTGTCGGGCAGCGTCGACCGCGTCATCACGATGGAGTTGTTCGTCGTTCTCGCTGGCGCGCTCGGCGTCTCCGCCAAACGGATGGGGCTGCTCCTGATTCGCCGGTCGCGCGACGCCTGATGACGACCGCTCCGCTTCCCCTGCTGGCGATCGTCGGCACGCGGCCCGACGCGGTGAAGATGGCGCCGCTCGTCAAGGCGCTGCAGAAGGACGAACGCTTTCGTCCGATCCTCGTTGCGACGGCACAGCATCGAGAGATGCTCGATCAAGTGCTGCGGCTGTTCGACCTCGCGCCGGACTTCGATCTCGACGTCATGCGACCGCGACAGACGCTGAGTGACATCACCGTGCGGACGATGGAGCGTCTCGACGACGTCGTCCGCAAGGTCCAGCCGTCGATGGTCGTGGTCCAAGGCGACGCGGCGCCGAGCTTCTGCGGCGCGCTCGTCGCGTTCTACAATCGCGTCGCGATCGCGCACATCGAGGCGGGGCTGCGCACGGGCAACAAGGCGCATCCGTTTCCGGAAGAGGCGTATCGGCATATGACCGGTGTGCTCGCGGACGTTCACTTCGCGCCGACGGATCGTGCCCGCGATAACCTCGCGCGCGAGAACGTCGACCCGGCGTCCATCTACGTGACCGGCAACACGGTCATCGACGCGCTGTACGAAATATCGGGACGGACGGTGCCGCTGGCGGGTCTCCCCGCGTTGTCTGGGGATCGCCGCTTGCTCCTGGTAACGGCGCACCGGCGGGAGAACTGGGGAGAGCCGATGCGCAACATCTGCACGGCCATCGCAACGCTCGTCGAGCGGTTCGACGACGTTGAAGTGCTCTTTGCCATGCATCGAAATCCCTTCGTTCGCGACACGGTCGAGGCGGTCTTGCGGTCACGTCCGCGCGTCCATCTCATCGAGCCGCCGAGCTACGGTCCGTTCGTGCACCTGCAAAACCGGGCGCACTTGATCCTGACGGATTCCGGTGGCGTGCAGGAGGAAGCCCCCGCTCTGGGAACGCCGGTGCTCGTGCTGCGAGAGACCACGGAACGCCCGGAGGGCGTCGATGCCGGTACCGTGAAGCTCGTCGGCACGGACACGGAGACCATCGTGCGGGAAGCGGCGACGCTCCTGACCGATGCCGACGCCTACCAGCGCATGGCGCACGCGACGAATCCCTACGGTGACGGGCACGCGTGCGAGCGAATCGTCGCGGCGTTGCGGTACCGTTTCGGGTTCTCGGACGCGCCCCCGGCGCCGTTCGTGCCCCGCCCGCGCGCCACCGGGCACGGCGGCGCGGGAACATTTCCCGGTTGACGTGCGTTTTGGGATACAGTTAAGGCGATGCGCGAGGTCGGTCAGGAGAGGAGGGCGACTTCGATGCGGATCGGGAGATGGCAAGCGGCGTTGGTGGCTGGAGTCGTCGTCGGAACATTCGCGGCAGCCGCGATCGCGGCGCCATCCGCGGTGGTGGTGCGCGCGAGCATCGGCGGCGTCGTGATCGAGACCGTGGCCGCCGGGACTGCCGTTCAGGAGGGCACGCCGTTGATTTTCGTCCAGACGGCGACCAAGCCGCGCGAGGTGGCGGCGCGCGCGAACCGTGACGGCATCGTCAGCGAAGTGCTGATTCGCGTCGGGGACCGCGTCAGCCCAGGCGACATGGTCGCCCGGATCGGTCCACGGTAGAAGGTTGGCAACCGCCGTATTCGGCGGTGGTTCCTGAGCTCAATCGGCGCCGTGGTCGCGACCACGGCGCCGTCGTTTTCCCATCGCCGAGCAGTGCGCCAGTCGGGTCGACGGCGCTGTGGTAGCATGAGAACGCGGATTCGCCTTCCGCCCGCCCTGTCTATCGCTCATCCGGAACCACGGCCAGCACTTAGGGCAGGCTAACGGCCTGTCCCGCCGGTCGTGATGTCGGAGAGGAGGTCTCGCCGATGGCGAATTCGATGGAGCGGATCGTTCGCGCCGTCGCCGCGTTTACGCTCTTCCTCCTCTTGATCATGCCCATTGCGCCCTCGCCGCTTCCGGCCGCGGACGACCTTGCCATCTTCTCCTTTTCCAGCGCCGCCGTACCCGATGGTGTCCCCGTCGGCAGCTTGTTCGGGGCACGGATCTCCAGCGAGCGGTCCGCCGGACGGTTTCGCAGCCTCGCCGATCAGATGGCGTTCTTCGAGGATTTCGGCAAGAATACCGACTACTTGATTCAACTCACGCCGGCGGGCCTGCCTCCGAGCGACGATCCGGCCCGTCGTTTCGTGAACTTCGATCAGTCCGCCGGCCGGCTCGTCCGAATGCCTTACGTCGTGGGCGGAGGAGCGGTCCTGCGCATGGTCGTCGAATAGCCGATACGCGGCTCAGCGGCCGCCGGTTCCGGATGCGAAGAAACTTTCCTCTCCTCGTCGCCCTCTTCGTCCTCTCCGGCCTTGGAGTCACGATCGGATTGTGGCAGAGCGGCTGGGTCGACGACTGGACCCGTCGCGCGCTCCAAGCGGAGTTGACGCGTGCGCTGCGGCACCCCGTGCGGTTCTCCCGCATCAGCGGCGATCCGTGGCGCGGCCTCGTCTTCCATGACGTCCGCGTCGAACGCGGACCGACGCCGCGCGATGGGCCTCTCGTCGCGGCGTCGCGCGTTCGCGTCGCGTTCGACGTCGATACGCTCCTGCGCGATCTATGGGCCGGCACGCGGACGACCGTTCCCGCGATCCGGCGCGTCGAAGTCGACGGTTTGGCGCTCGATCTGGTACGGAGCGCGGCCGGGCGCTGGAACGTGGAGACGCTCTTCCAGGCGTGGCCTCCCGGCGCGCCCGCGGGCCCCGTGCTCCGCGCCGTGATCGTCGTGCGCGGCGGCCGCGTCGCGTTCGCGGACTTCGATCGCGAGCTCGCATCGCCGTTCCGCGTCGGGTTCTCTCGGCTCGAGGCCCGCGTCGATACACGCGACGATCCCCTGCATCGCCTGTCCGCCGCCGCCGTCGCGAACGGCGCCGCGTCCGGCGTGCGGGCGATCGGATGGGTGGATGTCCGCGACGGGGCGATCGATCTCGACATCGCCGCGCGCGACGCCGTCATTCCCGGCTTGGCGCCCTACTTTCTGCGCGACGCCGCATTGCGGTGGGAGGCCGGCCGCGTCGACGCGCGGCTGCACGTTTACGCTCCTTCGTACCATCAGGCCCCGGACGTCACCGGCACCCTGGAGGTGCGCGACGCCTCGGTCCAGCTGGCGCCGCACACGGACCGATTGACCAGCTTGCAAGGCCGCGTCGAGATGCGACCGGGGACGCTGAACCTGCGCGACGTGACCTTCCGGTACGGCGGTTCGCCGGCCCGCGTGGACGGCGAGGTCGTCGTCAGCACCGCGCCACGCGTCGATCTCGCTGTCGCTGGCCGCGACCTGGACATGGCGGCGCTGCGCCGGCTCTTCGCGCCGGACGCACCGGCCGTGCGTGGGCGCGTCAGCGGCACGCTGCGCGTACGAGGCACGCCGCAGTTCCTCCGCGTCGAGGGGGACGTCGCCGCCCCGTTTGCGACCCTCGGCGAAACGACGGTTCACGACGTGCGGAGCGGCATCCGCTACGCCGCGCGGACGCTGGCGCTCGACGATCTGCAGTTGTCGATCGCGGGCGGCTCGATCGACGGCGATGTCGTGCTCGGTCTCGACGATCCGCTGCGGTATTTGGCCGGCGCTCGTCTCGCCGACGTACCAACATCGATCGGCGACCGGTTCGGATTGTCGTTGCCGGCCCGAGCGCAGATCACGGGGGTCATCGCGGCCAGCGGAACGGCAGGGCAGACAAGGGTCGCGGGATTCGTCCGCGCCCCATTCGCGGACGTCTCCGGATGGCGCGTCATGGAGCCCCGCTTGAGCTTCTGGTACGACGACGGAAACCTGTGGATCGACCACGCCAGCGCGCGCTATGGCGATTCGTCCTTAGCGGCTTGGGGATCGGTGGCCCGCGACGGGCGGCTTCGGATCGGCGGGCTGGCGCGAGACGTCGACGTCGTGACGGTGGCGGACCGCTTCGGGTCGTCCCTTCCGATCGCGGGGCGCGCCTCCAGCGTCTTTAAATTAGAAGGAACGCTCGCGGAGCCGACCTTGGCGGGAACGTTGACCGCAACCGACGGCCGCGTCGGCACCGTTGCCTTCGATGACGTGCTGGCGGAGTTTCTCTTGACGCGGCGCGCGCTCCACCTCGTGCGGTTGTCCGTCCGGGACGGAGAGGATCTCTACCGGATCGAAGGCGACGCGTCCTGGGGTCCGTTCGGCGGCTTGTCGCTCACCTTGTCTACCGAAGGCGCCGACGCGCAACGATTGGCCCGGATCGCGGGACTCTCGACGCCGGTCGCCGGCGTCCTCTCCGGCGCCGTTCGGCTGGGGGGAACGATCCCCGTGCCCAAGGCCGAGGGAACGTTCTCGTGGCGCGATGGATCGATCCTCGGGCAGTCGTTCGATCGCGTCGATGCCGAGCTCGCGTGGCGGGACGGCGTCATCGATCTTCGGCGTGCGGCGGTGCGGCGCAACGAGTCATCGGCGGTCGCGCGCGGGCAAGTTTACGCCGACGGACGCCTCTCTTTGGATTTCGAGGCTAGCCGATTGCGACTCGAAGATCTCGGCCTGCTGCGCAATCCGGCGTTTGCCTTGCGCGGTGACCTCGAATTGCGCGGGCGGGTCGAAGGAACGGTCGCGGTGCCGGACCTGACTGCATCGATCCGCACCGACAACCTCGTTGTCAACGCGCAGCGCTTCGACCGCGCCGAGGGAGTGGTTCGCTGGCGCGCGGGAACGTTGTTCCTCGATCCGGTCGCGTTGACCTTGGGACCGAGCCTCTACACGGCGCGCGGCACGTTGCGCTTCGACGGCGATCCCGTCGCGGATCTGGAAGCGGAGCTGCGCGCCGGCAACGTTCGTGCCTTGCTGCGATTGGGGCGCATCTCGGCCGACGCCAGCGGCACGATCGACGGGACGCTTCGACTGGCCGGACCATTGTCGAATCCGCGAGCGGAGCTGGACGTGACGGTGCGCGACGCGACGTGGAATCGCGTCCCGATCCGCGTCGCGCGTGGACGGTTGTCGCTCTCCAATCGCCGCGTCGACATTCAGCAGCTCGAGGCGACGCCGACCGAAGGCCGGTTGGCGGCGATCGGGTTCTTCAACTTCGACGGACGCAGCGAAGTCGAAGTAAGCGGTGAGAATCTCCCCGTGGACTTGCTGCGGATGCCGCTGCGATTTCGGCAGCCGTTGCTCGGCCGGTTCGGTTTCACGCTGCAGCTCGTCGGCACGCTGCAAGATCCTCGCGCCGGCTTGACGTTCGAGATGACGGGCGCGGGTCCGGAGGGCGCCGTTGCGGATCGGATCATCGGGGAAGCGTTCTACCGGGACGGAGAGTTGACGATCGAACAGGTGTTGATCGAACGCAGCGGACAGCGACTGCGGATCGCAGGTGAAATCCCCGCCGATCCCGTGAGCGTCCGCGTCGATCCGGACCGCCAGCTTTCGTTGCGCGTCGTGGCCGATCAAACGGATCTCTCGGTGCTGCGCCTGTTCGTCCCCGCGGTCGAGCAGGCGCAGGGCGGGATCGGCGGGCAGGTCGAGGTCTCCGGCACGATCGCCAACCCGCGATTGGAAGGCGGCTTCACGGTGACCGACGGCCGCATCAAGTTGTTCGGCGTCAACACGCCGCTGGACGGACTGCGCGGCCAACTCCAGTTCGTCGAGAATCGCGCGCGCTTGACGCAGTTCGAAGGCGGGCTCGGCTCCGGCCGGGTTATGGCCGGAGCCGAGCTCGTCTTCCGCGACCTCGAGCCGAACGTCGTCGATGCGACCCTCCGATTCTCGAACGCCACGCTCGACGTGCCGAATCTCTATCGCGGCCAGATCGACGGGACGCTCGCGTTGACGGGACCGGCCGCCAACCCGGTGGCCGGCGGCCGGCTCGTCTTCAGCGCCGGTGAGCTCATCACCGTCTTGGCGCCGTCGCGTCCGACCGCGGGGACGGGCCCGTCGATCGCGTTCAACATGGAAGTCGCGGCCGGCCCCGCCTTGTTCGCGAACGTCGGATCGCTGCGCGTCGCGCTGCAAGGCGGACTACACGTCGGTGGCGCGCTAGGCCGACCGATGTTGAACGGCACGATCGTCGGAACGGGCGGCCAGTATCGCGCGTTTGGCATTCCGTTCGAGCTCGAGCAGGCAACCGGAACGTTCCAGGAGTTTCGCGGCCTGGAACCGCTGATCACCGCGCGGGCGCGGACGCGCGTGAACGACGTGACGATCTTCGCCAACATTCGCGGCACGCCGCGCGAGCTCTCCCTCGTGCTGACGAGCGAGCCGTCGCTGTCGCAGGAGCACATCGCGCAGCTGCTCGCCGAGAAGACGGGGTTCGCCGGACAACTCAACAGGAACTCGATCACAGCGCTCGTCGCGAAAGAGCTCAGCCGTCTTCTGCTGGGTGACTTCGAAACGCGATTGCGCGAGCTGCTCGGCCTCACCGAGTTCGAAATCGACTACGATTTCCAGCGGCCGTTGCAGCTCCGCCTTGGGCGGTTCGTCGTCGATCAGCTCCACTTCACGGTGACGACAACGTTAGGAGAACAGACGGCGGCGGCGTGGGCGCTCGAGTATCGCTTCGCGCCGAACTACGCGCTCGTGCTCGGCAGCGATCGCCGCAATCCATGGCGCATCCTTGTTCGGGCGGCCTTTGAATGGTAGCCTGCACGAAGGCATAAGCCGGACCGACCGGGAATCAATTCTCCTGTTTGGAAAGGTGCCCGTTGAGATGGGAGGTTTCGTGCACCTGACAAGGCTAGGGTTTCGCGCCGGCTTGCTCTTCGTAGCCTGCTCGCTCGCATTCAGCCCGGTTGGCGCGGCCGCTCAGTCTCCGGCGCCGGCGACGACGCCGTCTCCCGCACCGGCAACCACGCCAGCGCCAACGCCGGTCGCGACACCCTCGGCCACACCGGCGGTGCCACCGCGGATTTCGGATATCATCGTTCGCGGCAACGAGAACGTGCCGGCGGACACGATCTTTGGCCGTATCGGCTCGCGCGCCGGAGAGCCGCTGGGTCGCGATCGTGTGCGCCAGGACGTGGAGCAGATCATCGCGTCCGGCTTGTTCGCCGACGTGCTCGTGCGCATCCAAGAGGGCACCGACGGCGTCGACGTCGTCTTCGTCGTCCTGGAGAATCCGGTAGTTCGCCAAGTCACGATCACCGGCAACACGGTCCTACCCACCGAGCTACTGTTGACGACGCTTGGTATGCAGCTGGGCCGGGTTCTCAATACCGTCGATCTGCGGGCTGGTGCCCGTGCGATCGAGCGGTTGTATCTCGACCGCGGCTACCCGGTCGTGCGCGTTTCCGACGTGGAGATCGACGCGACCGGCGTGCTGCGCTTAACGATCACCGAAGGGCGCGTGGAGCGCATCCAGTTCCAAGGACTGCAGCGCACCCAGCCGATCTTCGCCCAGCGCTTCGTGACGGTTCGCGAGAACGAGGTCTTCAATCTCAATCGCATTAACCGAGATCTGCGCGAGTTGTTCGAGACGCAGCTGTTCGAAAATGTCCGCGCGAATCCGCAGCCGGGATCCGGCCCGGACAAAGTCGTCCTCATCATCGAGGTTCAGGAGCGCAACTACCGGCAGATCTCGTTTGGCCTCGGTTACAGCCAGGAGCGTGGCATCCTCGGAAGCATCTCGTTCGCGGAGCGAAACTTCCAAGGGATGGGGCGGCAGATCCAGCTCGCGTACTCGCGGAACATCGCGTCGCTGAGCGGCGGCGCCACCTCCGGCATCTTCGGGAGCGATCCCGGCGAGAACGTCTCCATCACGTATCAGGACCCGTGGTTCTTGGAGCGCGGGCAGTCGCTGAAGCTGGAAGTGCACCGCCTGAACTCCGAGGTCACGGACTTGCAGTCGGCCTCCACCTATTCCCAGAATCTCGAAGGCGGCAGCCTGGCCGTCACGCGCCAGCTGTCGCCGACGCTTTCGGGCACGGGCTCGCTGCGCAGCGAACGAACACGGTTCACGTTGATCTCGGGAACGTCGGCGCCCTTGACGCCGGGGCTCGCGAACGCGCTGCGTCTCGAGCTCACGGAAGACACGCGTGACAGCGCCACGTTCGCGACGCGCGGAAGTCGCGCGTGGGGCAGCGTGGATTACGCGTTCCGGTTCCTGGGCGGCGATTTCAGCTTCCAGAAGTATCAGGCGGAGTACGTCCATTACCTTCCGGTGTGGGAGGGAACGCTGGTGGGGCGGCTGCGCCTGGGGGCCTCATCCGGACCGCTGCCGATCCAAGATCAGTACGTGCTTGGCGGCCCCTACAGTATCCGCGGCTTGCCGTACCGCGCGGCCCGCGGCAACAGCCAGGTCATCGCCAACCTCGAGTATCGGATCGGCATGGCGAGGTTGCTCCCGAGCGTCGACTTCCTGAAGGAGTTCTCGCTGGCGGTCTTCGCCGATGCCGGTGGCGTTTCCGACGGCGGAGTCGGATTGGTCAGCACGCTGTACAGCGACGTCGGCCTCGGCATTCTGTTCACCGCGCCCATCGGCCCGGTCCGGATCGACTACGCCGTGAGATCGGACGGCGCGTCGCAGTTCTGGTTGTACTTCGGCCATCCGTTCTAGAGGCCGACCCGTACGTCTGAGAGCAAGACGAACCTAAGGAGGAAACCTGTGACGACGAAGATATCCGGCCTCCCCGCGAATGTCGTGCGCTTGTTGATCCTGGCCGGGATCATCGTGGTCGTCGCCGGCGGCGCCTATGCGCTGATGGCCAGCGGCGCCACGGCGATCGGGCGTACGCTCAACATCGGCTACGTCGACATGCAGCGCGCGCTGGAAGGGCATCCCAAGAAGGCCGCGCAGGAAGAGGCGCTCAACCAGTACGCGCGGGTCAAGATGACGGAAGCGCGCCAACAAGCGCAAGGCAAGACGCCGGCCGAGCAGCAGCGGATCCAGCGCAGCACAACCGAGGAAGTGCTGCGCCGCCAGCGCGAGCTGTTCCAGGGGTTGGACAAGGACATCCGCTCGGCCGTGGACAAGGTCGGCCGCGCGGCCGGCGTCCTGGTCGTGCTGGACCGGTCCGTCGTCCTGTACGGCGGCACCGACCTGACAGACCAAGTGATCAAGGAGCTGAAGGCGCAGTAGTGCGTTTCTCGCTGGTCGCGGTGGTCTTCGCCGCGCTGTTCGCGACGGGCTGTCAGAATCTGGCGCAATCGCCGCCGACGCCGAGCCCGTCTCCGGCTGCGTCGGCCACGCCGCGCGCGCAGAGGATCGCCCTCGTAGACATGGATCGGCTCATCCGCCGCCACCCGCGCGCCGCGGAATTCGAAGGTCTGCGACGGAAGATCGCCGAGATCGAGGTCGCGCTGCGCATCCCGCTGGCGCCGCCGACGCTCCTGCCCCCGCAGATTCCGAGAACGGCGCGCCCGGGCATCCAGGAGGAGATCCGCGCCACCCTGCAGACGCAAGCCGACCAGCTCCGCAAGACCTATCAAGAGGAACTGACCTTGCTCGAAAAGCAGGGCCAGGAAGAGCTGAAACGCTACGCTGAGCAGCTGCAGGCCGAGCAGCGGGACCGGCTCCAGAAGCGGGAGGCGGCGCTGCGGGCCGAGTTCGAGACCCAGAGCAAACAGCGCCAGCGTGACGCGCAAGTGGCGATCCGCGAGGTGGACGAACGCACCGTGGCCGAATATCGGACACCCTTGCTCAATGTCCGGCTGAGGCTGGAGGCCGCTCAGCTGGCCAGCCGGGAGCAGGCGGACAAGCTCGTGCAAGACTACGAGCGCCTGCAACGCGAGCGCGATCAGAAGATCGACGGCTTCCGCGTCCAGAAGGAGCAGGAGATGCAGGCGTTCGCCAAGGAGCGCGAGGAGGTCAGCCGGCGCGAGCTGGAGGCGTTGCACAAGAAATTGAACGAAGAGGGGCAACGGCTGGTGGCCGAGCGCGAGGCGATGATTCGCGCCCGAATCAAAGAACTCTCCGACAAGCGCCAAGTAGAGTTCCAACGGACGATGCGCGAGCGCGAGCAGGCGCTCGTGGGCGCCGCCCTCGGCGGGTTGTCCTTAACCGCGGCCGATGTCAAGGCCCGCATCGATAATTACCGCGAGATCGTCAAGCGCGCAGAGGAGCGCTACCTCGACGAGAAACGCGCCCAGCAGGAGTCCTTGCAGACGCAGCTGCGGGACACGCAGCGGCAGACGTCGCGACTACAGGCGGTCATGGCCGCCGAGCTGCGCGTAGACGTCGCGGCGATCGCGCTCGAGAAGCAGCTCGACGTCGTGCTCGTTCGCTACCTGACGAACTTCTCGGGGATCGACATCACCGAGGACGTCATTGCCCGACTCAACAGACGATGAACGGAGAACGCCCACGATGATGAAGCAATTGATTCTGTTGATGCTGCCGGTCATGCTCCTGGCGGGCTGCGCCGGGCCCCGCGTCGGGGTCGTCGACACGAACCGCCTCCTCAACGAGAGCGTTCTCGCGCTGTCGGCGCAAAAGCAGCTGAACGAGCAGGAGAAGCTGATGACCGCCGACCTGCAGTTCCAGTCGCGCACGCTGAAGGGCGCAGACTTCGAACAGCTGCGGCAGAACCACTTCCGCGATCTGGCGCGGATGAAGCAAGAGCTGGAGGACCGCCTGAACCGCCGCGTCCGCGAGGTCGTCGAGGACGTCGCCCGCCAGGAGCGCGTGCGCATCGTCATCGCCAAGGGCTCCGTGATCTGTCAGCCGGATGACGCGAGGTGCGGCGGCCGGGACATCACGCAGAAGGTGCTCGACAAGCTGAAGTAGCCCCGCCGCATCCACCGTATGAACGCGCGATCCCCCCTCTCCGTCGCGGCCTTGGCCGAGCGCATCGATGGGACGCTCCACGGCGACGGCACGGTGGCCGTGCGCGAGATCGTCTCGCCGGAGGCGGCCCGGCCCGGTGCGATCGTCGTCTGCGCCGATGCCGCCGCGATCGCGGCGGCGCGCGCCGGCGGCGCGGCTGCGGTCGTCGTGCGCGCGGAACCGCCGGCGGATCTGCCGGCGATCGTCGTTTCCGACACGCGCCTGGCGCTGGCCCACTTGCTCGACGTCCTCGGCCCGCGCGCCACCAGACCGGAAGGCATTCATCCGACGGCGGTCGTCGAGGCGGACGTAACCCTCGGCGCCGGCGTCACGATCGGCGCTTACGCCTACGTCGGCGCCGGCGCGCGGATCGGCGATCGGACGATCATCCACTCGCTTGCGTACGTCGGCCCGAACGTCGCGATCGGCGACGATTGCGAAGTCCATGCCCACGCGTCCCTGCGCGAGGGCGCGCGGCTGGGCGCGCGCGTGATCGTGCAAAACGGCGCCGTGATCGGCGCCGACGGCTTCGGTTACGTCCTCCGCCCGCAGGGGCATAAGAAGATCCCGCAAGTGGGCGCGATCGTCATCGAGGACGACGTCGAGATCGGGGCCGCGACGACGATCGATCGCGCGACGCTCGGCGAGACGCGCATCGGCGCCGGCACGAAGATCGACAACCTCGTGCAGATCGCGCACAACGTGCGAATCGGCCGCGGCTGCGTCATCGCCGCTCAGTGCGGAATCGCGGGCAGCACCGTCGTCGAGGACGGCGTGATCTTCGGCGGCCAGGTCGGCGTCGCCGATCACATCACGGTGGGGCATGGCGCCATCGCGCTCGGGGGCGCAAGCATCATCGGCAATGTCGAGCCCGGTCAAATCGTGATGGGTTATCCTGCTCGTCCGCGGCGGGAATTCCTGAAGGCGGAGGCGGCGCTTCGGCGACTGTCGCAGCCGTTACGCCAGCGCCGCGGCGAGGAGGCCGAGCGGCCGTGAGATCAACGAACGCGGTACTCCTCACGTCCGCTTGGGGGCGCTGGGTTTTGGCGTCCCTCTTCGCCGTCGCGGTCCTGGC
>Ga0194132_10004942_pt1 | contig 22183 bp, 23 predicted proteins | sample TA2KigOf80mmetaG_FD_148612 | JGI IMG/M metagenome (GOLD analysis project Ga0194132, IMG submission 148612) | Freshwater microbial communities from Lake Tanganyika, Tanzania - TA2015054 Kigoma Offshore 80m | ecosystem: Environmental > Aquatic > Freshwater > Lake | place: Tanzania: Lake... | reverse complement strand
CGCGACCGGTCGGCCCGCCGCCTATTGCGCGGCCGAGAGCGTCGGCTCCATGCGCCGCGCCGCGGCGGTGCGCGCCTGCGCGGCGTCGATGATGAGCCGGAGCAGATCGGCGTAGCTCCGGCCCTCGAACTCGGCCATGAGGTTGAGCTTCCCGTCCCAGCACCAACCCGGGTTGGGGTTGACCTCGAGGAGCTTGATCTCGCCTTGCGCGTCGGCGCGGAAATCGAAGCGCGCATAGTCGCGGCAGCCCAGCCGCTCGAACAGCGTGATCGAGTGATCGGCGATCCGGCGCCTGACCTCGTCGTCGAGACGCGCCTCGCGGTAGCGGATCTGGGTCCAGTAGGGCGAGCTCGGATCCCATTTCGATTCATATGACAGGATCTTCGGGAGCGCGCCGTCGAGGCTCGAATAGTCGACCTCGAGCACGGGCAGCACATGGAGCCCGAGACCTGGGTTGCCGATGAGGCCGACGCTGTATTCGCCGCCGGTGAGATATTCCTGGATCAGCGCGGCGCGACCGGGGACGAGCTTGGCGAGGTGCCGGAGATAGGCGATCGCCTGCTCGGGGTTGTGGACGACCGCGTCCTTGGTGATGCCGAGGCTCGAATCGCCGGTGTTCGGCTTGATCAGCGCCGGAAACACCGAGGGGATCGTCGCCGACTGGTCGGCGATGTCGCAATAGGTCTCGAGCGGCACCGGCACGTCGTGCGACATCGCGACCGCGCGTACGAGGGACTTGTCGTAGCAGAGCCCGAGTGTCGTCGGGCCTGCCCCGGTATAGGGGATCGCGAGCATCTCGAGGAGCGCGGGCACGTGCAGCTCGAACGTCGCGTCGTTGTTGAACCCCTCGTCGCAGAGATTGAGCACGAATTGCGGCGGCTCGGCGCGGAGCGTCGCGATCAGGCCCGCGTGGTTGTCGACATAGGTGAACTTGTAATCGCCGAGCGCGCCGAGCGCGGCGCGGAGCCGCGCCACGGTCTCGAGGTCCTCGGCGTTGAACCGGCCCTCGCGCTTGACCATGTCGGGGAGCCGCGGATCGCCGAGGATGACGGTGACCTCGGGGAAGGGCGGGCGACCGCGCACGGGCACGGCCGTCGTCTTGGCCGGCGCCTGGGCGGTCAGCAGCATGCGGCGCGCCATCATCCCGAGATCCTGGCCGCGGCTCGAATCGGCGATCTGGGTGTCGTGGAAGCGGATGGCGCGGAACCCGGCGCGCTCGAGAAGTGCGGTGATCCGGGCCGCGGAATAGAGCCGCTCGGCATAGAACTGGTCGGCGATCACGCCCTTCTCGGCATGCACCACGACCTCGCGCGAGATCAGCCGCTCGCCGTCCGCCGACAGCGAGCGCTCGCGGCAGACGAAGTGATCCTGGTCGATCCATTCCCACGACCGGCGCTCGAAATGCGCGCGCATCCAGTCGCCGTCGGTGATGTCGAGGACGAGCGTGCCGCCCGAACGGAGCGCGCGCTTGGCCGCCTCGAGCACCAAGACGTCCTCCTCCTGTCGGTCGAAATAGCCGAAGGAATTGCCGAGGAGCGTGACGACGTGGAAGCCGTTCTCGGGCAGGCGGAACTTCCGCGCATCGCCCTCGTGGAAGGTGATGGCGAGGCCGGAATGACGCGCGCGCCGGCGTGCGAGCCGGATCAGGTAGCGTGACCGGTCGAGCCCGGTGACATGGCGGAAGCCGCGGCGGGCGAGCTCGATCGCGTGCCGTCCCTGGCCGCAGCAGAGATCGAGGACGCGGTCCTCGCGGTCGGCGCCGGTGACGGCGATCAGGGCGTCGATCTCGCGCGCGGTGTTGCCGTCGTGCTCAACGACGTCACCGTCGGTCTTGATGTAGAGCGCGTTGAACAGCGTGCGCCACCAGTCCGACGGCAGATGGCGCTCGAGGTCGGACACCGGGCCGAGGCACTTGGCGGGCGGCGGCGGTGTCCCGTTCTTCTGGACCATGGCGACCCTCTCCGGCCCGCCGCTCCCCGCTGCGGACCCGAACGATGTTGAGCCGGCCGGCGGGTCGAGACGCAACCCGATCCGACCGTCCCCCTGGCGGCAGCCCGGCCCATCGTGCGCGAAGCGGGTCCGCGCGTGCCGTTGCGGAGACGCGTGCGCAGATGCACCCGCGCGCGCCGCATTTCAAGAGGACAAACGGTGGCGGCGCAAAAATTCCCCCGCTGGGGCAGGGCGCCGGGGCAGGGCGCCGGGTCAGAGGGGCCGGCCGCGCCAAGTTCCGGTCAGCGTCTCGAGGAAGGCGACGAGGCGGCGGGTCTCGTCCTCGGCGAGGTCGCGGCCGAGCTCGTGGCGCGCCATGCGGCGGACCACCTCGGCCAGCGTGCGCGCCAAGCCGTCGTGAAAATAGGGCACGGTGCGGGCGACGTTGCGGAGCGAGGGGACCTTGAACACATGCTCGTCCTCGGCCCGCCCGGTCAGGCGCGCGCGGCCGCGGTCTGGGGTCCAGGTCTCGCCCGGGTCGACCGGCTGCGGCCGGTCCTGTAGGAAGCGCGCGAAGCGGCGGCCGCCGAGCAGCGGCCCGTCATGGCAGGCGGCGCAGTCGAGCGTGCGGAACAGCGCGAAGCCCGCCTTCGCCTCCGGCCCGATCGCCTCCGCCTCGCCCCGGAGATAGCGGTCGAACGGCGCGTCGGGCGTCGCCAGCGTCCGCTCGAAGGTGGCGATCGCGTCGCGGATCGCGGCGACCGTGAGGCCGTCCGGGTAGAGACGGGCGAACGCGTCGCGGTAGGTCGGATCGGCGCCGAGGCGGGCGAGTACGTCGGGCCAACTGGTGTCCATCTCGTTCGGGTCGGCGATCGGAGCGTCGATCTGCGCCTCGAGCGTCGCGGCGCGGCCGTCGCGGAATTGCGTCGGCAGGAAGAGGGCGTTGAACACGGTCGGCGCGTTGCGCCGCGCGAGCCGTCCCTCGATCCCGACCGAGCGCGCGAGGCCGTCGATCCCGGCCCGCGCGAGGTCGTGGCAGCTCGCGCACGCGACCGTGCCGTTGCCCGACAGCCGGTGGTCGTGGAACAGGCGCTCGCCGAGCCGCGCCTTGTCGGCATCGACGACGGGCGCGGGTGGCAGCGGCGCGATGTCGTCGGCCGCCGCGGGCGCGCCAGAGAGAACGAGAACGAGGACGAAGACAAGGACGAGCGCCGCAACCGCCGCGTGTGCGCCGCCTTGCCGTGCCGGAGCGAAACCCGCATAGTGCGCGAGCGCACCGACGAGGCGCGCCGATAACCGACCGAAACGGGGAACCATGGCCAGGAAACCGAAGACGATTGAAACACCCGGGCTGATCGTGCCGCCGCTCACGCCGTTCACGCCGAAGCTCGCCGTCGACTACAAGGTCCTCGAGCGCGAGATCGACTATATCATCGAGACCTGCCGCGCCTCGTGCATCTCGGTCACCGGCGTCGAGACGTCCGAATACCACTATCTGTCGCTCGAGGAGCGCCAGGAACTGATCCGGAACACGGTCGCCATGATCGACGACCGCGTGCCGTTCGTCGTCGGCATCAGCCATCCCTCGTTCAAGACCTCGGTCGCACTGGGCGAGCTCGCCGAGGCGCTCGGCGCTGCGGCGCTTCAGCTCCTCGCGCCGCTCCGCCCGTTCGGCGGCGCGCCCTCGACGCACGACCTCGTCCGCTATTTCGAAGCCGTCGCCCGCGAGACGACCGCGCCGATCCTCCTCTATCTCAACCCGGGGCCGGGTGCCGAGGTCTCGGTGCCACAGACCATCGAGATCGCAAAGATGGACCGGGTGAAATACATCAAGGAGTCCTCGCGCGATCTGTCGCGCGTCGGCCGGCTGATCGTCGACATCGATCTCGCCGGGCACGCCCGCTATTTCACGACGATGCAGATGCTGCTCGCGACGCTCGAGCTCGGCGGCTCGGGTGCGACCATGCCGCCGCCCGGCGCGCTGATCGCGCGCAAGATCGTCGATGCCTTCAACGACGGCGACCTCGTCCGCGCCGCGGCGATCCAGCGCGAGTTCTGCCTGTTTCCGCACAAGTGGATGGGCAAGGGCCTCGCGCCCGTCATGAAGGCGGCGATGGAGATCGCGGGCTGCCCGGTCGGCGATCCCTATCCGCCGTTCGAGGGCCTCGACGCCGACGAGCGCAAGTCGCTCGCCGCCTATCTCAAGACCACGAGCCTGTTCGAGAAGGAACGACGTCATGCTGTCCGTAAAAAGGCTGTCGCTTGAAGACGCCAGGGTTATGCTGGCCGGCGCCGAGAGGAAGGCGGTCGAGATCGGCGTCCCGATGTGCATCGCCGTGACCGACGAGTCCGGCAACCTGATCGCGTTCTCGCGCATGAACGGCGGCAAGGTGACGTCGATTTCGATCGCGATCGACAAGGCGTTCACCGCCGCCGCCGCGCGCCGGCCGACGCATGTCTATAACGAGCTGTGCCGGCCGGGGAGCCCGACCTTCGGCATCCACATCACCAACGAGGGGCATTTCTCGATCATCGGCGGCGGCGTTCCGGTGACGGTCGACGGCGAGATCGTGGGCGGCATCGGCGCGAGCTCGGGGACGCCCGCGGAGGACATCGCGGTCGCCGAGGCCGGCATCGCCGCGCTCACCGCCATGATGCGGAAGATCGCGAGCCGCAAGCGCCCTGCGGTCGGCAAGCCGGCACCGCGGCGGACGCCGGCGGTGCGCGGCGGCGCGCGCAAGCCGCGCTAGCGGGACCACGGTCCGCGAGCCGCGCGATGTACGTCATGAACACATGGTACGTCGCGGCCTTCGGCGAGGAGCTCGGCGACGGGCTCCTCGCGCGGACCTATCTCGACCGGCCGGTGGTGCTCTATCGCCGGCCCGACGGCACCCCCGTCGCGCTCGAGGACCGCTGCTGCCACCGCTCGCTGCCGCTCTCGCTCGGGCGGATCGAGGGCGCCAATGTGCGCTGCGGCTATCACGGGCTCCTGTTCGCGCCGGACGGGCGCTGCATCGAGGTGCCGGGCCAGAACACCATCCCGCCCGGCGCGCAGGTGCCGGCGCTGCCGGTGGTCGAGCGCCACGGCTATCTCTGGCTGTGGCCGGGCGATGCGGCGAAGGCCGATCCCGCGACGATTCCCGACATCGCGTGGAACGCCGATCCGGCCTGGGTGAAGACCGGCGACTACTGGCACCTCAAGTGCAACTACGAGCTCTTCAACGACATCTCGCTCGATGCGACGCATGCGACCTACGTGCATCCGGCGACGCTCGGCTCGGCGGCGATCCAGGACACCCCGCCCAGGATCGAGCGCGACGGCGGGGTGGTGCGCATCTCGCGCTGGATCCTCGGTTGCCCGGCACCGCCGATCTGGGCCGCGGCCGGTGGCTTCGACGGTCCTGTCGACCGCTGGATCCTCGCGACCTTCATCGCGCCGACCGGATCGTGCTTCGACATGGGCGCGGCGGTCGCCGGCAGCGGTGCGCCGGAGGGCGATCGCAGCCGGGGCATCTCCAACCGCACCGCGCATTTCGTGACGCCCGAGACGGCGCGGAGCTCGCATTATTTCTGGCGCTTCGGGCGCAACTACCGCACCGACGACGCGGCGCTGTCGGAGACCGTTCACGCCAATATCCGCCGCACCTTCGAGGAGGACATCGTCATCCTCGAGGCGCAGCAGAAGGCGCTCGGCGACCGCCTCGATCCGCGGCGCATCGACGTCAACGCCGACATCGCGACGCTCCAGGCGCGCCGCCTGGTCGAGCGCCTCTTGGCGGCGGAGGCCTGAGGGCGGCGGAGGCCTGAGGGCGCAGGACGGTTCGCGGGCCCATGGGCGCCGTCGTTGCCGAGGCGGCGAGTGCGCTCGTGCGGCTGGTGTCGACGCCGAGATTTATCGTTGGACACCCGATTGCTTCGATCCCATCACCGAACGAGCCGGTCGGAACTGCCTTTACCGACCGGCAGGTAGCAGAGGCCGTGCCGCTGCAAGAGGCGGCCGGCCGGGAGGGCCGCGATGGCGCTGAAGCGCATCACGCAGGAAACGCTCGTCAACACGAGCACGACCGGCGTCCAGACTCTGCCGGAGATCGCGAGCCTCTCGAACGGCAATTTCCTGATCGTGTGGCGCGGCCTCGATACGAGCATCACCGGCATCAGCGGCCGGTTCTATGGCCCGAACTTCCTGCCGCTCGCCGGCGCCGAGGTCCTGATCAACACCTTCCAGACCAACGCGCAGGGCTCTCCGAGCGTGACGGGCCTGCCCGGCAACCAGTGCGTGGTGACGTGGGAATCTTTTGCTCAGGACGGCTCCAACTGGGGCGTCTATGCGCGGCGCTACAACGCGGCCGGTACCGCGCTCTCGCCCGAGTTCCAGGCCAACCTGACGACGGCGGACAACCAGCAATTCCCCGCCGTCATCCCGGTCTAAACGGATGGCTTCGGCCCGGGTTCGTTCGTCATCCTCTGGGAAGCGGGCAGCGCACAAGACGGCAGCGGCTTCGGCCTTTTCTCGCGTCTCTATCAACCGGACGGCACGCCGTTCTCGCAGTAGAGTCCCGCGCTCAACCTGTTCACCGCGGGCGACCAGACCGGTATCGCCGGGGACAGCCGCGGCACCAGCTTCGCGCTGGTGTGGACCTCGAACAATCAGGTGTCTGCGACCTCTCTGTTCGACATCGTGCTGCGCGCATCAGGGTCCGTGACCGAGACCATCGTCAACTCGGTGACCGCCGGCAATCAGTCGCAGCCGGCGATCGCCGCGCTCGCCGACAATCGCTTCGTCGTCGTGTGGACGTCGGCCGGGCAGGACGGCAACGGAAACGGCGTGTTCGGGAGGATCTTCCAGCCGGATGGATCGCCGGGCACCGCCGACTTCCAGGTCAACACCTTCACCCAGGGCAACCAGGACAACCCGGCCGTCGCCGCGCTGCCCGACGGCGGCTTCGTCGTCGCGTGGACCTCGGCCGGCCAGGACGGCAGCGTCGACGGCGTCTACGCCCAGGCCTACAACGCCAACGGCACCCGCGACGGCGCCGAGTTCCGCGTCAATACCTTCACGACCGGCGCGCAGAACTTCCCCGACATCGTGCCGCTCGCCGGCAACGCGCTCGGCTTTGTCTGGCAAAGCAATGACCAGGCGGGCGCGGCGAGCGGGTTCGACATCTATATGGCGGTGTTCGGCGACCCGCCGCCGGTCTGGCGCTTCTACAACAACGCCAACGGCATCCATTTCTTCACCGTCTCGACCGCCGAGCGCGACACGGTGATGGCGACGCTACCCTCGTTCCGCTTCGAGGGCGCGGGCTTCGCCGGCGCTCCCTTCAATTTCGCCGACACCGCGACCGTGTGGCGGTTCTTCAACAACGCCAACGGCGCGCATTTCTACACGATCTGGGAATCGGAGCGGAACAACGTGATCAACACGCTGCCCACCTTCCAGTTCGAGGGCGGCAACTATGTCGGCTACACGTCGCAGGCAACCGGCACCATACCGCTCTACCGGTTCTTCAACTCTGTGACGGGGGCGCATTTCTTCACGACATCGGAGGCCGAGCGCGCCAACGTCATCGCGACGCTGCCGACATTCCGCTTCGAGGGTGTCGCCTACTACGTCGATCCGGTGAACGGCTAGACCGGGCGGCGCGTCGCCCGACGTCAGATGCCGACGACGGTCTGGCCGCCGTTCGGGCTCAGCACCTGGCCGGTCATGAAGTCGGTCTCGGGCGAGGCGAGCCAGGCGACGGCGTAGGCGATGTCCATCTTGTCGCCGAGCCGGCCGAGGGGGACGATCTTCTCGACCGCCTTGATCGACTCCCAGCCCATCGAGTTGATCGTGAGGTCGGTGACGATGAGTGCGGGCGCCACCGCGTTGACGGTGATGCGGAACGGCGCGAACTCGCGCGCCCAGGCCCGCGTGTAGCCGAGCATCGCCGTCGCCGCGCCGACATAGTGCGAGGTGTTGAACCAGCCCTCGAGCGCGAAGTTCGACGAGATGTTGACGATCTTGCCGTATCGCCGCGCCTTCATTCCGGGGACCACGGTCTTCACGGCGAAGAACGACGCCTTCATCTTGATGTCGACCATCGCGTCCCAGATCGTCTCGTCGATCTGGTCGACGGTGAGCTTGTTGCCCTGGATGCCGGCATTGTTGACCAGGATGTCGACGCGGCCGTGCGCCTTCTCGGCCTCGGCGATCTTGGCGGTGAAGGCCGCGATGTCGGTGCCGTCGACGACGATGACGCTCGCCTTGCGGCCCTTCGCGCGGACGAGCGAGGCGGTCTCGGCCGCGTTCGCCGCGTCGATGTCGTGGACGATGATGTCGGCGCCGCGCTCGGCCATCAGGACGGCGTGGCTCCGCCCCATGCCGCGGCCCGATCCGGTGATCAGCGCGACCTTGCCGTCGAGGCGCTGCGATGACGGGGTCATGGCGCTTCCTTCCGGTCGGACGACGGCCTAGGCGCCGGCGCTGCGTTGCGGCGCCGCGGCGAGAACGGCGCGGCGCGCCGCCGTCGCCGCCTCGTCGACGGCGAAGGTCTCGGGGTCGACGATCACGCCATAGTCGCGCGCCGCCGCCTCGATGCTGACATAGCCCTGGCGGACGTCCTCCGCGACGTGCGCGGCCGGACGCTCGTGCGGCGGGCCGAAGCCGCCGCCGCCGCCCGAGCAGAGGATCGTCGCGTCGCCCTCGCGCAGCACGGCCGCGAGCACCTTGGCGTTCGAAAAGTCCTCCGGCTCCTTGCCGGCGCGCCGGAGCCGCACCTTGTTGCCGAAGCCCGCGAGCCCGCCCGCGAGCCCCCAGGGCGGACAGTGCACGCGGTCGACCTGGGTGCCGAAATTCATCGGCGCGCGCGATTCGACGATCTTCTCGATGCCGAGCCCGCCGCGGTGGCGCCCGGCGCCGCCCGAGTCCTGGATCAACGCGTGGCGCTCGATGATGATCGGGTATTTCGCCTCGACCTGCTCGACCGGGCCGTTATGCGTGTCGCCGTCGTTGAGGCAGACGGTCGCGCTCAAGCCGTCCTCGGTGAGCTTGGCGCCCCAGCCGCCGCCTTGCGGGCCCATGATGCCGAGATAGAAGCGGCGCTCCTTGGGCAGGATGCCGTTGATGTTGCCGATGATGAGATCGGCGTGATGGCCGGCGGCGACGCGGTCGGGGATCGCGGGCGCGAGCGCCTTGAACACCGTGTCGATGATGGTCATCGGAAACGTCATCCACCAGCGCATCGGCGCGGGCTTGACCGCGCTCACGATGCGGCCCTTCGGCACGATCGAGGTGAGCGAGCGGAAGCTCCCGTCGTTGATCGGGTAGTCGGTCGGCGAGGTCATGCACTTATAGGCGACCTGGGTGCACGAGAACCCGGTCGTGAGGCCGGAATTGTAGAAGCCGCGCACCTGGCGGCTCACCTCGGTGAGGTCGATGGTCATCGTATCGTCCTCGACCGTGACCTTGACCCGGATCGGGATCGGCTTGCCGACGTCGACGCCGTCGTCGTCCATGAACGACTCGGCCTCGTAGACGCCGTCGGGGATGGTCCGCGTGCGGGCGCGCGCGGCGGCCTCGGAGAGATCCATGATCCGGCTGATGCCGCCGAGCACGGATTGGCGCCCATAGCGGCGCACCAGCTCGAGAAAGCGCCGCTCGCCGGTCTTGATCGCGGTCAGCTGCGCCCGCCAATCGCCCATCGCGCGGTCGGGCAGCCGCACGTTGTTGCGGATGATGTCGATGAGGTCCTGGTTGGGCACGCCGGCGCGATAGGCCTTGAGGATCGGGATCTGGAGACCCTCGGAATAGATGTCGGTCGTCATGCCGCCGAGGGTGCCGCCGACGTCCGGCCAGTGCGCCATGCAGCAGGCGAAGCCGACCAGAACCTCGCCGTCGAAGATCGGCAACGTCATGGTGATGTGGTTGAGATGGCTGCCGGTGATGTAGGCGTCGTTGGTGACGAGGATGTCGCCCGGCGCGATGCCGTCGGTGCCGAACTTGGCGAGCTTCTGGCGCACCGTCTCGCCCATGCCGCGGATGAAGGTTGGCAGCCCGAGGCCGATCGAGACCGTCTCGCCCTTCGCGGTGAAAAGCCCGACCGTGAAGTCGAGCGCCTCGTAGATGATCATGTTGTAGGCGGTGCGCATGAGGTTAGTCTTCATTTCCTCGGTCACCGCGATGACGCCGTTCCGGACGATCTCCGTCGTCACCGGATCGACGCCATGATCCTCGTCGCGCCCGCTCATCGCCGTCTTCCCCTGCACGCGATCACCAGATTGCCGAACGCATCGACCGTGACCCGGTCGCCCGGCTGGACGACCGTGGTCGAGGCGTACTCCTCGACGAGCGCCGGGCCTTCGATGCGGTTGCCGGCGAGAAGGCCGGCACGCGCGAAGACCGGCGTCGCGACGAAGCCGCCTGCCTCGGCGAAATAGGCCGACCGCGTGCCCGCGCCCGCGCGCGACGGCGGCGCGGCGCCGCCCGCCTCGATGCGCTCGAGCGGCGGCTTGGCGAGCGTCCCCGACACCGTCGTCCGGAGGCTCACGATCTCGGCCGCCTCCTCGGGCGCCGAGGTGCCGTAGCGCCGCTCGTGGACGGCATCGAAGCGCGCCTTGATCGCGGCGCGGTCGCCAGCGCGGATCAACTCGGCCGGCAGCTCGACCGTCACCGCGTGCTCCTGGCCGACATAGCGCATGTCGGCGGCGCGCGCGACCGCGACCGCGCCTGTGCCGAGGCGGGCGCTGTGCACGGCCTTGGCGCCCTCGGCCTCCATGCCGGCATAGCGCGCCTCCATCTCGTCGAACGGCGCGCGGTCGAGCGCGGCGAACCAGGTGCGCACGAAATCGTAGCGGAGATCGGAGAACAGCATGCCGAAGGCGGAGAAGTGTCCTGGCGCGCGCGGCACGATCACGGTCTCGATGCCGAGCTCGCCCGCGACGGCCGAGGCGTGGAGCGGCCCCGCGCCGCCATAGGCGACGAGCGCGAAGCTCGCCGCATCGAGCCCGCGCTCGGTCGTGACGCCCTTGACGGCATAGGACATCGCGGTGGTGGCGATGCGGAGGATGCCGTCGGCGGCGGCCGTCACGTCCATGCCGAGCGGCGTGGCGATCCGGGTCCGGAGCGCGCGGAGGGCGGCCTCCGGGTCGAGCCGCATCTCGCCGCCGAGGAAGCGGTCGGCGCCGAGCCGGCCGAGATGGAGATTGGCATCCGTCACCGTCGGCTCGACGCCGCCGCGGGCATAGCAGGCCGGCCCTGGCTCGGCGCCGGCGCTCTCGGGGCCGACCCGGAGCGTGCCGGCCTCGGCGATGCGCGCGATCGAGCCGCCGCCGGTGCCGACCTCGAAGATGTCCATCATCGCGATCTGCACCGGAAGCCCGGTCGCATAGCCGCCGAGCATCGCGCTCCCCGTCGTCAGCGCCTCGCTACCATAGATGACGCCCGCCTTCGCCGTCGTGCCGCCCATGTCGAAGGCGATCGCATCGTCGAGGCCGATCGCCCGGCACAGCGCGCGGGTGCCGATGACACCGGCCGCGGGCCCCGATTCGAGCATACGGATGCACTGGGTGCGGGCGCGCTCGGCCTCGAACAATCCGCCCGTCGACTGCACGACGAGGAACGTGCCGGCGAAGCCCTCGGTGTCGAGATGATCCTCGATCCCATCGAGATAGCCCTGCACGCGCGGGCCGATATAGGCGTTGGCGGCGACCGTCGAGCAGCGCTCGTATTCGCGGTATTCCTGCGACAGCTCGTGCGAGGCGGCGATGAAGACGCCGGGCAGGCATTTCTCGAGGATCGCCTTCGCGCACACCTCGTGCACCGGGTTGGCGTAGGCGTTGAGGAAGAGGACGGCGACCGCCTCGATGCCGCGGCGCGCGAGATCGGCGGCGATGCGCCGGAGCGCCGCCTCGTCGAGCGTCCGGCGCACGGTACCCTCGGCGTAGAGCCGCTCGGGCACCTCGAGGCGGAGCGCGCGCTCGATCAGCGGCACGTGGCGCTTGAAGTAGAGGTTGTAGGCATCGGGCCGGTTGATCCGCCCGATCTCGTAGATGTCGCGGAAGCCCTCGGTGATGACGAGCGCGGTATGCGCCCCGGTACGCTCGAGGATGGTGTTGATCGCGATCGTCGAGCCGTGCAGGAAGAGGCCCGCGTCGCGATAGCGCGTGCCGGCCTTGGCGACGCCCGCGCTGATGCCGTCGACGAGCCGGTCGGGCGTCGAGAGCGCCTTGCCCAGCATCAGCCGGCCGGTCGTCTCGTCGAAGGCGGCGATGTCGGTGAAGGTGCCGCCGATGTCGGCGGCGAGGCGGAGGGCAGGGGTTGTGTTGTCGCGCACAACGCGCCTCGGGTGCTGGCTGAAACGGCCCCGAGTGTCCCGAAATCGGCCCGGCCGGTCCAGCCGTTTCGCGCCCTCAACCGGGGAGCGCGATGATCCCGCAGCCGTCGCCGCGCCGGATCGGCCCGCCGGTGCGGGCGGCGACCGCCTCGAAGCCGATGCCGGGGGCGAGCTCGACGACCACGAAGCCGCCGGCATCGATATCGACCACCGCGAGGTCGGTATAGACGCGGCGGACGACACCCGGCGCGGTGAGCGGATAGGTGCAGCGCTCGACCAGCTTGGGCTTGCCGTCGCGCGTCGTGTGCTCGGTGAGGACGACGCAGCGCCGGGCGCCGACCGCGATGTCCATCGCGCCGCCGACCGCCGGGATCGCGTCCGGCGCGCCGGTCGACCAGTTGGCGAGATCGCCGATCGCCGCGACCTGGAACGCGCCGAGGACGCAGAGGTCGAGGCGGCCGCCGCGCACGATCGCGAAGGAATCGGCGTGGTGGAAATAGGCACCGCCCGGGAGCAGCGTCACCGGCTTCTTGCCGGCGTTGATGAGATCGTAGTCGCGCTCGGTCGCGGCCGGCTCGGGTCCCATGCCGAGGATGCCGTTCTCGCTGTGGAGCACGATCTCGCGCCCGGGCGGCAGATGGTTGCCGACGAGCTCAGGCAGCCCGATGCCGAGATTGACATAGGCGCCGTCGGCGATGTCTTGCGCCATCCGCCACGCCATCTGGTCGCGGGTGAGGCTCATGGCCGCTTCGCCGCGAGAAGGGCTTCGTACTCGCTGATCGGATTCGCGACGCGGACGACGGCGTCGACGAAGGCGCCCGGCGTCACGACCTGCTCGGGATCGATCGCGCCGAGCTCGACGAGGCGGCGCGCCTGGGCGATCGTATGGTCGGCCGCCATCGCCATGATCGGCGCGAAGTTGCGTGCGGCCTTGCGAAAGGTGAGGTTGCCCCAGCGGTCCGCCGTCTCGGCCTTGATCAGCGCCACGTCGGCGCGCAAGGGATGCTCGAGCACATAGTCGTGGTCGCCGAAGCGCCGGCACTCCTTGCCGTCGGCGAGCGGGGTGCCGACCGAGGTGCGGCAGTAGAACGGCCCGATGCCGGCGCCGGCGGCGCGGATGCGCTCGGCGAGCGTCCCCTGCGGCACGACCTCGAGCTCGATCGCGCCGGCGCGGTAGAGGCGATCGAACACGACCGAGTGCGACGAGCGCGGATAGGAGCAGATCATCTTCCGTACGCGACCCGCCTCGAGGAGCGCGGCGAGCCCGAGATGGCCGTTGCCGGCATTGTTGTAGACGATGGTGAGCCCGCGCGCGCCGTGCTCGATCAGCGCGTGCAGGAGCTCGGTCGGGCAACCCGACTCGCCGAAGCCGCTGACATGGATCGTGTGGCCGTCCCGGATGGGCCGCATCGCGGCGGCGAGACTGTCGACGCGCTTGTCGATCATCGCGCCAAGGTCCGGCGTGACAGTCCTGTTGTCAAGCGAGCCGAGAGCCGCGATTGTCGAGGCGAACCGACAACGGATCGAGCCAACATGGCCGGGTTTCTCGACGGCATCCGCGTCCTCGACCTCACCAACGTGCTGTCGGGCCCGTTCGCGGCCTATCAGCTCGCGCTCCTCGGCGCCGACGTGATCAAGGTCGAGCTGCCGGGCACCGGTGATCTCGCCCGCCAGCTCGGCGCCGATCCCGCGCTCGCCGCGCGCAACATGGGATCGTCCTTCCTCGCCCAGAATGCGGGCAAGCGCTCGCTCACACTCAACCTCAAGAGCGAGCGCGGCCGCGCGGTGTTCCTGCGGCTGGTCGCGACCGCCGATGTGGTGATCGAGAATTTCCGCCCCGGCGTGATGGACCGCCTCGGCGTCGGCCATGACGTGCTCGCCGCCGGGCGGCCGGGGCTCATTTATTGCGCCCTCACCGGCTTCGGCCAGGACGGGCCGCGGCGCGACGATCCGGCCTATGACCAGATCGTACAGGGGCTTTCCGGCGCCATGACGGTGACCGGCACCGCAGCGAGCGGGCCGACGCGGATCGGCTTTCCGGTGAGCGACACCGTCGGCGGCCTAACCGCAGCGTTTGCGATCCTCGCCGCGCTCCAGCGCCGGGTGCGGAGCGGCGAGGGCGCCTTCGTCGATGTCGCCATGCTCGATGCACTGCACGCCACCATGGGCTGGGTGCTCTCGAACTATCTCATCGCCGGAACGACGCCGGTCGCGATGGGGAACGACAATTTCACCGCGAGCCCGTCCGGCACTTTCGTTGCGCGTGACGGCCTCATCAATATCGCCGCCAACAAGCAAGAACAGTTCGAGGCGTTGTGCCGGGCGATCGGCCGGCCCGAGCTCGCGACCGATCCGCGCTTCGCCCGCCGCGCCGACCGTCTCGCCAACCGTGCCGCGCTCTCGGCGCTGATCGACGCGGCGCTCGCGGCCGACGACGCGGCGTCGTGGGAGGCGCGGCTCGCGCGCGCCGGCGTTCCGGCCGGCCGCGTCCTCGGCGTGCCGGACTCGATCGCCGACGCGCAGACCCGCCATCGCGGCACGTTCCGCCGCTTCGCCGACGTGCCCGGCGTGGCGCGCGACATCACGGTCGCCGGCGCGGGCTTCCGCATCGACGGCGCGCGGCCCACCGCCGCGACGCCGCCGCCGGTGCTCGGCGCAGACACCGAGGCGATCCTCCGGACGCTCGGCTACGGCGCCGACGAGATCGCGGCACTCCGCGCCGAGGGCGCGATCTGATCGGGCAGCGACCGGCCCGGGCGTCCGCGACTGGGGCGGCCTAGTTCGGTCCGGCGCCGATCGCGCGGATGGCGGCGGCTGCGGCCTCGATGCCGGAGAGATGGGCGCCGTGCGCGGTCGAGAAATATTCCGGCGACAGCGCCTCGCCGGCGAGGAAAAGCCGCTCGCCGACCGGTGCGCGCAGATCGGCGCGCGCCGCGGCGCGGCCCGGCCGCGCCGCGCTATAGCCGCCCCGGATCCAGGGATCGCTCGACCAGGCGGTCGCGGCGGTGCCGGTGACGCGGGCCCGCAGGGCGCTGCCGAACAGCGCGACGAGCTCGTCGACGGCGTGGGCGCCCATCGCGCGCGCGCCTTCGCGCTCGAGCGCAAGCGCCGCGCGCCCGCCGACATAGCCGACCGCGAGCCCGGTGCCGACCGGCTTGATCTGGAACCCCAACAGCCCCTTTCCGCGCGCCGACAGGCCGAACGCGCCGCCGTCGAGATCGGCGAACACGTCGCGGTCGAACTCGACGGCGATCTTGTTGGCATGGCCCATCGGGACCGCCGCGAGCGCGGCGCGGACCCGGTCGGGGAGCGGCGGGTCGAGGCGGATCACCTCGGCGGCGAGGACGGCGGTCGAGGCAGTGACGATCGCGGCGCGCGCGGCGATCGTGCCGCGCGGGGTCTCGACGCGGACGCCGGTCCGGCCGTGCACGATCCTGCTCGCCGGCGTTCCGAGCGCGATCGGAAGGCCCGCGCCGTGGCGCGCGATCAGCGTGCCATAGCCCTCGCGCACCGGCCAGTCCTCGTCGGTGTCGCGATAGAGCGCGAAGTCGAGCGTCGAGGCCTCGTCGGCATCGACGCCGGCATAGGCAGCGACGAAGCGCTCGAACGGGTGGCGCCACAGCGCGTGATCGGGGAGGACCTCGCGCACCGCGACGTCGCGACCGCATCGTCCGACCGCGACGATCGCATCGAACGCGGCGTCGAAATAGCGGTCCCAGTCGGCCTGCTCGGCGGCGTCGGCCCAGCGTCCGCCGAGGTGGATCAGTCGCTGCCGGTCGAGCCGGTCATAGTGGAATTCGAGCGCATCGGCGATCGCGACGAAGGGGTTCTCGTCGGCCGAGTGGAGCCAGTAGCAGCCGTGGTCGAAGGCGGTACGGAGCCCATCCGCTGCGGTATAAGCGCGCCCGCCGATGCGGTCCTTGGCCTCGATCACGGCGACCGTCGCGCCCGCCTCGCGCGCCGTTCGTGCCGCGGCGAGGCCGGCGGCGCCGGCGCCGATAACGACGATATCGGGGTCGGACGGCAGAGCGCGCGTCGCCGTCATTCGCCGCGGAGCGCGCCGACCATGTCGGTCAGCCGCTCGAAGTCGAGGACGACGAGCGCGTCGCGGTCGCAGTCCGGGAGATCGGGCGCGAGCGTGCCGAGCGCATCCTCGCGCGACGGCCCGGCGATCTCATGCCAGGCCGAGCGCAGGTTGCGCACGGTGCGTTGCAGGAGTCCGGTCGAGGCTCGGTCGGTCACGGCTCGGTCGTGATCCCTGGCGCCGGGCCGCCCGGTCGATGAAGCGGCCCGCGCCGGAGAATAGCAAAGCCGGGTTACCGATCGCTTGCGCCTATTTTCGGCCGGCGAGGAGGTGGTCGACCGACAGCGTGCCGGCGCCGTGGCGCATGAGAAAGAGGAGCGCCACCGCCCAGACGCCATGGGTGTCGAAGGCGTTGGGATAGACGAAGATCTGGATCACCAGCGTCATCGCGAGCAGGAGGGCGGCGGCGAAGCGCGTAGCAAGTCCGAGGACGAGGAGGGGCGGCAGCGCGAGCTCGGCCGCGGTCGCGAGATAGGCGGCGAGCTCGGGCGGCAGGACCGGCAGGCGGTATTCCTCGCGGAACAAGGCGAAGGTGGTGCCGTCGGCCCAGCCCTCGATCTTGAGGAGCCCGGAGCGGAGGAAGATCGTCCCGACGGCGATCCGCGCGATGATCTCGATCAGATCAAGGGGGATGCGCTGAGCGAGCGCGATCAGCCGATGAACGAGGTCGGACACCATCACCTCCGGGCGAGCGACAGGGGTGGCGGGCGATCGCCGCCGGCAGGCGCGGCGAACACGCCGGCGGCGAAGAGGACGCCGAGCGCGCTGTCGAGCCGGAACGCGGCGCTCACGCCGGTCGCGACCGCGGCGGCGTCCGCCAGCACCGCGCCGCGGCCGAGCGCCTCGACGAGCGCACGCGTCGGCGGGTCGATCGGGACGAGCCGGAGCGCCGCGTGCGGGCGCACGATGAGCGCCGCCTCGGCACCGGCCTTGCGGCTCACCGGTCGCACGACCGCGTCGCCGGCATTGGTCGTCCAGATCGAGACCGCCGGGTATCACGAGGCGAACACACGGGTCGCCAGGTGGAGCGCAAGACGGAGGCCGCCGACCGCGCTCTCCGGCAGATCGGCGAGCGTCGCCGGGTCGAGCGGCTCGGCCTCGGCGGCGTGATAGGCGGCGTGGCGGAGCCACTCGAGCCGCGCCACGTCGGCGAGATAGGGGATGTCCGCGGCGGGCGAGAAGGTGGCGATGAAGGTCGGCATCAGCGCGCCGTACTCGATGAGCACCGGCGAGCGCGGCGGATGATCGTCGATGAAGCTCGCCGCCATGGCCGGGAAGAACGACGGACCGACCAGCCGCTCGACCACGGGGAAGCGCGTGCGCAGCGCCTCGACGAGACTGGCATAGACATTGTTGCGGTGGATGTCGAAGCGGCGCGCGGACGCGGCGTCGAGCGCGCCCGGGACGCCGCGCCGCCGGCCGAGGATCCGGTCGGCGAAGGCGGCCTGGATGTCGGCGATCCCGCCGCCGGACTCCTGAAGCGACGGCGAGGGCATGGCGCGTTTTCTCCTCGAGGATTCGGTCGGCGATGGCGGCCTCGGCGGCAAGCGTCGCCCAGTCGGGCACGTCGTTGTCCCACTCGATGAGCGTCGGCCGCGGCCCGATCTTTTCCACCACGCGGCGGTAGAGCATCCACACCTCGGGCACGATCGGGCGGTCGTGCGAATCGATGCAGTAGCGGCGGCCGTCCTCGTCGGTGAGCGGCGCATGGCCGGCGAGATGGATCTCCCCGACGCGCGCCATCGGGAACCGGTCGAGATAACGCTCCGGATCGAAGCCACGGTTGACGACCGTGACGTAGACGTTGTTCACGTCGAGGAGGAGACTGCATCCGGTGCGCTCGGCGAGCCGGTCGAGGAACTTGACCTCGCTCATCGCGCGGCCGGCGAAGCGGACATAGCGTGTCGGGTTCTCGATCAGGATCTCCCGGCCGAGCCGCTGCTGCACGGCATCGAGCTTGCCGGCGACGAGCTCGAGCGTGGCCTCGGTATAGGGGAGCGGCAGGAGATCTTTGAGATAGGCGCCGCCGAAATTCGACCAGGCGAGATGCTCCGAGACGAGCGCCGGCCGGTAGCGTTTGACGACGCCCGCGAGGCGATCGAGATGGCGCCGGTCGAGACGATCGGCACCGCCGAGCGACAGCCCGACGCCGTGGACCGAGAGCGGAAAGCGGTCGCGGACGCGCTCGAGCATGCGATGCGGCGGGCCGCCATCGCCCATGAAGTTCTCGGCGTGGATCTCGAACCAGGCGGCCTCGGTCGCGCCGTCGAGGACGGCGCCCCAGTGCTCGGGCTTGAGCCCGACCCCGGCGCGCGCCGGGATCGGGCCCGAGTTCCGGACGCCGGGCGAGCCACCGCTCGTCACGACGCGCATCCGTCGTTCAGCCACGGATCGGCTGCAGCGAGCCCTTGCGCTTGGTGCCGTCCCTGAGGGTTACTTCCATGTTGGTGCAGGTCCCTGTCGCCACGTATTTCCACGCGCCGCGGTCGAAATCGGCCTTGGAGGTGCCGGCGCAGGAATTGTTCCCGGTCGAGGCGCAGTCGTTCTTGCCGGCCATGGCGATGCCGTAGCACTTTTCCCGGTCGGCGGCCGGGGCCTGGGCGGCGGCGCTGGTGGCCATGCCGACGGCGGCGGCGAGCGCGGCGGCGAGGGCGAAATTGGTCGGGGTCGATCGCATGGGTGTCCTCTCCTGATCCCTGAGGGCGTGGGGTCGTTTCCCCCACACAGGCTGGTTCGCCGCCGGAGCGGGCGGTGTTACCCGATCACGGATGAGTGACCGGCCTTGCGATCCGCCCTTCATGGTGCATCCTTCGTAGGCGCCGTAACGCCGGGGTGCCGGGCGACGTATCGGGGAGGAAGGGTGAGCGGCGACGAGGATCATTGGGCGGCGCTGATGCGCGCGGCGAACCGGGGCGACGCCGCGGCGTACCGGACGGTTCTCGGCGAGATCGCCGCCCTGGTCCGCGGCGTCGTGCGCCGCGAGGCGGCGGCGCGCGGCGCGGTCGTCGACGTCGAGGACGTCGTGCAGGAGACGCTGTTGGCCATCCATCTGAAGCGCGGAACCTGGCGCGAGGACCAGCCGCTCCGTCCCTGGGTCCGCGCCATCGCACGCAACAAGCTGGTCGACGCCATGCGCCGCCGCGGCCGCCGGCACGAGGTCCCGATCGAGCCCTTCGCCGAGACGCTCGCGACCGAGCCGCCGGTCCGCCACGGCCTCGGCGGCGCCGTCGAGCGGCTGATCGGGGCGCTCCCGTCGCGCCAGCGCGAGGTGGTGCGCGCGGTGGCGCTCGACGGGCTCGAGACGCGCGAGGTGGCGGCGCGGCTCGCGATGACCGAGGGCGCCGTCCGCGTCGCGCTGCACCGGGGCATCCGCCGGCTGGCCCGGGTGATCGGAGGCACGTCATGAGCACCGAACGCCTGATCGAGGCGCTTGTCGCCGACCGCGACACGCCGACGATCACGCCGGCGCGCGCGGTATGGTGGTCGGTCGCCGCGGGTGGCGTCGTCGCGGCGATCGGTTTCTTTCTCGTGCTCGACGTGCGACCCGATCTCGCCGCGGTGCTGCTGTCCTGGCGGTTCCTGACCAAGGCCGCTTTCGTGTTCGCGCTGATCGGTGTCGCGATCGGCGAGGTGGTCGCACGGTCGCGGCCGGATGCGCGGCCCGATCTCCGAACATGGACGCTGCTGCCCGTCGCGGTTCTCATCGCCGGGATCGGTGGCGAGGTCGCGACACAACCGGCGGCCGATCTCCTCGGGCTCGGCCACGGCATGCATCCGATCACCTGCCTCTTCTTCATCGCCGGGCTGGCCGCGCCGGTGTTCGTAGCGCTTCTCGTCGCGCTGCGGTGGACCGCACCGGCCTCGCCCAGCGCCTGCGGCGCGGCGGCGGGCGTTCTCGCCGGCGCGATCGGCGCGGCGCTCTATTCGCTCTACTGCACCGACGATTCACCGCTCTTTCTCGCGACCTGGTACGTACTCGCCCTCATGCCGCTCGGGCTCCTCGGTGCACTCTTCGGCGGCAGGTTGCTGCGTTGGTAGCCACCGCCGCAGTCCGGTCGGGCATTGCCGGCCTCCATCGCGCGACCGGTTCTTTACAGCGCCGCAACCGCTAAGGCATGATAGACCGGTCCCGGCCCGGACCGGGCGGCCAACCTACCTCACCACTGGGAGAACTCCATGACCTTGATACCCTTGGCGGAGCGCCGTGCGGCCGCGACGCTCGGCGCGGCGGCGCTGGTCGCGCTCCTCGGTGCGCCGGCCGTGGCGCAGCAGACCTTCGACATGAAGATCGGCTACGCGACCATCAACGAGATCCAGCACGAGTCCGCGCGAATCTTCGCCGAGGACATCGAGAAGGCGACCAACGGCCGGCTCAAGCCGCGCCTCTTCCCCGCCTCGCAGCTCGGCGGCATCCCGCGCATGGTCGAGGGCATCCAGCTCGGCACGCTCGAGGTGCTGATCACCCCGCCCGCCTTCCTCGTCGGCCTCAACCCCGCGGTGCAGGTCCTCGACGCACCCGCGATCTACGAGGACCGCGGCCACGCCGAGCGCGTGCTCGCCGACCCGTCGTTCCGCGAGGCCTATACCGGCCTCACGCCGTCGAAGGGCGTGATCATGAACTCGCTCTACGTCTACGACTTCACGTGGATCGCCTCGTTGCAGCCGATCCGCAAGTTCGAAGACTTCCGGGGCAAGAAGATCCGCGTCCTCGCGACCCGCATCGAGAGCGAAGCGATGTCGAGGCTCGGCGCGACCGGCGTGCCGATGGACTACACCGAGGTGCTCGCCGCGCTACAGCAGCGCACCGTCGACGCGGTGCGCACCTCGATCGTCGTCATGGGCGGCTCGAAGTTCTTCTCGGTCGCCAAGTCGATCACCTGGGACGGCACCGGCATCATCCCCTCCGCGTTCAACACGAGCGGCGTGTGGTTCCAGAAGCTGCCGCCCGATCTTCAGGAGATCTTCCGGCGCGTCGGCCGCGAGGTCGAGCCGAAGATTCACAAGGCCGGCCGCGAATTCGAGGCCCAGGCCGAGAAGCTGTGGCGGGACAACGGCGCCGAGATCATCAGGCTGAGCGCCGCGGACCAGAAGCGCCTGGTCGATACGCTGCGGCCGCTCGGCGATCAGTTCCTCGCGAACAATCCAGCGACCAAGGACATGTACGAGCTCCTGAAGCTCACCGTCGCCAAGACGCGCAAGGCGTCCTGATCGAGACGCGCAAGGCGTCCTGATCGAGACGCGCACGCAGACTGGAAAGGCCGGGCCCTGGGCCTGGCCTTTTCGTTTCCGGCGCGCTCAGCCGAGTACCGCGACAGGCGCGCGGGGGACACCGGCCGCCTCGAGCGCCGCAGCGGCCCGCAGCACGAGGCCGTCGTCGAAGGGCTTGGCCACGAGCTGCACGCCGAGCGGCAGCGTGCCGTCGTCCCATAGCGGCACCGAGATCGACGGCACGCCGAGGAACGAGAACGGCGCGGTGAAGCGGCCGAGCGTGCCGCGCACCGGCACCGACTGGCCGTCGATCGCGATCGTCTCCTCGCCGATGTGGGGCGCCGGGAACGGTGTCGTCGGCGCGATCAGCACGTCGACATCGGCAAGCGCGGCGAGAAGCTGCGTGCGATAGACGCGGCGGAAGCGCTGCGCGGCATGGACCCAGGCCTGCGGGATCATCGCGGCGGCGAGCCAGCGGTCGCGGATGTGGGAATCGAAATCGGCCGCGCGGCGACGGAGCTCGTCGAGATGGAGGCTCGCACCCTCGGCGGCGGTGATGAGGAGCGAGGCGGCCGGCGCCCGATCCGAGCCCGGGATCGCGATCCGCCGCGTGGCGCCGAGCGCGGCGGCGGCGCGCGCTACCGCAGCG